>Ga0187788_10000187_pt1 | contig 16616 bp, 13 predicted proteins | sample 1015_BV01_MP10_2_FD_133008 | JGI IMG/M metagenome (GOLD analysis project Ga0187788, IMG submission 133008) | Tropical peat soil microbial communities from peatlands in Department of Meta, Colombia - 1015_BV01_MP10_20_MG | ecosystem: Environmental > Terrestrial > Soil > Wetlands > Peat | place...
TGAACCAAGCGTTTTCTGGAAGCTTCAACGATGCGGTCAATATATCGAACACTACGGGCATCGACGTGAACACGGCGATTGAGCAGACCCGAAAGGGCCGCACCGAATATGGTTATGTCATCAACATGGAGCAGCAGGTCAGCGACGATGTCGGAGTATTCGGGCGATGGAGTTGGAACAGTGGCAGATCAGAACTTATGGCTTTCACCGACATCAACTCCAGCCTGTCGGGCGGTACAGTAATAAAAGGGAAATCCTGGGGCAGGCCTGACGACAAGATCGGACTTGCCGGAGCCATCAATGGGATTTCTAGCGATTATCGAAATTATTTGGCTGCGGGTGGCCTTGGTCTTCTCATTGGCGATGGCCAACTTAATTATAGCCATGAGAAAATTCTGGAGACCTTTTACGCGCTGAGCCTATCAAAGAGCACTACACTGACATTCGACTATCAGCTTATAGTGAACCCGGCCTACAATGCCGATCGCGGGCCCATATCGTTCTTCGCGGGACGTTTCCACGCCGAGTTTTAAGCGAATGAGTAAGCGGCGCGATGTCCACTATTGGCCCTTAGCAGACACACGCTAGTGCGCTGCACATGTCCGCTTTCGGGGGTAAAGCGGACACCCGGTCACCTCCGATAAGTCCACTTATCGGAGGTTTTCTTGAATTTTTTACGTCCGACGTCACTTGTCATGGACCGCAAGTGAATCGGTAGGCACTTCGGTCCGTTCGTTCATGCCGTAATCACGAATAGTAGCCGCGATCCGCAGACGATAGTCGTCAAAAATCCCCGCGCGCCCCTTCGCTTGGCTCTCGCGGTGCTTAGCGTGATTCCGCCAGCTCTTGACGGCAGCTTCGTCGCGCCAGAAAGAGAGGGATAGTAATTTGTTTGGATCCGACAGGCTTTGAAATCGCTCGACTGAAAGAAATCCATCAATCGCTGTGAGGTCGGCGCGTAGGGCTGTGGCAATTTCAAGATAGTCGTTTTTTCGACCCGACGCCGGCCAGACTTCAAAAATTACGGCGATCATGGCTACGCCCCTTTGACCCAAATTTTTAGATTATCACCACACCCCCCAGTTTGCCCGCCTAGCATTCAACTTCAATGTCCGCTTGCGGGGGTAAAGCGGACACGCCTTATTGCGGCGCAAATGTCGGCATCTGACCCAAAGCGGACATCTGCCATGGCGCGAATGTTAGGATTTGCTTAGGATCGCCGACCACCGCGGAGGAACCGATGCTCATCCGTCGCGAAGTCCTGAAAGCAATGTCGATCGCCGCGATCGCCGCAGTGGGAAGTCCGGCCGTGCAGGCTGCCAGCCGGACGGCGAAATCCGCGAAGGTCGCGCCGCCGTTGCCCGCGCTCACCGACGAGCAGTTCGTCTGGCGCGCCGCGCAGGCGATGATCTGGGGCATGCCGGCGGTGAACCTCGATCTGATGCTGCAGGCGGGGCTGCGCGGCGGTGCGAAGCTCAACCAGATCGTTTACTGGTCGAGGCTCCTCGACTGGAAGTGCCAGACCCTGACGCCCAACTCGGACGTCATCTACCTCAATCCGTTTTTCGATACGCGCGAAGTCGGCCCCGTCGTCATCGAGTTCCCGCCGGCCGACGACGGTGTCATCAACGGCACGTTGATGGACGCGTGGCAGACGCCTCTTGAGGACTTCGGCCCGGCCGGGATCGACGCCGGCAAGGGCGCGCGCGTCCTGATCCTCCCGCCCGGCTACGCCGGCGCAGTGCCCGACGGCTACCACGTGTTCCGGCCGGCGACGTTCGGCGGCTATGGCCTGGTGCGGTCGATCCTCCGGAGCGGTAGCCAGGCCGACCTCGATAATGCGGTGGCTTACGGGAAGCGGATGCGACTCTATCCACTCTCGGCCGTGCAGAATCCGCCACCTACCACCTACATCGACGCCTTCGGCAAGCTCTTCGAAGCGACGATTCCCTACGACGCGCGCTTCTATGAGCACCTCGCCGCCTTCGTGCAGCGCGAGCCGTGGCTGCAGCGCGACCGGGCAATGATCGACACGCTGCGCACTCTCGGCATCGAGAAGGGCAAGGCGTTTGCGCCCGACCCGAGGCAACGCAAGCTGCTCGACCAGGGCGCCAAGCGCGCGCACGCGATCCTCGATCAGTTGTTCGAGCAATTGTTCGACACGCCCTGGGCGCCAGGCAGTCGCTGGAGTTTTCTGGTATCTGCGGAATACGCCGCGCAGGCGATTGAGAATTTTCCCGACCCCAACCGGTACCCGATCGATGAGCGCGGGATGCTGTTCACGTTTATCTTCTTCTCACCGCGCCGGTTGGGCGAAGGCATCCTGTGGCTCATGACCCACAAGGACGCGAAGGGCGCCGTCCTCGACGGCGGGACGACCTATCGCTTGCGTGTGCCGCCCAATGTGCCGATGCGGCAGTACTGGTCGATCACGCTCTACGACCGCGTGACTCACGCCTTCATCCGCGAGATGCCCTATACGAGTCGCTCATCGCAGACTCCAGGACTGCGGGTGAACAATGACGGCTCGGTCGACATGTTCATGGGGCCCACGCCACCGAAGGGCTGGGAGGTGAACTGGCTGCCCTCCCGCGCCGGCCAGCGCTTCGAGGCGCTGGCGCGCTTCTATGGTCCGGAACGGGCGCTGTTCGACCGGACTTGGGTCCTGCCCGACATCGAGCGCATCGGCTGATCGCCAACCCTTAACGAGGAACAAGTCCCGCTCGCCGCGAGACTAAACAAATTGAATCTCGGAGAGACCACCGCGAGGCGGTCTTTCTGTTTTATTTACATGGCCATGTCCGCTTATGGCCCAAAGCGGACATCTGCGGGATCTTATCCAGCCTCGCTAGCCAGAAATTTCTTTTGGTCTCGGAATTGGCGGAGCACGCTTGATGAATTCGCGCCCGGGATAGTTCTTCCGGCAATAGGCATCGAGTTCATCGATAAACTGTTTGCCGTAGGGCGGCAGAAATCGCTGAGGGTCCCACGCGAGACTGGTCCACCGTCCGATGGACACGCGACGGTGCACGAGCGGCAAGGCACGAACAGTACCGCGCGGGATGCGAACATTTGACGGCACGATCGCAACGCCGTGGTGAGTTCTTGCGAGAGCAAGAAGGGTATGCGGAGCGGCGCTTTCCAAAATGATTCGGGGCTTAATATGCGCGATGTGACAGGCGGTGTCGAACCATCCGCGCGATGCATAATCACGACGCAAGAGCAAAAGCGATTCATCCGCCAGCTCGCCGATTTCCAAGGTAGCCCGGCGCGCAAACCGATGGCTGAGTGACACAACTGCCAGCACAAATATCGGCGCAAGAATCCGACAGTGATATGCGTCGTCGCCTGCGGTCATCAGCGCAAGATGAACATTACCGCGGGCCAAATGCTCAGGAATGCGCGCACCGCCGTCTTCAACAAGATCGACGTCGACTGAGGCATGGCGACGCCGGTACAGGGGAACGAAATCCGCGAGCACCGTTTCAATATGTTGAGTGCTGCCGCCAACGCGAAGTGTTCCGACTTGTCCGCCCTTTAAAGCCCGCGCCCGCTCTCCAAAAGATTCGACCTCCTGCAAAAGGCGTCGGCCACGCCGCAGCAAGTCCTCGCCTTCCGATGTGAGCTGAATCCGCCTGCCAATCCGATCGAACAATGGAACGCCAAGTTCTGCCTCCAGGGCTTGAATTTGGCGGGAAGCGGCGGGCTGGCTCAAATGCAAGCGATCTCCTGCACGTACGAAGCCGCCGGCTTCGGCGATTGTAATGAACGTTCGCAGCTGTCGAAAATTCATAGATGCATCTTATGCATGAGTTAGTCCACTATAAATGCATTGGACACATAAAGCAATCAACCCCCATTGTCTGAACGTCAACCAAACCAGGAGGGAATCATGCTTAGGCGAACATCTCTCTACGTCATATTGTTCTTGTTGACGGCGGCCGGTGCCGCAAGCGCGCAGCAGCTGCCGACGCCGATGCCACCCGAATCGAATTGGTCTTTGGATGAACCGATCGTTAGAGATCGGATTGTCGCCGAGATGCGCGGCCTCGGCACGGCTAACGTTCCCGGCCCTTCGGAGCTAACATCGGTGCTGACCTGGGTTTCGAACACTCTCAGTCGCCCGGCAATATATGATCTACCGCGCGTTGAGCGTGTACCGAAGGTCAGATTTGCTGCAGTCCAGCACGGAGGTCAGTTTCTTTCGCTGCATGATGTTGTCAGCAGCTATGACGCGGCACAAAAGACAATATATTTGCCTGAGGATTGGAGTGGAAAAACAGCTGCGGGAATATCTGTCCTCGTTCATGAGATGGTTCATCATCTGCAGAACGTTGCCGGCGACAAGTTTGAGTGCTCCCAGTGGCGCGAGAAACTTCCTTATGTCGCGCAAGCCGAATGGTTGGAACGCTATGGAGGCAGCTTGGAGAGGGATTTTGACATCGGGCCTTTAAGCTATCTCTTCAACACGGAGTGCTACATTCCATAGCTGACCCGACGGATAGTAGCGGAAAGAGCACTCAACCCGGGTGCTCTTTCAGCTGTGATCCGAAATCCAAGCGATAAGATGGAGTTTATTCTGCCTGTAACTAACCAGTGAGGTGACGATGTTTACGCTTGAACAATTCATAGAGGATTGCCGAGCAGCCCTCGATGCCGACCCCTCGCATAGACTGGTTCGCGAAGTCGTCGCGCGCGCCGTTTCGAATCCGACAACTGTACTCAAAGGTTTAGGCGAACCGAAACGCGCCGAGATCCAGAAGCTTTATCACGGGCCCGGACTTACCATCTTAAATGTCATTTGGGGACCGATGATGACGATCATGCCCCACAATCATCAAATGTGGGCCGTGATCGGCATCTACAGCGGGCGAGAGGACAACGTGTTTTGGCGGCGCCTGCCCGATGGCAGCGGCAAGGTTGAAGCCGCGGGTGCGCGAGCGCTGAGCGTTGGCGACGCGGAGCCTCTCGGCCATAACATCATTCATTCGGTGACCAATCCGATCCCGCGGCTCACCGGTGCCATTCACGTCTATGGCGGCGATTTTTTTGCCGCTGAGCGAAGCGAGTGGGACCCCGACAATCTGCAAGAGAGCCGTTACGATGTAGCGAAGAATATGAAACTGTTCGAAGACGCGAACGCGCTGACAGAATTTTATGCGAATAAGCGAAACTAAATCTCCCGCACAGGGCGCGATGTCGGCTTTTGGCCCACAGCGGACACGCCTGTTTGCACGCACATGTCTGCTTGTGACCCAAAGCAGACATTCCCTTTTGCACCGCACATGTCCGCTTTCGGGGGTAAAGCGGACATGATGCAGGCGGCGCGCGATATTATTTTCCGGTTTTACAGTTCAGGAATTTGTCTTTAGTGCCCATAGGTGCCGTTAGAATAGTTTGACAGTGTAAAGCGTTGAATTCGTTGGTTCGTGGCACAACTCTCGGGGCCGCCACCATTGTTGGTGACGATGTTATTCGATCCTTCGGACTACAACCAAGGATCGAGAACTCTTTGTCGAAACATTCCAGTAAAATTGCGGCGTTTGTCACTCGAGATATCCGTTAAAAGCGGTCCGCTTGTGTAATACGAGCGCAAGCACCCTGTGTCCAACCTTCGCCTTTGGTCCCTGTCTCGACTTCGCGCGCGTTGATCGAAATCGTGACGACGGGACCGAATTTTGTGAGCGACGGCACAACACAGGAGTATCGCGTGATGGCAAAGCAGTTAAACAAACAATTTCACACCTTCGGCCCCGATGACGATTTGCCGGACTTCAATTTCACCCCGGATCAGCTTCAGTTTTTCGATCCGAGGTCTTCACATCATTCGCCTTCGGGCATGGTCGCCGTTCGCTCGATCGACGGCTCTGGAAATAATCTGACGCATTCCAGCCTCAATGCCGTCGGCAGCGATTTTGCGCGCGTCGGTCCGGCACATTTTGCTGACGGCGTTGACACCATGACCGCGGGTCCCAATCCGCGCGACATCAGCAATATCGTTGTTGCTGGCAATGGCGATCTGCCAAATCCCGAAGGCCTGTCGGGGATGATGTATGCCTGGGGTCAGTTCATCGATCACGATCTCGACCTGATGAAATCCGGCGGCGCCGATATCAGCATCATTGCGCCGGCAAACGATCCGGATTTGCCCGGCGTCACGATCGGCATGACACGTGTCCTCGTCGACCCAAACACAGGCGCAGGCACCGGCAAGCCTGCAACCGCGGTGAATTCGATCACCGGCTGGCTTGATGCATCGATGGTCTATGGATCGGATGCAACGACCGCAGCGGACCTTCGCCTTGCGGACGGCCACATGAAAACGTCGGCTGGCAACAACCTGCCGATCGAAAACGGAATGTTTGTCGCGGGCGATGTACGTGCGGCTGAGAATCCGGATCTCACCGCGCTACAAACGCTCTTCGTGCGCGAGCACAATTACCAGGTGGATGTGCTGCACACCGCGCATCCCACATGGACCGGCGAAGAGCTCTATCAGCAGGCAAAAGCTATCGTTACGGCGGAGATCGAACACATCACCTACTCAGAGTTCCTGCCGCATCTGCTTGGGCCAAATGCGCTCCATGAGTATCACGGCTACAATCCACACGTTGATCCAACCATTACCGAGGAGTTTGCCGGTGCCGCTTACCGCTTCGGCCACTCCATCGTTTCGGCGGAAATCACGGCTCTCGGCGAGCAAGGGCAGGAATTGGCTGCTCAGGATCTCAAGGATGCCTTCTTCGAGCCGGCGTCCGTCTTCGCGTCGACAGGCGACGGCGCCGACGGGCTGTTGCGGCATCTTGCTGCTGACAAGTCCAATGCCCTCGATGTGCACATTGTCGACGATCTGAGAAACTTTCTGTTCGAGCCCGGCGATGGGCAGGATCTGGCGGCGATCAATATTCAGCGCGGCCACGACCTCGGTCTCGGCTCGCTGAACGAGACGAGGATCGCTCTTCACCTCAAGCCGTATACAAGCTTTGATCAGATCACCAGCGATCACGACACGGCTGTCGCGCTCGCCCAGGCCTACAAGGGCGACATAAACGCGGTGGACTTGTGGACAGGCGGCCTTGCCGAAAACCACTTACCAGGCGCGATGGTCGGTCAGACTTTCGAGAAGATCATCGCCGGGCAATTCGAGGCCCTGCGCGACGGCGACCGGTTCTGGTATCAAAATGAGGGCTTCGATCAAAAGACACTTGCTCAAATCGAAAACACGACGCTGTCCGACATTATCGAGCGCGATACCGATACCGGACACATGCAGGCCGACGCCTTCGTGTTCTATGACCGTCACAGTGGCACTGCGGGTGGCATCGCATCCGAAGACCCCAATGCGCCGCAACTTGTTATCGGGTCGAACGGGACAGATATGCTAATTGGTGGCCCGAAAAACGATGTGCTCGTTGCGGGGACCGGACAACAGACAATGACCGGCATGGCTGGTGCAGATACTTTCGTATTCGGCAGCGGTCCGACCAACGCCCTGATCACGGACTTCAAGCCCGGCGTAGACCATCTCGAATTCGACAACGCTGCCAACCTGACCATTCGTGACGTGAGCATCAAGTTCGACCACGGCAATACCGTGCTTGATGTTGGCAACGACCACGTTGTTCTGGTCGGCGTCACCCCATTTCAATTGAGCAGCCACGACTACCTTGTTCATGCCTGAAGATGCACCGGCCGGCCAGCGTGTCAATACGCTGGCCGGTCACCTTATTCGCCGCCCGGTTATCCACGCGACAGATCTGGTCATTCTAAAGCATTGTTTTGCTTGGCAGCGCCGCGACCGTCTCGAGGCCGTCATCTTCAAATGGTCCTTTGCCTTTGCACGCAAATGACCGTTAAGATAGCCGCGCCTGGGGGGCGAAAATGCAAACACACAATGCTGTCTCGTTGTCGATGCTTGTTGGGGCCGCGCTCAGAGCCTGCGCATTGGACTTGAATTTCATATTCATATCCCGCCGGCTGGCGAATGCCTGCACCGCTCTGATCGGCACTGCGGTCATCATGCTCGCACTGTCACTGTCGGTGCGACCTGGCTATGCGCAGCAAGGGCCCTTTGCCGAATTGTCCGGGTCCTGGGTCGGCGGCGGCAACATCACGCTGCAGGGCGGATCGCATGAACCAATCCGGTGCCGCGCCAGTTACAATTCGCAATCGAGCGGCAACGACCTCAAGCTGTCGCTTCGGTGTGCGAGCGACAGCTACAATGTCGATTTTCAGGGTAACGCGCGGAACAATGGCGGCTCTTTGAGCGGCAGCTGGTTCGAGGCGACCAATCATGTCGCTGGCCAGTTCAGCGGCAGCGTTAAAGGCAACCGTATCGACGCGCGAATTGAAGGCCAGACGTTTGCGGCATTCCTGGACGTAAGCACGCACGGCAATCGCCAATCGGTCTCGCTCCGGTCACCGGGCAGCCGCGTCACGAACGTTTCAATCGCCCTCAAGCGCCGATAGGCCCGCTCTCGCCGCAGATCGGTTATTGTTCACGCCGTCGGGTTAACGCCCGCGGCGCTTCATGAGCGCGCGTTTCGGGCAGCCGGGCCGTATCCATGCCGAGGTGAGCAGCGCCGTCGCGTTCTTTTATCCACGCGGCCAGAAGCTCCCATATGACCGCAAGCACAATCGGGCCGAGGAAAAGCCCGGTTATCCCGTATGCAAGCGTGCCGCCGATCACGCCAACCAAGATGACCAGCATCGGAGTCTTCAAGCCGCGGCCCATGACGATGGGCCGTAAAATATTGTCAATGAGATTGACTGGTATCATGTAGGCGGTGAACAACAGCGCCGACCCCGTTTCCATAATCGTCCAGCTCCAAAAAATAACGGGAACGATGACAATCGTCGGTCCGACCTGGACGATTCCCAAAATCAGGACAGCAAAGGCAATGAGGCTCGCCTGGGGAATGCCGGCAACCATCAAGCCAATGCCTGCAAGCAGAGCTTGCAAAACCGAAATGCCGATAACGCCGCGCGATACCGCCCGGATGGTAGCGGCGGCTTGGATGACAAACTCTTCACCTCTCTCCGGATTGAGCCGGCGCGCGAAACTTTTGACGGCAGCCGCGAGCGCCGGTGCCGGCGAAAAGAGGAAGCCGGCGACGACGATCGAAGCAAGAAACTTGATGATGCCGATGCCGGTGTCTGCGCCGATGCGAAGCAGGCTGCCGCCCAGAGGCTTCAGCTGAGGCAATATTTTCGCCAGAGCAGCTTTGGTGTTCGTCGATGCAAGGTTCCAAAATTGATAGATCGGATCGCCAATCAGCGGCCAGTCCTTCACCGAATGTGGCGGAGGCGGAATTGCCAGACTTGTTAAATCGAGCCGTTCGGAAATTAGACGGAGGCTGTCGATCAATCCCAACGCAAGCCAGGTTGCCGGGCCGATAACAACCAGCAAGGTGAGAACGGTGACCAGAAAGGCCGCCAGCCGACGTCGTCCACCAAGATGATGCGCCATCCATTCGAAAGCCGGATAGAGCGCGACAGACAGCACCACGCTCCAGATCACTATTGAGATGAAGGGACGAACGAGGATCAGCGTCCAATACAGGAGCAGAGCGAGGGCCCCGAGACGGATCGCTGTCTCGATAAACGGTCCGGTGAACTGATCGCGGGTGGACACCCTTTTGCGGTCTTGCTTCACGGCTTTGCCCCCCGACTGGTCGGGGCCGTACATCAGCGCAGTACAACGCGCCGGGCAAGCGCAAACTTTCTCTAGAGAATTCCGGGGGCCCCACTATTGTTGCAGTTACGGTCTGGATAGCGGAGCCGGTTTTCATGACAATATCGAAGTTCTTGAAGCAGCAGGCGCTGGCCGCCGTATCCGCTATCCTGCTTGGCGTCCTTCCTGTTGCCGCCGCGGATTATCCGTCCCGCCCGGTTACGCTCGTTGTCGCATTTCCACCCGGTGGGCCGAGCGATGTGCTCGCGCGCATCGTCGGTAAAAAGATGGAGCAGCTGCTCGGGCAGCCATTCGTGATCGAGAACCGGCCGGGGGCAGGCGGCAACATTGCCGCGGAAGGCGTCGCACATTCCACGCCAGATGGATACACGCTGCTGATGGGTAACAATAGTATCCTGGCGACCAACGAGGCGCTCTACAAACATATCAACTACAGCCCGGGCAAGGACTTCGTTCCGATTACGCTGATCGGCACGCAGGCCAATATTCTTGTGGTCAATCCCGACGTGCCGGCGCATTCGCTGAAAGAACTGATCGCGCTTGCGAAGGCGCAACCGGGCAAGATCAACTTTGCTTCGTCGGGTTATGGCGCCGCGGCGCATCTCGCCGGCGAACTGTTCAAATCGGAGGCCAAAATCGACATCGTACACGTGCCATACAAAGGAGCCGCTCCGGCCCTGCAGGATGTCATCGGCGGGCACGACCAGATGATGTTTGCAACCGCCGCTTCCGTGATCGGGCATATCGAGGGCGGACGCGTGCGCGCGCTGGCCGTGACGACGATCAAGCGCACGAAAGTCTTGCCCGACCTTCCAACGATGGACGAAGCTGGCCTCAAGGGTTTCGATGCGAGCACGTGGCACGGCCTCGTCGTGCCGGCGGGCACGCCGCGGCAGGTGATTGCGGTGCTGCATGATGCGGCGGTCAAGGCGCTGCACGACCCCGGCGTGGAGGCCTCGCTCGGCAAGCTCGGTGTCGATATCGTCGGCGATACGCCGCAGGAATTCCAGGACTACATCAACAGTGAAATCCCGAAATGGACGGCGATCGTGAAGGCGTCGGGCGCCACATTGGATAAGTAGCCGATGGCCAAACTGGAAAGTCCGAACGGCGCGCTCGCCCGCAACGTGCGGCGGATCGGACATCTCGATTTGCCCGGGGCGGGACAGGTCACAGTCGCGGGTCATTACGCTTATGTTGGACACATCCCCAACAAAGAGAATCTCGGGACATCGATCGTCGATATCGCCGACCCGAAAAATCCGCGTTTGATTGCGACGGTGATCCTCGACGATCCGACCTCGCATAGCCACAAGGTGCGCGTGGCGGGCGACTTGATGGTCGTGAACCACGAGCGCAATCCGACGCCGATCGGGCGCCGTGCCGAACAATTGCCCGGTGTGCGACGCGAGCTGCGAGAGGCTCTCGGACGCGATGCATCTCGCGGCGAGCTGGCCCAGAAGCTCAATGTCACCGAAGCCGATCTCGCCGCGATCGAAGCGGCGGAAAAACAGCCTTACAGCAACGGCGGGTTCCGCATCTACGACGTATCGAATCCATCGAAGCCAGAACTCATCCACCATCAGTTAACCGGCGGAATTGGCGTGCACCGGTTCGATATGGACGGTCGCTACGCCTACATTTCCACGGAAATGGACGGCTTCATCGGCAACATCCTGGTCATTTACGATCTGCGCGATCCAAAAAAGCCCGCGGAGGTTTCACGCTGGTGGATGCCCGGACAGCATGCTGCCGCGGGAGAAAAGCCGACCTGGTCGGGCAAGCGGCATCGGCTGCACCACGCGCTGCGTTTTGGCAATGAAATGTGGGCGAGCTGCTGGCACGGCGGGTTTTGCATTATCGACGTGGCTGACCTGCGGAAGCCGAAAACGGTGGCGTCGTACAATTATCATCCGCCGTTTCCCGAGCCGACGCATACCGTCATGCCGGTGCCGGTCAAACTTGGCGGCCGGCGGATCGCCGTCGCCATCGATGAAGAAGACCAGGCGCAGAGTGCCAATGAGGAAGAGGCGCGGCGCGGCAGACTGCATGCGGGCATGTCAATATTCGACGTGAGCGCTTATTCGGCTGTGAAGCCACTCTCGCTCTTCGAGGTGAGTGAACGCGACTCGCCATTCGCCCGCACACCGGGCGCACGCTTTGGCGCCCACCAGTTCCATGAGCGCATGGCGGGCACATTGGTGTTTGCCGTGTGGTTCAGCGCGGGCCTGCGCGTGGTTGATCTGGCCGACCCGTCGTCGCCCCGCGAAGTCGGATTTTTTATTCCAGAACCCGCGGGCAGAAGGCCCGCGCCGCAAAGCAATGATGTCGTGCTTGATCAGCATGGACTAATATACGTCGTCGATCGTCACATCGGCTTTGACGTGCTCGAATTCGACGGCGGTCGATAGTAGTCGAATCGACGATTGTGACAGCCAGATGAATGATCTGGCTCAATAACATTGGCATTCCGTTGTGCCCTTATATTTGGGAACGGGATGTTCAAAATGAAATCCGAGATCGTGCAGCAACTTGGCGAGGGCGAAGTCCTTTTGCCCACGCTTATCGCGGAAGGCCTCAACGCCAATGACATGGTCAAGGCACGCCTGAGTGTCTTGCAGGCCGCCAGCCACCATGCGCGCGAACCGCAAACTGCGCGTTTTGACCTGGCGACGGAATGTCAGGGTGCGGGTCTCGATAGCGGCGCGATGGAGGCGCTGGTCAACGGCGCGAACCTTGTCGCCGGCGAGCAGATGGTGGCGCCCGGCCTCGAAAGTCTTTCGGCCGCGATCTGGGATGACGTTGCGACTATGGCGCGCGCAGTCAAGGCTGGTGATGCCGCTGCCGGAGATGCGGCGTTCGCACGCCTGTCGGCAATGAGGAGCATGGCGACTTCCGGCTCCGCCGACACGCTCAAATTGGCGCAAATCTCATCGATGACGGCGATCACCGACGGGTCAAATGACAGCCTGCATCGTCTTGTCATGGATTTGCACAAGGCGTTGAACCAGCTCGCTACCTCACATGCCGAGGAGGTTGTGGCGGGTGCGCATGCATATGGTCTGCTGCCGGGAGACCGGACCGCGGTCGAGGCCTTCATGCGCGGAGTCGAATCGACGCGCAAGCTCAAATTCAACCATCCCGGTTTGGCGACCACGGCCATCCGCACGGGTGCCCGGCTTATCATCCAGAACGATATTGGCGAAACCGACGCGCATGTGGTCATGATCGCGGTCGAGGCTAATACCGTAACCATGACCTATACCGACGTTCATCTGGCGCGCGCAAAATTTTTTACCAATCTGTTCCGTAATTTCGCTCTGCAATGGAGCGGCCTCGAGCGCAAGACCGCGAATGGTCTTGGTGACGACGGCGTATTCTATTTGGTTACCGGGCACTTTGCCGCCGACAACGCCAAATTGCGCGATGAGCTCCTGGAAGCCGTAGGTGCCTCGCTGGTGTTTCTAATCGATTGGAACAAGGCCCGTAAAGTTCTGCGGAATTGGGTGTCGAAGGGCGACGTTATCGTCATTCTCGATTGGGCTGCGCGTCATCGTTTTGGCCATCGTGGCTTTTTGGAACTCGGGGGCGCTGAACTCGTCGCGTCGGCGGTGCATCACGCAACGCCCGCCCGCATTGGCTTCGGAGACCGCCTCGATGAAGTGCTTGGCCGCAGTGCGGCGACCGATTTTCTTGAAACGGTATTGCGAATTTCATCCGAAGCTCTTCTGGAAGGCGGTTCGGTGCGCTTGGCACGCGACCGAATTGAAGCAGACCTAATGCGGCATCTGCAGCGGGTCGATGGCATCCTGCTCAACATTGTGATCCGGCAGGCCGGATTGGCGCGCGAGATTGCTTCCGGGATCGCGCAATTTATCGCCGAGCAGCAGGCAAGAAGGGCATTTGATCGTGGTGCCTTGGCGATGCGGGCGCGCCACATCGAGGAGAAGGCGGATAGAATCGCCGTCGAGGCTCGTGGCGAGATTGCGCGCTTCGGTGCAAGTACTGTTATTGAGCAATTGGTCAATAACCTCGAACAGGCCATCGACGAGCTTGAGCAGGCGGCCTTTATCGCCTCGCTGGTACCGGACGAACTGGCGCCGGACATGATTGAGCCGCTTGCAGATCTTTGCGCAGCTGTGATCAGGGCCACCGAAGCCGCTGCAACGGGGGCGGCGGCCGCCGCGGACGTCCCGGACGGCCAACGCGCCGATTCGGAGGAGGCGCTCGATGCGATTGCCCGGCTTATCGGAGCTGAACACAGGGCTGATGAAGCCGAACGTGCGCTCACGGCCGTCGTGCTACGCGGAGACTTCGCGCTGAAGGTGGCGCTTACGGCGCTCGAGCTTGCGCGTGCGCTCGAACGAGCCACTGACCGGCTCGCCGGCTTCGGCCATCAACTTCGACAACACGTGCTCGCAGATCTTGCCGAGTAAGGGGAAGCGCATGGACATCGCTCGAATTGGCGGCGGCGAGACGCAGAGGTTTGACGCCGAAACGGTCGGCGCCAAGGCTGCCAACCTGGCGCGCATGGCCGCACTCGGCCTGCCAGTGCCGCCCGCCTTTGTGCTGCCGATCGAACAATGTGAGGCCATCGCGACCGGCGGTCGCCGTGCACAGAAATTTATCGAAAGCCTTGCCGAAGGGATCGCTTTCCTGGAACAGGCCACTGGCAAGGTATTCGGTGACGCTCGCAGGCCTTTGCTGGTGTCGGTGCGCTCGGGTGCCGCGCGATCGATGCCCGGCATGCTCGACACAGTACTTGATGTCGGTTGCACCGGAGCGGCCGTCCACGGCTTGGTGCGTATGACCGGAAACCCGCGATTCGCCTGGGATTGCCGTCGGCGGTTTCTGGAAAGCTATGGCGAAGTGGTGCTCGGCATAGATAAGGCGCAGTTCGCTGCTCGATGTGCCGCATTGAAGGTCGCCGATAGCGATTTCGACAGCGAAGAACTCGAGCGCCTTTCGTTGGACTTTCAGCAAGTCATCGAAAATGAGGATGAAAAGCTGCCGGACGACCCGATGGAACAGCTCGAAGCAGCGGCGCTGGCGGTTTATCGCTCCTGGGGCAGCGCACGCGCTCGCACATACCGCCAGCTTCAGAGTCTGGAGAATCTAAAGGGCACCGCGGTCACAGTGCAGGCGATGGTTTTCGGCAATCGCTGCCGCAGCTCGGGCGCCGGCGTTGCCTTCTCGCGCGATCCATCGACCGGCATTGCCCGGCCGGTCATTGACGTTTTGTTTGAATCGCAGGGGGAGGACGTCGTATCAGGAAATCGTACACCGGAGACCGAAGACGCGATCGTGCGGCGCGCACCGCAGGCCGCTGCGCAATTGCGCGAGACGTTAATGCGTCTGGAGAAAGAATTCGCTGACGTCCAGGATGTCGAGTTCACGGTCGAAAAGGGAAAATTGTGGATTCTGCAAACGCGCTCCGCCAAGCGCACTCCACTGGCGGCGTTCAAATTCGCAATTGATTTTGTCAAGGAAGGATTGCTAACGCTGCCGCAAGCGCTGCAATTATTGAATGATGTCGACATCAATGCGCTCGCCCACCGGCGCTTCGCCGGGGTGCATGAACCGATCGCGCGCGGCAATGGTGCTTCGGCGGGCGTGGCAGTTGGGCGTGCCGCCTTTGATTCGGACAGCGCTCAACGTCTGGCCGGTCGGGGTGAAGCTGTGATTCTCGTCCGGCCCGACACCAGCACGGCCGATGTCGCGGGCTTTGCCGCATCGGCGGGAATCGTCACGGCAACCGGCGGTCGTACCGCCCACGCGGCGCTTGTCGCGCGCCAAATGGGCAAGCCGTGCATCGTCGGATGTGCAGGACTGGTGGTCGATGCTGCAAGCCACAATGCGCACGTTGCTGACGCTGCAATCCAGCAGGGCGATTGGCTTTCGATTGATGGCGAAGCCGGGACCATCTACCGCGGCCGCTGCGATGTAGTCGTAGAGAGGCCCGACGCGGAGATAGCGGAAATTGAGCGCTGGCGCGCCAAGTCGTCGTTCGCAAGCGTATGATCGCGTAAACCGCCTATTCCGCCGGCCGGTAGAATGCCGCAGCATCGGCCGTGAAGGCCTTGCGCGACTCCGGGTCGATATAAAGCATGTGGCCGCCGCGATAGAGCTTGAGCTGGACGCGGCCCGGCGGATCGAAAGCCGGCATGTGGTCGAGGATATAACGCGTCATTGCGTAGGGTGTGACCATATCCGAATAGCCATGCGCGATCAGCAGACGGAACGAGGGGCCGTAAGCGAGCAGCACGCGCAGATCGTCCTCGGCGCTGGCCTGCACGCGGCCACCTTGCCAGTCCCAATGGCCGGTCACGTCGCCGGCAAGGAGGGCATAAGTCATCTCGGTTTTGAAGCCGAGTTCATTGCGCGCGTAGGAGGCCATTGCCCCGCCATAGGCGCGCGACAATGCGTCGAGGATCGGATCGGGTGCGCGGGATGATCGCCGCTCGGGATAAGGATCGTCGACAGCGAAAGTCGCGTCATAGCGGCTGACGATCTTGCTGTCGCTTGCCCGCAATGTTTTCACATAGGCATTGGCGGCGAATCCGCGCGCCTGTGTTACCGCGTCGACCGGTAACCCTGTCAGCTGGGCGACGCGGCCATAAAATGCGCCGGCGGCATCGCCCTTCGGGGCCGGGCCCGCGAGCGTGACGAGATAATCCGTCATCGCGAATTTTTCGGCCGACGCGAGCGCGTCAGGGGTAAATGCGTGCTTGCGCTCGAGCTCGGCGGCCGCAAGCGACGGCAATTGCAGCGCCGCATGCAGGGCCGAGGTGTCATCGCCGAACGTGAGCCAGCCCTCGAGCAAGGGCGACAGCATTACGATCCCCGCAATCGTGATGCCCTGGTCGGTCTGCAGCGCGCGTCCGACCTTGGCGGCGCGGAATCCGCCGTAGCTTTCACCGAA
>Ga0187788_10000189_pt1 | contig 16597 bp, 14 predicted proteins | sample 1015_BV01_MP10_2_FD_133008 | JGI IMG/M metagenome (GOLD analysis project Ga0187788, IMG submission 133008) | Tropical peat soil microbial communities from peatlands in Department of Meta, Colombia - 1015_BV01_MP10_20_MG | ecosystem: Environmental > Terrestrial > Soil > Wetlands > Peat | place...
CCGGCGCGCCTGCGCCCGGCGAGCGGCGCAAACTGAAGCTTAGACCGCTGGCGCGGCTGATGCCTTACATAGCGCGTTATCGTGGCCGCGCGTTTGCGGCACTGGCGGCGCTCGTCGTCGCCGCGCTCACAACATTGATCGTGCCGGTTGCGGTCCGCCGCATGATCGATTTCGGTTTCTCCGACAAGGCTGTGCAGCTTATCGACAGCTATTTCGCGGTGATGATCCTTGTCGTCGCCGTGCTCGCGATCTCCAGTGCGCTGCGCTACTACCTGGTGACGACACTGGGCGAGCGTATCGTCGCCGATCTGCGTTCGGACGTGTTTGCGCATCTTACGCATTTGTCATCCGCGTTTTTCGATACCGCAAGGACCGGGGAAATCGTCTCGCGTCTCACCGCCGACACGACCCAGATCAAATCCGCCGTCGGTGCCTCGGTTTCGATAGCGTTACGCAATCTGCTGTTGCTCTTGGGCGGTGCCGCCATGATGGTTGTCACGAGCCCGCGTTTGTCCTTGTTTGTGCTCGCGGCAATCCCGGTGATCGTGCTCCCCTTGGTGGGCTTCGGCCGCGCGGTGCGCAGGCGGGGCCGCGAGGCGCAGGACAAGCTCGCCGAGGCATCCAGCTATGCCGACGAGCTGATCGGCTCGATGCGTACACTGCAGGCCTTCACCAACGAAAAATCGGCGCAGTCACGGTTTTCTTCTGCAGTCGAGTATGCTTATGCCGCCGCGCGCGCCGCTACCAAGGCGCGTGGCGTGCTCACCGCGGTCGTGATTTTTCTGGTCTTTGCCAGCATCGTCGTGGTGCTGTGGATCGGCGCGCAGGATGTGCTCACCGGCGACATTACGGCTGGCCGCCTCGGGCAATTTGTCCTTTACGCCGTGTTCGCTGCGGGAGGGCTCAGCGAGCTTAGTCAGGTGTGGGGGGAGATCGCCCAGGCCTCCGGCGCCGCCGAACGCCTCTTTGAAATCCTCGACGTCGAGCCGCAGATCAAGGCGCCGGTGCACCCGGCGCCACTGCCGAAGCCGGCAAGCGGAGAAATCGAATTTCGCGATGTGAGCTTTGTTTATCCCGGCCGCCCGAACATGCCGGTTCTCGATCGTGTTTCATTTCGAGTTGCTCCGGGTGAAAAGCTGGCATTGGTCGGCCCGTCGGGCGCCGGAAAGAGCACGGTCTTCCAGTTGATCCTGCGATTCTACGATCCGTTGTCGGGGAACATCGGGTTTGACGGCGTACGGCTCACCGATGTGGACCCGGCCGCATTGCGTGCCCGCATCGCGCTCGTGCCGCAGGATGCCGTGGTTTTCGGAATGAGCGTTCGGGAAAACATTCAGTTTGGGCGGCCGGATGCTTCCAGCGCCGAGATCGAGCAGGCGGCCGAGGCGGCGCACGCATCCGAATTTATTCGACGTCTGCCTTCGGGCTTCGAGACGCCGGTCGGCGAACGTGGTGTCACTTTGTCGGGCGGCCAGCGTCAGCGCATCGCGATCGCCCGCGCCATTTTACGCGAGGCGCCGCTCCTGTTGCTCGACGAGGCGACATCGTCGCTCGATGCGGAAAGTGAAACCCTGGTGCAGCAGGCGCTCAAGCGACTCATGCTCAATCGCACCAGTATCGTGATCGCGCATCGTCTCGCCACCGTGCAGAATTGCGATCGCATTCTGGTTCTCGACCACGGGCGCATCGTGGAAGAGGGTACTCACGCCACGCTTGCTTCTGCAGGCGGGCTCTACGCCCGCCTGGCGAAATTGCAGTTCGAGGTGACTTAAGCCTGAGGCCGCCAGGCCATCCTGTTGACCGCGATCCCTGACACCGGATTTTTGTCTTCGCCTGCATAGGTGAAGCCGTGTTTTTCGTAGAAGCGAATAGCACGGAAATTGTCCTTGTTGACGAGAAGCTCGAGCCCTCTGGGCGACAGACGCTTCGCTTCTTCAAGCAGGGCGAGTGCAACGTTTGAACCCCAATGTTCAGGCGCGACCACGATCTGATCGAGATACGTCGTTTTTGGATCGACCGTGACGAAGCCGACAAGCGTGCCGCCTTGCTCTGCAAGAACGATTTGCGCGACTGGCACCAGTTCGTTGCGCCACCGTTCACGCCACCACGGAACGCGCGCATTGAAATCGAGGTGCGGATAGTGTTTCGCCCAGGTGCGCCGCCACAGCTCGATCGCCGCATCTTCATCGGCGGGGGTATATCGGCGCAACGTGCAGACTTTCTCGCTCACCGTTCGGTCAGCTTGAACTCGATGCGCCGATTGCGCCTGTAAGCATCCTCGGTCTTGCCGAGGTCGATCGGCTGAAATTCGCCGAAACCGGCAGCGACCAGGCGTTGCGGCGAGACGCCTTTGCCAATGAGGTACTGGACGACAGAGATCGCACGTGCGGCTGACAAATCCCAGTTCGATTTGAACGCGCCGCCGGCGGAAATCTGCCGCACGTCGGTATGGCCGTCGACGCGCAGAACCCAGGCGAGGTCACCCGGGATTCGTTTTTCCAGTTCAAGCAATGCGTCCGCCACCTTGTCGAGTTCCGCGCGGCCCTCAGGCTTGAGATCGGCTTTGCCGGTATCGAAAAAAACCTCTGATTCCAGCACAAAACGATCGCCGACGATGCGCATGTCGGTTCGGTTGCCGAGGATCTCGCGAAGCTTGCCGAAGAAATCCGATCGGTAACGCTTGAGTTCGTTGACCCGCTCGGCCAGGGCCAGATTCAGGCGCTGCCCCAGCTCGGTGATGCGGCTTTGGGACTCCTTATCCCTTTTCTCGGCGGAGTCGAGCGTTTGCTCGAGGGCTGCCAGCTGGCGGCGCAACGCCGCGATTTGCTGATTGAGTACTTCGACCTGGGCCAGTGCTCGGGCGGAGAGTTTTTTCTCGCCTTCGAGCTGACCGGTGAGTTCCGACACTTTGCCTTGTGCCGCTGCGGCGCCCGCGCCGGCGCTATCGGCGGTGCTCTTCAGGCGGTCCCGCTCGTTTTCGGTGGTGGCAAGTGTCGCGCGCAATTGCGCGAGTTGGTCCTCGAGATTGGCCTTGCCCGACTTCTCAAGCCCCAGTAGTTCGGTGAGCTGCGCTATTTGCGCATTCAGCCGGGTAAGAGCAGTGTCCTTTCCCGCGACCTCTTGCTGCAAGTAGAATTGCACGACCACGAATACGGTGAGCAGAAAAATGATGCCGAGGATCAACGTCGACAATGCGTCGACGAAGCCCGGCCAGTAATTCATGCCGCTGTCGCCGCGGCGCGCTCGTGCCAGCGCCATAGGTTTCAACTCAACGGTTCACCTTCTCGCGCACCATTACTTCGAGAAGCTTCTTGATTTCGCGCTGCTGCTCGGCCTGTGAATCCACCCAATCGCGGATCATCTGCTGTTCGGTGCGCATATGATGCACCAGCCCCTGGATCGCTTCGGCGAGATTGGCCATGGCGGCGGAGGCGGACTTGCCTGCCTCAACCTGATCGACCGCCTCCTTCAAGCGGTCGACCGCCGAACGCACCTCGCCGGTGACGACCGGAGCAACCGTTGGCTCGGCGGCCTGATCGTAAACGGTCGTGGATAGCCAATCCTCAAGTTCCGTATAAAAGCGATTTTGCGCCTGGCTCGATTGCAGATCGAGGAATCCGAGCACCAGCGAACCGGCGAGACCGAACAGCGAGGATGAGAACGAGATACCCATGCCCGAGAGCGGGGCGGCGAGCCCATCGCGCAGGGAATCGAACATGGAGCCGGCATCCCCGCTCGCCTTGAGGCCCTGAATGACGCCGCCGACCGAACTCACGGTTTCGATCAGGCCCCAGAACGTGCCGAGCAGGCCCAGGAAGACAAGCAGCCCGGTCATGTAGCGTGAAATATCGCGCGCTTCGTCGAGGCGGGTGGCGATTGAGTCGAGAATACCGCGCATCAATTGCGACGACATTGCCATTCGGCCGACCCGGCTTCCGAGGATCGCGGCCATCGGCGCCAGAAGAATTGGCGGCCGATCGACTGCAAGGCCGGGGTCGGCGAGACGGAAATTGTTGACCCACGCGATTTCCGGATAAAGCCGCAGCACCTGACGGAACGACAGAATAATTCCGATCAACTCAATTCCGATGATCAGTGCGTTCAAGCCCGGATTGGCCAGGAAAGCGACCTCGATCTGCTTGTGCAGCACAAAGGCGACCAGTCCGACAAGGATGACGAACACGAGCATCCGGATCAGGAAGATGCGCGGGGATGAAAGCTTGAGTGGATCGAGGTCTTTGGCCATGGCTCTAGGAGTTACAAAGAATGCAGCCCTCGCCGAGCACTATGACACAGTCCGGTGACAGGGAAAAAGCAGTTGTGGTGGAACCACAGCCCCTGCATTAAGCCGCTGATTGAGTTGAAATTGCGGTGGCCTAGACTTTGCCGGCCTTTTTAATCAGCGCGATCAGCTCTTTCTGAATTGTTTCGTTCCCGGCGGCGATGTGGCCCTTGGCGAAAATATCGTCGCCGCCGTCGCAGTCGGACACGAAACCACCGGCCTCTCGTACCATTATCAACCCGGCCGCTACGTCCCACGGTTTGAGGTCGCGCTCCCAATACCCATCGAGCCGCCCTGCCGCGATCCAGGCAAGGTCGAGTGCCGCCGAGCCAAAGCGGCGCAAACCTGCAACCTGCTCCTGGATTGCGTCCGTTTCTTTCCGGGAAAGCCCGATGTCTCCGCGGCCATAGTGCGGAAGCCCGCAGGCGACAACCGCTTCCGCGAGGCGCTTTCGGCCAGCAACCCGGATGCGCTGCTCGTTGAGAAACGCGCCTTTGCCTCGTTCGGCAATAAACATTTCGTCGTTCGCCGGATTGTAGATCAAGCCTGCTACTATGGTTCCTTCGCGCTCAAGCGCGATCGAGATGGCGAATTGCGGAATGCCATGCAGAAAATTGGTGGTGCCATCAAGCGGATCGACGATCCAGGTGTGGGTTTTATCCGCGCCCTCACGACGGCCGCCTTCTTCGCCGAGGAAACCATAGCCCGGCCTCGCCTTCATCAGCTCTGTGTGGAGCGTTTCCTCGGCGCGATGATCGGCGGCACAGACAAAATTGGCCGGGCCTTTCAACGACACCTGCAATTTTTCCAGCTCGCCAAAATCGCGTTTGAGAGCACGCGCGGCCTTGCGCGCGGCTGCGATCATGACATTGAGCAGTGCGGAATGTTGCATGGCGCGTGCGGTCTGCCCGCGAAGACAGGCGCCGTCAAGGGCGTATAGCCACCACGGTCGACAGCCATTTTCTGGCCGCCTTGTCGGCAGCCTCGACCACCGCCCGGTTTTGCTTACCAGCAAATGTGTCGAGGTCGGGATCGCTGCTGCCACCGGCTTTTGCAATCATGTGCCATTTGACCGCTTCGGTCGCGTCGGCGGGCAATCCCCGACCGGCCATCAGAATCCGCGCCAGGCGATTTTGCGCGACCGGATTGCCGAGATACGCCGCTTTCAAGAATAGCTGCGCGGCTGCCGTCTCGTCCTTGTTAATACCTTCGCCGTTAAACTGAGCAATTGCGAATTCGACCATGGCGTCAACATTGCCGGCGACCGAGGCCTGCTGCATCAGCCGCATCGCCTTGCTCTGATCTTTCTGCACGCCGCGGCCTTCCTTGTACATTGTAGCGAGCGCGTATTGCGCCTCTGAATTTCCGGCTTCTGCCGCGATGGCGAACAGTTCACCCGCGCGTTTGAAATCTTGAGGGAATTGCTCACCCTGCAGATAGAGCAGGCCAAGGTCGTAGGCAGCGCCGGGATGGCCAAGCTTGGCGGCGGCATCGAGCAACCTCGCAGCTTCTTCGGGGTTGCGGGCACCGGCGCGGCCTTGAAAACTAAACATGGCCAGCGCGAACAGCGCGTCGCGGTTGCCCTTGGCGGCGGCCTGCTTGTACCACTGCGCGGCCTTCGAATCGTCGCGGCCGACGCCTAGTCCTTGTGCGTAGAGCTCGGCGAGCAGTGTCATAGCTGCGGGGTCGTCTTGCTGCGCGCGCTTGGCTGCCTCATTAAACGCGGTGATGTAGAGGCCCCGCTGATAAGCGCCGTAGGCGATGTCGATGGTGGATTGGTCGGGGCTTGCGGAAGGTCCCGGTGCCGACTGTGGCCACGGCGGAAACGTGTTTGGCGCGTTTTTCGTAACCTGCGCCGCTGCTGGTGTAACACCAGCAGTCATCACAAATATTCCGAGCGCAACGAGACGGTAGGGCGTTCCAATCACAATCATGCTGCCGTCTCCGGGAGTCGGAGATAGCGGCCGGCTTCGGTAATCTTTGCTGCGATTTCGCGCGCATCGAGCCAAATAAAATCGCCAAGCGCCACGAAATCGGCGCCAGCTGCGACGAGAGGCGGAATCTCATTGAGCGAGGCAGCATATCCAACGCACGGGATTTCGAAAACTTGCGCCCACCAGGCGACGCGTTCCTCGATCGCCGTCAGGGTCGGGCGACTCATCTCCGCGTCCGGCTCCCCGAACATCACGTAGTCGGCTCCTTCTTCCGTGACGCGCATAGCGTCGTGCCGGGTTGTAAGGCCGCCGGCGCCGGCAATTCGGGCGGGTTTGAGTTGTTCGATCGCTTCCATAAACGCAGCCGCGCCGGTCAAGTGTGCGCCATCGGCACCGGCGCGTGCGACGAGTTCGACGCGGCCGTCGAGCAGGAGGGCGGCGCCCTTGTCCTGTATCGGTGCTGCCAGCGCCTTAACACGATTGATGAGGCTGCGCTCATCCGCATCGGCAAGGCGCAGCAGCACCGCAGCTATGTCGCCGGCGTCCAGCGCCGCCGCCAACTGAGGCGTAAAATCGGGTGCGTCCGCGATCGGCGGGGTGATCAGGTAGAGACGTGGGGTGGGGCGAGGAGCCGCCTGTTTGGGTCGCGAAGCCATGGCCTGCGCATGCTAGCTCAATCCGGCGAAAAATTGACCCGTGCAGTCACTTGGTCAAGGTGCCGCAGGTCTTGCAGAACTCGGCGAGCTCGTGGCCGACCCGGGCTATTACGCCCTCCCATTCATCGATCTGCGGTTGGCGAAACAACCGGGCGCTGGGGTACCAGGGACTATCCGTGCGCTGGGACAACCAGCGCCAGTCCTGGATATGGGACAGCAAGAGCCACAACGGCTTGCCCATCGCGCCTGCGAGATGCGCCACCGCGGTATCGACGGCGATCACGAGATCGAGCTCGGTGATCGCGGCCGCAGTTTCGGCGAAGTCGGTGAGGGCATCCTCGATCCGCAGGACCGGCAGGCGGCCGAGGACCGGCAGATCGGTGTCCCGATATTCACGTTGCAAACTGACGAACTGCACACCCGGGAGCGACAGCAATGGTTCGAGGCGCGACAGCGCAATGCTGCGATTGTGGTCGTTCTTGTGTGTCGGCTTGCCGGACCAGACCAGGCCGATACGCGGCTTGCTGGTGCCAGCGAAACGCGCGCGCCATTTCTCGATACGTTCGGCAGGTGCTTGCAGATAGGGCATCGACGCGGGGATTGTCTCTATCGTGGTGCCGAAGGCGAGCGGCAAACTCAGTAACGGGCAATGCACATCGAATGCCGGCAGCGCATCGCCGCGCCGATACATGCCAATCAATCTGTCAAATTTTCCGATGAGCGGCATCAAGCTGTCGGGCAGTTCGAGAACGATCCTGGCGCCTTTCTTGGCGACCATCGGCACGTAACGCACGAATTGGATACTGTCACCGAAACCCTGTTCGGCGTGCAGCAGGATCGTCTTGCCGGTCAAATCTTCGCCGCGCCATTGTGGTTGCGTGAACTCGCGCGGAGTAAGATCGGTGGCACCGCGCCAACGCCATTCGTAGCCGGCCCAGCCCTGCTCGAAATCGCCGATTGAGAGACAAAGAAGCGACTTGTTCCAGTGTGCTTCTGCCATGTCGGGCTCGAGCGCAATGGCACGATTGAAGCTGTCGAGCGCCTCTTCGGTTCGATCGAGATAGCGAAGCGCACTGCCACGATTGACCAGCGCAAAAGCCAGGGGCTTGTGCGCAATCGCGGACTCATAGTGGGCCAGCGCCTCGTCCGGCCGGTTGAGGTCGAGCAGCGCATTACCGCGATTATTATGCGCCTCTGTGTAGTCGGGCTTTAGTGAAAGTGCCCGCTCGAAACTGGCCAGAGCCTCTTCGTGGCGACCCATCGCATTCAATGCGTTACCACGGTTATTGAAACCGAATGCGAAATCCGGCTGCATCTCAAGAGCGCGCTCGTACTCTTTAAGCGCGTCGTCATAGGAGTGCATTTCGTAGAACGCGTTCCCACGGGCGACGACAACTTCGACATAATCGGGCTTGAGGGCCAGAGCGCGATCGTAAGCGTCGAAAGCTTCGTTGAAGCGCTTGAGATCGCGCAACACCAGACCGCGATTGGCATGGGTTACAGCGTCGCCGGGCGCGATGGCGAGAGCCTGTTCGTAGCAGCTGAGCGCTTCCGCGAGCTGCTTGCGATCGCGCAACAGGTGGCCACGTTCCTTCAGTGCGGACGCATGACGAGGCTGATACGAGAGAGCGCGGTCGAAGCTTGCCAATGCTTCGTCGCGCCGATTGAGCTTGGCCAGGCACTGGCCCCGATTGACCAGCGCGTCAGCATAATCTGGACGATGCACGAGCGCCTGCTCGTAGCTGGCGAGCGCCTCTTCGTTACGGTCGAGTTCGAAGAGAGCGTTGCCGCGATTATTGATCGCCTCGGAATAATTGGGGCGTGCGGCAATGGCCCTTTCGAAGCTCAGCAGCGCGTCATCGGCCCTTTTCAGTGCGCGCAATGTATTGCCGCGATTGTTGAGGGCTTCGGCATAGTCCGGCTTGAGCTTGATGGCGCGCTCGTAGCTTTCGAGCGCCTCCTCGTGGCGTTCGAGCACGGCCAACACCGTACCGTAGTTGGAATGGGCAGCTGCCGACCGCGCGTTGGTCTTGAGTGCGCGTGCGATCAGCTTAAGCGCTTCGGCCGGCTGGTTTCGCTGATGCATGAGTACGCCGCACAAATGCAGCGCATCGAAATTGCCCGCCTGAACGGCAAGGACCTGCCGATAGAGCGCTTCGGCCTCGTTCAGCCGTCCGCGTTGATGATAGTCGACCGCGCGCCGAAGTGTGTCGGCGACGTTGGGTTTTGCGGATGGCGGGTTGATGAGCGGTTTAGGCATGGCCTCGAATGCGTTGCGAATGCCACGCGGAACGCAACATCACCGGGCCGGCGCCTCGCCGGCGAATCATGCGCGAGATTATTCGCTTGTAACGCCTGCGTCCAAGCTGGATGCGCGCGCGCCTCAGCCCGGCATCGGAACGGGACCCATATCCTTCGGCACCTTATAGCCCTTCTGGACTGCGGGCCGCGCAGCGATGGTTTCGTACCAGCGCTTCACATTTGGATATTGCTTCAGGTCGATGGTCTGCCATTCGAAGCGCGAGATCCAGGGCCAGATCGCGATGTCAGCGATGGAATATTGATCGGCGACAAACTCACGGCCTTCGAGTCGGGTGTTGAGCACTTTGTAGAGGCGATGACCTTCTTTCAGGTAACGCTCCTCGGCGTAGGGCGCCTTGCCCTTGTTGTACTTCACGAAGTGATGCACCTGCCCAAGCATTGGGCCGGGGCCGCCCATCTGCCACATTAGCCATTCGATCACGCGATAGCGGCTTTCGCCCGATTTGGGCATCAACTTGCCGGTCTTGTCGGCGAGATAAATCAGGATCGCGCCGGACTCCATCAACGCCATGTTGTTGTCGCGGTCGACGATCGCAGGGATGCGATTGTTGGGTGCAATCTTGAGGAACTCGGGCGCGAACTGTTCGTCCTTGGAGATATCGATTGGATGCACCGTATAGGGCAGCCCAAGCTCTTCCAGGGCAATGGAAACCTTGCGGCCATTGGGAGTCGTCCAGGTGTAGAGATCGATCACGTTTCGTGTCCTTGGCTTGCGTGGAAACTATGGGAACGTCCGCGGCGGGAGGGCGTTGACAGGCGAGGCTTATTAGCAGGAGGCGACCATGAAGCTCAATGTCCTCGCGTTCGCGCTGGCCGCGAGCGCAATTGGCGCGTTTGGCGCCAGTGCACAGACGGTGATCGAGGAACGGCGTGACCCCGCCGTGGTCATCGAGCATGATCGTCCGGATACGTCAGTTACGATCGAGAAGCGTGACGGCCTCCCGGGCACCGAGAAGAAGACGATCACCAAAGAGACGACAGGCTCGGGCGATTGTTCTTCCAAGACCGTGCACAAGGAAGACGTCACCGGTTCAACAACCATTCACAAGACGAATTGCGACTGATCCCGCACGCAACGGGATGAACGCAAAGGGCCGCAACGCGACGCGGTCCTTTGCACGTCAGGCCGCTTTTTTCTCCATATCAGCTTTCCACTGACCGAGCGCGGCAAGGCCATTCATCTTTGCGCGATGCGCAAAAGCGCGCTGGGCGGCCGCCACGTTTTCCGATTTGCCCCTCCAGGTGGTCTGCGGCGCGTGCTGAAGCGCGCGACCGTACGAGAAGGTCAGCTTCCACGGCAAATTTCCAATTCTGTTCATGGCATCGAGATGGGCGGTCGCCTCTTCGTCGCTTTGCCCACCGGAGAGGAACGCGATTCCCGGCACAGCACCTGGCACGCAGTTCTTGAGCACCTTGACGGTTTTTTCCGCCACTTCCTCAATGCCGCCGCGTTTGCCGTTCTTCTTGCCGGAGATCACCATATTGGGTTTGAGCACCATGCCTTCGAGTGCGACACGCTGGAAATAGAGCTCTTCGAATTGGGCCTTCAGCACCAGTTCGGTCACTTGATAACAACGATTAATGTCGTGATCGCCGTCCATCAGGACTTCAGGTTCGACGATCGGCACGATCTGGGCGACCTGGCAGAGCGCCGCATAGCGCGCGAGTGCATGTGTGTTGGCACGAATGCAGGTGTAAGTGGGGATGCCCGTGCCGATGTCGATGACCGCGCGCCACTTCGCGAAGCGCGCGCCTTGCTGGTAATATTTCGGGAGGCGGTCGGCGAGCTTGTCGAGACCGATCGTCACGACCTCATCCGGACAATTCGGCAGCGGCTTGGTGCCTTCGTCCACCTTGATACCCGGGATCGCGCCCGCCTTCTTTATCAGGTCAACCAGCGGGGTGCCGTCCTTCGCCTTCTGCCAGATGGTCTCGTCGTAGAGGATGACGCCCGAAACATGCTTCATGCCCTCGGACGAGCGGAACAGCAATTCGCGGTAGTCGCGGCGGCTGTCTTCGGTCGACTCCACACCGATCGCGTCAAAGCGCTTTTTGATGGTCCCGGAGGATTCGTCTGCCGCCAAGATGCCCTTGCCCGGCGCAACCATGGCCTGTGCGACCTTGTTCAATTCATCGAGGCTCATTGCTCCCTCCATCGCATCCATTCGTGTCCCGGACGCGGTGCAGCGCAAAGCGGTGCACCGCGTTCGGGGCCTTAAAATTTGCGCCGTTGCGATCCCGGGTCTGCAGCCCGGGATGACGGCGAACCAAAGCGGTTCGCCGTCATTTTACTCTTAAGACCTCAACGCCAGGCAAGGCCTTCCCTTCAAGCCACTCGAGAAATGCACCGCCGGCGGCCGAGACATAACTCAGGCGATCGGTTACACCGGCCATATTGAGCGCGGCAACCGTATCGCCACCGCCCGCTATCGAGACAAGCTCACCGGCTCCGGTCAGTTCCGCAGCGGCCTCGGCGATTTCGACCGTTCCATTGTCAAACGGTTCCATCTCGAAGGCGCCGAACGGGCCGTTCCAGACCAGCGTCTTGGTGCGCGCAAGCAATGAGACAATCTGTTCGACGCTGCGCGGGCCAATGTCGAGGATCATGTCCTTGGCGCCGACCTTTTCCGCATCGACGACGCGCGACGGTGCATGCGCCTCGAATTTCTCTGAAACGACGACATCGACCGGGAGCACGACTTCGCGCTTCGTCGCTTTAGCCTTGTCCATGATGTCGCGTGCCGTCGCAACCAGGTCGGCCTCCGCGAGTGACTTGCCGACGTTTTTTCCTTGCGCGAGCAAAAAGGTATTGGCCATCGCGCCACCGATGATCAGCGCGTTTACTTTATCGAGAAGATTCCCAAGCAATTCGAGTTTGGTCGAAATCTTGGCGCCGCCGACAATTGCTGCCAATGGTCGCTCTGGGTGTTCAAGCGCCTTTGTAAGCGCTTCGAGCTCAACCTGCATGGTGCGCCCGGCGTAAGCCGGCAGTTTGTGACCCAGGCCCTCGGTGGAGGCGTGTGCACGGTGTGCGGCGGAGAAAGCATCATTGACCCAAATCTCACCCAATTTGGCGAGCGCCTGGACGAAGGCGGGATCGTTCTTCTCTTCGCCAGGGTGGAATCGAACGTTCTCGAGACAAAGGATGTCGCCGGGCTTCATGGCGACGACCGCACGTTCGGCGACCTCGCCGATGCAGTCGTCGACGAATTTTACCGGCCGCTTGATGATGCGCGCGACCTCGGCTGCCACGGGCTTCAAAGATAGCTTTGGATCGCGTCCCTTCGGGCGGCCGAAATGCGAGAGCAAGATCACTTTGCCGCCCTTGTCGGCGATCTCGGTGATTGCGGGTGCAGCGCGCTCAATGCGGGTTGAATCAGTGACGACCCCGTTCTCCACCGGCACGTTGAGATCCACGCGCACCAAAATGCGTTTGCCCTTCACGTCGACGTGGTCGAGGGTACGAAATTGAGCCATTCGGGAGATTCTCATGTCCCGGACGCCGCTGATCGGGCGCAGCCGGTTTAGATCAACTTCCCCATCGCGACCGCTGTATCCGCCATGCGGTTCGAAAAGCCCCACTCATTGTCGTACCAGGACATCACGCGCACCAACGTGCCGTTCATGACCTTGGTCTGATCCATGTGGAAGGTGGACGAGTGCGGATCGTGGTTGAAATCGACAGAGACGTTGGGATCGTTCGTGTAGGCGAGAATCCCTTTGAGTTGCTGCTCCGAAGCGCGTTTCACCGCGTCGTTGACCTCTTCTTTTGTCGTCTGTTTCTTCGCGACGATCTTGAGGTCGATCACCGACACGTTCGGCGTCGGCACGCGAATGGCGACGCCGTCAAGCTTGCCCTTGAGTTCCGGCAGCACCAGGCCGATCGCCTTGGCTGCGCCGGTGGAGGTCGGGATCATCGATAGTGCGGCCGCGCGCGCGCGATATAGATCCTTGTGCATGGTGTCGAGCGTCGGCTGGTCACCTGTGTAAGCGTGGATCGTTGTCATGAATCCGGTCTCGATGCCCACCGCGTCGTTGAGGACCTTTGCCACAGGCGCCAGACAATTGGTCGTGCAGGAACCGTTTGAGACGACCTTGTGGTCCTTGGTCAGCTTGTCGTGATTGACACCAAAGACCACGGTGAGGTCGGCGCCATCGGCAGGCGCCGAGACCAGCACGCGTTTGGCACCGGCCGTCAGATGCGCTGAAGCTTTATCCTTCACGGTGAAGAGCCCGGTGCATTCGAGCGCAATATCCACGCCCAGATCCTTCCACGGCAGTTTCACGGGGTCGCGCTCGGCGGTGACCTTAATGGCGCCGTTGCCGACGCTGATCGTGTCGCCTTTGACAGTGACCTGTCCGGGAAAGCGGCCGTGCACGCTGTCGTAACGCAACAGATGCGCATTGGTTTCGACAGGACCCAAATCGTTGATCCCGACCACCTCGATATCCCTGCGCTCGGCTTCGGCGATGGCGCGCAAGATGTTGCGGCCGATGCGGCCGAACCCGTTGATGGCAACGCGTACTGTCATAGAGTCGCTCCCGGCTCGTTCAGTCTGCCGCGGCACGATGTACCACGACACATATAGTCATCGTTTACATCTTCCCAAGTTTGGTTAGCGCCGCATGGGCGACCGCGTCTGCGGTAATTCCAAACTTCTTGTACAGTTCCTTGTATGGCGCGCTCGCTCCGAATGAGGTCATGCCGACGAAAATGCCGTTGGAACCGATAATGGCGTCCCATCCCTGACGAACGGCAGCTTCAACACCGATGTTGACGCGCGCCTCGCCGATGATGGCGCGGCGATAGTCATCTTTCTGTTCCAGGAATAGTTCGAAACAGGGAACCGAAATGACCCGCGCCGCGACGCCGCGCGCCGCCAGCGCCTTTGCGCCGTCGACCGCAATCGCGACCTCCGAACCGGTGGCGAAAATCGAAACGTCTGAGCGGCCGTCGGGGCCGGCTATTTCATAAGCGCCTCGCGCGCAAATATTTTCCGCGTCGAGCCGGTTGCGCAGCTGTGGCAGGTTCTGCCGGGTCAGCGCGAGTATGCTTGGCCGGTTGCTTTCTTCGAGCGCAAGCTGCCAACACTCGACGGTTTCCACTGCATCGCAGGGACGAAACACCAGCAGATTGGGAATCGCGCGAAGCGCCGCAAGATGTTCGACCGGTTGATGTGTCGGTCCATCTTCACCGAGGCCGATTGAATCGTGGGTCATCACATGTACGACCCGTTTGCCCATCAGCGCGGCGAGCCGAATTGCCGGGCGGCAATAATCGGAAAAAACTAGGAACGTCCCCGAATACGGAATAATGCCGCCATGCAGTGCCATGCCGTTCATCGCCGCGGCCATGCCGTGCTCGCGCACGCCATAGTGGATGAAGCGGCCGGAGAAATCGGTGGCCGAAATGGTCTTCATGCCTTTGATGCGCGTGTTGTTGGAGCCGGTGAGGTCGGCCGAGCCACCAATCATTTCAGGCAGCACCGGAATGAGATTTTCGAGGGCGAATTCGCAGGCCGTGCGGGTGGCGATTTCCTTCGGTTGCGCCGCGAGTTTTTCTTTGGCCGTGCGCACCGCATCCGTGAGTGCCTGCTTCGGCAAATCGCCTTTCATGCGTCGCTCGAATTCGGCGCGCTGGCCGCCATCGAGCCCGGCCAGCCTTTTCTTCCAATCCGCGTGCGCGCCTTTTGAGCGAACTCCCGTCGCGCGCCAGGCTTTCAGGATATCGGCCGGCACGTCGAAGGGTGCGGACGTCCAGCCAAGCGTTTTGCGGGCGCCGGCGATTTCTTCCGCGCCAAGGGGCGACCCATGCGATTTCTCCGAGCCCTGTTTGGTCGGAGCCCCGAAGCCGATTTTTGTCTTGCAGGCGATCAACACGGGCTTGTCGGATGTTTGCGCCTTCTCCAGTGCCGCGCTGATTGCCGCCAGTTCGTGTCCGTCGATTCGCGAGGCGGTCCAGCCAGCGGCTTCGAAGCGCTTCACCTGATCAACGCTATCGGCGAGCGACAGTGCGCCGTCGATCGAAATGCCGTTGTCGTCGAACAGAACGATCAGCTTGTTGAGCTTGAGATGGCCAGCGAGCGCGATCGCTTCCTGGCTGATGCCTTCCATCAGATCGCCGTCGGAAGCGACCACGTAGGTCTTGTGATTGACGACGCCGTCGCCGAACACCGCAGCGAGATGCTTTTCGGCGATCGCCATGCCGACCGCATTGGCGAGCCCTTGGCCAAGCGGGCCGGTGGTGGTTTCGACGCCGGGCGCGTGGTCGAATTCCGGGTGGCCCGCGGTGATCGAACCGAGTTGGCGGAAGCGCCTGATCTCATCAAGCGTCATTGCGTCATACCCGGTGAGATAAAGCAGGGCGTAGAGCAACATCGAGCCGTGGCCGGCCGAGAGCACGAAGCGGTCGCGATCGGGCCAGGCTGCATCTGCCGGATCGAATTTCAAAAAACGCGAGAAGAGCACGGTCGCTACGTCGGCCATGCCCATCGGCATGCCCGGATGGCCGGACTTGGCCTGCTCCACCGCGTCCATCGCCAGCGCGCGAATCGCATTGGCCATGCTCGCGTGAGCAATGACAGGGCCAGCGGCCGGTTGCGCGCGACGCTCTGCGGGCGCCGCGGCTGCCGTTGGCGAGGCTTTTGCGCTCATGAAAGGGCCTTTTGGCCGGTGGATAGCATGTAAGTCCTCTGAGTCAATGTGACCGGCACCGCGCGCATCCGCCATGCACAGGTGATGAAAACAACTGGGCAAATCGTCCGCGAAGCGTTGACTGTATGGTCGCGCAGCACGTAAGGTTCTTTGCCTAAATATCTGCTGCCGCAAGACTTTTTTGGTGCGGATCCAGGCAATGACGGAGCAAAGCGCAATCGATTCTGCGGTCAGGCGTCTGGCGCTCGCGCTTGATGCACTCGATGCCGCGGTCGAGCGGCGAAAGCAGGCCGATCGCAACGAAGAGGGTCTCGCCGCCCAGGTGCAGGCCCTCGGTGTCGACCGCACGCGACTTGCCGCCGAGCTTGATGGTGAAACAGCTCGCACGCGTCGGCTGGAAACGACGAACCGCGAAATTGCCGAGCGTCTGGATACAGCGATCGCATCAATTCAGTCGGTGCTGGACTTGAACGAGTGAACTCATGGCCCAGGTCGTCACCACCATTGCCGGCCGTCAATTCCGTCTCGCTTGCGAGGACGGCCAGGAAGATCACTTGCAAGCGCTCGCCAAGGAAGTCGACCAGCGCATCATTGATCTGCGCCGCAAGTTCGGCGAAATCGGCGACACGCGCCTCACTGTGATGGCCACACTGATGGTTGCCGACGAACTTGTTGAGGCCATGCAGAAGATGCGCCGCCTGGAAGAAGAGGTCGCCGCTTTGCAGGACGCGCGACTCGTCGCCGCCGAC
>Ga0187788_10000190_pt1 | contig 16585 bp, 18 predicted proteins | sample 1015_BV01_MP10_2_FD_133008 | JGI IMG/M metagenome (GOLD analysis project Ga0187788, IMG submission 133008) | Tropical peat soil microbial communities from peatlands in Department of Meta, Colombia - 1015_BV01_MP10_20_MG | ecosystem: Environmental > Terrestrial > Soil > Wetlands > Peat | place...
TCACGCAAAAGAACTTGTCGCTCGATCTCGCGCAGGCGGTCGCCAATGCCGCGCTGGCGCAGTGCCAAAGCATGGGGTTCAAGGTTTCGGTGACGGTCGTAGACCGCGCCGGCCTGCCCATCGTTGTGCTGCGCGGCGACGGTGCCGGACTTCATACGCCCGAAGGCGCCGACCGCAAGGCGTACACGGCTCGAACCTATGGCTCACCGTCAGCCGATTTCGCCAAGCGTGTGCAGACGGAGCCGAGTTACGCTCCGGCGATGCAATACACCCGGGTGCTGGCGCTAGCCGGCGGGCTTCCGATAAAGGTCGGCAACGAGGTGATCGGCGCCGTCGGCGTGTCCGGCTCGCCCGGCAAGGACGACATTTGCTCTCAAGCCGGCATCGACAAGATCGCCGACCAGCTCAAGTAATGCGGTCTGGCCTTTTTACTATCTGAGCCGAATCGACTTGTTACTCGTTCGGAAGACGGATTGTGTAAATACACTAGCCCGCTGACAATGCGTGGAGGATACGCGCCCAGCTTCTGATACCTTTATGATAGCACGTCAGGTCGAACTTCTCGTTCGGCGAATGCACGCGGTCGTCGTCGAGCGCAAAGCCGACGAGAAGTGAATCCATGCCGAGCACGTTCTTGAAATCGGCCACGATCGGGATTGACCCCCCCGCCCCGACCGCAACGGCCTTGTGGCCCCATTCTTCGGCAAGCACGGTGCGCGCCTTGCTGAGCGCCGGATTGTCGAATGAAAGTTGGATGGGCGGTGCCAGGCCGAAATTACCGAACTCGACCTTGCAATCCGCCGGCAACCGTTCCCGTACGAAAGCACGAAAGGCGTCCCGAACTTTCTCTGGGTTTTGCTCGCCGACAAGGCGAAAAGAGACCTTTGCGCTGGCCTCGCCCGGGATAACAGTTTTGGCGCCCTCGCCCGTATAACCGCCGATGATGCCGTTGATCTCTGCAGTCGGCCGGGTGGTGATCTGCTCGATCAGCATGCGGTCCCGTTCGCCGGCCGGCTTTTTCAGGCCGATGGGACCCAGGAACTTTTCCGCCGTCAGGTCGAGCCCTTTCAGGTCCGCCTTGATGTCGGCCGGCAGGTCCTTCACGCCATCATAGAAGCCGGGAATGGTGACGCGACCCTTGTCGTCCCACATCTCTCCCAGGATTTGCGACAGCAACCGCAGCGGGTTCTGCGCCGCACCACCGAATACACCGGAATGCAGGTCCCGGTCGGCACAGGTGATCTTGACGTCCTCGTAAACCAGCCCGCGCAGCGATGTCGTCACCGCCGGCGTTTTTTGATCCCACATGGCGGTATCGCACACGAGCGCCAGGTCCAACTTGAATTCAGCGGCATTGTCGCGCACGAAACCAAACAGATTTTTCGAGCCGCATTCTTCTTCGCCCTCGATCATCATGGTGATCGGCAGCGGCAGCTTGCCGGTGACGGCCTTGAACGCGCGGCAGGCCTCGATGAAGGTCATTGCCTGGCCTTTGTCGTCGCAGGCGCCGCGTGCGACGATGATCTTGCGGCCATCCGGCAAAGTCTCGATGCGCGGCTCGAATGGCGGTGTCTTCCACAAACTCAGGGGATCGACGGGCTGCACGTCGTAGTGTCCGTAGAACAGGACGCGCGGACCCGCCACGCCGTTCGACTTGCCAACCACCACGGGATGACCGGCGGTGGGTCGGACAGTCGCTTCGAAGCCGATCGACTTGAGATCGGCGGCGACATGCTCGGCAGCGACACGGCACTGTTCCTTGAATGCCGGGTCGGTCGACACCGACGCGATGCGCAGCAGGGCGAACAACCGCTCGACGCTGCGGTCAATGTCCTGGTCGATGCGGTTGAGCACCGCGTCGAGAGTCGTCATGAGGGGCTCCTTCCGGGGATGCTGAAACTAGCAACGCTGCCCCAGGCTGAAAAGGAGCGTTAGTGCAGGGTCGGCTCGTCAAAGTCGGCTAAACTTGACAGCTGGATCAGCATTGCTTGCCGCGATGAACGCCGCGGCCTGTTGCGCCCGGCGCGGCGGCCTTGCAACGCGGCACTGATCCGGCGGTACAGCATGCGCGAAGGTATGGTCGCAGAAAGGGCGGCCAAATAGCCGCAGCGGCGAGCCATGCGGCGCACATAGGGTGTGATCGCGGTGGCAACCATCAGCGTGGGGATGCCGCAGAGCCGTCCCGGCGCATCACTTTCCGCCGCCGGCACGTCGTCGGGAACGGGACTGTCGATTGCCACAAGGCATGCGTCGGCGTCGCCCGACTCACATAGCCGCCGCGCTTCCTCGATGTCGGTGACTGCCGTAACCTTTGCCACCTCCATTCGCCGGAGGCGCGCAGCTAAAATATGATCATAGCCGCTGTCGGCGACGACAACGATGCGCGAAAATCTGATCGACTTCATCGACGCCACCTGTGCAACCTCACGCGGGTCCGTGCTTCCGATGCGCCCGCACAACGACCTCATGGGTCAGGCGGACCAGCCGGTATATCCTTCTTCTTTCAGGATATTTTAAGCATACACGGCCCGGTGACGCGCCCAAACCGGCAAATTACTGATGGTGAAACTACGGATATCAACCCGAGCATTTGCTTGGTGAGCGCGTGATCGTCGCCACAAGCATCTCCTAATCACTGATGCGCCAGCGAGCAATGCTCCGACGTGTGGAAGACTGCCGCAGGCGGAACCGCGGTAACTGCAACTTATTTCGCTTGACTGTGGCTCTGGCGACAGATGCGCCGCAGCATCACCAAACAGAAATGAGACCGCAGCACGCTTGTCACCGGCTAAAACGGCGGTCAATATGGCCGCAATTCCGCCATAAGTGCGGGGGGCGTGAGGGGATCATGGATGAATTGATCGGGCATCTCGTCGACAAGGTTGGCGTCGACAGAAGTACCGCTGAAAAGGCGGTTGCCATCATCCTCGACTTCCTGCGCAAGGAAGGGCCCGCCGATAAAGTGCAGGCACTCATCAATTTGCTTCCGGGGGCGGAGGCGTTACTTGCGAAACAATCCGAAGGCGGGGGCGGCATGTTCTCCATGGGTGGCATTATGGGCGCCGGTACCAAGATGATGTCGGCGGGGTTGAGCATGAGCCAGGTGCAAGGCGTCACACGTGAAACCATTGCTTATGCGCGCGAAAAGCTCGGCGACGATGCGGTAGGGGAAATCGTCGGCGCAATTCCTGGATTGAGCCAGTTCGTTTGAACCGTTTAATGACGCGAACAAACATAAGAAAAGGCTGAGGAGGCACGGATGTCTTATCCCATCACGGATATCGACGGGATCGACGGCAGCGTTGCCGCGGTCCTTAAGTCGGTGGGAATTAGGTCGACCGACCGCCTGCTCGAGGCAGCACGCACGGTGAGAGGACGTAAGACGCTCGCCGAGAAAACCGGTTTCGACGAAAAGCAATTATTGTATTGGGCCAACGTTGCCGATCGCATGCGTATTAGAGGCGTTCGCAAGGAATATTCCGAGCTGCTGCAAGCCGCCGGCGTCGATACCGTGAAGGAACTCAAATACAGAAATCCATCCAATCTTGCGAAGGCGATGGCCGACGCAAACAAAAAGCGCAAGCTCGTTCGCCTCCTGCCGTCGGAGAAAGTCGTCAAGCGCTGGATCGAGAACGCCAGGCTTCTGCCGCTGAAAATCACCTACTGAGATCAACCTCGTGACCGGAAGGCTGCTTGACAGCCCCGCGCTGACCGCGCAAAGCGACCGGCATGGGAAACCTGCGGACCCTCGAAAAAACCACCGGAACTGCGGCAAAATCTGCCTCAAAGCCGCTTTCGGCCCTGCTTCTGCTCGGCCGGCCGCTGGTCATGGGAATCCTGAATGTCACGCCGGACTCCTTCTCGGACGGCGGCCAGTTCCTCGACCCCGCCACCGCCATCGTCCATGCCAGCGAAATGACCCGCCAGGGCGCTGATATTCTGGATATCGGCGCGGAGTCGACGCGCCCCTATGGAGGTGCGGCTCCCGTGTCGGCAGACGACGAAATGGCACGGCTCGCGCCGGTGCTGCCAGCCGTCGTCAAGTTTGGCCTGCCGGTATCGATCGACACCATCAAGGCTTCGATCGCAGCCTGGGCGCTCGATCAGGGTGCGGCCATCGTCAACGACGTGTGGGGACTTCAACGCGATCCCGGCATGGCGCCACTGGTTGCCAAACACGGCGTGCCGGTGATCGTAATGCACAATCGCGAGACGGCCGACTCGACGATCGACATCGTCGCCGATGTCCTTGCATTTTTTTCGCGCTCGCTGGAAATCGCGGCGCGCGCCGGCATCGCCCACGAGAATATTGTGCTCGATCCCGGCATTGGCTTTGGTAAGACGCCCGAGCAGAGCATTACGTGCCTCGCGCGTCTTGCGGAGTTCAGGCGCTTCGGCCTGCCGCTTCTGGTCGGCGCTTCGCGCAAACGCTTCATCAACACGGTGACGCCCTCGGCGCCGGACGAGCGTATCGGAGGATCGATTGCCGCCCACCTGCTGGCAGTGCAAAAAGGCGCGGCGATCGTACGCGTCCATGACGTGGCCGAAACCGTGCAGGCGCTGCGCGTGGCCGCCGCGATCGAGGGCGCACCATGAGCGATCGCATCTTTGTGAAAGGACTCGCGCTGCATGCCAACCACGGCGTGATGGCACACGAGGCCAGGGTCGGACAGACCTTCACTCTCGATCTCGATCTTGAAATCGATCTTTCCGCCGCCACCCGTTCGGACAAGGTCGTGGATACCGTCTCGTACGATAAGGTGGTCGATTGCGCGACCGAGGCATTTTGCACGCATCGCTACCGGTTGATCGAGGCAGCGGCCGGCCGGGTTGCCGATGCTATCCTCGCCGCCTTTCCGCGCGTCCGTTCGGTGCGGGTGACGATCCATAAGCCGCACGCTCCTGTTGCCGCCACCTTCGACGACGTCGGGGTGACGCTTGTCCGGAGCCGTCATGGCTGAAGAAGCGCTTCTTGCGCTCGGCGGGAACGTCGGAAACAGCCGCGCGATTCTCGACCGGGCCATAAACTTGTTTTGCGACGGCAAAACAGTGCGGTTGATCGCGCGCTCGTCCGACTACCGAACGCCGCCCTGGGGTTTCAAATATCAGCCGCACTTCGTCAACCTTGCCATCGCAGTTGAGACGACATTGAGCCCACAGGAACTGCTGGCGCGGGCGCAAGCGGTGGAACTGCGGCTCGGCCGCGATCGCGCCCATGAAAAGCGCAACGGGCCGCGCACCGCAGATATCGATATTATTGCCTACGACGATGTAACCTTGAATGAAGCCAATTTGACGCTGCCGCACCCGCGCTGGTTCGAACGCCCTTTTGTATTGCTGCCGCTGGCCGAAATCGCCGGAGACCGGGTCATCGCCGGGCGGCGGGTGGATGAGACGGCGGAGGCTGTCGATGCCGGCGGAATCTACCGCCTGCCCTAGCGTGCAAATCATCGGCATTGACGAAATTCCGGCTCTGCTCACTCCCGCCCCCGCCTTCGCGGGGACAAGCTCCAGCGGGAATCCAGTGGTTTTTGATCTGGGTCCCCGCTTTCGCGGGGACGAACGGATAACAAGTCGACTCAGCTCAAGTGGATCAAACACGAGCGGCACTGGCGTACCGGGCATGCAATTTGCTTCAACGCAATGGTCCGACCCCGAGTACTGTGGCATTTTCCCGACATGACTGACGATCTGTCCCTAGCGACCGAATTCTCTCCGACGACCCAGGCTGAGTGGCGCAAACTGGTCGACGCCGCGCTCAAGGGAGCCGATTTCGACAAGCGGCTGGTCAGCCGCACCTACGACGGTTTGCGCGTCGAGCCGCTTTATGCGCGCGCGGCGGGAGCAAAGGTCGTCACCGGGCGAATCCCGGGCGCAGCCTGGAGCGTGATGCAGCGTGTCGACCACCCCGATCCGGCGGCTGCGAATGCGCAAGCGTTGCAAGACCTGGAAAACGGCGCCACCGGCCTCACACTGGTCATGGCCGGCTCGGTCAGTGCCAACGGCTATGGTCTTGATGCGTCGCCGGCGACACTTACGCGTGTGCTCAATGGCGTACAGCTCGATGCCGGCATCACCATCGATTTCAATTTAAGCCCGGCGACTCGCAGCGCGGTCCAGCATTTCGCTGCGCTGGTGAAAAACCGCAGGCTCGCGCCGGCATCCGTCGACATGCGCGCCAGTATCAACCCGATTGGCGGATTTGCCGCTTCGGGCTCGAGCCCGCAGGCCTGGAGCGCCCTATCGAAAAGCTTCGCCGCGATGGTCGCCGACCTGGCGTCGCAAGGCTTTCGTGGCCCGTTTGCCGTTGCCGACGGGCGTATTGTTCACAATGCCGGCGGCTCGGAAGCACAGGAACTTTCATTCGCTATTGCATGCGCGGTTGAATATCTGCGCGCGTTTGAACAAAGCGGAATTACGCCGGATGCCGGGCGCGGCATGATCTATTTCCGGCTATCGGCCGACGCCGATGAGTTTCTGACCATCGCCAAATTTCGAGCCTTGCGAAAGCTGTGGACGCGCGTCGAAGAGGCCTGTGGCCTGACGCCAAAGCCCGCCTACGTGGCCGCGGAAACGGCGTGGCGAATGATGACCAGGCGCGACCCTTACGTGAACATGCTGCGCACCACCATCGCGATTGCTGCGGCAGGGCTTGGTGGCGCAAACAGCATTACGGCACTGCCTCACACGATCGCGCTCGGATTACCGGACCCCTTCGCCCGGCGGATCGCGCGCAACACGCAACTTGTCCTGCTCGAGGAATCAAATCTTGAAAAGGTTGCCGATCCTGCCGCAGGATCTGGCGCCATCGAGGATCTTACCGGCAAGCTCTGCGCCGCCGCCTGGGCGCTGTTCCAGGACATTGAAGCCGCAGGCGGCGCCTGGGCGGCGCTCGAAAGTGGCCTCTTCCAGACCGAGGTTGCAAGCGTGCGCAGCGAGCGTCAGCAGGCAGTGGCCCGCCGCAAGGACGCGATTACCGGCACGAGCGACTACCCCGATCTGGGTGAAACGCCGGCAACCACACTCAATATACCTGCGGTGGCCCCACCCAAGGAGGGTGCTGCAATCTCCGCTCAGGCCCTGCCACGCATTCGTCTTGCCGAACCGTTCGAACGGCTGCGCGACGCCTCCGACCGCATACTGGAAAAGACAGGAAGCCGCCCGAAGGTATTTCTCGCCAATCTAGGGACGGCGTCGGACTTCACCGCGCGCGCGACATTCGCCAAAAGCTTTTACGAAGCCGGAGGCATCGCGGCGGTCACCAACGATGGCTTCAAGGATCGGGCGGCGATAGTCGACGCCTTCAAGGCCTCGCACGCCAAGTTCGCGTGTCTCTGCTCATCGGACAAAATCTATGAAAAAGAGGCGGCTGCCGCTGCACAGGCACTCACCGCTGCCGGCGCGATCGTCCACCTTGCCGGACGGCCCGGCGACCGAGAAGCTGCGTGGCGGCAGGCCGGTATGAAAAGCTTTATTTATACGGGCTGCGATGTGCTTTCGACCTTGCAGGCCGCGCATGATATTCTGAACGTCAAATGAGTCAGGTCCCAAACTTCACCAGGATCAGCTTTGCCGACACTGTCGCGCCGGCCGGCAAGCGCGTGTCCGCATCCTGGGCGACACCGGAAGGCATTGCGGTTAAGCCGGTCTACAATGAGAAAGACCTTGCCGGGCTCGATTTCCTCGACACCTATCCCGGCAAGGCGCCGTTCCTGCGCGGCCCCTACCCCGCGATGTATGCGGCGCAGCCGTGGACGATCCGGCAATATGCCGGCTTCTCGACCGCCGAGGATTCGAACGCCTTCTATCGCCGCAATCTTGCCGCCGGGCAGAAAGGCCTCTCGATCGCCTTCGACCTAGCCACTCACCGCGGCTATGACAGCGATCATCCCCGCGTGTCCGGCGATGTCGGCATGGCCGGCGTCGCGATCGATTCCATTTACGACATGCGCACGCTGTTTTCCGGCATCCCGCTCGACCAGATGAGCGTTTCGATGACCATGAACGGCGCGGTGTTGCCGGTGCTCGCGCTTTACATCGTCGCGGCAGAGGAACAAGGCGTGCCCCACGCAAAGCTGTCGGGCACGATCCAGAACGACATCCTCAAGGAATTCATGGTGCGCAACACCTACATTTACCCGCCCGGCCCAAGCCTGCGCATCATCTCCGACATTTTCGCCTACACGTCGGCCGAGATGCCGAAATTCAATTCGATTTCGGTCAGCGGCTATCACATGCAGGAGGCGGGTGCGACGCAGGATCTCGAGCTCGCCTATACGCTCGCTGACGGGGTCGAATATGTGCGCGCCGGATTAAAGGCCGGCCTCACCGTCGATCAATTCGCACCGCGCGTCTCGTTCTTCTGGGCGATCGGCATGAACTACTTCATGGAGATCGCCAAACTGCGCGCTGGCCGCATGCTGTGGGCGAAGCTGATGAAGCCCTTCAAACCCGAGGACGCCCGGTCGCTATCGTTGCGCACGCACTGCCAGACCTCGGGCTGGTCGCTGGCGGCGCAAGACGTATTTAACAACGTCTCCCGTACCATGATTGAAGCGATGGCGGCGACACAGGGCCAGACCCAATCGTTGCACACCAATGCACTCGATGAAGCTCTCGCATTGCCGACCGACTTTTCCGCGCGCATCGCGCGCAATACCCAGATCGTCCTTCAGCAAGAGGCGGGTGCAACCCGCATCGTCGACCCATGGGGGGGCTCTTATTACGTTGAACGCCTGACCTATGAACTCGCGCGCAAGGCCTGGGACCATATTGAAGAGGTTGAAGCACTCGGCGGCATGACCAAGGCCATCGAGGCCGGCATTCCCAAGTTGCGCATCGAGGAAGCCGCCGCCAAGACGCAGGCCCGCATCGACGCCGGCGCGCAATCGGTGATTGGCGTGAACAAGTATCCACCAACCGATGAGGCACCGATCGAGGTCCTCAAAATCGACAATTCCGCCGTGCGTGAACGCCAGATCGAGAAGATTGAGCGCCTGAAAAAAGAGCGCGATCCAGCTGCCTTGCAGGAGGCGCTCGATGCCCTCACCCGTGCCGCCGACCGCGGCAATGGCAATCTCCTGGCACTCGCCATCGACGCCGCACGCGCAAAAGCAACCGTCGGCGAAATCTCATCGGCGCTCGAAAAGGTTTTCGGCCGTCATCGCGCCGAGATCAAAGCAATCACCGGGGTCTATAAGCGGGAGGTCGGCATGACCGGCGCCGTTGAACGTGTCCGCACCGCCGTTGAGGCATTCGAGACCGCGGAAGGGCGCCGCCCGCGGCTGCTGGTGGCCAAGATCGGGCAAGACGGCCATGACCGCGGCCAGAAGGTCATCGCCTCAGCCTTTGCCGATCTCGGTTTTGACGTCGACATCGGGCCGTTGTTCGCGACACCCGCGGAGGCCGCCCGCCAGGCCGTCGAGAACGACGTGCATATCCTCGGTGTCTCATCGCTTGCCGCCGCTCATCTCACGCTGGTGCCCGAACTCAAGACCGAACTCGCCAGGCAAGGCCGCGACGACATCATGATCGTCGTCGGTGGCGTGGTGCCGCCGCAGGACTACGATGCGCTGATGCAGGCCGGCGCCGAGGCGATTTTCCCGCCGGGCACGGTAATAGCGGAAGCCGCCGAGAAACTTCTCAAGACGCTCAACAAGCGCCTCGGACACGGCAAAGAGGCAGCCGAGTGAGCCGAGCAATCGTCCGCGCGGCCGCAGCCGCCGTTGGGGCGCTGTCGTTATCCGGATGCATTGATTCCGCCGGTCCGATCTTGCCGGACGCGCAACCTATGTTCGGCAAAGATCTGCGGCTTCAGTTCTACACGCTCCGCAAGGGCTTCGCGGATGAGCCCGAGCAGGCCACATACAAGTGGGACGGCGAGCGGTACATTCATGACAGCGGCGGCATGAACGATGTCACCGCCTTTACCGTGCATCGGCTCGAGGGCCGCACCTTTGTCATACAAAGCGTGGCGGCCAAGCGCCCAAACATCATCGAATATGCGGTCGCGCACGAGCTGACCGGCGGCGTCTATCAGGTCACGACGATTGATGAGAATGACGCCGACGGCGCCACGCGCGCGCGCAATTGTCAGCGGGTGGACGATTCCCGTTGCCGGATCGCGACGGGAAAGCAATTGATTGCCTTTGCGCGCGCCACTGACGCAAAGCAAAAGGATGAAGGCGGCCTGGTGCTTCGGCTTGCGAACAGCCCGGAAACCGCGCGCTAGGGACGTCAATGGCCTCGCGCAATCTCAAACTGTCCGATCTCGTCCGCGGTATCCACACCGGCGATCGTGCGACGCTGGCCCGCGCGATCACGCTGATCGAGAGCAAGCGCGCCGATCATCGCAAGACCGCGCATCATCTGGTGCAGGAGCTGTTGCCGTTCACCGGCAAAGCGGTACGTCTCGGCATCACGGGCGCGCCGGGCGCCGGCAAATCCACCACGATCGACGTGCTCGGGACCTACCTCACGGGCAAAGGTCACAAGGTGGCCGTGCTCGCGGTCGACCCGTCGTCGACACGCACCGGCGGCTCGATCCTCGGTGACAAGACGCGCATGACGCAGCTGTCCTCCGATCCGAATGCATTTGTCCGCCCTTCCCCCTCGTCCGGAACGCTGGGCGGCGTCGCCGCCAAAACACGCGAGACCATGCTGGTTTGCGAGGCCGCGGGTTACGATGTGGTGATGGTGGAAACCGTCGGCATCGGTCAGTCGGAGACCGCGGTTGCCGACATGACCGACTTTTTCCTGGTGCTGATGCTTCCCGGCGCAGGCGACGAATTGCAGGGCCTGAAGAAAGGCATCGTCGAACTTGCCGATATGATCGCGGTCAACAAGGCCGATGGCGACAATATTGCGCGTGCCAAATTGGCGGCGGCGGATTATCGCGCGGCGCTCAATATCCTCACGCCACAATCCGCCACCTGGTCGCCACCCGTCATCACCTATTCGGCGCTTACCCAGAATGGCATAGCAGAGTTGTGGGCCCAGGTTCTTGCGCACAAAAAGAAAATGACCGGTTCGGGCGAACTGGAGGCACGCCGCCGCGAGCAACAGGTGAAATGGATGTGGACGATGCTGGAAGAGCGGCTTACCGCGCGGCTGCGCAGCGATGCATCGGTACGTACGAAGTTGCGGCAGGCTGAGGCGCAGGTTGCCGCCGGCAAGCTCGCGCCGACGCTCGCGGTTGAGGAAATCGCGCGCCTGCTTGGCGTCTAGAGTGCAATTCATCGGGATTGCTGCAATCCCACCCTCCACTCATTCCCGTGAAAGCGGGAATCCGGTGTTTTTTGCTCTGGGTCCCCGCTTCCGCAGGGGCGAACGGATAACAAGTTGATTCAGCTCAGGTGATCAAACAGTAGATGACAACGACCATTCTCGTCACAGGTTTCGGACCGTTCCCCGGCGCGCCATTCAACCCCACAGGCCAGCTCGTCGCGCGACTTGCGCGCCTGCGCCGACCTGCGCTCGCCAACGTCAGAGTTGTTCCGCATGTCTTTGAGACGAGCTACGCGGCGGTGGACCGTGAACTGCCGGACTTGCTCGCCACGCACAAACCGGATGCCGTGCTGATGTTCGGGCTTGCGCCGCGCGCAAAGACGTTGCGTATCGAAACGCGCGCACGCAATACGGTGACGCACCTGCGCGATGTGTCCGGTCAAACACTGCGCCGACGATTGATCGTTGGTGGCGGGCCATCGGCCTTGCCGCTTCCGGTCCGCGTACGGCATTTGCTTGGCAGCGCCCGCGGCACGCGTATTCCGGTCATGTTATCGCGCGATGCCGGGCGCTACCTGTGCAACTATCTCTGCTGGCGTGCGGCCGAGGCAACGGCGCGGGACGAGCTGCGCGCCGCCGCTTTCATTCATGTGCCCCCTGTTGCGCGCACCATACGCCGGCCCGGTAAACGGCGGCGTCTGACTCAGGACGATCTTTTGCGTGCCGGGAGCCGCTTTCTTCTAGCTTTGACGACGGCAGCCGGCATTAAAAGCACTACTGCAACCGGATCAGGATCAAGCCGCCGACGATCAGGCAGGCGGCGATGATCCGCACGGCCCGCAGCGGCTCTTTGAGCACCACCACGGCAATGACAGCGCCGAACAGCACGCTGGTTTCCCTCAAGGTCGCAACGACGGCAATAGGCGCCACCGTCATCGCCCAGATCGCGATTCCATAAGACAGGACCTGCAGGGCGCCGCCAGCAAAGCCACGCCGCCAAAAACGCTGCATTGCCGGCAGGACATCCGGGCCATCGCGATAGAGCGCGTAAGGCACCATGACCACGGCAATGCCGATAAAAAGCCAGAGTGAATAGGCATTCGGATTGCCGGAGAGACGCGCGCCGACGCCGTCGATGACCGAATAGGCGCAAATCGTGAGCGCCGTGAAAAGCGCAAAGCCGATCGCGCGGCGATCAATCTCGGCGAGGTCACGGCCGCCCCGCGCCGACAAAAGCAGCACGCCCACAACAATTGCAAAAATTCCGGTCCAGCCGATGGTGCTCAGTCTTTCGCCAACGAAGATCGTGGTGGCCGTCGCCGTCATCAAGGGCGCCGAGCCGCGCGCAATCGGGTAGACCTGCCCGAGATCGCCGGTGCGATAGCTCTCGATCAACGCGGCGAAATAGACGAGATGAACGACGATTGACAAGACAAGCCAGGGCCAGGCGGCCCACGCCGGCATGCCCACGAACGGCACAAGGACAACGGCCACAATGCCGGAACCGACCGAAATCAAGGTTGTGGTCGATAGCGGGTCGAGCCCGACCTTAATGAGCGCGTTCCAGCTGGCGTGGCAGGCGGCGGCAAACAAAACGGCGAAGAAAACGACATTTTCCATCAGCAAAATCTATTGCGGAAGCCGGTCCCGAAATTGAACGAATTTCGCTGAGTGTATTTTTGCGGGACGAGTCCGGTGCGCGGCGGCATGCAGATCGACTTTAGTAATGCATCCGTTGCAGCGCAAAAGGAACTGCAAATTTATAACCAGCCAATCCTTTAGTGGCTAGCTCTGGCATGCGCGTACGAATTTCCGATGCGATTGCCTTTCCTGTCCCGGCAGCAAACGAAGCCCCCTACCGGCCGACCGTCGGCAAGGATCTCGTGCTGGGACTGCGGCCCGAACACATCACCGAGCCGCGCCACAACGGGCGTGATAATGGCCGCGATTTCACGGCGAGCCTCGATGTCGTCGAACCCATGGGCATGGAAACTATTTCACCGTCAACGGCTGCGAAACCCGGCGCCGCCCATGCGGCTTTATGCCAACACCGACACATGCACCTGATCGAGCCGGCGAGCGGTACGGTCATCTAATGTGCTCGATCGCACTAAACTGAATCAATTTGTTGTCGGTTCGGATTCCCGCTTTCGCGGGAATGAGCGGAAGCCAGGATTGCGCCAATCCCGATGATCTGCACGCCAGCACGCTTTTGCCTTACGCCTTGGCAGCGGCGGGAGCCCACAACTTCGGACCAGCGCGCTGATACTGTGGTGGCCGCGCCACGTCGGCGCCGAGCGCCTTGGCCGCATGCCACCCCCAATGCGGATCATCGAGGAAGCAGCGCGCCATCGAGACCATGTCGGCTTGGCCTTTCGCGACGATCTCTTCCGCGTGTTCGGGCTTGATGATCAGGCCGACGGTCCTTGTCGGGATTCCAGCCTCTTTTCGCACCCGCGCAGCGATCGGCACGTTGTAGCCCGGCTCGGTGGGGTTGCGGATATCGGCGGCGACGCCGCCGGAAGAAATGCAGATAAAATCGATCCCCTCACCCTTCAGGGCGCGGGAAATCGCGACGGCATCATCCGGCGTCAACCCGCCTACCCGCCAGTCGCTGCCCGTGATGCGCGCGCCGAGAGGAATTGCCCTTGGCACGACCGCGCGCACCGCGCGCGCAATCGACAGCGGAAAGCGCAACCGGTTTTCAAGCGAACCGCCATATTGGTCGGTGCGCTTGTTTGAAATCGGCGACATGAAGCCGTGCGCGAGATAGCCGTGCGCCATGTGCAATTCGATCTCGTCGAAGCCGATGCGCAGCGCGCGCAGGGCGGACGAGACAAAGGCCGCGCGCACGCGCTCCATGTCGGCTTCGGTCACTTCGCGCGGGGTGTGCCAGCCTTCGCCGAACGGAATTGGCGAAGCTGCAATCGTCGGCCACGGGTCAGCCTCCGGCTTAAGCGCGGCGGCGCCCTCCCAGGGACGCTGGGCCGACCCTTTGCGGCCGGAATGCGCGATCTGGATGCCGAACCTGGCGCTGCCCATGCGCCGCGCCTGCGCGACCACCCGCGCCAGAGCGGATTCATTGTCGTCCGAATACAAGCCCATGCAGCCATGGGTGATGCGCCCGTGCCTTTCCACGTGCGTCGCTTCCACGATCACGAGGGCGGCGCCCGAATGGGCGAGCATCCCGAGATGCATGAGGTGCCAGTCGTTGGCGCAGCCATCGTCAGCCGAGTACTGGCACATCGGCGAGACCACGATGCGGTTGGCAAGCTCAAGGCCCGCCAGGCGAAAGGGCGTGAACAAGGTACTGGGCATAAGGTGATTTAACTCTGGTTTGATGAGCGCTTATTAGCGCTGCTGGATGGATTTCAGATAGGCAATGATGGCACCGACATCGTTGGCATCAAATTTGAACTCCGGCATGTCCGGGTGACCGGACATGATGCCCTCTCCGAGCGCCTCTTCCAAGGATTCGACCGGGTAGCGTTGTCCGAGGGTGCGAAAAGGCGGCGCAAATTTGTGCGGGCTGTCACCATTGCGGCCGACCGCATGGCACGGTGCACAATTCTGCACAAGCAATTCTTCGCCACGCTTGAGATTTTGAGCCGCCGCCGTATGTCCAAGCGCCATGATCGCGGCCAGCGCAGCGGCGCTCGCCCAAGCGCGCATTAGGCCTTGCCGAGCGTTACCCGCTGGCTGGCGAGCGTCGCCCAGAGAATCGTCGCGTGTTCGGCGTCGTGCAGCCTCGATGCGAATTGCTCTTCTGTGTAATAGCGGTTCCATCGGCCGTTACGCTCGAGTTCGGAAATATGGGCTAGCCGCCGGCGCGCCAGCGCAAGCCATTTTTCGGCAATTTTATCGAAGCGGACCTCGCCTTGCACGGCTGCCATTGAGTGCCCCCCGGCACGCGCCAAACCGGCACTCGAGCGACGCAAGATGCATCGGCGACTGCCGGAAAACGCACAAAAACAACGGCATACTCATGAATAGTGCCATGTACTCCGATTCGCGAAGGTTTCAAAGAGACTGACGCGTCCAGCTTTTGATCCACCTGAATTATTATCCGTTCGTCCCCGCGAAAGCGGGGACCCAGAGTAAAAACTGGATTCCCGCTTTCGCGGGAATGAGCGGAAGCCGGGATTGCGCCAATCCCGATGAATTACACTCTAGAGGCGGATACGCAGCAGGTTGGCGAGCTCGCCGACGATGCCGCGGCGGAACAAGAGCACGCAGCCGACGAAGATCGCGCCCTGAATGACCAGCACCCATTCGCCGATCGGCGCGAGCTTGAACTGCATCACAAGGATCACGAAGGCGCCGACCATGGGGCCGAAGATGGTGCCGAGACCGCCGACCAGCGTCATCAACACGACCTCGCCCGACATCGGCCAATTCACGTCGGTGAGCGAAGCCAGTTGCAGAACGATCGCCTTGGTGGCGCCCGCAACACCGGCCAACGTTGCCGACAGCACAAAGGCGACCAGCTTGTAGCGATCTGTCTTGTAGCCAAGCGAGGTTGCCCGCGCCTCGTTTTCACGGATGGCCTTGAGCACTTCGCCGAAGGGCGAATGGATAATCCGGTAGATGAACGTGAAGCCGGCGAGGAAAATAACCAGAACGACGGCATACATTGCCATCTCGTTCCGCAGATCGATCAGGCCGAACAGGTGGCCGCGCGGCACCGCCTGGATTCCATCCTCGCCGCCGGTGAACTTCGCCTGCAGCGCAAAGAAATACATCATCTGCGCAAGCGCCAGCGTGATCATGCTGAAGTAAATGCCCTGGCGCCGGATGGCCAGCGAACCGGCAACGAGACCGCAAATGGCGGCCATCGCCGTGCCGGTCAGGATCGCAAGTTCGGGCGTGAGGCCCCAGACCTTGGCGGCGTGCGCGGACAAATAACTCGCCCAACCGAAATACAATGCATGGCCGAAGGACAGCAGGCCGACATAGCCGACCAGGAGATTGAAGGCGCAGGCAAACAGCGCAAAGCACATTGCCTGCATCAGGAACAACGGATACGTGAGAAACGGCGCGATGACCAGTGCTGCGACCATGATGACAAAAGCGATGGTCTCGCTCTGCGTGCGCAACGCGGAGGGTTTCGTGGCGAGTGGATCGACGACGCGTTCCATCACCCTCTCCGCCCGAACAAACCAGCCGGCCGCACCAGCAAGACGATGGCCATAATGACAAAGATCACCGTATTGGAGGCTTCCGGGAAAAACACCTTGGTGAGGCCCTCGATCACGCCCAGGCCGAAGCCGGTGATGATCGCGCCCAGGATCGAGCCCATGCCGCCGATCACAACCACGGCAAAGACGACGATGATCAGCTCGGAGCCCATCTGCGGCGA
>Ga0187788_10000191_pt1 | contig 16533 bp, 16 predicted proteins | sample 1015_BV01_MP10_2_FD_133008 | JGI IMG/M metagenome (GOLD analysis project Ga0187788, IMG submission 133008) | Tropical peat soil microbial communities from peatlands in Department of Meta, Colombia - 1015_BV01_MP10_20_MG | ecosystem: Environmental > Terrestrial > Soil > Wetlands > Peat | place...
GCGCCGCGCCATTTGAGCCGCGCGGATACATCGGATGCGCGGCATCGCCGGCAAGCGTGACGCGCCCGAAGGTCCAGCGGTCGATCGGGTCCTTGTCGACCATCGGATATTCGAGAATCTGGTCGGCATCGCGGATCATCTGCGCCACGTCGAGCCAGTCAAAGCGCCAGCTTTCATAGAGCGGAAAGAAATCGGCCAGATTGCCCGGCTTGTTCCAGTCGTTCTGTTCGGTCGTGTCGCGCTTGATCTCGGCCATCCAGTTGATCAGCTGACGACCCTCGCCATCAACATCATCGACAATCGGATAGATCACCATCTTGCCGGTGAGGATCGAACCGACACGCATATAAGTGCGCCCGCCAAGGATCGGCCTGCACTGCGTCACTCCGCGCCAGGTATTGATGCCGGAGAACGCAATCTTGTCATTCGGATAGAATTGCTTGCGCAGGGTGGAATTGATGCCGTCGCAGGCAATGACCACATCGGCGCGCGCACTGTCGCGCATTTTCCCGTTGCTGGTTTGCTTGAAGTGAACCGTCGCGCCGCGGTCATCCTGTTCGACGCCGATGCATTCACAATCAGTCAGCACCGCATCCGCGCCAAGCCGTCGCTGCACAGCTTGATAGAGAATGACGTGCAGATTGCCGCGGTGGATACCGATTTCTGGAAAGGGATATCCGGCAAATTTGCCGCGGTCCTCGCGATAGATCAGTTGTCCAAAGCGATTGAAGAAACAGCATTCGCGGTTCTCGATGCCGGCCTTGAGCAAAACATCGCCCAGGCCAAGTGCACTGAATTCGCGCATGGCATGCGGCAGCAAGGTGATACCGACGCCAAGCGGCTTGATATCAGGCGCGCGTTCATAGATGCGGCATGCAATGCCGCGCTCCTTGAGATTGAGGGCGAGCGAAAGCCCGCAAATTCCCCCGCCGACGATCGCTACATCCATTCGGTCACGCCAATCCGCAGCCCGCGCTACAATGGCTTGATTTCCACTTTCCGGAACTTGATCGCCCCGGCGCCGTGTTGCAACGCGATCGGGCCTTCGTCGAACATGCCATTGCGCAGCGTCGCTGTCGTCTGGCCATTGAGCACAACCGTGATGTCGCGGCCTTTGGCCGTAACCTCGATCGTGTTCCACTTGCCGCCGGCCTTCGGCATCGGATTGATCTCGACATAGCGGGTGATTGAGCCGGTGCCATAGCTCGGGTCGGGGCGCTGGTCGAAGATATTGGCCTCGTAACAGGTGCGGTCGGTAATCTTCTTCGGATCGAGACAACGGAAATAAATTCCGCTGTTGGCGTCGTCGCTCGGCCAGAATTCGACGCGCACGACGAAATTCTTGTACGAGTTCTTGCTTACCAGGTAGCCGGCTTCCTTGCCCGGCATCTTGTCGACGACGATCGCTCCATCTTCGACACGCCAGTTGGATTCGCCGACCTGGTTCCACCCGTCCAGGCTTTTGCCGTCGAACAGGGTTGTCCAACCCGTATCCTGGCTCGCGGCCTCTCTTACGGCGTAGGCGGTGGTGAAGCCAAGGACGCCGAGGGCAAGAGCGATGGTCAGTCCCGAAATCGTTCGCATGGCGGTTCCTCCTCGATCCAGTTTGAATTTATTGTTCGATCGGCCGCAAGAATGGACGAAATCGCTCAATCTCTGTCAACATATGCCGACCAAAACGGATTTCATCGCGAAAAGGGAGGAAACAGTATGGACAAGGCACTCTATGACCGTGGAATGGCCATGCGCCGCAAGGTGCTCGGGGATGAATACGTCGACCGCGCCGTCGCCAATACCGACGACTTCAACCGCAAATTCCAGGATCTGCTCAACGAATTCTGCTGGGGTGCGGTGTGGACTGACGAGGACCTCAAGCCGCGCGATCGCAGCCTGCTCAATCTCGGTATGATCGCCTGCCTCGGCCGGATGCATGAGTTCGAAGCACATTTCCGCGGCGCGCTTCGAAACGGGCTCACCCCCAAGGAACTGTCGGCGGTCTTGCGGCAGGTTGCGATCTATTGCGGGTTCCCGGCGGCGGTCGATGCCCACCGGGTGGCCAAGCAGGTTCTGGCGGCGGAAGGCAAGAAAGCCTGAAACTGCATGGCAAATTCACGTTAACGAGATAGTCGTATTCTGGTCTTGAATGTGCCTTCATCACGGGGCAATCAGGGCGTGATTTGGCGGCGCTTCGCCGCCGAGGGTGGATAATGATCAGGATTTCGGCTGCTTTCCTGCTGACGCTGCCGGTCGCGGCGGCTTTTACCGCCGCGCCGGCTTTGGCGCAGTTACCGCCGCCAGGCGTCTACCAGGAGCGGCTGCCGCCCGTTATGGGTGGCTACGACGATGACGAAGATGGTCCGCCGCGTGCCGGACGCTGGTATACGCCGCGACGTGCACTCCCTGATCCCGACGAGGACGCGTCCCAGCCACCACCGCCGAGATTTTTCCGTACGCCCGACGGGCGTCCCATTGGCTACGGTCATCAGCTTGATCCGCAACTGCCACAGCAACAGCAACCACAGCCGACAGGGGCACCGTCCCGTGCGAATAATGATCCGGACGCGCTGCGTCCGCCGGCCGCCGTTGGTCCGGCCCCGCAGGGACAGCCTCCATCGACGATTGCGTCACTGCCGCCGGAGGATCAAGCGGAAACCGGGAAGCCGAAGGAATTGCCGCCCAACCTGAAAAAACAGCTGGTCGATTTTGCCACCAAGGAACCAGCCGGAACGATCATCATCGATACGCCGAATACCTACCTTTACCTCGTGCTCGGTGGCGGCAAGGCCATGCGTTACGGCATCGGCGTAGGCCGCGAAGGCTTTACATGGGCCGGCACCGAACGGATCAGCAGGATGTCGGAATGGCCGGACTGGCATCCACCGTCCGAGATGATCGATCGGCAACCTTATCTGCCACGTTTCATGGCGGGTGGTCCGGGCAATCCGCTTGGCGCGCGCGCTCTCTACCTTGGCAAGACGCTGTATCGCATTCACGGCACCAATCAGCCCTCGACCATCGGTACCTTTGTATCGTCGGGCTGCATCCGTCTTATCAATGAGGACATCGAGGATCTGTTTAGCCGCGTGCAGGTTGGCACGCGTGTCGTCGTTTATCCGGGCAAGCCGCCTGAGCTTGCCAATGCGGGGGTGCAGCCTCCCGCGATTGGTCCCGCGCCTGCAGGGACCCCGGTTCCCGCCGCGCCAGTCAACGCGGGTCTCGCGCCGCGCAACAACAGCAACGCAATCTCATCCTCGCCCTTGCCGCCGGTACGCTAGACGTGCGGCACCCGTAGCGCCTCCCGCGCCGCTGAACTAACATTGTCAATCTGCCTGGTCCGCGGATCATCGCATCCACGACCGGGTATGTTGCCGGAGGCGGATATGGCGCGTGTGTTGTCTCGGACCCGATTGAGTAGACGCAAGTTCATGGCGGGCGTCGCGCTCGCCGGCGCGGCGGCTCCATTGCCGATAGACGCCGCCAGCGCAGCGGCCCCGGCTGTTTCGCCGCCCGCACCGCGGCCCTCGGCGCTTCGCCCCACTGCGGCAGTCGCCGCCGCAGAAACCGGCACACCGCAGATACTGGTGCAAACCGCGGGCGCACCGAACTCCGATTTCATGGTCGATGTCATCAAGTCGCTCGATATCGACTACGTGCCATGCAACCCTGCCCAAAGCTTTCGCGGTTTACATGAATCATTGATCGACTACGGCGGCAACAAGAAGCCGGAATTTCTCACCTGCACGCATGAAGAAGCCTCGGTTGCGATGGCGCACGGTTATTTCAAGATCGCCGGCAAGCCGCTGCTCGTGCTCTGCCATGGTACGGTCGGCCTGCAGCACGCGGCGATGGCTATCTACAATGCATGGTGCGACCGCGTGCCGGTCATCGTCATGGGCGGCACCGATCTTGATGCCGCCAAGCGGCCACCGGGCGTGCCGACATTCCATTCGGCGCAGGACATCAACGCGCTGGTGCGCGACTTCACCAAATGGGACGACCAGCCGGTGTCGCTGCAGCATTTCGCGCAGTCATTTGTGCGCGCCTACAAGCTCGCGATGACACCGCCGCACGAGCCGGTGATGATCGCGCTCGATTGCGGATTACAGGAACAGACGCTGCACGATCGTTCGAAACTCACGATCCCGCGCTACGTGCCGACCGCGCCGCCGCAAGGCGAAATGAATGCTGTGCGGGACGCGGCGCGGCTACTGGCAGCTGCAGAACATCCGGTGATTGTCGCCGACAAATACGCACGCACGGCGGACGGCGTGAAACGGCTTGTTCAGCTTGCCGAAAGCCTGCAGGCGCCCGTCATCGATCAAAAAGGCCGGATGAATTTTCCGAACACCCACCACCTGTTTCAGAATGGTCGCGCGCAAGCCCTGCTCAAGGAGGCCGACGTGATCCTCGGCCTCGAATTGGCCGACTACTGGAACACGGTGAACGGATTCATCGACAACGGTGAAAATGACGGCGCGGGCCTGCAAGAATCGCACATCCGGCCGAATGCGAAGCTCATCAGCATCAGTTCCGTGGTACTCAATACAAAATCGAACTACCAGGACTTCCAGCGCTTCCAGGTCGTGGATATCGAAATGGCGGGCGATGCGGAAGCGACTTTGCCGGCTCTGATCGAAGCAGTGAAACAGGCCTTGCCGGCGAACCGCAGCACGGCCATCGAGGCACGCGGCGCTGCTATGAGGAAGGCATGGGCCGACACGCACGATCGCACCCGGCAGGCCGCGTCATACGCTTGGGATGCCAGCCCAATCAGCACCGCGCGTATGGCAATGGAAGTCTATGCGCAAATCAAGGATCTCGACTGGTCTTCAGTCGGCGGCGACCGTCAGCTGTCATCCTGGCCAAGCAGGCTTTGGCCGATGGACAGGCACTACCACCACATCGGCGGGCCTGGTGGATATGGCATCGGCTACAACGCGCCGGCGGCGGTTGGCGCCGCATTGGCCAATCGCGCGCTGGGGCGGTTCTCGGTCAACTTCCAGCCCGACGGCGACATGATGTTCGGGCCGGGCGTGTTGTGGACGGCCGTCAAGCATCAGATCCCGTTACTCTCCGTCATGCACAACAATCGCGGCTATCATCAGGAATCGATGCACGTGCAGCGAATGTCGAGTCGGCGCAACCGCGTTGCGCGTCTCGGCAAGGACATCGCCCCCGTCGGCACGCGCCTTGAAAATCCAACGATTGATTACGCCAAGCTCGCGAGTTCGATGGGTATGTGGTCGGCCGGGCCGATCACCGACGCGAATGAACTTGCGCCGGCATTGAAGAAAGCGGTGCAGGTGGTCAAGGCCGGCGAACCGGCTATGGTTGATGTCGTGACGCAGCCCCGTTGAAGGTGCCGTGATGCGAATGTGTGTGCTCGCAGTGGGGCTTTTGGTCAGCGTGACTTTTGGACAGAGCACCGCTTCTGCCGCGTCCGCCGAACATGGCAAAACGGCATTCATTCAGAACGGTTGCTGGCAATGCCATGGCACGATGGGGCAGGGTTCGATCATGACCAGCGGCGGCAAGCGTCTCGCGCCGGACCCGCTGCCTTGGGAGACATTTTCTGCATTCGTACGCTCGTCGAACCGGGCGATGCCGCCGTTCAGCGAGACGATTCTTTCTGACGGCGATCTTGCGGACATCTATGCTTATTTGCAGTCGATTCCGAAGCCTCCGAACACCGCCAGCATTCCATTACTCAGACCGTAAATCAGCCGATCTTATGGTTGCTGCACCGAATTCGAACTAGAATTAGTGGCCATGCCGTACCGTTACGTTTTTGCGGATGAAGCAGGAGATTTCACGTTCAAGAAAATCAAAGGAGCAAGCAAATATTTCGTACTTTGTACGTTGAGTACTGATGACTGCAGTCTCGCTAGTGACCTCTTAAATATCCGACGCGAGTTGGCGATAGCGGGCGATTCCGAACGCGATAAGTTACACGCTACGTCAGATCTTCAATCCACGCGCGATCGCGTTTTCGCTACTTTAGCAAAGCATGAATTTCGCGTTGATGCGACCATTCTAGAGAAGTCAAAAGCTCAGCCACAAACCAGAACAGACGATCCGACTTTTTACCGGTATGCATGGTTTTACCATTTTCAATTTATAGGCCCGCAAATTTTGAAGGGGGTCGATAAACTGCTGATAACTACGGCTGCACTTGGCCACAAAAAGACGCGCGCGGCTTTCAAGCTGGGCGTGAATAACATTGTCCAACAAACTGCATCCCGTGAAAGGTGGGAATGCAGTTTCATGGATTCGTCGAAAGAACCTTTACTTTGGGCCGCTGACTACTGCGCCTGGGCTATCCAAAGAAAATGGGAATCTAATGGTGAGGATAAACGCTCCTTCGACCTAATCGCAAAAAAATTGCAAGCGAATTTGATCTTTGGAAGAATGGAACGAAACACTACTACTAAAAAAGTTGCGACCCGCTATTCTTGGCTGAGCCTCTGAAACAGAAGCGGGTGCCCAGGGGCACTTTCACCAAGTAAGGGTCGCACAGTCCATATAGCGTCTTTACTGGTTAATTTGAATCCCCCTCCCCAAGATTTTTTTCCTTTGATTTTATGGGCGGTTAGACCAACCGCTTGCTAAGCATTTACCAATTCGCCGGACGAGGGCGCTTTTCGCGACCACCTACCGGCGCGGTACGACATCCCTTAACTTTTCTGTCGTGGTCACTTTGGCGAGCCGTGTTATCGCCTCGATTATTGCGCCGGGATCGGCCTGGCCTTTTCCGGCGATGTCGTGCGCGCTGCCGTGTGCAACCGACGAAAACAGGATAGGTGAGCCGATCGAAAGTCCCGCAGTGCGGTTGAAGGCCTGCAGCTTGGCGGCGATGTGGCCCTGATCGTGCAGCATAACGATAAAGGCGTCGCAGCCCTTCTTGCGAAACATGGTGTCGGCGCCGAACGGGCCCGATGCGTCGATTCCGTCGTCAGCCGCCTTGTGGATTGCTGGCTCGATGATTTCGATCTCCTCCCGGCCGAACATTCCATTTTCGCCGGCGTGAGGATTGAGCCCGCTGACAAAAATCTTCGGACGGACAATGCCGAGCTTTTTCAGCGACGCGTCGGCAACCCGGATCACGCGCTCGATCCGCTCTCGCGTAATCAATGCGACGGCCTCGCGCACGCTGACGTGCAAGGTCGCGTGGACAATGCGGGACTGGTCGAAGCAGATCATCAGAGAGACGTCGTTGACCGGCGTGCCGGTCTCGCGTGCGACGAACGATGGATAACCATCGAACGCAATGCCTGCCGCCGCGATCGAGCGCTCGGTCTGCGGCGCCGCCACCACGGCTTCTACTTCGCCGGCAAGCGCGGCCTTGATCGCCTGGCTTGCGCTCGCCAACGAGGCGCGCCCGTAAACGGCATCCACAGTGCCCAGTTTTACGGGCGTGTTGCTTCCGTCACTTGCATCAAGCAGGTTGACGGCGCTGTCGGTCCAGTCTGCGTCGGCAGCCTTGCCGACCAGATGCAAGTTCGGCGACAGGCCAGCGCCGCGCGCGTGCTGTTCTACGACGGCCGGGTCGCCGACGAGCAGCGGCCGGCATAGCTTGCGCACGCGTGCATCGAGCGCGGCCTTTAGCGCGATTTCCGGCCCGATGCCGGCCGGGTCTCCCGTTGCAATGGCGATACGCGGCAAGAACATGGCACTTGGCTTCCGTCGGCGGCACGGCTGCTTATAATGGCGCCGACACCCGCAAGAAACATAGCAAAGACTTGAGGAAACGTCGCCATGATGTCGCGTGAACAAAACGATCAGCTCAGCCGCGTCGGCCCAGGAAGCTTCATGGGCAAATTATTTCGCCGCTACTGGGCGCCATTCCTGCTGACATCAGAAATTCCCGAACCCGATTGCCCGCCGGTGCGGGTGAAGTTGATGGGCGAAAGCCTGATCTGTTTTCGCGATAGCAAGGGTCGCGTTGGTCTGATGGACGAATTCTGCGCCCATCGCGGCGTGTCACTCTGGTTCGGCCAGAACGAGGAATGCGGGCTGCGTTGCCCCTATCACGGCTGGAAATACGATGTCACCGGACAATGCGTCGACCTTCCGTCGGAATCCGAGGAAAGCGACTTTCGGAAAAACATCAAACTGAAATCCTATCCGTGCATCGAGAAGGCCGGAATCGTCTGGGCCTATATGGGCCCGCCCGCCATGCAGCCGCCGCCACCGGCATTGGAATGGACCGACGTTGAGTGTTCGCATCGCTTCGTCTCAAAGCGGCTGCAGGAGTGCAATTACCTGCAGGCGATGGAAGGCGGTATCGATTCCAGTCACGTGTCGTGGCTGCACGGCAGCGAACTCAACAAGGATCCGCTGTTCAAAGGCTCGAAGGGAAATGTCTACAACGAGCAGGACCGCATGCCCTTGTTCGAAGTGGCCGAGTTTCCCGGCGGCTTGCTGATCGGGGCGCGGCGTAATGCCGACGGCGGCAGGTACTACTGGCGTATCACGCCCTGGATCATGCCCTGGTATTCGATCATTCCGCCGCGCGCCGGCCATCCTTTGGGTGCGCACGCCTGGGTGCCGATTGATGATGAGACGTGCTGGGCCTGGAGCATCAACTATCATCCCAAGCGCCCGCTTACGAAATCGGAAATTTCAGCGATGCAGGACGGTGAGGGCATTCACGTCAAATACGTGCCCGGCACTTTCATTCCGCTCGCCAACAAGTCGAACAATTATCTGTTGGACCGGGAGTCGCAGCGGCACGGCCATTCCTCGACCGGCGTCGACGGCATTGCCATGCAGGATGCGTCCATCCAGGAAAGCATGGGACCAATTCAGGATCGCACCAAGGAGCATCTCTGCGCCACCGATAGCGGCATCATCATGACACGGAAGATTTTGCTGCGCGCGGCGAAGGCAGCCGCCGAAGGCGGCGCGGTGCCGGCGACCGAGCCGGAAGCGCAGCGCGTGCGCTCGGCCTCGGTGGAACTGGATAAGGATGTTTCATTTACGCAGGGCGCCAAACACGGGCTCTACGCCGCGCTGGGGACGGATCCGTTGTCGGTTTAGGCATCGATCCAAATTCCGCGCATTCCCGCGCAAACGGGAATCCATAGCTTTGATCGCAATGTCAGTGAGGATGCGCTGGGTCCCCGCTTTCGCGGGGACGAACAGAGAGGGCCACTACTCCGCCGCGGTCTTGGCCGGCTTTCCGATTGCCGCATTCACGCGCGGCATTACCTCTTCGGACATCAGTTGCATCGAGCGCTTGGCAAGCGCCGGATCGACCCAATCCATACCGGCATAGACAAGTTCGCCGAAATCGCCGGTCTCCTCGCGCATCTTGAGGATTTCATCGACGACTTTGTTGATGGTGCCAAACGTCACGCAATTGTCCATAACATAATCGTCGGTGATTTCTTCGTCCGATTGTTCCTTGTAACTCTTGAACACATAGAGCCGATTGCCGCGCTTCATTTTGGCGCGCATCTGCTCGAAGTAGAACCGGTATGGACTCTTGGCATCATGGCGTCCGTAGCGCGCCGCCACCTTATCGTCGTCGGCGACGAAAATCGTGCGCGCTACACGCCAGTCGGCGATATTGGCTTTGGCCCCAGCCTCTGTCTTGCCTTTGGTGTAGTTGGTCCAGTGCGACTTCAAGTGTTTTGCAAGCAGGAAGTTCGCCGACAGCGGATGAAAATCGCGTTTGCCCATCAGCACGACGCCCGGAGAGAATGGTGCCACGACCGTGCCGACGATTTCCGGCCTTGGCTTCTGGAAGGGCTTCGCCAGGACGCCGACGCCGAGCTCAAGCGCGGCCGTGCGTGCGAAGCCGACCTTGAAACGGTTGTCGGGGAAATCGATGTTATAAGGCGGATTGCGTTCCCACACCGCCAGAATTACGTCGATGGCTTCAGCGAATATTTTGTTGCGATCGAGGTCAAGAATGCCGATCGCTTCCGAATCGGACGTGAGGGCGCCGGCGCTTATCCCCATTACAAAGCGGCCCTGCGACAGATGGTCGAACATCGCGGCATTCACCGCAATCACCACCGGGTGCATCTGCGCCAGATTGGTGGTACCGGTCGCGAGCCTGATGGTTTTCGTCTCGTGGATCAGCGTGGCCAAAAACAGCATGCTGTTGGTGACGTTCTCGCAGGCGTCGGTCAGGTGCTCGCCCATAAAAGCATCGTAAAAGCCGAGCTTGTCGGCGAGGACAATCGCCTCGCGATCCTCGCGCAGCGTTTGCGACCAGTCCCGCCCCATCGGATGGACGGGCATGGTAAAGTAGCCCAACCGCATCATAAGTCTCCGCTTCGCATTCCCTGGCCCCGAAAACTAGCCGACCCAGCCGACCGATGCAGCAATCTTAGCGCCTATGTGCTGGCCCGCTGACTCCGCCAGGTTGACAAATCGGGCCATGACAAGGGCCATGACAAGGATCATGACAAGGATCAATTTTGAAAGGGCGAAAATCTGTTTAATTGTTTGGCGTCCATCAGTATGACGCCGAATGGGGGGAAGGGGGACGCCATGCTGCGATGGTTTCACGCATTGATGCCGAAGGAAGAGCGCTTCTTCGAGTTGTTCGCGCGACATTCCGATGCTGTGTTGGCCGGTGCCAAAGCTCTGCGTGCCATGCTGGAAGGCGGTGCTGCGGTCAAATCGAATTATCAGATCGTGATGGATCGAGAGCATGACGCTGACGACATTACTCGCGAGGTGCTGATTGCGGTGCGGCGCACGTTCATCACCCCGTTCGACCGCGGCAACATCCGCGACCTGATCACCTCGATGGACAACTCCATCGACCAGATGCAGAAGACCGCGAAGGGCGTCCTTTTGTTCGATGTAACGGAATTCACGCCACAAATGAAGGAAATGGCCGATGCGATCGTGAAATGCGCGGAGCTCGTGAAGCAAGCAGTGCCGCTGCTGCGTTCGATCAGTTCCCAGGCCGTGCATATCAGCGACTTGACCGCGCGGATCTCGCAACTTGAAGGACGCGCCGACGATCTGCACGATATCGGCTTGCGGGAACTCTATCAGGCAAAATCAAAATCGGATCCGATGGCATTCTTCGTCGGCAATGAGGTCTACGATCACCTCGAAAAAGTGGTCGACCGCTTTGACGACGTGGCCAACGTCATGCACGGAATCGTCATCGAGCACGTCTAGCGCCTCCGGAGTGAGCCAAGAATGGATGTCGCCCTGACATTGCCGGTCTTAATCGGGCTGATCGCGGTTGCACTGGCGTTCGATTTTCTCAACGGGTTGCATGATGCGGCCAATTCCATCGCGACAATCGTCTCAACCCGCGTGCTGCGGCCTCAATACGCGGTGGCTTGGGCGGCGTTCTTTAATTTCATTGCTTTCCTGTTTTTCGGACTGCATGTGGCCAACACTCTTGGTACCGGCATCATTTCCGCCGCTATCGTCGATCCGCACGTGGTGTTTGGCTCGCTTATGGGCGCGATCGTCTGGAATCTGATCACCTGGGGCCTGGGAATTCCGTCGAGCAGCTCGCACGCCTTGGTCGGCGGACTGGTCGGTGCCGGGCTCGCCAAAGCTGGCCCCAGCGCCATCGTGTGGCATGGCCTGGTGCCAACGTCCCTCGCGATTGTCGGCTCGCCGCTGATCGGATTCCTCCTCGCGCTGCTGATGGTCCTGCTCTTATCGTGGTTGTTCATACGTTCGACACCATTCGCGGTCGACCGCACCTTCCAGCATCTGCAATTTGTGTCTGCGTCATTCTATTCGCTCGGCCACGGCGGCAACGACGCGCAAAAGACCATGGGCATTATCGCCGTGCTGCTCTACTCCCAGGGGCACCTCGGCGCCGAATTCCACGTTCCGTTCTGGGTCGTTATCGTCTGTCAGATAGCAATGGCACTCGGCACGTTGATTGGCGGATGGCGCATCGTAAAGACGATGGGGTCGAAGATTACTCGCCTCACACCGATGCAGGGTTTTTGCGCGGAAGCCGGCGGCTCAATGACGCTGTTCGCGGCCACCTGGCTGGGCATTCCGGTTTCAACCACCCATACGATTACCGGTTCAATCATTGGTGTCGGCGCCGCTCGCAAACTGTCGGCGGTGCGCTGGAGCGTTGCCAACAACATTGTCGTGGCCTGGATCATCACGATACCCGCATCGGCGGTTATCGCAGCGCTGTTTTATTGGCTGAGTGGGGTTTTTGGCTAGGTTCGCCGTGTCCCGGGCAGAACCGGGACCGTGAGAACTCGGGACCAGATAAGGCCCGGATCAGCGGCGCACTACTCCGCTGCGTTGCGTGCCGCGCCGCATCCGGGGCACGAGGTGGGTTCAGGCTGCGACACGCGCCAGGAAGCCTTCGACTTCTTGACGCAGATCAGCGGCTGCCGCTTCCACCGCCTGCGAGGCCGTGAGGACGCTTTCGGCCGATTGCCGCGTTTGCGACGCGGCGCCGGAAACGTCGCCCAGCACCGAAACCACAACTCTCGCCCCATCTGAGGCGCTGGCGACATTTTGCGAAATCTCGCCCGTGACGGCGCTTTGCTCTTCGACCGCTGCGGAAACGGCCGTGGCACAGCTGTCGATTTCCTGCATGCGGCCGGAGATGCGGCCAATTGCGGAAACCGCGCTCGATGTCGCCCCCTGCACGGCCATAATCAGCCCGGAGATATCTTCAGTCGCCTTGGCAGTCTGCACGGCCAGCGATTTGACTTCGGAAGCCACCACCGCGAAGCCTTTACCGGCCTCGCCGGCGCGTGCCGCCTCGATCGTGGCATTGAGCGCCAGGAGGTTGGTCTGCCCGGCGATGGCCCGGATGAGCTTGATCACGTCGCCAATTTTCCGTGCGGCCTCGGCCAGCGCCGTAATTTGATGATTGGTGCCCTGCGCCTCGCCGACCGCCCCGCGTACGATTTCAGTGGTCTTGGCGAGCTGACGCCCAATTTCGTTAATGGAGCCGGCCAATTCATCGGCGGCGACCGCGGCGGTCTCCACGTTCACGGACGCTTCGTTCGAAGATGACACGGCGCCGTCCGCGCTCTGCGAGGTCTGGCCGGAATTGCTGAAAAGCGTGGCGGCAGTGGAGCGCATCGCCTTGGCGCCTTCAGCCACGGTCTTCAGGTGATCCTCGACACGGCGGCGGAAGGCAGCGATCGCCTGGTCTATTGCGGCACGCCGCTGTTGTTGCTCATGCATCGCGATGCGTTCGCGTTCCGCATCGCGCCGCTTGGTGATGTCTTCATGCGTCGCCACCCAGCCGCCACCGGGCATCGGCCGGTTGATGACGGAAATCGAACGTCCGTCCTTCGATTTGATCTCATTGTTGGTCGTATTACCTGCAGCCATTGTGGCGACAAGCTCGCGCCGGTAGGCGACCGGTTCACGCGAAAAGGTACCGTTGCGGATGCGATACTCGAGCAAGCTTTGCAGCGTGCAGCCTCGTTTCACGATGTCGGCAGAGAGATTGTACATCTCCATGTAGCGCTGGTTGCAAACCACCAGCCGCTCATTGCCGTCGAACATGCACAAACCCTGCGACATGTTGTTGATAGCGACCCGGATGCGCAGGTTGTCCACGCGAAGTTTTCGAGCAACGGCAGCGATTGTCGCAGCCGTCGCCAGCATTGCAATGAGGGCGGCGAAGAGCAGGGACACCGCGAGTTCGGGAGCGGACGCGATCCAGCCGCTCACCGGCAAGACGAAATGGAGCACGGCAAAACCGAGTGCAAAGCTGATGACCCCGGTCAACACGACCATGCGCCAATCGCGCGCAGTTGCGTGTACGGACGTATTCTCGACCATGTTGGCGCCCAGGTATGGGGCGCACGGTATTCCCCAACCCGTTTTTTTGCAGTTAATTGCCGGGGATAGTGGGTTAAGCAAAACTTAATAGGCAGGGCTGGAGGGTCGGCGATGGCCAAGTTGCGTGCTGCGGAGTGCCGTGAATTCATCAAGGCGGTGGTGGAAAAAGCCGAAGCGATGGGCGTGCCGATTTCGATTGCGGTGGTTGGTGCCGAAGGCCACCTGATTGCCGTGGAGCGCATGGACGAGGCCGGGTTCATCACGCCGGAAACCGCCATCGCAAAGGCATTCACCGTGGCGGCATTTCGCTCGATGAGTCCTCGCTTTCCCGACGGGCTCGTCATTCAACAATGGTTCAAGGAACGCAATCCGCAATTGCTGGTCAGCCCGGCCGCGATGACAAACGGGCGCATCGCCGCCAGCGGCGGCTCAGCACCTGTGTTTAAGGGCGATGAAATGGTCGGCGCCTACGGGATTTCCGGCGGTACCTCACAGCAGGATGAGGAGATGGCTGTCTATGCGCGGACCAAGGTTGGTTGGGCTCATGCTCCCGAACACGACACCACCGACCCGGATGTGAAGGCGCACATCAACGCACTCTACGCCAAAGCCGGCATCACCGACCGCAAGCTTTGAGCTCGCAGGCCGGCCGGGCCGCGGTCGCTATTGCGCCACGTCAATCGTTACGGCACCGGTGATCGTCTGCCAATGCTTCATCTCGCCGTCCAGCCAGCTCTTTGCATCGGCAAGCGATTTGTTTGGCACGACGTTGAAGTTCTGTTTGGCGAGTTTCTCGGCTCCCTCTGGCGAACTCAGCGTCTTATGTATCGCCGTGAATAGCGCTTCCAGCACTGGCTTCGGTGTTGCCGCTGGTGCGAACAAGCCGTTCCAGGCGATGGTGCCTACATCGGCGTAGCCGACTTCCTTCATCGTTGGAATGTCGGGATATTCCTTAAGCCGCGTGTGATTGACCACAGCCAATGCGCGGAAGTTTCCTGACTGTACTTGCCCTGCGGTCGAGGCGACGTTGAGGAAGGCGGTCTGCACGTCGCCGCGCAGCATGTCCTGGATCACGCCGGCGGCGCCACTCTTGTTCGGCAGTCCGACGAGATCGAGATCACCTGCGCGCTTGGCAAAATAGGCCATGTCGTAGTGTGGATAGGATCCGATACCGACCGTGCCGTAGCGAACCTTGCCCGGATTTTTCCTGGCATAGGCAATCAGCTCGGGAACAGACTTCACCGGGAAATCGTTTGCCGTCGTGACCAGCAGGAACGCCGGCACGTCGATCAGATTGGTTACGGCGACGACACTTTTGGCGTAGTCGAGATTCATTTTTTTGGCATAGATGATCGGTGTGATCGCATTGGTCGAAACGTTGCCGACCATCAGCGTGTATCCATCGGGCGCCGCCTTCACCATTTCGTCAATCGCCAGCATGCCGAAAGCACCCGGCTTGTTGAGGACGACAAAGGGCTGCCCGGTAATTTTCTGAAACTCGTCGCCGACGATGCGAGCAACGATATCGGTCGCGCCGCCCGGCGCGTAGGGCACGATCACCTTGACTGCACGGCTCGGATATTTGTCTTGCGCAACCGCCGCGCCGGCATTCAAGGCAAGCGTTGCCAACAGCACCGCGATAAACCGTTTCATGCAATCCTCCCAGTATTGTCGCGCGCCGGAAATTTCTTGTCGGCTCCGTTGCGCGTTGCTCAGGTCGCTTTCACGCCGTGCAAGCTGTGTGATGCGTCCTTGACGGTGAAGAATACGACATCGCCATCCGCCGTTGCCTTGCCGGCGTGCACGGTGTTGGCGGGAATGTAAACGACCGATCCGGGCGTCACGTCGATTTCCTTTCCACCGATATTGGCGTGAAAGGTTCCCTCCAGGATGTAGATCCACTGCTCGTTCGGATGCGAATGCGGCTCGGCCCCCGTGCCGGCCTTCATGCGCATCAGGCCGACGATCATGCGATCGCCTTCGACGCATGGTCCGTGTGCAGTCGAATAAGCGGGACCGCCCATGATTTTGTGCATTGTGCCGAGATCGAAGACATATTCGCCTGGAGCTGCGCGTTTGGCGCCCGGTGTACGTGCGGCCGGTTGGTTGGACATGGCGTTCTCCTCAACTCAACTCGTTTTGCAAGATGTTAGTTGACGCTGTGCGGAGGCGCCAGTAGAGGCGGGGCACGCAGTATTGCATTTGGCGCGGCGGCACGATTCGGCGAGCTTTTGCGATTCACGTTTTAGGGGAACGATCACTGATGATGGCGGTTCGTTTTGCGGCAATAGCGCTGGTCTCGGCCTGGCTTGGCGGTTGTGCAGATACCTATGCTCCCAAGGGCGAGCCGAGTTTCTATCGAAACCTGGCGCAGCCGGGCGCGGAACTCGATGCCGCCGCTGCCGCCTCGATGATCTCCGGATACCGCGCCAACAACGGGTTGCCTGCGGTCGCGCTCGATATCGAACTGATGCGACTTGCGCAGGCGCAAGCCGAGATCATGGCCAAGCGCGACAAGCTTGATCACGGTGCCGGCAAACCATTCGTCCAACGTCTAAAGGCCTCCGGTTATGATGCAAAAACGGCAGCTGAGAATATCAGCGCCGGCTACCACACTCTGGCCGAGGCATTCTCCGGCTGGCGCGATTCGGGCCCGCATCGGGCCAACATGCTGCTCGCAGGCGCATCGCGCATGGGCATCGCCGCGGTCTATACGCCTGCCTCGAAATACAAGGTCTACTGGTCGCTGATCCTCGCCGAACCCGACGA
>Ga0187788_10000192_pt1 | contig 16529 bp, 19 predicted proteins | sample 1015_BV01_MP10_2_FD_133008 | JGI IMG/M metagenome (GOLD analysis project Ga0187788, IMG submission 133008) | Tropical peat soil microbial communities from peatlands in Department of Meta, Colombia - 1015_BV01_MP10_20_MG | ecosystem: Environmental > Terrestrial > Soil > Wetlands > Peat | place...
CCCGCACTGCCGCCGTCCCCGCACTGCCGCCGTCCCCGCACTGCCGCCGTCCCCGCACTGCCGTCCCCGCACTGCCGCCGCCCTACGGCGTCCGACCCACGCATGGATGAACGCGACGATGAACACCAGGTGGGGTGTTCACCCCCAGCACGGTTCATCGTCACGTTCACCGTCGCACACCAACTGTGGAGGCGTCGCCGAGTCACTGACACTCGTCACGGGGTGGCCGTTGGCGCGTCGAGGGTCGCCGCCGAGGCGTCAGGGGCGTGGAACCGTGGCGGGAAGGATCAGCCGCCGCTGCCGTACGGGCGCGTGATGATCTCCAGGAAGTGGCCGCTCGGGTCCTCCCAGTACACGCCTCGTCCCCCGTCGTTGGTGTTGATCTCGCCGGGACGGCGTTTCCCCGGGTCCGCCCAGTAGGGCAGCCCGCGCCCGCGGATCCGGCCGAAGCACTCGTCGAACTCGGACTCCCCGACCAGGAACGCGTAGTGCTGCGGGTGTGCCGGGCCGTCGTCGTCGGCGAAGTCGAGCGATACGCCGTTGTCGACCTGCACGACGAGGAACCGCCCGTACGGCGTCGGCGGCGCCAGCCCCAGGATCTCGCTCAGGAACGTGGCGGACTCGTGCCTGTCCCGGACCCGCACGATGGTGTGGTTCAGCTGCACGCTCATCGGCACCTCCTCCTCGAGACCGACCCTCCAGTGTCCCGCCGGTTTCCGACCGGCGTCAGGCGCACCGACGTCCATCACCCCCGGTGGGTCCGGGTGGCCCGCGCCGCGGCGGCCCGCAGGGCGTCCACGAGCCGGCGCACCGCCGGTTGATCGGCGATCGCCGGCCGGGTGGCCAGCCAGATGTGCCGGGGCGGCGGCGGGTTCCGCAACCGCCGGACGGCGACACCGGCCCGGACCGCTCCCAGGCCCAGCACGGGCACCAGCGCCGCGCCCAGGCCGGCCCCCACGTAGCCCTGGGTGACCTGGAACTCGTCCGCCTCCGCCACGACGCGCGGCGTGAAACCGGCGTCCCTGCAGGCCTGGATGGTGGCCCGCTCGATGTAGTCCGCCGGGCCCGTGGTGACGATCCAGTCGGTGGTGGCCAGGTCCTCCAGCGGCACGATCCGGCGGCCGGCGAGCCGGTGGTCGTGGGGCAGCAGCAGCCGGTAGTCGTCGTCGAGCAGGTGCCAGCGGCGCAGATCGTCGTCCGGGGCCTCACCGCTCCCGAACCGCTCCACCACGACCACCAGGTCCGCCTCCCCCGCCCGCAGGCGGCGCAGTGCACCCGGCGTCTCGTCCACGATCGGCATCACATGCACGCCCGGCAGCAGGCTGCGCAGCTCGGCGATCGCCGGCGGGAGGAGGGACTCCCCCGCCGAGTGGAAGGAGACGATCCGCAGCCGTCCGGTACGGCCCGCGCGCAGGTCGGACAGCGCCGCCTCGGCCTCGTGGACCTCCCGCAGCACCCGCACGGCGTGCTCGGCCAGCAGCAGGCCCGCCGCGGTGGGGCGGACGCCGCGACCGGACTTCTCGAACAGCTGTACCCCCGCCTGGGCCTCCAGCCGGGCCAGTTGCTGGCTCACCGCCGAGACGGTGTAGCCCAGGGCGGTGGCCGCGCCGGTCAGCGAGCCCACCTCGATCACCGTGCGGTGCACCGCCAGCAGGCGCGCGCTGAGCACTTCTGGATCGTACAGATCTGCTTAATGATTCTTCAACAACTATCGCTGGACGTCGAACGGTCTCTGGATGAACCATGAAGCTGAGGACGTTGAACAGGCGAGCCGGACGCGGAGGAGGTGAACGACAATGGGGATCATCATCCTGATGCTCGTCCTGCTGGCGATCTGCCTTCTCGCGCCCTGGTACGGCGTCGACACCACCGACGCGCGCAGCGAGAACGCACGGCCGGAGCACGGCTGGTTCCCGCCGCTGGAGCGGCTCTGAGATCTGGGCCGCAGTCCGCGGCCCGGTGTGGCATCGCGCATCCCGGGTGCGCGCGGTGTGACCCTGGTGATGCGCACGGTGTGACGCCGTGCGCATCCGTGCGAGTGAGCGGCATCGTGCGCATCCCCGAAGCCCACGGTGTCACGCCGTGGGCTACCTAGGCCCACGGTGTCACGCCGTGGGCCTCAGGTCCGGAGTCACGCCGTGGGTCTGGGAGGGCGGCGCTGAGGCCGCCGGATCCGGTCAGCAGATCCGGGGCAGCTGCTCGCCGAGCGGGAGATCGATCACCCGGGTGGCGCCGAACGCCGTCCGCGCCACGACCATCCCGGGGTGGTCGGTGGTGCACTCCCCGATCACCGCGGCGGCCGTCCCCAGCGGGTGCGCCCGCATCGCGGTGAGCACCGCGTCGGCGTGATCCGGCGGGACGAACGCCACGAGCTTCCCCTCGTTGGCCACGTAGAGCGGGTCGAGTCCCAGCATCCCGCAGGCGTTGCCGACGGCCTCGGGCACCGGTAGCGATCGTTCCTCGATCCGCACGCCGACGCCCGAGGCCTGCGCGATCTCGTTCAGGCTGGTGCCGAGGCCGCCGCGGGTGGGATCCCGCAGGCAGTGCAGGTCCGTCGAGGCGCCCAGCATCGCGGCGACCAGCCCGTTCAGCGGGGCGCAGTCGCTGCGGATCTCGACCTCGAACTCCAGGCCCTCCCGGACGCTCATCACCGCGATCCCGTGGACGCCGATGTCGCCGCTGACGATCACCACGTCGCCGGGCCGGGCCCGGTCCGGGCGGATGTCCACCCCCTCCGCCACCAGGCCGATCCCGGCGGTGTTGAGGTACACGCCGTCCCCGTGCCCGGAGTCCACCACCTTGGTGTCGCCGGTGACCACGCTCACCCCGGCCCGCTCCGCGGCCCGGCCCAGCGCCTGCGCCACCCGGCCGACGATGTCCAGGTCGGTGCCCTCCTCGAGGATGAAGCCGCAGGACAGGTGCGTCGCCTGGGCACCGCTCATCGCCAGGTCGTTGACCGTGCCGTTCACCGCGAGGTCGCCGATGCTTCCGCCGGGGAAGAACATCGGCCGGACGACGAAGGAGTCGGTGGAGAAGGCGAGCCTGGTCCCGCCCAGGTCCACCACGGCCGAGTCCGCCAGGCCGTGCTCCGGCCGGCCGCCGAACGCCGGCACGAACAGGTGCTCGACGAGCTCGGCCGACAACTGCCCTCCGCCGCCGTGCCCCATCACGATCGTCGGGGAGTTGCGCAGCGGCATCGGGCAGGTCCACGCGGTGAAGTCCAGACCCGGATCGTCGGTCGACGCGCCGCCCGGGGTGTCGGTCGCCGTCACCTCAGCCAACGGGGGTCGCCTCCCTCGGCTGCTGCGGGCCGAGCCGCCGGTACAGGAAGTACGCCGCGCAGGCCCCCTCGCTGGAGACCATCGTGGCGCCCAGCGGCGTGCGCGGCGTGCACTCCCTGCCGAACGCGGCGCACTCGTGCGGCTTGATCAGTCCCTGCAGCACCTCGCCGCTGCGGCAGATCGCCGACTCCTGGGTCGTCATCCCGGCCACCTGGAAGCGCTGCTCGGCGTCGAAGTCCCGGTACGCCGACGACAGCCGCCACCCGCTCTGCGGGATCACCCCGATCCCCCGCCAGGCCCGGTCGGTGACCTCGAAGACGTCGCTGAGCATGGCGCGGGCCGCGGGGTTGCCCTCCGGGGGCACGACCCGGGGGTAGGCGTTGTCGAGCTCGGCGCGCCCCTGCTCCAGTTGGATCACGGTGCGCCGGATCCCCTCCAGGATGTCCAGCGGCTCGAACCCGGTGACCACGATCGGCACCCGGTACCGGTCGACCAGCTCGGGGTACTCCTCGGTGCCCATCACGCTGCACACGTGGCCGGCCGCCAGGAAGCCCTGCACGCGGCAGGTGGGCGACTCCATGATGGCGGCGATCGCCGGGGGCACCCGCACGTGCGAGACCAGCAGGCTGAAGTTGCGCACGTCCAGCCGCTTGGCCTGGTACACGGTCATCGCGTTCGGCGGCGCCGTGGTCTCGAAGCCGATGCCGAAGAACACCACCTGCCGGTCCGGGTTGGCCCGGGCCAGGTTGAGCGCGTCGAGCGGGGAGTAGACCACCCGGACGTCGCCACCGGCACTCTTCACGCTGAACAGGTCACGATCGCTGCCGGGCACCCGCAGCATGTCGCCGAACGAGCAGAAGATCACGTCCGGCTGGGAAGCGATCTCCAGCGCCTTGTCGATCATCTCCAGCGGGGTGACGCAGACCGGGCAGCCCGGCCCGTGGATCATCTCGATGCCCTCCGGCAGCAGCTGGTCGATCCCGTGCCGGATGATCGAGTGGGTCTGCCCGCCGCAGACCTCCATGATCGCCCAGTCCTGCGTGGTCGCGGCGCGGATGTCGTCCACCAGCCGGCGGGCGAGGACCGGATCGTTGAACTCGTCGATGTACTTCACCGGGTCACCTCCGTTCCGGAGGGGGTCGACCCGGGCAGCTCGGTCCGCACCGGCAGTTCGGTCCCCGCGGGCCGCTCCGCGCCCGCCTCCCGAGCGGCCCGGCCCCAGGCGTCGCCGAACTCCTCGTCCATGATGCCGAGCCCCTCGAACAGGGCCAGGGTCTCCCTGGCCGAGGCCTCGTCCAGGCGTTGGATGGCGAAGCCGACGTGCACGATCGCATAGTCGCCGACCTCGATCTCCGGCAGGTACTCCAGGCACACCTCCTTGACCACGCCACCGAAGTCGACCCTCGCCATCCGGGTCATGTCGCGTTCCTCGATCTCGAGGATCCTCCCGGGCACCGCCAGGCACATGGCACTACTCCCTTCCTCGGGGGACGGCGTCCTCGCCCGGGAGGCCATCCCCACCGGCGGCGCGTCGAGCGGCGCCGATCATCACCTGCCCGAGCGCGATCCCCGCGTCGGTGGGTGGCACCAACCGGGGGACCAGCACGACGAAGTCGCGCTGCTCGAGCGCGGATCGCAGCTCCCGCACCACGATCGTGTTGACGAACACCCCGCCGCCGAGCGCCACCGTGCGCAGCCCGGTCTGTTCGCGGGCGGCCTGGGCGACCTCCACCAGCCCGGCCACCACCGCCCGGTGGAACCGGGCCGCGACGGTCGGGGGCGCGACGCCGGCGAGCACGTCGGCGGCCACCGCCGCGACCAGCGGCGCCGGGTCCAGCAGCCGGCCCGGCCCGCCGGCGGGGCCGGCGACCACCGGGAACGGGTAGCCCTGCCGCTCGACCTCGATCGCGGCCAGCGCGACAGCCTCCAGCTCGATCGCGGCCTGTGCCTCGTAGCCGACCAGGTGGCACACCCCGGCGAGCGAGGCGACCGCATCGAAGAGCCGGCCCATGCTCGAGGTCGGCACGCAGCCCATCCCCGTGACGAGCTGGCGGTCCAGCACCCGCCGCTCGGCCTCCGGGCAGGCCCGCAGGCTGGGCAGGGTCGGGTCCCAGGTCACCCCGGCGGCGCGCAGGTGCGCCATCGCCATCCGGTAGGGACGCCGCACGGACGCGTCACCGCCGGCCAGCGGCACGTACCCGAGGTGCGCGAACCGGCGGTAGCCGCGGTAGTCGGCGACCAGCACCTCGCCGCCCCACACCGCGCCGTCGTCGCCGTACCCGGTGCCGTCCAGGGCCAGCCCGATCACCGGCTGCGACCCGTCCAGCCCCCGATCGGCCATCGTCGCGGCGATGTGCGCGTGGTGGTGCTGCACGCGGACCACCGGCCGGCCGGCCGCATGCCGCAGCGCCCACCGGCCGGAGGCGTAGCCGGGGTGGCTGTCGGCGACGATGGCCGTGGGGGTGACCCCGACCATCCCGGCGAGCTGCTCCACCGCGCGGGCGAAGGTCTGCTGGGTGGCCAGGTCGTCCATGTCCCCCACGTGCGCGGACAGCCAGCCGCGGCGGCCCGCGGCCAGGCAGAACGTGTTCTTCAGGTCGCCGCCGACGGCCAGCACCGCCGGCACCTGACCCGGCAGCCGCACCGGCAGCGGGGCGTACCCGCGGGAGCGGCGCACCGGCAGCTCCGATCCGTCGAGCACGCGCACCACCGAATCGTCGCAGGGCAGCACGATCCGCCGGTCGTGCCGCAGCCATGCGTCGGCGATCCCGCCCAGCCGGTCCGGCGCGTCGTCGTCGTCGATGACGATCGGCTCGCCCGACAGGTTGCCGCTGGTCAGCACGAGCACCCGGGGACCCGGCGGGTCACCGGGCAGGCCCAGCAGCAGGTGGTGCAGCGGGGTCGGCGGCAGCATCACACCGAGGTCCGGATTGCCGGGCGCGACCTGGTCGGCGACCACGGGGGCGCCGGCCGGCAGCCGCCCGCGGCGGCGCAGCAGCACGATCGGGGCCCGGTGGCCGCCCAGCAGCGCGGCCTCCGCCTCGTCGAGCTCGGCGACGGCTCCGGCCGTCGCGAGGTCGGGGACGAGGACGGCGAAGGGCTTGTCACCGCGCCGCTTCAGCAGGCGCAACCGCTGCACCGCGACCGGATCGGTGGCGTCGCAGGCCAGGTGGTAGCCGCCGAGGCCCTTGACCGCGACGATGCCCCCGGCGGCCAGCATCGAGCGGGCAGCCGCGAGCGCCTCCTCCCCGCGCAGCGGCGGACTCCCGTCGGCCCGCGTCCACTCCAGCGTCGGCCCGCACGCCGGGCAGCACACCGGCTGCGCGTGGAACCTGCGATCGGCCGGGTCGTGGTACTCGGCCGCGCATGCCGGGCACATCTCGAAACCGGCCATCGTGGTCAGCGGCCGGTCGTAGGGAAGCCCGGTGATGATCGTGAATCGCGGCCCGCAGTCGGTGCAGGAGATGAACGGATGCCGGTACCGCCGGTCGGCGGGGTCGGCCAGCTCGGCCCGGCAGGCGGAGCAGACGGCGACGTCCGGGGGGACCAGGGTGGTGCCGGCGGCGGGAGCGCCGGCCGGGGAGGCGCCGGTCGAGGCGGTGATGACGAACCCGGTGGACCGCCGGGCCGGAACGGTGAGGCAGACCACGTCCTCGATCAGCGCAAGCGGCGGTGCCTCGCCGGCCAGCCGCAGGCAGAACGCCTCGACGTCCTCGGCCGAGCCCTCGACCTCCACGACGACGCCGTCGGCGTCGTTGCGCACTTCTCCGGACAGCCCGAGCTCGCCGGCCAGCCCGTGCACGAACGGCCGGAACCCGACGCCCTGCACGACCCCGTGGACGAGCAGCCGCCGGCGCTCCAGGCCGACGCTGGGCGGCGATCCCCGCACCGGGATCAGCCGCCCTCGATCGCGCCGGCCAGGCCGGACGGCGCCAGCCGGCGGTTGACGATGTCGAGGTGCCCGGAGGTGTAGCGGCGCAGCGCGGTGAGCTGCCGCCGGGAGAGCCGGTCGCAGACCCAGTCCCAGTGCAGCGACACCCAGTGCCCGGGCCTCAGGTCACCCACCAGCCCGACGCCGGCGACGGCACGGCGGGCCGACTCCTCCCGCGCCGGCCCGAGGGACAGTGCCCGGCCGTCCCACACCAGCGGCTGCGAGCGCACCACGACCTGATCGCCGGTCACGCTGACGATCCGGCCCCACCGGATCCGGCAGCGGTCGAGCACCTCCAGCGCCTGGTCGCTGCGCCGCCCGTCGCCGAGGAAGCCGACCCAGGGATAGACGCCGAACACGTGGAAGCTGTGGTGCGGCACCCCGCCGGCCATCACGCCGTCCGCCAGGGCGCTGAAGCGGCGGCCGATCCGGCGCCGGAACCGCTCCTCCAGCGAGTCCGCGATCGGCCGCACGCCGATCGTGTCGAGCAGCCAGCTCCCCACCCAGTACGCCTCGACCACGCGGCGGTCGAGGGGATCCGGGATCCCGGTGGCGCCGGCGATCAGCTCCAGGTACGGCCAGGCACCCTCGAACCGCCGGGCCAGCTCGGCCAGCCCCGGGTCGACGGCGCCCGCCGCCGCGTAGTGCAGCAGGGCGCTGCTGTCGGCCGGGCCGCAGTAGCCCAGCGCGTTCGGCGGGTAGGCGTAGCGGGCGAAGACGACGGCGCCGCTGACCGGCCGGCCGGACCGGACGGCGTCGAGCGGCGGCGCCGGGCTGCTCACCACGACGCCCAGTCCGGCGGCGCGCCGTCCTCAGCCGGCACGGCGGCCGACCTCACCGGCTCGGCGCCGAGCATCCGCAGCGAACCGAGCGCCGCGGACGCATCCGTCTCGCTGATCCGCTCCAGCGCGAAGCCCATGTGGACCAGCACCCAGTCGCCGGGCGCCAGCACGACGCCGTCCTCCAGCAGCCCGGTCCCGATCGGCCGGACGGCGCCGGAGACCTCAGCCATCGCGACGCCGTCGGCGTCGCAGGAGACCACCCGGGCGGGGATTCCGAGGCACACGTCGCCCCCCGGACTATGTCGGGACCTGCGCCGGCGAGACGTCGATGGACACCAGCGTCAGCTCATCGCCGCCACGCAGCCGCACGCCGGTGCGACCGCACTGCGGGCAGGTCACCATGACGTCGTCCGAGATCGACTCGCTCCCGCAGGCGTCGCACTCGACGACGACCGGCACCACCTCCAGGTCGACCGTCGCGCCCTCGGCCACACTGCCCTCCGAGACCAGCGCGAAGGCCTGCTGCATCGAGGGTTCGTCCACCCGGTTCAGCACACCCGAACGGATCCGCACCCGCTGCACGGTCCGCCCTGCCGCACGCCGCTCGACGGCGTCCAGCACCGCCTGGCAGAGCCCCACTTCGTGCATTCCGTCACGTCCTTCCTCGACCTTCCCCGATCCTCCCCCGACCCTGCTCCGACGGCGAGCGCCCTCAGGCGGCCTTGGCCTTCTGCCACTGCTTGAGCGCGTCGGCCGCCGACCTGGCCAGTGCCGCAGCGACGTCGCTGTCACCGCCGCTCCGGGCCGAACGCATCACGGCGCGCACCACCGGCGCTGCCAGCGCGATCGCCTGGCCGACGATCGCCCGGACCTCCTCCGACGCGGCGATCTCCTGGACCGTGGTCCGCAGCCGCTCCACGCCGTCCCGGCCCTGCCGGGTACCGACCAGGTACCCGACCGCGAACCCGATGATCGTTTCCACGTGTCCTCCAACCTGAACGGGCGGGATGGCCGCCGGGCACCTACATCTGACGGATCTCGAGATAGCGCTTGATGTCGGGCAACGACTGGACCACCGCTGCCACCAGCGTCGCCACCACCACCGCCTTGATCATTCTGCCGATCATGCCGGTCTCCTCACGTGTCCACTCCCAGGGAGCCGTTCTCGTCGCGCCGCCCGCCTGCGGGCCGGTAGCCGGGCAGCACCGACTCCGGTGTGCTGACCAGCCGCTCGACCAGGTGCACGGCCGGATCCAGGGCGCCGCTCACCTCGGGGCTGAGCTCGGCGAGGTCGCTGAGGTCCCTGGGTTCGCAGGCCACCAGCACGGCCCGGCCGACCGACCCGCCCAGCGTCTCCACCATGGTGAGGACGGCGTCCGGCTGCATGCCGTGGGCGTTCATCATCACGGTGGGCTCGGGGACCGGCGGGGCCTCGGGCGAACCGGAGGCGGTGCTCGGGCCGGGCCGCGGTACCGGCCCGAGATCCACCACGCTCAGCGTCCCGGGGGCCTCCCCGCGCGGCGCGGCGTCGACCAGGACGAGCAGGTCGCAGCCGTCGAGCAGTTCGTAGGCGAGGTGCACCCCGCGGATGCCGAAGTCGGCGACGTCGACCCCGTCGGGTTGCGCCCGCCCCATCAGCCGCCGGGCCACCTCCACCCCGAACCCGTCGTCACCGAGGAAGACGTTGCCGACGCCGGCGACCAGGGTGCGGTGCGCCGTCATGCGCCCACCTCCAGCGGCTCGACCTCGTCAGGGGAGAAGTAGAGGAAGCGGCCGTGCCGCGCGTTCAGGTCCGCGGCCGGGTCGTCCTCCGGGGTGACGGCCAGGTGCACCTGGCCGTCGACGTCGAAGAGCACCGCCTCGACGACGGCGACCCGGCCGGCCAGGAAGAGGTCCTGGGCGTCCGCCCGCCGGCTTCCCGGGCGCATCCGCACCCGGCTGCCCCGGCTCACCTGCGTGCCGGCGATCAGCAGGCTGTCCGTGCCCGGCGAGACCGAGGCGTCCGCGCCCGGGTCCCACCACGGCGTCTTCGGCGGGTCGATGCCCTCGCCGGGGGACGGGGCTGCCTGCTCGACCGGTTCCACCGGACGCAGCGAGCGCACCGCGCCGTGCAGCCGCTCGAGCAGGTCGCCCGGCAGCGTCTCGACGTGGTCCAGCAGGCCGGCCGCGCGGACGTCGGTGGCCCGGGCCTCCCGCTTCTCCTCGTCGGTGAGCACCATCGTCCGCAGCGTGAGGATCTCGTCGATCTCGGTGGCGTCGAAGAGGTCGGCCGGGCTCTCCGGCGCGAGCCGCGGGTAGTCCTCGAGCACGATCGGCGTGGCCAGCACCACCTCGCCCCGCCCCTCGGGCCCGGTGAGCACGGGCCACAGCCCCAGGCTGGTGCACCCAGCCACCATCGGCCGGGCCCATTCCGGCGGGTCCTGCGAGGAGAGCGCCGTGGCGCCGTCCAACCCGACCACCAGGTGCGCCGCGATCAGCGCCCGACCGAGGGCGGCGTCCCGGGTGGCGACCTGCTCGTCGACCGGGCCGAGGTTGTCCACCCGGAGTTGCAGCCGGTGGACGCCGAACGGGGTGTCCAGCCGCTCGGCCCGCACCCGCAGGCACGCGGCGAGCGGATGCTCACGCCGCCGTACCCGCGCGCCCCGACCGGCCCCGTCGCCCGCCGCCGCGACCCGTTCGATCCGCTCGGCACCGGCGTAGTGGACCGGCTCGGCCAGACCGTCACCGAGCAGGCTGGGCAGTGGGGCCGACACCTCGATCTCGCGGTCCAGGGCCTCGTCCCAGGTGGTCAGCAGGTCCGCGCCGACCTCCAGCGACGGCACCGGCCGGAACCCGCCGAGCGCCGCGTCGTACTCCTCGACCACGCGGCTGCGCACCTGCAGGAACCGCAGCACGACCCGGACGTGCGCACCCGGCTCCCGGTCGGGCGGGCACTCGATCAGGAACTCGGCCTGGCAGGACGAGCGCTCCGAGGGATCGGACGCCGCGTAGGCCGGCGGCATCAGGACGCCGAACTGCCAGCGCACGTGGTTCTTCTGCGAGGAGGCGCGGTAGGGGTAGAGCAGCAGCCCCTCGTACAGCACGGTGTCGGCGAGCCTGGTCACCGAGTCCGGGATCGGGCGCGCGGTCACGGCAGGCGCTCCGACTCGGGAACCTCGGCGGCGTCGAGCAGGCCGCGCACGGTGGCGTCCCAGGTGGCCGCCGCGATCCGCGACTTGTAGCCGCCGAGCGCGCGCAGGGTGTCCAGATCCAGCCGGATCCAGGCCGAGTGCGGGAAGTGCTCCTCGACCACGTCCTGCCAGGTGCGCACCGGCACCCCGACCCGGGTCTCCTGGCTCCACGGGATCTGCGAGACCGCGAAGCGACCGTCCAGCAGGTAGAACAGCGTGCCGCTGTAGAGCAGCAGCAGCGGCACGTCGCCGTCGTCCAGAGCCCGGAAGTACTTGGCGGAGGCGACCTCGAGGTCGTAGCTGCACGGCACCGCGAGGTCGATCTCGGTGCTGCCGGTGAACCCCGGCACCATCGTGGAGATCGTCGCCAGCTGCAGCGGCTTGAGCGTGTCCGCCCAACGGGAGGTGTCGCCGAACAGGTCGAACAGCCCCTCGGCCTCCTGCTCGGAGTACCGCCGCCGGTGCGGTTCCACCCTGATCTGGCAGCGCAGGGCGATCGCGTGCACGGCGACACCGGTGGTCTCGCTGATCCGCAGCCGCAGGCTCAGGGTGGGCACCAGGCTGTACCGCTCGGCGCGGGCACCGAGGAACTCGAAGCCGAGCTCCGGCATCTCAGCTCACCGCCGTCCACGGCCGGCTGCGCTCCCGCAGCGTGCTGAAGAAGGCGGCCAGACCGGTCCGCATCTCCTCGCCACCGTCGAACCCCTGCCAGAGCAGCCGCAGCCGGCCGACCAGCTCGTAGCAGATGTCGACCGGCACGATAAAGCACTCGACGGCGTCGCCGCTGCGGCGCAGCAGCACGGCCTCGACGTCCGGCTGCGCCTCGGCGAGCATCGGGTGTCCCTCCGCCAGCAGCTGCCAGGCGGCCAGGTCGAGCAGGCACTCGGTGGCCCCGGCCGGGCTGGGGTAGAACCCCGCCACCTGGTCGGTGCCGGAGGAGTGCAGGAAGAACGCCAGGTCGACGGGGACCTGCAGGGCCTCCCACTCCCCGGCGGCCAGCCCGAGATCCTCCGCCCGCAGGATCCGCTCCGGCACCGCCCGGTACCTGCGGCCCGCGGCACCGTCGCTGACGAACAGCAGCCAGCAGGCCCGGCAGGTGCACAGCAGACCCCGGTTGTCGAGGTCGACGACGTGCGCGTGCTGGTCGGGAACCTCCGCCGAGCACAGCTCGCAGCGGTGCGCCGGGTCGGGCGCGGGCGCGGGACGATCGCCGCCGGCGGGGGCGACGAACCGGCGCAGCCCGCCGGAGGTGGCGCGGGCCGCCGGCGACAGGGCCGGCTCCGCGCCGCTCACGACGCCAGCCCGGGGGGACATCGCAGCAGCTGGATGGGCTGCGGCCCGGTGGGTGCGGTGACGCCCTCGACACTCACGCCGGCGATCTCGGGAGCGGCGTCCTGAACCGCCGTCTCGATCGAGCTCTGCACGGTGATCGCCGAGGAGGCGCAGCCGTGACACGTCCCCTGCAGCCGCAGCCGGGCGACACCCTGCGCGTCCACCCCGAGGTACTCCACCCCGCCCGCGTGCGACCCCAGGTAGGGACGCACCCGGTCCAGCGCGCGCTGGATCCGGGTGTCGACGTCCACCGGGTGCAGCCCGTGCAGCAGCAGCAGGCCCTCGACCAGCGGATCCTCGGCCAGCCGGTCGAGCACGGCAGGCCCGGCCGGGTCGCTGTCGCGGAGGATGCCCACGATCCGGCCGAGCCCTGCTCCGTACAGGTCCACCAGGGTGCGGACCAACTCCTCGCCCAGCTCGGCGAGCCGGTCACCGCCGCGGGCGCGCAGGGTCGCGAGCAGCTGCTCGACCCGGGCACCGGCGTCGGTGTGGTCGGGCCCTTCCCCGGGGCTGCTCATCGGCATCGCCTCCGTCGACCGGCTGGGTTCTGGGTCGCCTTGCGTAGTCGGTCGGGTCGGCGCCCGGGGGCCGCCCCGCCGGGCGCCGACCCGCGTCTGTCACACCGTCAGGGTCATCACCGCCGGCGAGTGCACCTTCTGCAGCACCTTCCCGCCGCCCAGGTACATGTGCACGCCGCAGGGCAGACACGGGTCGAAGCTGCGGACCGCCCGCATGATGTCGATCCCCTTGAAGTTCTCCGGTGCGTTCTCCTCGAAGATCGGTGTGTTCTGGACGGCGTCCTCGTAGGGACCCGGCGTGCCGTAGACGTCGCGGACGCTGGCGTTCCACGGCGTCGGCGGGTACGGATGGTAATTCGCGATCTTCCCGCCGCGGATCACCATGTGGTGCGACAGCACACCGCGCACCGCCTCGGTGAAGCCGACGCTGAACGCCTCGTCCGGGACGGTGAACGACTCCCAGGTCTTGGTGTGACCGGCCCGCACCTCGGCCAGCGCCTTCTCGATGAAGTGCAGCGCGCAGGCCGCCGCGTAGGCCTGGAAGTAGGTGCGCGCCCGGTCCCGCTCGATCGCGTTGCTCCACTGCGGGATCTTCCATTCGAAGGTGACCTCGGGCTTGGTCGCCGTCCTGGGCAGATGGATCAGCACGCTCTGCCCGGTGGACTTGACGTAGCCGAAGTCGACCAGGCCGCCGAGGGCGGTGGCCCACAGCCGCGCGATCGGGCCGCCCCCCGTGTCGGCGGCCAGGTGGTTCTCGCCGTCGAACCAGCGCGGCGACATCACCCAGGAGTACCTGCCGTCGAAGTCGCGCTTGGCCGGCTTGGGGATCGTGTGCTGGTTCCACGGGTGACGGCGGTCGACCGGGTTGCCGAGCGCGTCCCTGGTCACGAACATCTCCTGGTCCTCCCAGTCCTCGTAGAACGAGGACCCGAGCAGGATCCGGATGCCGAGGTTGATCTCCACCAGGTCGTTGGTCAGCAGCTTCCCGTCCCGGATGACGCCCGGGCTGACGAACATCCGGCGTCCCCAGTCCGTCATGTGCTCGTACTTGAAGTCGCAGTACTCCGGGTCGTTCAGGGCACCCCAGCAGACCATGTCGGCGCGGCGCCGTCCGACCTCCTCGTAGCCGGGCATGGCCTGGTAGAAGAAGTCGAACAGGTCGTCGTGCAGCGGGACCACCCGCTTCATGAACTCGACGTAGCGCATCAGCCGGGTCAGGTAGTCGGTGAACAGCTGGATGGTCGCCACCGTGCCCACGCCGCCCGGGTAGAGGGTCGACGGGTGCACGTGCCGGCCCTCCATCAGGCAGAACATCTCCCGGGTGTAGCGCGAGACGTGCAACGCCTCCCGGTAGAACTCCCCCTCCAGCGGGTTGAGGGAGCGCATGATGTCGCCGATCGTGCGGTACCCGTGCTGTGCCGCGTGCGGCGCCTCGGTCGCGTTGGCGCGCTCCAGGACGCCCGGGTTGGTCTCGGCCACCATCTTCTCGCAGAAGTCCACCCCGACCAGGTTCTCCTGGAAGATGTTGTGGTCGAACATGTACTCGGCCGCCTCGCCGAGATTGATGATCCACTCGCCGAGGTGCGGCGGGCGCACCCCGTAGGCCATGTTCTGGTTGTACACCGAGCAGGTGGCGTGGTTGTCACCGCAGATGCCGCAGATGCGGCTGGTGATGAAGTGCGCGTCCCGCGGGTCCTTTCCCTTCATGAAGACGCTGTACCCACGGAAGATCGAGGACGTGCTGTGGCACTCGACGACCTTCTTCTGCTTGAAATCGATCTTCGTGTAGATGCCGAGCGACCCCACGATCCGGGTGATCGGGTCCCACGCCATCTCCACGACGCCGGTGTCTGTGGCCATCGGTGCTGGTCTCCCTTCGCCCCGCGGCGCCGGCGGGTGACCGCCGCGCGCGTCGGGCAGGTGCGTGCGTGGGTCAGTGGCGGGTCACCATGTCTTGCGGTACCCGGTGAGCAGTTCGTCGCCGCGGGCGCGCCACTTCGGCTCCTCGTCCACGGTGCGCAGGGTGAACCCGCGCAGGGTGCGGATGACGGTCCCGTACAGGCCGCTGGCCGCCGTGGACACCTTGCTGCCGGGCGGCTCGTCCATGAACGGCATGAACTTGTCCGGGAAGCCGGGCATGGTGCACGCGATGCAGATCCCGCCGACGTTCGGGCAGCCGCCGACGCCGTTGATCCATCCGCGCTTGGGCACGTTGCACTTCACCACCGGCCCCCAGCAGCCGAGCTTGACCAGGCACTGCGGCGAGCCGTACTCGGTCGCGAACTGGCCCTGCTCGTAGTAGCCGGCCCGGTCGCAGCCCTCGTGCACGGTGGCGCCGAAGAGCCAGGTCGGGCGCAGCGCCTCGTCCAGCGGGATCATCGGCGCCTGCCCGGCCACCTGGTAGAGCAGGTAGAGGATCGTCTCGGACAGGTTGTCCGGGTGGATCGGGCACCCCGGGACGCAGACGATCGGGATGCCGGCCTTGGACTTCCATCCCCAGCCGAGGTAGTCCGGGACGCCCATCGCCCCGGTCGGGTTGCCCGCCATCGCGTGGATCCCGCCGTACGTCGCGCAGGTGCCGACGGCCAGGACGGCGGTCGCCTTGGGCGCCAACCGGTCCAGCCACTCGTTGGTGGTCATCGGCTGCCCGGTCGCGGGGTTGTTGCCGAACCCGCACCAGTAGCCCTCCGACTTGATCGCCTCGTTCGGGATCGATCCCTCGACGACCAGGACGAAGGGCTCGAGCTCGCCGCGGTCGGCCTTGTGCCACCACTCGATGAAGGTGTCCGCGCCCTGCTCCGGGCCGCACTCGAAGTCGATCAGCGGCCAGTGCACAGCGATCTTCGGCAACCCGGGAAGGGCGCCGAGGACGATCTCCTCGATGCTCGGCTGGGTCGCCGCGGTGAGCGCGACGGAGTCCCCGTCGCAGCCCAGCCCGCCGTTCATCCAGAGGATGTGGACGACAGGTTCGTCCGCGGCTGCGCCGTCGCCGCCGGCACCCGTCTGAGTCGCCGCCGTCATAGGGGGCTCACCTCCCTGCGGGCCGACCCGGCCCGGGAAACGGCTCGTGCGAGCACCACCTCGCGGGTCGGAGCCGGCACGACGCGCAGGGACGGGAGCGAGGCGGCGACACGGAACCCTGCGGGCCCCCGACCACCAGTCCGCCGCCCAGGAGACGGCCCGTTGATGCGTCGGCTTCAACGCGGGTGAACTGCCTTCGCGACTGCACAGCCGCGAAGATCTGGCCCGATGTTGCGTTTTGCTCACGATAGACCCGCGAGTCGCGCCCAACAAGACACGATTGTCTCCAGCTCTTGTCGGTCACCCCGGATGCGCCGGACACTTGTGTCTGGCCCGGGCACGATGCTCGGGAACTGGTTCGAGATGGCGCGATTCCTGGCTACAGCCTGTGCCAGTGATCGATGCCGAAAGGCACGCGCCGCAGCCAGGCAGGACCGGTCCGTCGTCGGAGGGATACGCCGTGTACGACGAATCCGACTCCGACGTCCCCGCCG
>Ga0187788_10000193_pt1 | contig 16519 bp, 14 predicted proteins | sample 1015_BV01_MP10_2_FD_133008 | JGI IMG/M metagenome (GOLD analysis project Ga0187788, IMG submission 133008) | Tropical peat soil microbial communities from peatlands in Department of Meta, Colombia - 1015_BV01_MP10_20_MG | ecosystem: Environmental > Terrestrial > Soil > Wetlands > Peat | place...
ACTGGGGAGGTGCTGACGAACCGGCATGTGGTCGAGGGCGAAACGAGCATCTCGGTCACCGTCGCGGCCACCGGCCAGACCTACGCGGCACGGGTCGTGGGGATGAGCACGACCACCGACGTGGCCGTCGTCCAGCTGGAGGGCGCTGCAGGCTTGGCCACCGTGAAGACGGCGACCAGCACGGTTGCGCTCGCAGACACGGTCGTCGGCGTCGGCAATGCCGGCGGCACCGGCGGGACGCCGAGCGCAGCGGCCGGAACAGTGACCGGCGTCGACCAGAGCATCGTCGCCAGCGACGTGGACGGCAGTAACCCCGAGCGGCTGACCGGGCTGATCGAGACCAACGCCGACATCCAGACCGGAGACTCCGGCGGCCCGCTGCTCGACGCCTCCAACGCAGCAGTCGGTATGGACACCGCGGCCTCGTCCGCCGGCTACGACGGCTATGCCATCCCGATCGCCACCGCGGTCGCGGTGGCAGGCCAGATCGAGGCCGGCGGCGCAGGCACCCAGTCAGGGCCAGGAGCGGCACCAGGACCATCCGCGTCAACGACCCCGCGCGCCTACCTGGGGGTGGAGGTCCAGGACGGCGTCGACGGCGCGCAGGTAGACGCCGTCGTCCAGGGCTCACCCGCACAATCCGTCGGCCTCACCGCCGGAGACACCATCACCTCCGTCGCCGGACAGCGCGTCAGCAACACCACCGACCTGACCACCGTCATGGCATCCCTCACGCCCGGACAGCGGGTGACGCTCACCTGGGTCGACGAGAACGGCGCCACCCAATTCGCCCAGGTCGCCCCAGTCCCCAGCTGGGGGTAAACCATGTGGCTGACCACGCCTACGACCTGCAACCCACAGGCTGATCACCTATGGCGCCGAGCGCCAGGCTCACGTCCTTTGCCGACACGCCAATCTCGTTGAAGCACATGTCTCCGCGTCAAGGAATCTGACCGTCAAAGGCATCTGGGCCCTCGCAGCAGCCATGCGCAGCAACGGTGTCCCTCGCCGATCACCTGCGCGCCGTTGTGCCGGGGTCGCCACCGCGACCCGCCCATGAGCCAGGGGCCTTGGCGGATCCTCCGGACCCGGTATCGCGAAGTGACGTAGGGTGCCGGCCATCACGAAACGTGCCATCGATGCGGAGGATGTCATGGCCGCCGTACGACAGTGGAGCGATCTCAGTGAGCGCACCCGGAGGCTGCTCATCGCCGCGGCAGTCGCCGAGAGCATCCTCAAGGTGGCGGCGCTCATCGACATCAAGCGCCGGCCGGCAAGCCAGATCCGGGGCCGGAAGTGGGTGTGGGCCGCGGTGGTGACGGTCGTCAGCTCGGCCGGGGTTGTGCCAGTCTCCTACTTCATCTTCGGTCGGCGGCCGCAGACTTGATCACAGCCCAGCTGATAGGGGGGAGAATCTGTGAGCGCGGAGCAGCCCGTAGGTCGCTGAGGATGCGACTGCCAGGGCCAACCTTAGTGGGAGCACAATCCAGGACGGGAGACTCGTACGGCGTTGTAGCCTGGGTGAGGTACGGCGAGTAGGGCCGGGGGAGTTGCCATGCGCAACTTGGTGGACGTGCCCGTGCGGGCGGCGCAGGAACTGAGTTGGCAGTTGAGTGTCATCGAGGACCGCGATCAGCTCGAGGCCGCACTCTTGCAGTCTCTGGTCAGCGTCTTCCAAGCTGACTACTGCGGGTGGAATGACCACGCGATGCAGCGAGCGGATCGCGTGCGAATAATACAGAGGCCCTGCCCGACCTCCTCGATCTGGCAGACGAACTCGATGCCGCGACCCGGTACGCCGTCGACGGACTCCGGGCCTTCGGTTACTCGTTGGCAACATCGCCAGCCGCTTCGGCACCGCCCTCAGGCCGCCCGGCAGAGGTGGGGACGATAACTCACGCCGGAACGTCCGACGCGTCCTCATTGGGTGCACAACATGCGGCCGCCGAGCCCGTCGCCATCAACCACTTCTCGCCGTGTCGAGGCAGCACCCGTCGGACCACGACGGTGGTCAGTCGATCGGACGGGCTCGCCCAGCGAGGACCTCCGCGGTGGTGGTGACGTTGGCGAACTCGTCGTGCAGGCTCGCCGCCGTGGCGCGGGTGATCTCGTCGGCAGACAACATCGTGCCGTCGGGGTGCCGCCGGTCAAAGGTGAAGGTCGCGTTGATCGGGAACAGCACGTCGTGGCCGAGGTTGGCGCCGACGCGGACCGTCGTCTCGCAACAGTGGTTGGTCGTGATGCCGCACACGACGATGCCGGCTGCCTGCTGACCGAGCAGCCACGCGTGCAGGTCCGGGCTCCCGTGAAACGCGGAGTTGACGTGCTTGGACACGAGCAGGTGGGGCTCGGCCTTGCCGAGGTAGTCACGCAACTCGTTGCCCGGGGCGCCCGGGGTCAGCACGGCGCTAGGGAGGTTTGCGTCGTCCTCGGTGCTGTCGTGGCGGACGTAGACGAGCGGCCGGTCGTGGCTGGACCAGTCGTCGACGAGGGCCGCGATGTTGTCGTCGCAGGCGGGGTTGTTGCGTGCGCCCCAGGCCGGGTCGTCGAAGCCCTTCTGCGCGTCGACAACGACCAGGACCCAGCCGGCGTACGGATCATCACCCATGGCTGCACGATAGCCCTGTGGATCACGGATCCGCATCCACGGCGTAGCCGCACCGAAGTGCCGTTCCGGCGCGCCGACCCGACAGTATGTGCGGGCGCGGTTCTGGGCGTCGACGGTCGCCGTGATCGTTTGGAGGCTGCGCGCTTCGGTCCAGCGGGGAGCCTCGCCTGCTCGTGATCGCTGCGAAGGGCGCGCATGTGCCGTCAGCGAGCACCCAGCAGCGATGCACAGAACTCGTTGAAGCGCTGGGGCTCCTCGAAGTTCGGCAGGTGGCCCGAACGCTCGAACCAGACCACTTGCTTCCGTGGCGCATCCAGTGCGTCCGCGTACTCGACCACGAGCTCGAAGGGGACGGTGTAGTCGCGACGGCCGGCGCAGAAGTACACCGGAACCTCGAGCCGCGGGATGTCGCGGAAGAGGTTCACTTCCACCTGCTCCGCCTCGAGGCTGGACAGGGAGAAGATCGATCCGGCCACGAACCTGACCACGTCGAGAGGTCTAGTGTCGCGCAGGGAGATGTTCCGCAGCAGGATGCCGGACAGCGACCCTCGGTAGGTGGCCCCGTGGAACCGTGACAGCCACCGCCGCTGGACCCCACCGTCGCTCAGCTTGGCGTACGGCGGTGGCCCGATCCGCTCCAACTGGCGGATCGCCCTGCGGTTGTTCCGCCGCCTCGCCTCCTCCAGGGTGAATCGGTACGACAGCACCTCGCCGCGCCTCATGTCCACCACCTGGCCGATTCCAACGTAGGCGCGGATCAGGTCGGGCCGCTTGGCGACCAGGTGGGCTCCGACGATGCTTCCCCACGAGTGGCCGACGACGAACAGCTGCTGCTGCCCGAACCGCGCGAGGAGCGTCTCGGCCAGCTCCTCCGCGTCGGCGACGAACCGGTCGATCCGCATGTCCTGCCGGCGCAGCGAGCGCGAGTAGGACCTCCCGGCCCCCCGCTGGTCCCAGTTGACGACGACGAAGTAGGGGTGCAGTCCCTCCTGCACCCTTCGGGAGAAGGAGATCTGCGCCGTCCCGGGGCCCCCGTGCAGGAAGAGGATGAGCGGGTTCTGGCAGCTCGTCGACCGCAGCGATATCCACTGGGTGATCCCCCCGAGGGTGATGCGCTCGACCGTGTCGATCCCGCCAACAGACCGTTTGATCGGTTCTCCCGCAGAACGACCAGAATCGGCAGCAGACCCGGCCGTCATGGACTACTCCTGACAGGCCGCCACAATGCGGACTTCCGCTCGCTGACCGTCAGTGCGAAACCGCCGATGCCCGAGACGCCTCCTGCCTGCACTCGTGAAGACTCCCGCGGCAACATCGCCATGGCCAGGGCCCAGAGACCCTGGATGGCCCATGGCCAGCCCGGCGCGTACGGATCCGGCGACTGATCACTGACGCGACCGCGCTCCTGGTCCCGGGGTCCCGCTCAGACCGGACACATTGCCGGCTCAGCGGGTGTGGTGGCTGGCGGATGAGGTGCAGCGCGATCACGGCGGCGATCCGGTTGGGGAGAGACCGCCCGCTACCCGGCGATCATCAAGCTGTGAACCACGGCGTGGAGTGAGTTCATCCCGTTCCTGGACTACGACGTGGAGATCAGACGGATCATCTGCTCCACGAACGCGATCGAGTCCCTCAACGCCCGCTACCGGCGCGCCATCCGCGCCCGCGGGCACCCCCATTCTCATCCGCCCCAGAGACCGCCCGCGGATCACGACGGCTTACACCGAAGATCGGACAGTCCCTAGAGGGCTAGCCCCGATGTGACGGTCGCGCAGCGTGCGACGATTTGAGGGTGCCGTTCACGGTGCTGATCGTCGATGACCATGATGGCTTCCGGTCTTTCGCTAAGGCGTTGCTCGAGGCCGAAGGCTTTGAGGTCGTCGGGGAGGCGGAGGATGCGGCATCGGCGCTGGCCGCTGCCACTCGTCTTCGCCCTGGGGTGGTACTCCTGGATATCCAGTTGCCCGGCGTCGACGGCTTCGAAGTGGCAGCGCGACTGGCGGCAACTCCCCACCCGCCTGAGGTGGTGCTCGTGTCCACCCGGCACATCTCGTCCTACCGGCGACGGCTGGCCACGAGTCCTGTTCGTGGCTTCATCACCAAGAGTGAACTGTCGGGGAGCGCGCTGAGTGCGCTGGTTTGCTGAGGTACGCGGCCACCCCTCCCAGCGCGCCAGGCAGGTGCTGTGGCCTGCTGCATTGCTGCTCGGCTTCTTGGCGGAGTGGCTCGCCCTGCCTGGACAGAGGCTCTTCCAGGCTGGCGGTGATCTGGCGGTCGGGCTTGCGCTCATCATGTGCGGGTTGGCGGCCTGGTCCGGCCGGCCTGAGACCCGCGTCGGCGCCCTGCTCACTCTCACCGGTCTTGCCTGGTTCCTCGGCACGTTCGCCCGCTCGGACATCGCCGCCGTGGCCGCACTCGGGGCGGTCGCTCTCACCTTCCATCGTGGCCTGCTCTTCCACGCGATCGTCACCTATCCGCGCGGCCGGCTATCTCAAGGCTGGGTGACCCTGGCCGTGGTTGCCCTTGGGTATGCCTACGCGATGATCGTCCCGGTAGCGCAGGACCACGTCGCGACGATCATCATGGTCATCCTCGTGCTGGCGGCGACCGGGACCGGATACATCCGGGCGGCCGGCCCGGAGCGTCAGGCCCGGCTGACAGCAGTCGTCGCCGCGGCGGCCGTCGCGGTACCGCTTGCCGTTGGCAGCGTTGCACCATTGCTGGGGTCTGAGACGAGCGCTGGGCCGGTTCTGTGGGGATATGAGGCGGCGGTGATCCTCATTGCCGTGGGCTTCCTGGCGGATCTGAGGTATGGCTGTTCCGCGTCAAGATTCCTGGCAGGGGTCGATAGTTGACCTCTACCGAAGGAGTCGATCATGTCCCGTCCGCCGGTGATCCCTGCGGCTGACAAGGTCCGGATCGTGTTGTCGATCTTGGCTGGTGAGATGACGTGCGCGGAGGCGGCACGTCGGAACAAGGTCTCGGAGACGAGCGTCTCGAACTGGAAGCGGGCCTTCCTGGACGGTGGGGGTGCTGCGATCGAGGCGGGCTCGCATGCCGGCCCGAACGCGACCGAGCGGGCGCTGGCCGCCGAGGTCGAGGAGTTGAAGGCGGCGCTGGGTGAGGCTCATGTCGAGCTGCGGGTGTGGAAGAAGTCCGCGGAGTACCGGCTGGGCCCTTCGAGGACCTCGAGGTGATCCGCGTCGACGCGGGCATGCCGACCACGAGGTTCACCGCTCTGATCGGCATGCCCGAGCGGACCTGGCGCCGCTGGCAGGCCCGCGCGCGGGCTGGGCATCCGGCCAAGGGTCCGTGGCCGGCGCCGGTGGCCGAGCGGGTCGAACCCGAGGTGGTCAAGCACGCCGAGGCGCACGTGGCGTGGGGGCACCGCAAGGTCTGGGCGATGGCCCGCTACGACGGGCACCAGGTGTCCCAGGCGACGGTGCTGCGAATCCTGCGCCGCCGGGGCCTGGTCAGCGAGGCGGCCCTCTACCAGCGGGAACGACGCAAGCTGGCCGAGAAGCGGCGGGCCGCGTTCGTCAACCCGCCCACGGGCCCGAACCAGGTCTGGCAATTCGACTTCAGCGAGTTCGAGACCGCCGCCGGCGGCACCTGGCGGTTCGCCGGCGCCGCGGACTACTGGAGCAAGTACGAGTTCGGCTGGCACCTGTCCCTGACCGCGAACCGGCACGACGCGATCACCGCCATCGAGCTCGCGCTGGCCGAGGCCGACCGGCTCGCCGGCCAGACCGACCCCGACCGTCCTGGGCTGACCCTGCTGCAGCAGCTGGCCGACCACGCCACCGGCGAGCTGCGCCCGATCATCCTGGTCACCGACAACGGCGGCCCGTTCCGGTCCGAGGCGTTCGCCCGGTTCATCAGCCGCCGGCCCGAGCTCGAGCACGTGCGGATCAAGGCCCGCACCCCCGGTCAGAACGGGGTCCGGGAACGAGCGTTCGGGTCGCTGAAGTACGAACGGCTCTACCTCGACGACATCACCGACGGCGAGCAGCTGTGGTCACACGCCGAGGACTACCGGGTCGAGTTCAACCATGTCCGACCCCACGAAGCCATCTCCTGGCACCGGCCCATCGACGTCCACCTCGGCATCGCCCACCCCACCGAGCCCAACTTTCAGATCGTCAGAACCCTGCCAACTCCTTGACGCGGGACACGGGCTGCAGGTGCTGACCGCGATGATGGCCGCGGAAGTGGAGGCGTTGTGCGGCCCGAGAGGTAAGATCATTTCTCGATCTGGAAGTCACGTGACTGGCGGCCCGAGGCATCGACACAATGCGCCGAACAACGGGAGCGCTCGATAATGCTTCGCATCCTGACCGAGCCCCAGGAAGGGGCCACCTACGCCCAGCTCCTCGCTGTAGCTCAAGAGGCGGAACGGCTGGGCTACGACGGGTTCTTCCGCTCCGACCACCTGCAGATGATCGGAGATCACGCGCCCGGGCCGGGGTCCACCGAGGCGTGGACGACGCTCGCCGGACTGGCCCGCGAGACGGCCACCATCCGGTTGGGGGTGATGGTGGCGTCCGCGACGTTCCGCCACCCGGGGATCCTTGCTCTGACCGCTTCGACGGTGGATTCGATGAGTGGCGGCAGGCTCGAGGTGGGCCTGGGGGCAGGCTGGTTCGAGGTCGAGCACCGCTCGCTCGGCTTGCCCTTTCCGGCCGTTCGCGAACGTTTCGTCCGGTTGGAGGAGCAGCTTCAGATCCTGACCGGCATCTGGACGACAGCACCTACGGAGACGTTCTGCTTCACGGGCACGCACTTCGCTCTCAAAGACTGCCCGGCCCTGCCGCAGCCGGCCCAGCGACCACATCCACCGATCATCGTCGGCGGCACCGGCACTCGGCGCACACCGCACTTGGCCGCGCGATACGCCGCCGAGTACAACGTGCCGCCTTTCGAGACCATCGATACCGCCCGCGAGTGCGCCGCGCGCGTCCGCGCCGCCTGCGAAGCCGACGACCGAGACCCCGCCTCGATGATCCTGTCCACGGCGCAGCCCATCGCCGTCGGCACCAACACCGCGGACGTCCGCCGTCGCAGCGCCTGGCTGGCCGACACGGTCGAGGAAGCGTCCCAGATCGGGCTCTGCGGAAGCACCGACCAAGTCGTCGACAAGCTCGGCCGGCTTCACGACCTCGGCGCTCGCCGCACCTACCTGCAACTGATCGACATCGACGACCTCGACCAGCTGCACCTCATCGCACAGGACATCATGCCTCAACTCCCGTCATAGTCGCCCCTCGGTTAAGCAGCGCTGGCTCAGACTTCGGCCCGGCCGGCACCTGTCTCAGCACCTGAATGAGTTCTACATCCACCACGGGGACCTGCGCAGGGCCAGCGGCCTGGGCCCGCGCTGCCTGACGCCGGCGATGGAGGCTGCCCTGTGGCGCAACATCCGCCACGCCAGCCACCACCTAATACTGGAGCCGTAGATCGTGATCTACGAGTCGCGCGTCGGTCCCGGACGTGACGCAGCCACCGTTTGACCATCGCGAGTTGTGTGAACCGAGGGCATCGACGAAACCGACGTGCGGCGCGCCGGCGCACCCGCCCCGCCGGCCGCTGAGCGGCTGGATCCAACGGCCCAACCGGTCGGCGTGGACGACCGTGGAGGTGGGGTCAGGCCGAGGCGTCGGCGTCCTGCATGGAGGCCGCGAACGCCTCAGGGCCCTGCTCCGCCGCCGCCGGGTCCATCCACATGACCTGCCAGCCGTGGCCGTCGAGGTCGAAGAAGCTGCGTGAGTACATGAAGCCGTAGTCCTCGGCGTCATCCGCCTCGGAGCCGCCCGCCGCGAGCGCAGCGGCGCTGACCGCATCGACCTCATCGCGGGATGACACGCTGAAGCAGTACAGCGCCAGCGTGTGCGTGGTGGGATCGGCGATCGGCAGCTTGGCGAACTCCGCGAACCTCTCGCGGCTGAGCAGCATGACGAAGGCGTGCTCGCCGACCAGCATGCAGGCGGCGGTCTCGTCGGTCAACATCGGGTTGTAGCTGAACCCGAGCGCAGCGAAGAACGCCTTGCTGCGCTCGACGTCCGCTACGGGGAGGTTCACAAACAGCATGCGGCCGGGGTGTGCGGGGGTGGTCATGGTGGGTCTCCAGTCGGTGGCTCGATGGCGTACGTCCTGGTAGACCGGCTCAGCGGGCGGAACTCATCGGTGGATCTCGGCTTCGTACTGGGGCCGTAGATGGTGATCTACGAGTCGCGCGTCGGTCCCGGACGTGACGCAGCCCATCGTTTGATCATCGCCAGTTGTTCGGCCGCAGCGTGGAGAAGCTCGTGTCCATCTCCGCCCGTTCGAGCCGCGCTCACGCGCACCGGGCTCCCGGCCGGGAGCCACCCCGCCCGAGACCGTCCAGCTCATCTTGGAGCTGCGCAAGAACCTCACCGAGGCCGGCTTGGACGCCGGCGCGGACACCATCGGCTGGCACCTGCGCCACCACCACCAGACCACGCTGTCGCGCGCCACGATCCACCGGATCCTGGTCCGGTCCGGCACCGTGGTCCCCGAGCCGAAGAAGCGACCCAGGTCCTCCTACATCCGGTTCGCCGCCGCCCAGCCGAACCAGACCTGGCAGTCCGATTTCACCCATTACCGGCTCACCCGACCCGACGGACCCCGGGCACCGACACCGAGATCCTGACCTGGCTGGACGACCACTCCCGCTACGCCCTGCACGTCACCGCCCACCCCCAGGTCACCGGCCCGACCGTGCGGGACGCCTTCCGCGAAGCCGTTGCCACCCACGGGATTCCGGCCTCAACGTTGACCGACAACGGGATGGTGTTCACCACCCGGCTGGCCGGCGGGAAGGGCGGCCGCAACGCGTTCGAGCACGAGCTACGCCGTCTGGGAGTCCAGCAGAAGAACTCCCGCCCGAACCACCCCACCACCTGCGGCAAGGTCGAACGCTTCCAGCAGACCCTGAAGAGATGGCTACGCGCCCAGCCCGACCAACCCACCACCCTGGCCGAGCTGCAGACCCTGCTAGACGCGTTCCGGAACGAGTACAACCACCACCGCCCGCACCGGTCGCTACCGCACCGCGCCACCCCCGCCACCACGTACCACGCCCGCCCGAAAGCCACCCCCACCGGCACCCGGGACACCGACACCCACGACCGGGTCCGCACCGACCGGATCGACACCACCGGCGCGGTCACCCTCCGCGTCAACGGCCGCGTCCACCACATCGGCATCGGCCGAACCCACGCCCGAACCCACGTCCTGCTCCTGATCCAGGACCTGCACGTCCGCATCATCAACGCCACCACCGGCGAGCTCCTCCTCGAGCTCCTCCGCGAGCTCGTCCTCGACCCCACCCGCGACTACCAACCCACCGGCCGACCACCCGGCCCCACCCCTCGACAGCAATGAGCCCGAACCCACAATCCGTGGGTTCGGGCTATGCCGATGTCCCGAGACATCACACGGGAGCCGCCTGTGGGAATCGAACCCACGACCTACGCATTACGAGAGGCACGCTCAACCGCCCTGACGCATCCACCTGCACCGACGCGACACCTGCCCGGTCCGAGCGCACCCATCGCCCTGGGAGAACACCGGGCGTCATGCCACAGGACATGCCACACGCGCTCCCGGCCCAGATTACGGAACGTGACAGAGACCTCCGATATATCGCGCGCTCGCGCCGAGTTGAGGACGATCCTCCAGAGTCATCCTGGGTTGGTTGGACCGGGGTGCATGACGCGTCGTCATTCGGCGATTGGTTCCCAGATGAGTTCGGCAACGTCGATGACGAGGTCGGAGCTCCCCCGGTTAGGATCGCCCGCCGCGCGGACCTCGCCCACACACACGCACACGACGTCATTGAGGCGGCGGTAGCGGTCGCTGTCGCTGAGGTGAAAGACGGAGCCGACGATCTGCCGTCGCCCCGGTGGGTAGGCGCGGCCATATCCGTGCAACTCGAACATGATTGCCGCGCCGTCGTCGGTGTCGATGACGGCGCGGAAGTCTGGACGGAACGGCCCCGCGGCGGTTCGGCGATGCGGGTAGTTGGCGCCGCGGAAGCGACCACTGATCGAGCCCTCGCAGCTGCCCTCGGCGAGGAACAGGTGCTGCTCCCAACCGCCCTCCAGCCTGACCATCCAGCTCTCGGGATAGGTGAAGCGAATCCGGTACAACTGCTCGAGCCTCAAAGTAATACTCCCGCTCCTAGCGAACCACCGTGCTGGGAACGTTACAGACCAGATCTCGCAGCGCCACCGGGTGGGCATGCGCGCTCATGCCCGCGATTGGCGCAATGGTCGCGGGGCGCGGTTGATCAGCAGGTCGAGTTGATCAACAGGTCGAGTGGAACAACCCAGCTACAGCCGTAGTAGCCACCAGATCGTTGTAGATGTCGACAGCCTCAGGGGTCAGGGCGACATGGACAGCGACGCCGGCGGCCTCCAGGAAGGTGATGGTCGAGGGGTCCACCTTGAGCCGACCCTCCATGCCCTGGGACAGCACCAGCGCCGATGGATTCCTCGCAAGCACGTCCGCGACGTCGACCGGTCGTATCCCCGGGTCGTGGCGCATCCCGGTCTCACTCCAATCCCAGGCCCGCCCGCCACCGGGAAAGAGCTGGAAGTCCTTGCCTGCGCCAAGTCCTTCGACCTCCATCCTCCCCCAGGAGATCGAAAGCACCCGTGGGGAGGACTTGGCCAGCAGAGACGGTTGCTCGGTCACGGCAGCACCCTCGCCCGAACGGACTCCAGCAGGCAAGTCGGCGGACGACACTCACGCGGCTGCGGCGTGCTGATTCATGTCGTTGTTGCCTCTGCTGCCTCGTCACCCATCGCGTCAGAGGTGTTCGTCGGCCGGAGGTCGTCGCGCTGGTAGACGTCGGCGATCAGTGTGGGAGGGCGACGAAGTCCCCGCCGTGACGATGCGCCAGTCCCACGACGCGGTCGTCCACGGACACAAGGAAACCGCGGCGTCACGTGGGGCTGCCGAGACTTGGCAGGCTGGGCGGTGACTTTCGGCTCTGGAGGGGATGCCTGCGTGCACGGATGCTTGAGTGGTGAAGTACCGCCGAGCCCCGCCAAGAGCGGATGGTCCGGGCCGGAACCGCTACGCGGACCTACTGCGAGTCTGCGCGATCGCCGGGGTTGTGTACGGTCACTGGCTGCTGACTGACATCACCTGGTCCGCCGGCCGGCTGTCCGGGCGTGACGCGCTGCAGTATGTGAGTTGGGGACGCTGGCTCACCCTGCTTTTCCAGGTGATGCCGGTCTTCTTCCTGGTCGGCGGGTATGCGAACGCAGTCTCCTGGACCGCTCACCATGCCCGGGGCCAAAGCTGGACGGTGTGGGTTCGCAGCCGTGCCCTCGGGCTGCTGTGGCCGACGACCGTCTACGTCGCGGTCGCCGTGCTGGTCGCCGCCGGAGCAAGCATTGCCGGCGCCGATCCCGCGGAGCTGGCTGAGGCTGGCTGGTTCACCGCCTTGCACCTGTGGTTCCTGCCGGTCTACCTACTGCTCATCACGCTCACGCCGGTCATGCTCGCGGCGCACCAGCGGTGGGGGTGGGCCGTGCCCGCGGTGATGGCGCTGGGCGCCGCGGGGGTGGACGTCGCCGTGGTCGGACTCCACCTGCGCTTCATCGGCTATGCCAACTACCTGCTCGTCTGGGGATCGATACATCAGTGGGGGTTCGCCTGGCAGGACGGCAGCCTCACCCGTCCCGGGTGGCGGCCCTGGGTCCTGGCTGCAGCCGGTGCCGCGCTGTTCGCCGGGCTGGTGGCCTGGGGGCCCTTCCCGGTAGACATGATCGGCGCGGGTGAGCGCGTCGGAAACACCACCCCGCCGTCGGTCGCCCTGCTGGCATTCGCAGCCGCCCAGACCGGCCTACTGCTGGCGGCCGCACCCGCCGCCACCGGGCTCCTCGCACGCCCTCGCTGGTGGCGGACGGTCAGCCACCTCAACACCAGGGTCATGACCGTGTACCTGTGGCACATGGCTCCGGTGATCATCGTTGCGGTGACCGTCTACCCGACCGGGGTGGTCACTCAGCCAGCCGTCGGAAGCGCCCTGTGGTGGGCGCTGCGGCCGGCCTGGTTCGCCGTGCTCACCGCCATCCTGATGGCGCTGACGGCCGTGGTCATGTGGGCGGAGCAACCGCTGCGCCTGCTTCCCTCCGGCGTCGGCCCTCAGGGGCCCTGGTCACCAGCCATCCTCACCGTCGGCCTGGCCGCGGCGATGGTAGGACTCGCCCGACTCGCGATCGCCGGACTCGCCCCCGCAGGCAGCGTGCCCATCCTGCTCCTGGCCGCGTACATGACTGGCCTGCTGCTGATCCTGCTCTCGGGTCACCCATTCCCGCCACAACGGCCACCCGTCTCATCAAGCCCCAGCCACGCCCAGCGGATCAGCCGCCACAAGCCGACCCCCAGGCGGATTCCGGGTCCGCCCGGCAACCGAGGACCCCGCCCACCGTCCACCCGCACATCGCCGCCCTGACCCACGGCCTTCCGTGTGACATCCAGCGAGTGGGGCCCTTCCGCCAAGGCCCATCCCGACCACACCAGGCCGGCTCGAACATCAGAACAACGCACACATCCTGAGCCCAGACTCAGCACCGACCTGGTGCACGTGCGCATCCGCTCAGGTCAGCAGCCTGATGGCCACCACGACCCCGCCGTCGTGGGACACGAACGTGTCCCACACCACCGGTGAACAATCAAGCGAAAGATCGCAAAAAGTGGCTCCTGACCTGCGTAAACGCGGGAGCCGTCTGTGGGAATCGAACCCACGACCTACGCATTACGAGAGGCACGATCGCGGCAACAACCGCGCCTACCTGCACCGATAGCACCACCTACGCCCCTGAGCTCACCCTGAGACCTGGGCGAACGCCGCACGTCATGCCACACGTCATGCCACAGGTAGCGCGGCGCCAGGTTACTGACGGTGATCACCAGCAAGCATCGGACCTGCAGGCATGTGCTCAAGAGGCTGCCTCTCCGATGACCCGCACCTGCGGGGGATGAGTTGATCGGAGGTTCGCTCTAGCTCGGCGCCCCACCCGACTGCGCACGTGCGTCCCGCCCATGGACAGTGCGTTGTGGAGCCCTACGCCGTTGCGGACCCGGACTGCGCCCGCCGCCTGTTGTGGCTGAGGCCGATGCTGCTGGCCTTCACGACGGTGCGCGCGAGAACCGCGGCACGCCGCTCGTTCCGCTTCAAGGTGATGCCGCCGGTCCCGAGGTTGGTGCCGACCGTGGCGGCCTGCGGGGATCGAAGAAAGATGACACCGGCGGTCATGCCACCGCGAATGCTCATTGTTCTCGCCTCTATTCCAGTGATGTTCTCCACGTGCTGCCCTGAGTGTGCGAGAAGCGGCGGGCGCCGTCTGTCAGCGGCGAAACACGTGAACTGTCGGCGAAGTGACACAGCGGGAGCGATCGCGAAGGCGCCAGCGTTCTTACGCGGCCTGGCCGCTGACCGTAGGAGGCAACCATCTCCCGGTCGCCTTGCGGTCGAAGAGCGCGGCGCCTACCTGAACTGGTCCGACGGTCTGCGCGGCGTTCGTGATCGACGCGTTCTCCTGGCGGATCCTGGGCTGGGAGCCGCCACCGGCATGCGCACCGAGCTGGTCCTGGACGCCCGGGAGATGGCTGTGTGGGGCCCGCGGCCGGCAGGGTGTGCATGACCTGTCCGGGCTGATCCACCACACCGACGCCGGCTCCCGGGCGGTACACCTCGATCGCGTTCGCTGAACGCCTCGCCCACGCCGGCGCAGCCCAAGACCGAGGTGATCAAACCCCGAGCGCCCAGGAAGAACGACGACGACGTTGAATTGGCCGTCCTGGAATGGGTCGACTGGCACAACCACCGGCGCCTCCACAGCGCCTGCTCCGACCTGCCACCCGCCGAATACGACCAGACCTACGGTCAACACCCAGCCCAGCAGCCGGCTGGAGTCTCAACAAGCTGAGCCTCCGGGACGCCCCGGGGCGATTCAGCTGGGTGACTCTCACATGGCTGGGTGATCCTCACGGGGGGAACATGGCGCAGGCATGGGCTGCTGAGACGGTGTTGCCCTTGAGTTCCCAGAGGTGGATCGCGCGTGCCGCCGCGGCAGTCGCCTCGTCATGTCGCCCGGCGGTGCGCAGGACGATCGCGAGGTCGAGTTCGGTTTCTGCTCGGTCGTGGAGGGCGTCCGTCGCGGCCATGAGGTCGACGGCTTCGCGTGCGAGGCGGATGGCGTGCTCATGTCGGCCGCGGGCGGCCAGGACCCGCGCGCGGATCCGCCGCCAGGTGGATCCAAAGGGATTGCCGGGTGGATAGTCCGCGTGCTCGGTCAGGCATGCGAGCTCGTCGGCCTCCTCTAACCGTCCCTGCGCGAGGATGGCGAACGCCATGTTGTCCCGATAGACGATCCGATACGACTCATTCAGGGCGGCTTCCGCCGCGGCACGGTAAACCGCCTCGGCTGCCGCGAAGTTCCCCTCCAGGAACTCGACAAGGGACAAGAAGGACGACGCGTACGAGACGTCGAGCGGGCTGCCGAGCTCGGTGAGGACGGCGTCGCCCCGCCGGACGTACTCGCGCGCCTGGCTGAACCGGCCTCGCATGGCCTCCAAGGCGCCCAGCGCCGGCAGCATGATCGCACGAATCCTCACGTCCTCCTCCGCCTCGAGGACCACCTGCCTGCCGCGAGCGATCGCCTCCCCGACGGGCATCGGACCCCACACCATCGGATCGGCGCTGAACGCCAGCGCGTCGAGTCGTCGCCGTCGCTGGTTCGCGCGTCCGGCGTGCATGGCCGCCCGCTCAACGTCGGCGGCGGCGGCGGCGTACTGCATGGTGAAGGCGCGCGCCACAAACCGGACTTCGAAGGCCTTGGTGAGCCCGACCTCGTCGCCCAGCTCCGCGAGAGTGGCGATCACTGTTTCGAAGCTCGGGCCCAGCACCCCGTAACAGTCCATCTGGCCCACCGCGACCCACTGGTCGGCAATCGCAGCATGGGCAGCCACCCCGGGTTCGCCCAGGGATCGCGCGATCTCCGTCGCCTCTGCTGCCGTGATCGCCGCGCGGTCGAATGCCTGCAGCTCGACGAGCGCCCGGGTGAGGTCGATGAGGAGCATGCAACGTTCGGCGGTCGCCTTGGGCAGGAGGTGCAACGCGCGGGTCATCAACCCGGGCGCCGACGTCTGATCATGTAGGTCGGCGGCGCGTCGCCCGGCGACTGCCAGCATCCGGCCGGCCCGCTCGGCCAGAGGTGAGGACAGCGCGATGGGATCCAGGTCGGCGCGCAGCAGGCAGGCCTGCTCGAGGTGGTAGCCGATGATCTCCGCGTACTCGATGACGCGCTCGCCAACCCTTTGGTCAAGCCAGTTGGCGAACCGCTGATGCAGGTCGGCCCTGACCCGCTTGGTCATCGAGGCGTAGGCGGCGTCGCGGATCAGCTGGTGCTGGAAGCGGAAGGCCTGCTCGCCGGCGAACGACGAGGGGCTGGAGTCGATCAGCTCGCGTAGGATCAGGTGCCGCAGGAGACGGGTCAACTCGTGTTGGGTCTGCTCGGGTGCCAGTTCGGCCACCGCGGATCGGTGGAACACCCGCCCCTCCACCGACGCGCACTCCATGACCACACGCTGGTCGCCGTCCAGCCGGTCCAGCCGGGCGGCCAGCAGCGCCTGCAGCGTCGGCGGGATGCTCACCCGGGTGTCCTCGGGGTGATCGGCCAGCATCGCCAGCATCTGCTCCACGAACAGTGGGTTACCCTCCACCGCCGCCAGGATCTGCCGGCGCTGCTCATCACTGACGGATGACCCGTTCAGCTGGGTATCGATCAGGCGCGCGCACTCCTCCTCGGTCAACGGCTGCAGCAGGACCGAGGTGGCGTTGGTCTTGCCGCCGCTCCAGCCCGGCCGGGTGTC
>Ga0187788_10000194_pt1 | contig 16445 bp, 15 predicted proteins | sample 1015_BV01_MP10_2_FD_133008 | JGI IMG/M metagenome (GOLD analysis project Ga0187788, IMG submission 133008) | Tropical peat soil microbial communities from peatlands in Department of Meta, Colombia - 1015_BV01_MP10_20_MG | ecosystem: Environmental > Terrestrial > Soil > Wetlands > Peat | place...
CCGTCGACCATGTCGACCGAGCCAAGGTCCTGCAACGTCTGCGGTTGGGCGACGCCGTCTTCCGCCATTTGACCCGCGCCGCCGCCCTGGTGGTCCTTGTCATCCTCGGCGGCATTATCGTTTCGCTGGTTTGGGGGTCGTTGCCGGCGCTGCGCACATTTGGCGTGAGCTTCCTCTACGAAGAAGTCTGGAATCCGGTCACCGAAAAATTCGGGGCCATCGCGCCAATCTACGGCACCATCGTCACCTCATTGATCGCGATGCTGATCGCCGTACCCGTCGGTCTGTTCATCGCGATGTTTCTTACCGAACTGTGCCCGATGTGGCTGCGCCGTCCGATCGGGATTGCAATCGAGCTGCTCGCGGGAATTCCCAGCATTATCTACGGGATCTGGGGTCTGTTCGTGTTTGCGCCCTTCCTGCAGCAATATGTGCAGCCATTTCTGATCGTCGTATTCGGCGAGGTCCCGGTGCTTTCCGTGCTGTTCGCAGGCCCACCCTATGGCATCGGTGTTTTCACGGCGGGTCTGATCCTCGCGATCATGGTTCTGCCCTTTATCACCTCCATCTCACGTGACGTATTCGAGGCGGTGCCTCCGGTGCTCAAGGAGGCCGCCTATGGACTCGGTTGCACGACCTGGGAGGTCGCGCGCTATGTCGTGTTGCCCTACACCCGCGTCGGCGTGATTGGCGGGGTTATGCTCGGTCTCGGCCGCGCTCTCGGCGAGACCATGGCCGTCACCTTCGTGATCGGCAACGCGCACCGTATCTCCGGGTCGTTATTGGCGCCCGGCACCACCATTTCCGCCACCATTGCCAATGAATTCACCGAAGCAGTCGGCGATCTCTACACTTCGGCCTTGATCGCTCTCGGTCTCATCCTTTTTGTAATCACGTTCATCGTGCTGGCCATTGCACGGCTGATGTTGATGCGGCTGAACGCGCGGGTCGGAGCCTGATCATGAATTCCTCATTCGCGTCTCCGCTCTACGCAAAGCGCCGCCGCCGCAACGTCATCACCATGGCTCTTTCCTACGCCGCGACAGGTTTCGGCTTGACCTGGTTGGTGGTCATTCTGGCTGTGCTTTTGTGGGAGGGCTTCAGCGGCCTGTCGCTCGCGGTATTCACGGAAATGACGCCACCGCCCGGTTCCGCCGGCGGCCTGCTCAATCCGATCGTCGGCAGCCTGGTGATGACCGTGATTGCGGTGCTTGTAGGTACGCCGCTCGGAATGCTTGCTGGCACGTACATGGCCGAGTACGGCCGCTACGATAAACTGACGATAATCGTGCGCTTCATCAACGATATCCTGCTCAGCGCGCCCTCGATCGTGATCGGTCTCTTTATCTACGAAATCATGGTCGCGCAGATGGGCCATTTCTCCGGCTGGGCGGGCGCGGTGTCGCTCGCGGTAATCGTGGTGCCGGTGGTCGTCCGCACAACGGAAGACATGCTCATTCTCGTGCCCGATACCCTGCGGGAAGCCGCCGCTTCGGTCGGATTGCCGCGGTCATTGATGATCCGGAGGGTCGCTTATCGCGCCGCGCGCGCGGGCTTGGTCACCGGAGTTCTGCTGGCCGTCGCACGAATTTCCGGGGAAACCGCGCCGCTCCTGTTTACCGCGCTTAACAATCAGTTCTGGAGCCTCAACCTGAACGCTCCCGTTTCAAGCCTGCCGGTCGTCATTTTCCAGTTCGCACTCAGCCCGTACAAAGATTGGCAGAAGCTTGCCTGGACCGGAGCGCTGATCATCACGATGGCTGTGCTTGCACTGAGCATTGTCGCCCGGATCCTAGCCGCCCAGAGAAAAACATCATGAGTGTAGCAACCCTCACAGTACCGACCGTCGTGCATGCACCGGGAAATGCGGAGGATCTCACCGAGAAGATCTCGATCCGCGATCTGGATTTCTACTATGGCGATCACCGCGCGCTGAAAAGTGTTACCGTGCCGTTGTACCAGGGCAAGGTGACGGCTTTCATTGGGCCGTCCGGATGCGGCAAGTCGACGCTCCTGCGCATTCTCAATCGCATGTACGATCTTTATCCGAACCAGCGGGCAACTGGCCACGTGCGGCTGGACAACGATGACATCCTTTCACCGTCACAGGATCTCAATCTGCTGCGCGCGAAAGTCGGCATGGTGTTCCAGAAGCCCACGCCGTTCCCGATGACCATCTTCGAGAATATTGCCTTCGGCATCCGCTTGTACGAACGGCTGCCGAGGGCGGAGCTGGAAGACCGGGTCAAGCAGGCGCTTGAGCGCGCCGCGCTGTGGGACGAAGTGAAGGACAAGCTCGGCGCCAATGGGCTGTCGCTCTCGGGCGGCCAACAGCAGCGCCTGTGCATTGCCCGCACCGTCGCGGTGCGTCCGGAAGTAATTTTGTTCGACGAGCCTTGCTCGGCTCTCGACCCGATCTCAACTGCCAAAATCGAGGAACTGATCGACGAACTCAAGGACGACTACACCATCGCCATCGTGACCCACAACATGCAGCAGGCCGCACGCGTTTCCGATTTCACGGCCTTCATGTATCTCGGGGAGCTGGTCGAGTTCGGGGAAACGACCAAGATCTTTACCACTCCGAACGATCGCCGCACGCAGGATTACATCACCGGCCGCTTCGGCTAGGAACAAAGACAATGACCGACCACACGCTGACCGACCACACCATGAAGGCTTTCGATACCGACTTGCAGGATCTCGCCCGCATGGTCGCCGAAATGGGTGGACTCGCCGAGAAGCAGGTCGCGGAGGCGGTCGACGCGCTGGCGACCCGCGACACTACATTGGCGCAGCGAGTCTCCAATGCCGACGCCAATATTGATGTGTTGCAGCGTGAAATTGAAGAGAAGGCAGTGCTCACTATTGCGCGACGCCAGCCTTTGGCCGTCGATTTGCGCGAAGTCGTCGGGGCGCTGCGTCTGGCGAATGACCTCGAGCGCATTGGCGATCTTGCCAAGAACATCGCAAAACGGGTGGTCGCACTCAACGGGGAGTTCCCGCCGCCAAAGCTGATCCGCGGGGTCGAACACATGACCGATCTCGTGCTCGAACAAATGAAGCTGGTACTCGACGCCTATGGCCGCCGAGACGTCGGCAAAGCGATGACCGTGTGGCGCGGCGACGAAGAAATCGACGCCGTCTGCACCTCGGTTTTCCGCGAATTGCTCACCTATATGATGGAAGACCCTCGCAACATCACTTTCTGTATCCATCTGATGTTTTGCGCCAAGAATATTGAACGCATGGGCGACCATGCCACCAACATTGCCGAGACCGTCCATTACATTATCGAGGGACGCCCGATTGCCGATCAGCGGCCAAAAGGCGATACCACGACTATTGCGGCGCTGCGCACGGCCGGCGACAGGTAATGGAATTGCGCATGAATGCTCGCATCCTGATTGTGGAAGACGAGGAGCCTTTGACGATGCTCCTGCGCTACAACCTCGAGGCCGAAGGCTATGAAGTTGAGACTTCCGCGCGCGGCGATGAGGCCGATACGCGCCTGAAGGAGAGCACGCCCGACCTCGTGGTGCTCGACTGGATGTTGCCTGGTCTTTCCGGTATCGAACTGTGCCGTCGCCTGCGCGCGCGACCAGAAACGAGGCAGTTGCCGATCATCATGCTCACCGCGCGCGGCGAGGAAAGCGAGAAAGTGCGTGGGCTCGCTACGGGCGCCGATGACTACATCGTCAAACCATTTTCGGTACCGGAATTGCTGGCCCGCGTCCGGGCGCTACTGCGCCGGGCCAATCCGGAACGGGTCGCCACGGTGCTGAGCATCGGCGATATCGAGTTGGACCGCGAAAAGAAAAGAGTGTCCCGCAACGGTCGTCCGATCGATCTCGGGCCAACGGAATATCGCCTGCTGGAATTCCTGATGGAGCGGCCAGGCCGGGTGTTCTCACGGGAGCAATTGCTCGACGGAGTTTGGGGCTCCGACATCTATATCGACGAGCGCACGGTTGACGTGCACGTCGGCCGGCTGCGCAAGGCGATCAACCGCGGCCAAGTGGCCGATCCCATCCGCACGGTCCGCGGCGCCGGTTACGCGCTCGACGACCGCTTCGGCCGGATGAACTGACGGGCATTATCCGGCAGCCTCAGATCCGAGGATGCTTCGCTCCGGGCGCCACTGAATGCCGCCGTGGCGAAGGCGAAATCCAAACTTTGCCGCGAGCAGCAGGAAGGCGTACGCAAGCTGCAACCGCCGTAATGGCGAGAGGAAAGAACGCCGTTCGTAGAAATCGCCCGCCAGGATGTTGATCAACCCGTGGCGCGTGTTGAAGAGATCGAACGATGACATGAGAATGTCGCGCAGTATCGGCGAATTTATCCGGTAGATAAGCCAGGACAGGGAGGCGAGGCTGATCTGGATTTTGCGTTCGTAGTCGCGCACCAGACGGTCGCGCGGCTCCCGGCCCTCAAGCAAAGCGTCGACAACCTTGCACCAAATTCTGCGCTGCTCATGGCCATCATCACGCCGCTTGAAAACAGCGGATCAATGAACGCGGCAGCATCACCGACGAGGATGTAACGTTCGCCTACGTAACTCCGCGAATCGTACGAATAATCCGCGCATGCGACGAGCGGACCCAATGGTTCGGCATTCGTCATATCCCTGGCAAGACTCGGGCATTTGCCGACCGCGTACGCGAAGATTGCATCAGGCTTGCCTTTTCTTGATTTGAAGAGCGCCTGCGTTCCCACGACGCCAACACTTGTCACGTTGTCAGGCAGCGGAATCACCCAGAACCATCCTTGCTCGAACAGATGAACTGTTATCATTCCGGCCTTGTCGCCAGCCTGCTGCGGGATATTGCGGAAATGTCCAAATATAGCCGCGGTGTTATTCTGCTTGTCGATGCGCTTCAGTCCGAGCCGGCTGGCGAGCAGAGTATCGCGCCCGGATGCGTCAACCAGAAAACGGGCGGACCATTGTATTTGATTTTCATCGGCGCCGATCGCGGTGACGGTCGTGCGATCCGCGCCGTCCAGAGCGACGTCGACCACCCGGGTGCTCTCCATTACGCTGGCGCCGAGCCGGCGGCTATTGTCGAGCAGCAATTTGTCGAACTCCGAACGCTTTACCTGGTAGCTGTAACCAACGCTCAGCAACGGGTTGTCGGCAAAACGAAACGTGGCTGCTGCCTCGTGCTCGTCGGAAACGAGCTCCGCGCCCGGCTTGTAGACGCCGATGCGTCGAACGCCGTCCGCCACGCCTAGACGATCGAATAGAGGCAGATTGAGCGGCAGCAGCGACTCGCCGATGTGGAAACGCGGAAACCGATCCTTCTCCAGCAGGACAACGTGTTTGCCTTTCTGCGCGAGCAGCGCGGCAATGGTGGAGCCGGCCGGGCCACCGCCGACCACAACGACATCGCATTCCTGATGGTTTGTCATGGCAAACGCGAATTGCGGACCAAGGTCACAAGAAGAATGGCGCAAGGCCGCGTCGTCATTGTGGCAGCGGACTTTCCCACGCCGTAAACGCGGAGGTCGACCTCCATCCACCATTCGGATGACAGGGCGTGCGTCACCGACAATAATGGCTCTTCACCAAAGAAAATGGCCGGGCGAGACCCGGCCATGAAAACGAAGAACGATAATGCCGTTAGTTTCTGAACGGCCGCTTGTCCCGCCGCCGATCGCTGGCCGGCTGGTACGCAACGCGGCAGTGATAGGAGCAATAGGGCAGTTCGTTCACGGTGTCGCCACCGCAGAAGAAAAAGTCCGAGCCGCCCGGATCGCCGACCGGCCAGCGGCAGGTCTTTTCCGTCAACTGAAGTAAGGTCTTGCGCTGCTCCACCGGAATTTCGATCAGTTCCGGTTCGGGCTCGACGTCATAATCATAGGCGAGGGCGGTATTGCCGCGCATCGAAGGCCGCGGAACGCGCATCAGGTGGCCAGAGGAACGCGCCTTGCGCGGCCTTGGCGCCGTCGAGGAGGGGCTTTTGGCACGGCCGGACAGGCCAAGCCGGTGAACCTTGCCGATCACTGCGTTGCGGGTGATGCCGCCGAGCTCAGCCGCGATCTGGCTGGCCGACAGGCCATCCGCCCACAATTTCTTCAGGAGTTCGACCCTCTCGTCCGTCCAGCCCATTGGGTTTTCTCCTCAGACTTCAAGGCCTTGGATAGAATCCAGCCCCGTCGTCAGACGCCCCATCGGGCGCCAGACGCATACGCGTCAGGGATGGACCAGAAAATTGCTCAGTAGCACGAGATGTCGTACTAACTGATCGAGACGCTACAATAGGCAGTGACTCGGCTGCAAGCTCTTACAGGCCTCCGCGCCTAGCTACCAACAGCTTTTCCTTTAGAATCAGCACTTGCGGCACAATTGAGTCGGCGGGTGCGTTGACAGGGCGGGACTCGGCAATAGAATGAAAAAAGTGCCGCCCGGCGAGGCGGCACATTTCTTTTCGGCGCGCGCATGGTGCCGAAAATCAGGGACCGGGGTCCGAAAGGTTGTGCGCTGGGGAAAGCGCATGAGTGGGCACCGGTTTTTCATACAAGATCATGCGCAGACGAAAATGCTCGATGGAAGATAACGGTCGTGAGCTCGCATTTATTGCCAACCTATGCGCGGGTTGATCTCGCTTTCGAGCGGGGCGAGGGCGCGTGGCTTTTCACGACCGAGGGTGAGCGATACCTCGATTTTACCACCGGCGTTGCCGTCAATGCGCTTGGCCATGCACATCCGCACCTGGTCAAGGCGCTGACTGAGCAGGCGCACAAGGTCTGGCACGTCTCCAATCTGTACCGCATCCCCGAAGGCGAGAAGCTCGCAGACAGGCTGTGCGCGGCGAGTTTTGCCGAAACGGTGTTTTTCCAAAATTCGGGTGCCGAAGCGATCGAATGTGCGATCAAGATGGCGCGCAAATATCAGTCCGCCAGCGGCAAGGGCGAGCGCTATCGTATCATTACGTTTGAGGGCGCCTTTCATGGAAGGACACTGGCGGCACTCGCCGCGACCGGCAACAAGAAATATCTCGACGGCTTCGGCCCGCCGATGCCGGGCTTCGACCAGGTGCCATTCGCCGATCTCGATGCGGTCAAGAAGGCGATCGGCCCGGAGACCGCCGCGATCATGATCGAGCCTGTGATGGGCGAAGGTGGCGTGCGCGTGGTGCCGCACACATTCTTGCGCGCGCTTCGCAAATTGTGCGACGACAATGGCCTGCTGCTGATATTTGACGAGATCCAAACCGGCATCGGCCGCACCGGCGATCTGTTCGCCTACCAGCACACCGGCACCGTCCCCGACATCATGACGATTGCCAAAGCGCTTGGCGGTGGCTTCCCGGTCGGCGCTTGTCTTGCAACCAAGGAAGCGTCGAAGGGCATGACGGTTGGCACGCATGGCTCGACCTTCGGCGGCAATCAGCTGGCCATGGCGGCGGGCAATGCGGTGATGGACATTGTAACGGCTGACGGTTTCCTCGATCGGGTAAAGAACAATGCGCTGCTGCTCAAGCAACGGCTGGCAGAACTCAAGGATCGGCACGCTGCGGTGATCGCCGAAGTGCGTGGCGAAGGCCTGTTGATGGGACTACGCATGATCCCGCAGGCGTCCGAGATGGTTGATGAACTGCGCGCCGAAAAAATGATCACGGTCGCGGCCGGCGACAACGTGGTACGGCTGTTGCCGCCGCTGATCATTGGCGAGAAAGAAATTGCCGAAGCCATCGGATGCATCGACCGGGCCTGTACGCGCCTTGCACAGACGCATGCGCGCAAAGCCAAGGTGGCGTCATGACCGCAAATGGAGTACGGCATTTTCTCGATCTCATTGATATTCCCAAGCCAGTACTTGCCGGGCTGATCGACAAAAGCCGCTCCATAAAGGCTGCGCGGGCGCGGGGCATCGTCGCGTCGCCGCTCGCCGGCAAGACGCTGGCGATGGTATTCGACAAACCCTCGACCCGTACGCGTGTGTCTTTCGATGTCGCAATGAGGCAACTTGGGGGCGAGGCGATCCTGCTGACAGCGCAGGAAATGCAGCTGGGTCGCGGCGAAACGCTGGCAGACACCGCGCGTGTTCTGTCGCGCTATGTCGATGCGATCATGATCCGCATTCTCGATCACGAAGCTGTAGCAGAACTCGCACGCCACGCCACCATTCCGGTCATCAACGGACTCACGCGGCGGTCGCATCCCTGTCAGGTGTTGGCCGATGTGATGACGTACGAGGAAAAGCGTGGGCCGATCCGTGGCCGGACGGTTGCATGGAGCGGCGATTCCAACAATGTGTTGGCGAGCTGGATGCACGCGGCCGAGCGCTTCGACTTCCAGTTGCGGATAGCGACGCCTGCGGAATTGCGTCCGAAAAAGTGGTTGATGGATTGGGTGAAATCGTCGGGCGCCGCGATCAGGATCGGGGACGATCCGGAAGCCGCGGTCAAGGATGCGGACTGCGTGGTCACCGACACCTGGGTGTCGATGGGCGACCGGGACGGCAAGCACAGGCACAACGTGCTCAAGCGCTATCAGGTGAATGCCAGCCTGATGGCCAAGGCCAAGCCGGACGCGTTGTTCATGCACTGCCTGCCGGCGCATCGCGGCGAGGAGGTCACCGACGAGGTGATCGACGGGCCGCAGTCGGTCGTGTTCGACGAGGCGGAAAATCGCCTGCATGCCCAGAAAGGTCTGCTCGCCTGGTGCCTGCACGTCGACGCCTAGCGTCGCGGCCTTACGAATGCCGGTGATGACAAAAGCGGGAACCGCAGGGCTCGCATTCCGTTCGTTGAACGCTACATAGTGCCCATGACTAATCCTCAAGTTGCCATTCCTTCCCGTGCGCCATCGGCAACCACCGCTGATGACACCGTCATGCCGTTCGAGATTGCCAAACTCGACCTGCGCGGCCGCGTTGTGCGGCTTGGTCCTGCCGTGGACGAGATTCTTGCGCGGCACGCCTATCCGCAACCGGTCGCCAAGTTACTGGGTGAGGCAATCGTACTTACTGTGATGCTTGGTTCGGCCTTGAAGATCGACGGGCGCTTCATCCTGCAAACACAAAGCGACGGTCCCGTCCGGATGCTGGTTGTTGATTTCACAGCGCCGGACAAAGTGCGGGGCTGTGCGCGTTTCGACAAGGATCGTGTGGCCGCTGCAATCGCTGCAGGCGAGACGGATGGTGGTGCGCTGCTTGGCAAGGGTCACCTCGCGATGACCATCGACCAGGGCTCTGACATGAACCGTTACCAGGGGCTGGTCGCGCTCGATGGTGGCTCGCTGGAAGATCTCGCACACGAATATTTCCTGCGCTCAGAGCAGATCCCGACACGGGTAAGGCTGGCGGTCGCGGAGGAATTGCGTGCCGGGTCGGGCGGCGCTATCCACCGATGGCGCGCGGGCGGAATTATGCTGCAATTTTTGCCGAAAGCGCCCGAACGCGCGCGCGTTCCCGATCTCGACCCCGGCGATGCGCCCGAAGGTGTTGAGCCGCACACGATCGAGGAAGATGACGCCTGGGCCGAGGGCCAGGCCCTGATTTCGACCGTCGAGGATATCGAGCTGATCGATCCGTCGCTTTCCAGCGAACGGCTGGTCTACAGGCTTTTCCATGAGCCGGGCGTGCGCGTTTTTCGCGCCAGTCCGTTGCGCGCGGAGTGTTCATGTTCGCGAGGTAATGTCGAGGCCATGCTCAAAAGCTTTTCACAAGATGACCGCGACCATATGGTCGAAAATGGCAAGATTTCCGTCACCTGTGAATTCTGCAGCGCGAACTATCAGTTCGCGCCGGGTGAGGTCGGCGCCAGTCCTAGTTGATCGTGCGTTCGGCGTAGGACGAATCGAGCGAGAATGCGGGGATCTCGATGTCGAAATGCTCGCCAGTTTCCGTCACCATGCCATAGCTACCGACCATGAACCCTGATGGCGTCGGCAGCGGAACTCCGCTGGTGTACTCAAACGATTCAGTTGGCTTGAGCGTCGGCTCTTCACCTACGACGCCGGGGCCTTTGACCTCCTGCAGGCGTCCGAGTGCATCGGTAATGCGCCAGTGTCGTGTCTTGAGTTGAACGGTTTCCGCGCCGAGGTTGGTAATGTTGATGGTATAGGCCCAGAAAAAATAACCGTTACCCGGCGACGATCGCTCCGACACAAAACGGGGCGTGACGGTGACCTCGATCTTGCGGGTTACGGCGCGATACATCTATATGCCGCACAGTTTACTTGGCGGGGGCTTGCCATTCGTTTGATGCCCCGGATTATGACCGAAAGAGCGCACGAAAGAAACGCCGCACATGGCCCCGGTTTCGACCGATCGCGATCTACGGCTCGATTTGTTCCGCGGCCTCGCACTCTGGCTGATTTTCCTCGATCACATTCCGTCCAATGCGGTCAGCTGGATTACCATCCGCAACTACGGCTTCAGCGACGCGACCGAGATTTTCGTCTTCATCTCGGGTTACACGGCGGCTTTCGTCTACGGTCGCGCAATGCGGCAGCACGGTTTCGTCGTTGCATCCGCGCGCGTGCTCAAGCGCGCGTGGCAAATTTATGTTGCCCATGTGTTCCTGCTCGCGATCTATCTCGCCGAGATCGCGTATGTCGCGAACAGTTTCGATAACCCTCTCTTTACGGAGGAAATGGGAGTACTCGATTTTCTCAAAAATCCCGACGTCACCATTCTTCAGGCGCTGCTTCTGAAGTTCAAGCCAGTGAACATGGACATCCTGCCGCTCTATATTCTGCTTCTGGCGTGGTTTCCCCCGATGCTTTGGTTGTTGCTGCGCGCACCGTCGATTGCGTTGCTTTCCTCGGCCACACTTTATGCGTTGATGTGGTTGTTCGAGTGGAACATTCCTGCATATCCGAGCGGCGTCTGGGTGTTCAATCCGTTCGCTTGGCAGCTGCTGTTCGTGTTCGGCGCCTGGTGTGCGCTAGGGGGCGCGCAGAATTTATCGCGCTGGTTGCATTCCAAGGTGGTGGTCGGGTTGGCGATTGCCTATCTCGTGTTCGCGTTTGCGATCGCAATGACCTGGTATTTTCCAAGGCTTGCGGCCTTCGTTCCGAAATTTGTCGGCGAAGCGATCTATCCGATCGACAAGACCAATCTTGATGTGCTTCGCATCATGCATTTCCTCGCGTTGGCCGTGATAACGGTTGTGTTCGTGCCGCGCGACTGGCCGGCGCTGAAATCATGGATTTTCTGGCCGGCGATCGTCTGCGGGCAGCATTCGCTGGAAACGTTTTGTCTCGGTGTGTTTCTGTCCTTCGCTGGCCACTTCGTATTTACGGAAGTGTCCAATCGCGTCTTCACTCAGATTATCGTCAGTTTTCTCGGCATTGCCATCATGGTGGCCGTTGCAGCGCTTATTTCGTGGTATAGACAAGCCGAACGACAGGGCGGGGGACCGCGCCCGCCTGCCGCTAGGCCGGGCTACGCGGGGGGCGACGCATGAGGCGCTTGCTGTTGCTGGCGTTGCTGATGCTGGGCAGCGGTCCGACCTGGGCCGAGCAGCCGGCTGAATGCCGGGTTGCCGAAAACCTCATCGAATCGAATTTCCGGTTGCCGCAGGTCACGCGCGCGCTGAAAGCGAAGCACCTCACCGTGCTGGTTGTTGGCGCGGGTTCTTCGCAACTGCCGGGATCAAACGGCACGGCGTCGGGCAATGCCTATCCGGCGCGGTTGCAGCACGCGCTTGCCCAGCAACTACCGGGCGTTGACGTGAAGCTTACAACCGACATCAAAGCGCGACGAACTGCCGCCGAGATGGTTAAGGGATTTCCGGCTGCATTAAGCGCCGCCAAGCCGCAGCTTCTGGTGTGGCAGACGGGAACGGTCGATGCGATGCTTTCGGTTGATCCAGATCAATTCAGCCAGGCGCTCGACAAGGGTATTAATATTGCCCATTCGGCGGGCGCTGATGTGGTTTTAATCAACGCGCAATATAGCCCGCGAACGGAATCGATGATTGCCCTTGGTACGTATGCCGAAGACATGCGCTGGGTTGCATTGCAGCACGAAGTGCCATTATTTGACCGCTTCAGCATCATGAAATTGTGGGGCGAACTCGGAACGTTCGATTTATATTCGGCCACGAAAAAACTTGACATAGCCGAGCATGTCCATGATTGCATAGGCCGGCTGCTGGCCGATCTCGTGATCGCGGCGGCCAAACCAGAAGAGCCGCCGGTCAACGGCAGCCGCTAATCGACAGGTTGAGGATTAACTTGCGGAACGAAATTCCCGGGCAACCGGTCACAAGATTGATGACCGCCGCCACGCTGTTTGCGGGGCTGGTCTTCGTATTGCCGGCGAGCGCCGATACAGCGGCACCGGCTTGCGATGCGCCGCTTGATCTTATCCGTCTGGCAAATCCGTTGTCGCACATTGCGCACAAGGTGATTGCCGGCGAACCAATTACGGTCGTTGCTGTTGGATCGTCGTCAACGGCGGGCGCAGGTGCAAGTTCACCGACGTCGAATTATCCGAGCCGGCTTGAGGTCGAACTCCGCCAGCATTTTCCCAGGCTGTCGATCACCGTGCTCAATCGCGGCGTCGGCGGAGAGGAAGTGCCGGACATGCTCGCGCGCTTCGATTCGTCTGTAATCGCCGCCAAGCCTGACCTCGTGCTGTGGCAACTCGGCACCAACTCCGTCATCCGCGATCATCCTCTCGCCGACCATGGCGCCCTGATCCGCTCCGGTATCGACAAGATTCGCGCCGCCGGCGCCGACATCGTTCTGATCGATCCGCAATTTGCGCCGAAGGTGATCGCAAAACCCGAAGCCGAATCCATGGTCGCGCTGATCGCTACGACCGCCAAACGGGAAGACGTTGACCTGTTCCGCCGCTTCGATGTGATGCGGCATTGGCGCGAGGTTGATCATCTCGAATTCGAGGCGTTCGTGTCGCCCGACGGGCTCCACATGAACGACTGGAGCTACGCCTGCATGGCGAAGGAACTCGGCAATGCCATCGCGGAAGCTACGCAGCGGCCGATCATGTCGGCAACGGTAGCGGCGCACCACATCGTTCCCTGATTCATCTCAGACTTTATCCAGTGCTGTCAGCAAATCCTCGATCAGGTCGTCGGGGTGTTCGAGACCTGCTGAAAATCTGATGAGTCCGTCGCCGATGTCGAGCTCTGCGCGCTGTTCGGGTGTAAGCCGCTGATGCGTGGTTGTGGTCGGATGCGTAACCAGACTCTTGGCATCGCCGAGATTGTTGGTAATTCCGATCAGCTGGAGCCCGTTGAGAAACCGGAAGGCGGCTTGCTTTCCGCCCTTGACCTCGAATGAGCAGAGTGTCGAGCCTGCGCGCATTTGCTTCCGGATGATCTCGGCCTGCGGGTGATCGGACCGCCCCGGATAGATTAACCGTGCAAGCTTTTTGTGTCCGGCGAGCGCATTGGCAACTACGCCGGCATTGTCAGTTTGACGCTGCACGCGCACTGGAAGCGTCTCCAGGCTCTTGAGCAGAACCCATGCATTGAATGGGGATAGCGAGGGTCCGGTTTGCCGCAGCATTTGATGGTAGTGGTCGATGATCAGCTTTTCGGAACCGAGGATGATGCCGCCCAGGACGCGGCCTTGGCCGTCGATATGTTTGGTTGCCGAATAGACCACGCAGTCGGCGCCAAGCGCGAGCGGGCTTTGATAGAGCGGTGTAGCGAACACGTTGTCGACCACCAGTCTGGCTCCGGCGTTGTGCGCGATGTCCGCGACTGCGGCGATGTCGATTACCTCCAGGGTCGGATTCGTCGGCGTCTCCAGGAAAAATACTTTGGTATTTTTCTGAACCGCTTTTTTCCAAGCTTCGAGATCCGTGCCATTGACCAGCGTCGACGTCACCCCGAAGCGAGGCAGCCATTCCTCGATCACCCAGCGGCAGGAGCCAAACAGCGCCTTGGCGGCCACGACATGATCGCCGGCTTTGACCAAGCCCATGAGCGCTGTGGTAACAGCCGCCATGCCGGTAGCCGTCGATCGCGCGGCTTCCGCTCCTTCCAAGGCAGCCATGCGCTGTTCGAACATACTCATGGTCGGATTTGAGTAACGCGAATAGACGTAGCCCGGTATCTTGCCGGAAAAACGCGCTTCGCATTCCTCTGCCGTCGGATAGATGTAGCCTTGGGTGAGGAACAATGCTTCCGAGGTTTCGCCGAACTGCGAGCGCAGTGTGCCGGCATGCACCAGCCGGGTTTCGGCACGATAGTTCTTGGTCGACGCGGGCATTCTGGCCTCCTCAGGCCTTGCGCATGGTCTTTACCGAAAATCGGTTAGCCCTTTTCGGGACCATGCGCGTGGCCAACAAAAAACCGGCCGGAGAAACGTCTCGGCCGGGCTCACGCGTCCCCGGCCTTTTAGCGACTTATTTAACGTGGCTGCAAGCCGGCCGGCTCAAATGACCACGGGATAAGATGTTTGTAGCGGGGGGCACCGCTTCCCGTCAAGGTCTCCTTGGGTTAGATCGGCGCAATTGCAGGGCAGGCACGTGACACTTTCCTTTGCTATCGACGACAAGGGCATTCTGCCCGACCGCATGATTGCGGCGCTCGCCGCCGACGGCGGGATTTTGTCCGAGAATCAATTCGTGCCCGATCAGATACAGCCAGCGAGCCTCGATCTGCGGCTGGGCGAGGTCGCTTATCGCGTGCGCGCAAGCTTTTTGCCCGGCCGCACCACGGTTGCCCAGCGTATTGACGGGCTCAAGCTGCACGAGGTTTTGCTCACCGACGGTGCTGTCCTCGAAACCGGTTGCGTCTATATCGTGCCGCTGCTGGAGAGTCTGGCATTGCCCGACGAGATTTCCGCCGCCGCCAATCCGAAAAGCTCGACTGGCCGGCTCGACGTATTCACTCGCGTGATTGCCGACGAAACGCGCGGCTTCGACCGTATCGAGGCCGGTTATCACGGACCGCTCTATGCTGAAATCAGTCCGCGCACTTTTCCGGTCCTGGTACGGGAAGGTTCGCGCCTGTCGCAAATTCGTTTCCGCCGCGGCCACGCGCTACTTGGGGCCGATGCCTTGCGCGATTTACATGCGCGTGAGCGTCTGGTCGACGCTGACAACGTTGACGTGAGTGAGGGCGTTGCCGTCAGCGTGGATCTGTCCGGCCTGGGTCCTGGCGGCCTCGTCGGCTATCGTGCCAAGAGGCATACCGGACTGATCGATGTGGAGCGCCGTGGCGGTTATGCAGTTCTCGATTTTTGGGAACCGATGCAGGCGCGTCCCGACAAGAGCCTGATCCTCGATCCCAACGAATTCTACATTCTTGCATCAAAGGAAGCGGTGCAGGTACCGCCTGACTTTGCTGCGGAGATGGTGCCGTTCGATCCTCTCGTCGGCGAATTCCGCGTGCATTATGCCGGGTTCTTCGATCCTGGCTTTGGTTATGCCGGTGCTGGCGGCAAGGGCGCGCGGGCGGTGCTGGAGGTGCGCTCACGCGAGGTGCCGTTTATCCTTGAACATGGGCAAATCGTCGGCCGATTGGTCTACGAGAAAATGCTCGCAAGGCCTGAAAAATTATATGGTCAAGGCATCGGCTCGAATTACCAGGCGCAAAGCTTGAAGCTCTCCAAGCATTTCAAGACCTGATAAAAATCGCGCGTGCTTGCCGTGCGCGCGCCATTCGCTATTCTGGAACCGCGCGGGCGTAGTTCAATGGTAGAACGGCAGCTTCCCAAGCTGCATACGAGGGTTCGATTCCCTTCGCCCGCTCCAAGATTTAGCAAATTTTTAGAACTGAGTTTTGAGATTGGTTTTGGGAACGTTTGTGCCTTCCGATCCAGTCGCTCTGTCAAAAACCAACGCAAAGCAATCCAGTGAACGTCAGCGTTCGGGGCCAAAGCGGACATGGCCGCACTTCAGCCGCGATATTTATTGATGACCTCGGCTGGCGTGAGCCAGTACCTAAAGTTGCTCTTGCTTGTTGGATCGGTTTTCTAACGTGGCCAATTTTATTTCTTCTTCGGCCAGCAGACGGATAATCGTGCGGCGTTTTGTTTCGTCTACATGATGAGGTAATGCTGACACGGTCGTTCCGGGGATCGATAGAATCCGGTTGGGTCAGCGCACATTAAGTGCGTGTTTTTGATCGGGACCCGATCCGCGCAGAGCATAAGGGCCAGCGGCCAAACCGGCCGGACACATGACCGCACCCGACCAACGCTGCGGCTACGTCAAAAAGTTCTTGCCAAGGCCCGTCCACACATGACCCAAGGCGGACATCGTGAAATTTAGGCACTTCATTGTGCCTGTATGTATGGGTACGATGCCCGGCTTGGGGGCTGACCGTGCGGCGACGCGAATTCCTGACTTTCATTGGCGGGGCGCTCATTGCGAAACCGCAGCGCGCTCATGCGCAAGGCGAGCGCGTGCGGCGCATTGGCGTATTGTTGCCGAGCGCGGCTGACGATCCAGAGTATGAAGCCCGCATGAAGGCGTTCTCGGAGCGGCTTGCCCAACTGGGATGGGTGGAAGG
>Ga0187788_10000195_pt1 | contig 16427 bp, 17 predicted proteins | sample 1015_BV01_MP10_2_FD_133008 | JGI IMG/M metagenome (GOLD analysis project Ga0187788, IMG submission 133008) | Tropical peat soil microbial communities from peatlands in Department of Meta, Colombia - 1015_BV01_MP10_20_MG | ecosystem: Environmental > Terrestrial > Soil > Wetlands > Peat | place...
AAACCAATGATATCGGGCTTGATCTGGGAGAGATAGTATACCACCTGCTGGACATTCAGCATCTCCGTATCAAAATCGATTATCTCTATTTCCGCACCTTCCCGGATGAATTTATCTTTGAGCGCATATGCCTTCAGATAACCCAGGGCAAGAGAAAAATGGTTCGCCCAGTTAAAGGAGATTAGAACAACCTTCGTCTTACTCATACAATGCCTTGATGTTTGGGTAATATTTGTTTGTCGAAACCGGAGTAAATTCTCTATCGCCAAATCGTTTTACATATTTAGCTTCTACTCCAGGGCACAGTTCTTTATAAATGCAGTCGGCACAATATTTGTGCTGCTGAAAAGTCTTGCCGTAGATGTTGTCCCAGCCGTAATATATTTCACCCATGTGCTCTTCGAGCCCTTGCAGGACGCAGAAGGGAATACCCTCGATCAGGATCCATATGCGGTTAAAGATGCTTATATTGATCGCATTTTTGATATGAGGGAGAACGGATTGAAAAGTCGCCTGGTAATCTTGAACGGAAAGGACTATGCGATTGATGCCGAAATTCAGGGCTGTAGCGACAGTATTTTCCATGTCTGAATAATTTTCTTTGCAGGCAGGGACGCGTATACAAACGAATTTATCATCAGGCTGTCCGGCTAAATTTTCCAATCCACCAATGGTTTCCCGGAAGCTGCCCGGAGTCTGTGTCATATGATCATGCAAAGACGGATTAGAACCCCACAACGTTATTTCAAACAGGCGGCACCCCGCTGTCATCATCTGCTGAAGAAATCGGACATTCGAAAAAGCCCGTCCGTTCGTTATTAACTTGATTCTTCTATAACCTTTTCCTTTGGCAGCACTGATAATGTCCAAAATATCATTTCGCAGTATCGGCTCTCCACCGTAAAAAGCGACATTGTCTTCTTCTTTTTGGGTTAGAGAAGCGGAGATCTGGCCGATATCGATCTGCGAAGAGCTTTTATGACCAGTAGTGCAATAAAGACAATTATTGTTGCAGTGGCCGCCTAAAAATATTTCTTTATATTTAAGCAAAGGGACCTTTTTTTGATCGTCCGAAATTCGTTCGGGACTTTATTTGATCAAGAAATTCATCAGTATCTGTATCATGGAATAAATTTCTATCCTAAGGTGTCATTCCCGCTTGTCGGGAATCCTTCTGAAGCGACACGTCAATCATTGAAAAACAAGAAAGATTCCGGACAAGCTGGAATGACAATCTCTATCACCTCGCAAACTTGCTGAGCCGCCTTCATCAAAAGAACAAAAATCATAATGCATTATAACATACCCTTTTAAGGCGCTAATTTGAATCGGTAGCGGAGAATCCTTTATAGTAATTTTATGTACAAAGACCGTGATTATGACATTATCGTCATTGGTGCAGGTCACGCAGGCTGTGAGGCAGCCCTCGCAGCTGCGCGGATGGGGTTTTCTACCTGCCTCTTCACAATAAATCTCGATACGATAGGACAGATGTCCTGCAACCCGGCTATCGGCGGCCTCGCAAAAGGGCACCTTGTTCGGGAGATCGACGCCCTCGGAGGTGAGATGGCAAAGGTGACGGACAAGGCAGGCATCCAGTTCAGAATGCTCAATATGAGCAAGGGTCCTGCGGTCTGGTCTTTGCGTGCCCAAGCCGACAGGGTTTTATACAGGCTCACCATGAGAAGAGTCATCGAGGCTCAGGAGAACCTTGATATAAAGCAGACATTAATAGAGACGATAACCACAGATGATGGAAAAGTGCAGGGCGTTATGTCTTTTCTCGGCGTATTCTACGGAGCAAAGGCTGTTGTCGTTACAACAGGCACTTTTTTGAAAGGTTTAATACACATCGGCCTGGAGAATTTTGCCTCCGGCAGGGCGGGAGAATTCCCGTCGATAGGATTGTCCAATTCACTCAGCAGCCTCGGCCTTAAAATGGGACGTCTGAAAACAGGTACCCCTCCTAGGCTCGACGCAAAGACCATAGATTTTTCAAAGACAGAGCCTCAATACGGAGATGAACCGCCTCCTCCTTTTTCGCATCACACCGAAAAGATCACGAACCCTCAGCTCCCCTGCTACATAACCTATACAAATTCTAAGACCCATGAGATAATCCTCGCCGATCTCGACCGCTCTCCTCTTTACAGCGGAAAGATCAAAGGAATCGGCGCTCGATATTGCCCGTCCATAGAAGACAAAGTTGTCCGTTTTAAAGAGCGTGAGAGGCACCAGGTCTTTCTCGAACCCGAGGGGCTTGAGACAAAGGAATATTATGCAAACGGCATACCTACAAGCCTTCCCTACGACGTCCAGGTGAAATTCGTCAGAACGATACCCGGTCTTGAAGACGCGGAGATTATGAGACCAGGGTACGCCATAGAGTATGACTTCGTCTATCCGACCCAGCTTAAGCACAGCCTGGAGACAAAGCTCATTGACGGACTTTTTCTTGCTGGACAGATCAACGGGACATCAGGCTATGAGGAGGCTGCAGCCCAGGGAATTATGGCGGGAATTAATGCATCCTTGAAGCTTCAGGGGAAAGACCCCTTGATCCTCGGAAGACACGAAGCATATACCGGAGTGCTTATCGATGACCTTATTACAAAGGGGACGAACGAACCTTACCGGATGTTTACGTCGAGGGCGGAGTACAGGCTTTTATTGAGGCACGACAATGCCGATCTGCGTTTGATGGAGAAAGGACATGAGATCGGGCTTCTCGACAGGAAAGTTTATGAAAACTTTCTTGAAAAGAAAAGATTGATTCACGAAGAGTTGCAGAGGCTCAAGAAGACGCGAATCAAATTAGATGGGGGAAGATCAGAATCTCTGGAGCAGCTTTTAAAGAGGCCCGAGATAACTTATGGATTTATTGATGAACGGTCACTTTCGGACAAACCATTGAATGACGATATGAAAAGACAGGTCGAGATCCAGGTGAAGTATGAAGGCTATATAGTACGCCAGATTGAGGCGGCCGAAAGGCTTAAGAAGATCGAGAAGAAGACAATACCCGGAGACTTTGATTACGCAGCCGTAAACGGGCTTTCAAGAGAAGTCCTGAGTAAATTGCAGGAAATAAGACCGGCGAATCTCGGACAGGCGAGCAGAATTCCGGGCATCACACCCGCGGCGATTTCTCTCTTATTGGTAGCGATAGAGAAGTCGAAAAGGCAGGACAAAGAATTAAGGCAAATTCAGGGATAAAAGAGCCGGCCCGGCTTGTTACGGCACCTTGATATTTGTGAAAAGAGATTCTAAAGTTGAAAAGAGGAGGGTATATGATGCACTGGGATTATGGTTGGGGGCTTGGACTTGGATTCGGATGGATTTTCGCTATATTGTTTTGGATATTGCTGATCCTGGGGATTGTCTATCTGATTAAATTAATAGGCGGCGGAGCAAAGAGGGGAGAAAAAGAAGAAACCGCCATCGATATTCTTAAAATGAGGTACGCCAGGGGAGAGATAGGCAAGGAAGAGTTTGAAAAGATCAAGGACGACCTGATGAAGACATGATTTCACTAATTCCTATTCATGCCGTGGCAAAGCATTCTTTTACCGAGGGCTTCAAGAAATCCTAGAGCCGGGTATTTGACATAGTCATAGGCAGCACATGAAACGACAGATACGAGGTCAGCCGGGAGAGGCCCTATTTCTTCGGATATCCCACTGATTGAGCGAGAATGACTTTTTGATCAAGCCGCAGCCCCATCACCGTCGCCAAGTTTTGCCTGTCGATCGATCCGCGCACGACCGTTGCCAGCCCCTCGGAAGTACAGTACAGGTAAACATTTTGGCTGATGAAGCCAGCGTCCGCAGCCGAATAGAGGTTCCTATCCTCCTTTGAAGCTGTGCCCGTCTTCGAGAAATCCGCCACATAAATGAGGTTAACAGGCGCGTCTGTCACAAACTCCTGCCGGCCCGTAAGCCTCCGTATGTCATTCGACAGAACCGGCTTCAGCATATGAACCCCTGCGTCATACCGGTAGAGGCCTTCAGCCATAGCGACATAGATATCGATCTCCTGCCAATTCATCGCAGAAGGAGCGGTGCGCTTCCCTGTGTCTGCCCGGTTTATTCCGAAGGCCGCCCAAAGCAGATTTGAAAGCACCTGAATAGGCAGTTTCTCGGCTCTGAACGAACGTGAAGAACTTCTGTCCTTCAGGACTTGCATTAAGGGTCTGCCTCTGTCTACTTGCGGCTTCAGAAGCTGTATAGGCTTGGGTTCCTCTGCAAAGGCTAAAGAGGCACAGACGGGCAAGATAGCCAATATAAACGAAAGGTACAGTAACAATATTTTGTTCATAATATTCCTCCCTATTGATACATCGATTCTGCAGATGTCTATCTATTGTCTAATCAAATAATACATATATGCTGCAATTATTGTGAAGAAACTTATTTTTTGGGTGATTAACCAAAATAAGATAATTACGACAAATTCATCGAGTTAAATAAGTTTTTGAACAATATCTGCAGCATCCGGTTAAATGCCTAACATCGGGTTTTAAAATGACTCGACGTCTGCATCTTCCCTTTCCTCAGACAACTCTTCTGCCCGTTTTTCGTCCATTTCGGATAGCGCTTTTTTCACCTCCTCCTCTGTGGTTCTCAGGTTCCCCCTGCAGAATTTTATCAGGTAGGCAGCCCTTTTCACTCTTTCCGTCAATACATCAACGTCGATGCTTTCCGTCTCTATCTCGTTTATGATCTGCTCCAGTTCAGATATCGCCTTTGTATAGTTAAGTTTCTTCTTTTCGCTCATTCCCTTCGTCCTTCCCCGTGCTTTCAACTGTGCTGATAATGGATCCGTCATAGAGTCTTGTGCTTATTATATCATCCTTCTTTACCCAGGTTACTTCCTTCAAGATTTTTCCGTTCAAGAAGGTTATGCTGAAACCTCTTCTAAGGACATTCTGTGGATCAAGAAGATTGATCCTCATCTCACAATTATCTATTTTCTGTGATTGTATTGATATCATGTGCCCCGGATGTACAGCGAGGGCTCTTCGATAGTCCTTCAGTTTCTGGCCGCCGGTCCGCAAAAGGTCTTTGCTCGAACTCTTAAGCCTTCCCTCATATTCCTTAAGATTGATCAAATGAGTCTTCAGGGTGGCAAGGGCGCGAGTCTGAAGAAGATAGATGTTATTCCTTAGCGCATTATTCACCGTCTTGAAATAGTGCTTTGCCTGACTTCTCAGACCTTCAGCGAAGTTATTTACGCGCTGGCCTTCTTGTTCGACCAGCGTTCTTGTTCTGGTTATCAGTCTGTGTCTCAGAACGTCTATGCCGTCTTCAAATTGCTTTGCAGTATATATGAGAAACTCTGCCACAGCCGTTGGAGTAATAAGTCTTCTATTTGCTACTCTGTCTACCACCGTCTCGTCTCTTTCGTGTCCGATGCCTGTGAAGACGGGAATAGGCGACAGAGCTATCATTCTGGCGAGCCGATAACTGTCGAAACAGTGTAGATCTGCCCGGGAACCGCCGCCTCTAACAATTACGATTACCTCAAAATGGCCTCTCAGCTTTACACATTTTTTCAGGGCATCCCCTATCGAGTCCTCGGTCTTTTCACCCTGCATGTAGGCCTGAAAAAGCCTGTGATAAAACTTGTACCCGTAAGAGTTATTGTTCAGTCTGCTCAGAAAGTCGCCGTATCCGGCTGCCGTCACAGAGGATATGACCGCAATCTTCTGGATAACCGGCGGCAGATTCAACTGCCTGTTCTTTTCGATGAGGCCTTCTCTTGTGAGACGCTCAATAACCTCTCTCCGTTTCAGCGCCATTTCACCAAGGGTATAACGAGGGTCTATCTCCTTAATGTTGACCGATAACCCGTGTACCTCGTGGTAATTCACCCTCGCCAGCATAAGTATCTTCATGCCTATTTGAAGTTCCTGCCCGGTCGCAGCATAGAAATTATTGCTGATCTGACTGAAATTGCTCGCCCAGATTGTGGCTCTCATCTTTGCTATGGTAACATCGTCCCGCTTTTCTACCAGGTCTAAATAACAATGGCCTGAGCTGTAGTTGCAATTTATCTGGGCTACTTCTGCAGTGACCCAGTATTCCTCGCTAAGCGAGGATTGGATGGCCGACTTGATCAGAAAGGCAAGCTCACCGAGTGTAAGGAAATCCATTTTTTTAGTATATGACACCGGTACGGATTTTTCACGGTCGCGTTTATTGAATAGTGAAGGGGGAAATCCTGTGTGGCATGTTGCCTGATATCTAAGAGGTCCTTTTTTCAAGAATATCGAAATATCAAAGAGTAATTTTATATCATTTGCTTTAAAATTTATGTTATAATAAGGTGAGGATGAAATTTTATGACCCTCTACCTAAGTCGGATTGATTATTCCATCGACATGTAAGATAACGAAAATTATTAGTTCACACCTTAATATCTTAATGGGGGTATTAGTTTAAGCAGTTAAAATTGGGATTAAAGGAGTTTAGATTATGCTTATATCTGTAGTGTACCTGGATAACAAAATGGGCATGGTAGATGTCTGCCGGTTAGATGAACTAATTTCTTCAAACAAAATAAGAAAATTTCTGCGTTCCGAGGGTTGGGCTACAATCGGCGCCGACCCGATAAGAAAAGAAAAAGGATATTGTTATAAAGGTTCGGAAAGGAGACGACACATCAAGAAGGCTTAATTATACTTAGAAAATATAATATTTATGACGGCTATTTTTCGGAACAAAGGGGAGAATCAGTTTTAAGAGACAGCTATATCGTCCTCTTGTATTTTCTTAATCTCACAAATCTCGTTAGGAGACGACTCCAACTGATTTCTTCCACAAAGCCCTTGCCTTTGAAAAAGTCCACGGTCTCCTTCATACCCTCTTTCGTAACCTCTATTGTCGGCTCATAGATAGCGAGCAAGCCATTCATCTTAACCGCTTTGCTTATATTCCCGGCAGCCTCAGCTTTATTGCTCACTTCATGGAAGCTGTAATACATTATGCATACATCGGCAAACTCGTCCTGCGTCCTGTAAGCGGCGATATCGCTATGAATAATCTCTACTCTGTCACCGAAGCGACGAACTCTTACTTGAAGCTTTCTCACCATCCCTTCCTGTAATTCCAAAGCGTAGACCTTCTTAGAGTGTTCGGCAAGAGTCTCTGTAAGGAAGCCATTACCCGCACCAACTTCAAACACTATGGAATTGGAAGTAACACCGGACTCAGCAATGATTTTGTTTCTATCCGTAAACGTTTTTCTGATGGGGTTATACAGGATAAAGGAAAGCCATGAAGGACAAACCATTTTATTAACCCTGGAGAATCTTATCTAATCTCCTACGTGTCTAAATTTGCATATTACCGGCATAGGTTATAGACTTTCAGTTCTCACTTAGCACAAGAATGCCTTAGAATAAAACATAGCAGAACTCCCGGGACAACGCAAACATCATTGATCATATGATGCAAATCGGCAGTGCGGTCAATTTTCCGCATCACAAGGGAAAATTGCCCGACATCATGTTATCTCGATTCCAAAAATCCAAACAATTCAAACAGTTTGGTCGTGGCATTCCTCTTGCTAAACAGGAGCATATTAGTCCTAATTAGGTGTGTTCACAAAGTCCGTTATTTTGTCCCGCCGGGCTAGATCCGGCATCCAGAATGCCCTGGAAACACTGGATTCCCGCCTTCGCGGGAATGACGAAAAGAAGATGGACAGGCAATTTGTAAACAGACAATAATTAGAAATCATAAAAAAGGAGAGAACTATGGATGCATTGGCATTGAGCAGGCTGCAATTCGCCGTTACAGCCGCCTTTCACTTCATCTTTGTACCACTGACCCTCGGCCTGTCCATTCTGGTCGCCTATATGGAAACGAGGTATGTGAGAACAAACGATGAAATGTACCTACGTATGACGAAGTTTTGGGGGAGGCTCTTCCTCATCAATTTTGCCCTTGGGGTGGTTACGGGCATAACGATGGAATTTCAGTTCGGCATGAACTGGGCGGAGTATTCAAAATATGTGGGCGATATCTTCGGCGCCCCTCTGGCGATAGAGGCCACCGTCGCCTTTTTCCTCGAATCGACTTTCATAGGGCTCTGGCTCTTCGGCTGGAACAAGGTGACAAAAAAGGTGCATGCTATATCGATCTGGCTAGTTGCGATCGCTACGAACCTCTCGGCTTTGTGGATCCTGCTTGCAAACGGGTGGATGCAAAAGCCTGTCGGATACGTATTGAGGAACGGCAGGGCCGAGATGGTCGATTTCATGGCAATGGCGACAAACCCCTATGGCTGGTCGAAGTTCTTTCATACCGTCCTGTCGGGATATGTTGTGGCCGCCTTTTTCGTTATGGGGATAGCGGCCTATCACATCCTCAGAAAGAGCGACACGGATTTCTTCAAAAGGTCCTTCAAAATGGCTGCTTCCTTCGGGCTGATCAGTTCCCTGTCGGTCTTTATCACCGGTGATTTCCATGCCGTCGAAGTTTCGAAAGCACAACCCACGAAGCTTGCTGCCATGGAGTCCCACTGGGAAACACAAGAGGGCGCTCCATATTACCTCATTGTCTTTCCGGATGTCCAAAATGAGAAGAATTCGATAGAAATGCTGGGCATCCCGAAGGGGTTGAGTCTCCTTGCTTTCCACAATGGTAATGCCGAAGTGAAGGGGCTCAGAGATTTCCCGAAGGACGAAAGACCCCCGGTTCTCCCTGTTTTTCTAAGTTTCAGGGCAATGGCAGCAATGGGTATGCTTTTTATGTTGCTCACCTTTCTCGGGTGGATTCTTGAGAGGAAAGATAGATTGGAACACAGTCCCATGTTTTTGAAGATCATGCTTTATTCACTCCCCCTGCCTTACCTTGCCGGACAGGTAGGGTGGATATTCGCGGAGGTGGGCAGGCAGCCGTGGATCGTCTACGGGCTTCTGAAGACTTCGGACGCTGTTTCAAAATCGATCACGGCGGGGCAGGTCTTCATGTCTCTGGCAGGGTTTACGCTGGTGTACGGGCTTCTTGCCCTGGTTGATATTTACCTGCTCGCGAAGTATGCGCGAAAGGGGCCGGACAGTAACCTTTCTCCCATAATCAAAACAACAACAATGGCAGGAGGTGGGAGATGATATTTCATATTATATGGTTCATTCTCTGGGGAGTCCTCTGGGCAGTATTTTTTATGCTCGAAGGTTTCGATTTCGGAGCCGGAATCCTGCATAGCTTTCTCGGTAGAAATGAGACCGAAAAAGGCATGATCAGAAGAGCCATTGGTCCCGTTTGGGACGGAAACGAGGTCTGGCTGATAACGGCAGGCGGCGCAACGTTTGCGGCTTTTCCGACAACATACGCGCTCATGTTCAGTTACCTCTATTCGGCTTTGCTGCTTATCCTGTTTGCCCTCATTTTCAGGGGTGTAGCCGTCGAATTCAGGCAGAAAGGGCAGGGAGCAGTATGGAAGAAAGGCTGGGACACGGCGCTCTTTCTCGGAAGCTTCCTCCCGGCACTGCTGTTCGGTGTCGCTTTCGGGAACATTTTTCAGGGGTTGCCCATGGATGCCGAAGGTTATCACGGGACTCTGTTTACTCTACTGAACACATATGGACTCCTCACGGGATTGCTCTTTGTTCTCCTGTTTATAGTCCATGGCGCAATATGGATCGCCTTGAAAACAGAAGGCGACTTGAACAGAAGGGCTTCACAATTTGCCGGAACCGTGTGGTTCTTGCTGCTCGCTATTGCGGTCGTCTTTCTGATCTACACGAAATTTGCAACAAACCTTTACGCCAATTATTTCGAAAACATTATTTGGTTTATAGTGCCGGTCATCGCTGTGCTCTCATTGCTGGCAATAAAGGTTTTTGCGGGAAAGGGACAGATGCTCAAAGCGTTCTTTTCCTCATGCCTGACAATTGTCACGGTCACCTTCACCGGTGTGGTCGGCCTCTACCCGAATCTAATTCCATCGAGCATCGATCCGGCGTACAATTTGACAATCTTTAATTCATCATCGAGTGTTTATACGCTGAAGATCATGACTGTTGTTGCCCTGATTTTCGTCCCTGTCGTAATCGGCTATCAGATATGGACATACAAGGTATTCAGGCACAAAGTGACGGCCGCTGAGATAACGGAGGAGGGAGAGACGTACTGAAATTAGAGTCTGTCCATAATAACCCCTTCTTTCCCCTTTAATTTAAGGGGGATGAAAGGGGATTACCGGACAAGCCGGACATTCGGGGGGAGTACTGTATGTTACAGATCAGACGTGAAACCGATTACGCGATCAGGTGCGTCTATTATCTCGCGGGAAAGGAGGATGAAGTGATCATGGTGGATGAAATATCCCGTGAGATGAGGATGCCCAAGAGTTTCATCGCAAAGATCCTACAGCGGCTATCAAAGGCAGGAATCGTCGATTCTTATGTCGGGGTCAAGGGCGGCTTCCATCTGGCCAAAAAACCGCAGCAAATAAGTCTCTATGACGTAATCATTGCGATAGAAGGCCCTATTGCGATGAACCGGTGCACCGTGAACAAAAGAATTTGCAGTCTCAGCTCAACCTGCAGGGTCCATCCGATATGGGTCGATGTGAGGAAAGAAGTGGAAAGGATATTGAAAAAAAGCACCTTCCATAAGATGAGATCATCTATAAATTGAAGATACTTCTCTATTTCGGATCAATGAACGATCAACTCAAAAATCGCAATCGATCCCAGTTCATGCCCCCCCGAATATTCGGTCAAGCGCATTTTCCGGGTTAAGCCGGGTTAAGATAGAAAAATGGATGAGTGTTCGAGAAAAGGTGCCTCCGTCAGCTGGAAGACACCTTCACTCTATGTCCTAAAAAAAGACTATTTTACAGCATCCTTAAAAGCCTTACCGGCCGAGAATTTCGGAACTTTCCTCGCGGGAATTTTTATGGCGGCGCCGGTCTGCGGATTCCGTCCCGTCCTTGCTTTCCTTTTGCTGATAGAGAAAGTGCCAAAACCAACAAGGGCGATTTTATTACCTTTCTTCAGCGTCTTGACAACAGCATCGATAAAAGAATTTACAGATTTTTCTGCTACAGCCTTTGTTGTTCCTGCATCCTTGGCCATTTTTTCAACAAGTTCTGCTTTTGTCATATAACCCTCCTTTAATTTATTAAAAAATATATCATTCTTCTGTGAAAATCAACCATTTTTTGAAATCAGCCATTTTTTTAATTTTTGCTATTCTCAGGCCTGTGGTTTCCCGGTTTCGATTGGTTTATAATTTCAACAGAGGAAAGGAGGATATGTATGGATGCAATAGAGTGCATTAAAACGAGGATGAGCATCAGGAGATTCAAGCCCGAGAGGGTGCCGTTGGAAATGTTGATGAAGGTCATCGACACCGCGAAATGGAGCCCCTCGTACAAGAACAGTCAGCCCTGGGAGGTTGTTATAGTCTCCGGAGCAAAAAAAGAGGCCTTGTCAAACATGCTCGCAGAGCTTCTCGAAAAAGGTGAAGAGTCCCAACCGGACATCCCGGAACCAAAATCGTGGCCTCCTGCCGTGGAAATGAGGATTTCCGCACTGATGAAGAAAAGAAGCGAGATGACAGGAAAGGACATGAATTCTCCCGAGGTCAGAAAAAAATCCAAGATCGCGAATTTCCGGTTTTACGGTGCGCCGCACGGGATATTCCTTTTTCAGGATAGATCACTCACTCTCTGGTCTCTCTTTGACATGGGGCTCTTTGCACAGAGCATCATGCTGTCAGCCCATGCACATGGCCTTGGAACCGTTCCCCAGGCGTTTCTTACTGACTACTCAGGGCAGGTGAAGAAGTTCCTGGGCATCCCGGAGTCAAAAAGACTTGTACTTGGCATCTCTATTGGATATCCCGACTTGGAATCGCCGATAAACAGCGTTAGGACGGACAGGCTACACACAGGTGAGATAGTGAGGGTGATTGAATGACGCTGGATATAACTGAACGCGGAGGTTTTCATGGGCCCATTTGTACTCTTTGATCTAATCCTGAGATTTGGTGTTTCTTTTATGCAGGCTGCGGCATTCAACGAAAGTTCCCCTGGTTCAAAGTTAGAAAAGGGGCTCTTCATAATTACTCTCATTGTTATTGTTCCGGTGTTAGTCTTTTTAATCTTCCTGGCGAAATTTATTTATAACCGTACCTTGGGAAAGAAGCTCAGGAAGACCATTGCAGAGGAGCACAGGAATGAAGCCGAAGATTATGAGAAGGCCGGAAAGTTTGTGTCGGCTGCCCATGTGTATGAAAAGAAGCTGAAGGATTACCGCAAGGCCGCGTCGCTATACGAAAAGGGCGGCGACCATACCCAGGCTGCCTTGCTATATAACATTTTGGGGATGCCCGATAAGGCAAAAGAGATGTATGAAAGAGCCGGGGACCTTGAGGAGGCTGCAGAAGTTGCTCTTATGGACGGAAATTTTGATGAAGCGGCAACGCTTTATGATAAAGCAGGGAAAAAAATTGATGTTGCGAAAGTTATGAGACAAGCAGGGAAAACGATTTATGCAGTGAAAGCGTATAGGGAAGCAAAAGAATATAAGAAAGCTGCTATGCTTCTCAATGAGGAGGGACTGCTGAAAGAGGCGGCGGAAATGTTCGGATTTCACCTTTATGATAAGAAATTGGGCAGTTCAACCATCGAGGATTTCTACACCTATGCCTTACTGCTTGAAAAATCAGGCAGTGAGCCGAGGGCGATCGAGATTTTTACAGAAATATACGGGGTCGATCCTTCATTTAAGAATGTGAAAGAGAAAATTGAATCGATGATCCCGGCAACCGGGGAAAAAGAGGAGGTCCCTGAAGGAAAAACTGCTCTGAGGAGCTTTATCCGAAGCGGCAGAATAGAGCCTGTATACAGTCTTAAGCTATGGGTCCAGATTCTTAAGAGCCTCCCAAAAGCCTATGGAACGGGATGGCCCGTCGGCCTCTTGAGCCCGGACAATATAATGGTTGACGCCCGGAACAACATTTCTTTTCTGAAAAGGATCCAACCCCCGTTGTATGCACCCCCTGAAATTACAAAGGGAGTTGAACTGGACGAGACGGCCGATATCTACTCGGCGGGTGTTATACTCTTTGAGATGCTGACCGGAGGTCTTGAAGGGTTAGGTTTTGTTAGAGTTACAGCTGTCGTCGATGATGTTCCGGAATGGCTCGACGAGGTCGTGATAAAGTGCATAAAAAAAGTGAGGGAGGATAGATATCAGAGCATACAAGATATATTCACCGATCTCAAGAAGCTCTCAAGGGAGAGGCAGATCGAGGGCGAAGCGTCTCCCGCGGCGTAACGGGTATCGCCGCAGGAGACGAAGTTAGTTAGCCTTCGCAGCACAAACGTTTCAATCTCTTCTTCCCCGACGGGGAAACGGACAGAACGACTTCAACCTTATTCCCGCAATAAACACAGCGCTGTACCCTGTTCTTCGACTCCGCTCTTGCAGAAACGTCGGTCTTTGACTTTCCTTTCTCTGCCATGGTGATTCCTCCTTTTGATTTGTAGAGTTATTGTGCAATCAACAGCAAATTTCCCTTTGCATTCATCATAACCACACGGCTTACCCATAATTTTCCTTCTGGATTGGTACATCCGGTGCGGGATTAACGCACTTCAGGAAATATCACAAAACTTTTAATATTACCCTGAATATTTTGAAAAAGTCAAGATCTTGTTTCATCTTCATTGTATCTTTGAAAAGCAGTTTTCGTATCACGAAAGAAAAGCGAAGCGATATCGATGAAAAAGATAGGGCTTATAAAATGTTTATATCTCCTCTTCGCGGACAGAGATTGCGATGATATTGTCTACGAAGACGGAAATAAAATTAACACCGGCCAATATCTCGATAAGTATGGTGTTCCATGGTTCGTCCATTGTTATCTTGATTTTGCCTTTTATCCTTTTATCGAGGAAGACATAGAATCCATCCCGGCGGGCGGCTTCAGCCAAGAGCGACAGTACGGTGTAAAGATCTCCCTCAGGAAAATCGAGGCTCACCTTCTTCCCTTCAAGCTCGTCTAAAACAAACATATTTGGAAAACTCTTTAATCCCCCAAATACCCTCTCAGTATGCCGGACTTAGGGAAGATTCTTTCTCAGGAGAAAGGCATGGGCGGAAAGACCTGCGCCGAATGCCACAACAATGCACCATTCTCCTTTTTCGATACCGCTTTCAATAAGCTTCCGGAGTACGAACAGAACTGTCGGGGATGACATATTTCCATATTCGCGTAATATACCACGGGATGCACACAACTGTTCCTCTGAAAGTCCGATCTCTTCTTTGATTGTATTCAATATTTTTTCTCCGCCGGCATGAAGTGCCCAGTGTTTCACATCCTGAACCCGCAATGAATGGGGCTCGAGGACATCAGATGTTACACGTGCAACCGCTTTCTTGACAAGATGCGGAAGATTCGTTGCGAGTTGATTGTGCAGTTGACCGTTCTTATGGATATATCTTATGGCCTCTCGGTCTTCAGGCAAATGCCGGCTTGCCGAAGAGATCAGCTCAAGCCCCTCGGACCGGTTCCAGAGAACAGCCGCCGCAGCCCCATCGCCGAAAAGAGCGTTCGAGGCGATCAGGCTCAGATTATCCTCCATTTGAAAGGTAGCGGTGCATATCTCTACAGAGGCGCTGACGATTACCCCCTCTTTGTTTTTTTCAAGAAGGGATTCCGCTATTTGAAGATTGGGAATAGCACCTCCGCAGCCGCTGCCGACTAAGTCAAATACTCGCACTTGTCTTGAGAGCGCCAGCTTTTCTACGAGGTAGGTTGAGATGCCGGGACAGATATAACCGGTACATGTATTAACCACTAAAGCAGATACCGCATCAGTGGTTAAACCGGCTTCAGATAGGGCATTGAGTATCGCCCGGCCGGACAACTCGATCGACCAGCGGGTAAAACGTGCTATGCGGCAGTCCGGATCCTCATCGAAGAAGGCTTCACGGTCTTCGATTGCAAAGTGTCTTTGCTTGATACTCGGGTGGGCAAAAATCTTTTTCATCAACGCCAGACTTCTTGCACTCATCCTATCTTTAAAGCGCCCTATTAGTACCTCTCCCGACTCGATCTGATCGACGACAAAGGGTGGAACCGCAACACCAACCGATGCGATCTGCCCACCCCCCCCATTTCCATGCCGCGGCCGGATCCTCATACGTCCATTCCCAGAAGCCTGAGTCCCCGTCTGATATAGCGTGTAAACCTCCATAAAGGGGGGCGTAATCCCAATTTATATCCAACTCGATGGATCAAAGGAAGGACCGATAACCCTATCGAATCCGAATTGATGAAGTTCATATTCTTATTCATAACGTCTTCGATCTTTTTTTTCATATAATGATAATCTATGGCTGGAGAATTATAAAATACCGGCGGTAGCATTTTATGGGGAGGGAGTGATAAAAGTCCTTCCTCCCTTGCAAACGATTCGAGTTCAGTTCCGGGATAGATGCGTATACCTGCGCCGAAAAATGCGATGTCTTCCCTGCGGATATATGTTTCGGCGAATCTCAGAGTCTCTTTTACCGTGGCTTCGGTCTCGCCCGGTCCACCGAACATGAATATCCATGCACACGGCAACGAGTGGCGCCGGATGACGCGGGCAGAGTTATAGACATCATCGACTGTGAACCCCTTCCGAAGTCCTTTCAGGACATCGTCGGCTGCACTCTCGACTGTTATCCCGATGGCTGCAAACCCCGCACGTTCCATTGCGGTGATAAGATCGTCATCGATAAAAAGGGGGTTCAACTCGAGACTCTGAAAGCGGGCACCGGTACGCGCACGGGCGATCCCTTCGCATATTTCCAGAGCATGATGATAAGGATAATTGAAGACATTATCCACAAACTCTATATCTCTGAAACCTCGCTGAACAAGCTGTTTTACCGTATCGGCTACACATTCAGGACTGCTTACCCTGTAAACATTGCCTTCGATTTTACGGTAAGTGCAATAAATGCATTGAAAGTGGCATCCGAGTTTAGTCTGTACAGGAGCTGTTGAGAGCCTCGAAAGGTAAGCCCTGAGATTGATCCATCTCGCAAAATCGGGTGTCCAGCACTCGTGTACAGAATCGCACTGTAGTCCCGCGTTCATCATAAATCTATCATTTTCGATCCAGGCAAGGCCGGGAACATCCATAGGAGATTTGCCGACGGAAAGCTTATCCAGGAGCAGCGGGAAAACAAATTCACCGTCTCCGGTAACCGCGAATTCCGCTCCGGTAACCCGGAGTAACTCCTCGGGCATCACAGAAACGGCCGCCCCGCCGATAACAAGGGTGGAGTCCGACATAGAGCGCAGGATATCTATTGCCGGTCTCATTTCATCAATGAAAAATACCGGATGCTCACAATCGTTATTATCGATATTTCGTATCGAAAGCCCTATAATATCCGGTTTCGATTC
>Ga0187788_10000196_pt1 | contig 16408 bp, 15 predicted proteins | sample 1015_BV01_MP10_2_FD_133008 | JGI IMG/M metagenome (GOLD analysis project Ga0187788, IMG submission 133008) | Tropical peat soil microbial communities from peatlands in Department of Meta, Colombia - 1015_BV01_MP10_20_MG | ecosystem: Environmental > Terrestrial > Soil > Wetlands > Peat | place...
ACCCAAGCCCGTCGCACCACCGATGCCCATGGAACGTGCTATCCGTGCTGCATTACGGCTTTTCAGACTTTTCCGGAGACGCACGATGCCGGCCCTGGCGAGGTCGGCAGAGGATTGACGCCCCGTTACAGCTGCATGAGCGGCAAGAAATACTGAAATACCCGATGTGCCATTGTAGAGGTCCGAGCCCAAACAAACGAGTTGGGAAACTTCGGCATCGCCAAGCCAGTCAATACCGATCCAGGCGGCGCTCGGTCCCCGGCGAATTGCGTAATGCGACAGTTCGCTGGCGATCTTGTCGGCTTCCGCGATAAAGGTCTCTTTTGTCGGCAACGCGGCATTACCTGCGCGCTCCACCAGCGCTGTGGAAATCGTCGCCTGATTGGAAGCCTTCGCAAGAGATTTTGTATTCTCTGTGATGACCTCAATCTGCCAGGCAAGCTCATTCTCGTCGAAACTTTGAGCGCGAGCCCGCGCGCGACTGATGCCCGTCGTTTCTCCCGATTGAAACGAAAAGCCGGTTGCATCACGTATCTCGCTATCATCGCTGGGCGAGACAAAATGCGGCACATTCAGCGCAAGCAAGGCAGACCGCTCGGCCCGCTGAATTGGCCAAAAACCGTCGGTGTCTTTGTCCCATTCGGCCAGTCTGGCCATAAAATCCGCCTGCGCAGACCATACGATTCCGTCGTCCATAGTCCGATGATTTTTCAGACGCTGGAGCAGCATGGAATAGAAACGTGTGGGACGAACGACCTTCCGGACCGGAAGGCCGGAAAAGCCTTCAAATACGTCTCCCGCCTTCCACCTCAACAGAAACCTGGCGTAATCCTCAAAACCCGAAACAAAGTCGGTGATGTGCTCGGCGAACTTGCCGTAGCGACCATCAGCATGCGGCAGATTTGGATTGATGTCGGTCGTCTCTTTCGCTCTGGTCGGTCGCATCTCATCTGAATTTATGTTGTTCCATTTGATTTTTATTTTCGAGCTCCAGTCCGCCGTCATCCCTCCGATTGCAAAGACGTTGTTTTCAGGCGAGCGCCCATATGCAGGAAGTAAACCGACCATCATGACTGAGTTGGCGAGCTTCTCTGTTGCGAAGTTAAACGCCTGACTTTCTGGATCGTCGGATTTGCGCTCTTCGACTGTTGATTGAAGGATCGTTTCGAGATCGATCGGCACCGGATGATCGCCGGATGCAATCAGATTCTCCTGGTGCATGTCACTGGCGACGAAGTAGTGGAAAAGAGCAAGCCACGAGCCGGCACGCCTGAAGAACCGCCTGAATCCTTGCCGGTCTGTATCGGTGTGACTTATATATTCGGTCCAACCGTAGCCGTTGGGCGCAATCGCACGCACCGCCCTGAGTTCGATCGGCGGATTGGCTCGGTTCAATCGCTCGATCAACTTGAACCAGGCCATATCGAGCCGTAAATCCTTCGGCTTGTATACAACCCTTGAACCATCGGCGAAGCTGACGATTCGCACCGAACGGCCACCGTTATGCGGGTCGGAGATATCTCCTTCGATTTTTGCAACCGGGCTGTCGGAATTGGAATGCAAAATATCGCGACGGATTACCGGAAGATCCACGCTAAGACGCAAAATAAACTCGCGCGACGTTTCAATCCACTGCCGGCTCACGACGGCAATGAGCCGCAGAAGCACAGGCTTTTCCTCAAACAGACGCCGAAACCCGCCGGCTTTCATGTCTGCAACGAATTTATCGTAAATGGTTGTTCCGGGATCTTGGTTCGAATTGAATGCATCGAGTGCCGCCTCGCTGGTCTTTCGCGCTATAGAAAACTGCTCGTAGATTGCTGGAACACAAAGGCCGGACAATTCCCTGAGTAGCGAGTGATGCAAGCAAGCGCGAGCAGACTCGGTCAAATTATTGGACGCTTCCCGACCGACGTCAGACCAAAGGATCTCCGCGGCTTGCTTTATGAGCGGCGTAAACAGATCCTCAAAAGCACATACCTCAACATGATTTTCTACCGAGACGTGTTCGATGTTTTTTGTCAGATTTTGCAGGGCAGCCTCAATCCAGGCCGCATCGGCAATCCAGGCCGGCGGGGGAACAGAGGCCTTGCGAAGGCTGGCGGTGAGCCGCTTCCGTATCTCGTCAGTCGACCACCCGTCCCGGGCCAGCCGCTGCTCGAATAGCGACAGATCGCCGCCGGCGGATGCCTGGCACCAGGCAGCAAAGCGGCGGGCGGCCAGATCAGGATCGCCTTTTTGACCCGGCAACGTCTCAAAGTCATCGGACAGGAGTTCGTCAATGGTCGCGGCCCGAACGATCAGGCGCTCATAGAAGGCATCCATCGACTAACTCCGATCGGCCGAATTATACTCAAGCCCTCGGCCATTTTATTCTGGCGTGTTCAATGTAGGTCGCATCGGCCGGTTACAGATCAAAAAAAGGAACCGGGTGGGCAACGGGCTACCGGGATAGAGCATTTTTATGGCTCGACTTGGTTAAGAGGGGGTGGGATTTATCTACAGAAATCAATCCCTGCATTGTCATAAGTGCCTGCGGATATAGGCCTATTCCAATTGACGTTGCTTGGGACGCATCGGATCATGGCCTATGGCGCTGGGAGGGGGCGGTTTTCGAGCATCTCTTAGCTGACTGCTGGCGCCGCTGACGAAAGAAAGGATCGTGAGATGAAGACCATGTTCAAGACTGAAGAAGAGATCCTTGCCTTCGAAGTCTCCGATGAAGCGTTGGAGATCGCGGCGGGCATGGCTAAAGAAAAGGCAGACTTCACCCTTGGAGCCTGCACCGGTCTGTCGGTCTGTGACGGCTAGCCGGTCTATTAGGCTGGTCCTAGCCTCCTAAATAAAAGTTTTCTGACCCGCGGGACCGACGAAGTCTTAACCGGGGCGTCGAAATATTTTCGGCGCCCCGTTTGCACATCGAATTGGGTCTGTTGGGATATTTCGCGGGTCAGCCTCGGGTCTGGAACCCGCCGAGGCGTGGATAGAATTTTGCCATTCCGTATTACCTCTGCACTGTCGTCGCAATTGAAAACCACCTAGCATTGGCACTGGACAGTGCCCGCCCGATTGCGCCCTCCGTGGAGTATCCGAATGAATCGCCGGTCTTTGCTTACATCCGCCATGGTCGCGTTTGCCGGGCGGCAAGTTGTCTTGCCCGACTGGATATTTCCCGCCGCGGCAGAAGGCGCGGGTTCAGCTTGGCGGCACGGCTTGGCGAAGTTCGGAGAATTGAAATATCCGGCGGGCTTCAAGAAATTTGACTACGTCAATCCGAACGCCCCGAAGAGCGGCGCGGCATCGCAGATCGCGCTTGGTACCTTCGACAATTTCAATCCGGTGGTTGCCGGCGTCAAAGGCACACTCGTCCAGGGCATCGACTTCGTTTACGACACTCTCCTGGTGCAATCGCTCGACGAAGTATCAAGCGCATACGGGCTCCTCGCCGAATCCGTAAGCCACCCGGATGATTTCTCTTCGGCCACGTTTCGAATCCGTGCCGGAGCAAAATGGCAAGACGGGAATCCAGTTACGCCTGACGACGTGATATTTTCGTTCAATGCGTTCAAAAAAATAAGTCCGCAAGCTGGCGCAAGTTACCGCCATGTCGTCAAGGTTGAAAAAACAGGCGAACGCGAGGTTACTTTCACCTTCGACGGACCTGGCGTCCGCGAGCTGCCACAGGTCGTCGGGCAGCTCACTGTCTTGCCGAAGCACTGGTGGGCAGGCGTTGACAAGGACGGCAAGAAACGCAGCATCGAGGATACCACTCTCGAAATGCCGCTCGGCAGCGGGCCTTACAAAATCAGGGAATTCTCGCCGGCCCACAATGTCGTCTATGAGCGCGTCAAGGACTATTGGGGGCAAAATCTCAACGTCAATGTTGGTCGCAACAATTTCGACGAGTTGCGATACGAATATTTCCGCGATGCGACGGTCGCCATCGAGGCGTTCAAGGGAGACTTGGTCGACTGGCGCAATGAGAACAGCGCCAAAAACTGGGCTACGGCATACGATTTCCCCGCGGTGACCGAAAAACGCGTCATCCTCGAGGAGTTTCCTATCAATAACGTCGGTGTAATGCAGGCATTTGCCTTCAACCTGCGTCGAAATAAATTCAAGGATCCGCGTGTTCGACTCGCGTTTAACTATTTGTTCGACTTCGAAGAAATGAACAAGAAAATCTTTTTCGGGCAATACAAGCGCACCAGCAGCTATTTCGAAGGCACCGAACTCGCGGCCACTGGATTGCCGACAGGCAAGGAACTCGAACTACTAGAAGCAATACGCGACAAGATTCCACCTGAAGTCTTCACGAAACCTTATTCCAATCCGGTCGCTGGCGATCCCACAGCGGTTCGCAACAATTTGCGCGAGGCCCTACGACTCTTCAAAGAGGCCGGCTACGAAGTTCGAAACCAGCAGATTGTCAACGCAAAGACGGGTGAGCCTCTTGAGGTCGAATTCCTCACCAATGCTCCTCTCTTTGAGCGTGTCTTCTTGTTTTACAAGCCGTCGCTTGAACGCCTCGGTATTACAGTGACGGTGCGCACGGTTGATGAGGCGCACTACGAGAGCAGGCTTCGTGGATGGGATTTCGATGTTATTACATTTGCCTGGGGTGAATCCCTTCTGCCCGGAAATGAGCAGCGAGGCTATTGGGGTTCTGAAGCGGCCGATCAATCTGGATCGGACAATATTCTCGGCATCAAGAACCCTGCGGTCGACGAGATGATCACCAAGGTCATTTCGGCCAAGACCCGCGAAGACCTTGTAGCCGCCACCAGGGCGCTTGACCGCATACTGCTCTGGAATCAGTACGTCGTGCCGCAGTGGGGTTACGCCAAGTTGCGAACGGCGCGCTGGAATCGATTTGGCCGGCCTGACCCGTTGCCAAAATATGGCATGTCAGCGTTTCCGGCAGTTTGGTGGTGGGACGCGGATAGAGCAAACAAGACAGGCGGAAAAAGACAAACTCAATAAAAAGAAGGCCCCACCGTTCGCGCACGAACACGTAAGCGCGTAATTACGTCTTGTGAAATTGCATGTCGGCCTTGACGAATTCCCGGTGGTCCGGTGGTTCGAAATCAAACAAGGTCCCGCCCGAAGCAAGGTGTTCGATAAAGGCCAACCCAATCGCGTAAGTAGCGCCGGCAGACAACGCCGGCGTAGTGACTGCGCCAATAGCAGTCCCGGCAACAGGCACGCTTTTTATCATGCTGGCCACTCCCAGCCCGGCGCTCGCTGGAATCATGGTGCCGGCGAAACTCGCTATGAGCGCTTTGCCGCGGTTTTTCGAAAACGGAACGTCGTAGATCTGCGAAAGACGACGCAACATTTGGATTTGAAGCCCGGCAACGGCGGCCAGATCTACGATCGGCACCGGAAGAAGACCGGCAACGCCGGACCATAATGCAAACCGCTCGACCAGTTTTCGCGCCTGCACCTTACGTTCGTCAGAGGCGGCGTCCTTTGCGCCCTTTGCCGCAATCGAGGTGTCCTGGCGTCTGTTTAGAACCTTCGTCGCTTCCGGCAAAGGCTCAGACACTCGTGGTTGAGGCTCGGGAACGCCACTGCGGGTAGCGCCAGGTCGAATTGCCCTCGGCAGGGTCTTCTTACTCATGGTCACGCCGCCTGCTTGATGCCCACTATCCCATCGACTTCGCTGGCGATCGCGGCAATTTCGCGCGCCGCGAGCCCATTCCAATTGATGAGGCTCGGTGTCGCTCCCCAGAGGCCTGCTTCAGCATAGGCAACACGATTGGTCATCTCGCTGTTGAGCACCGGGAAACCGGCTTCGATCAATTCCGCACGTATCTGTTTGGCAATGACCGAATCCCGCGTGGTCTGGGTCAGAACGCAGCGGAAAGCCGGCCGTTGCCCGCCGGCGCCGTCGATCAATGAACTAAGGGTATCCAGCATGCGATCGACGTCCAGCGGCGACGCCTTGACAGGGACAAGAAGAAAATCAGCTGCGGCGATGCAAGCCAACGTCGCCTGCGAACGGAACCCCGGTGTATCGATGATGATTGGACGACCCGCGGCGGCAAGATTCTGCGCGGTCTTCCACGCGTCTGGTGTTGCATCTTCTACCACCGGAACCCCGCCAAGCGCGCGCTCGCGCGAAGCGAGTCTTGCGATTGAACGTTGAGGATCGGCATCGATGATCGTTGGAGCGCGACCGGTAAGATGCCAATGAACTGCCAGACAACTTGCAATCGTACTCTTGCCACTACCACCCTTCATTGTCGCAACGGTGATTATCTGTCTCATGGCCGACCTGCCTTTCCGCTTATCTCGCGTTACGGCGAATCACTTGTTGCCAATGCTACCGGATTCTTGGCCGTCATTCTCCGGATGGCGCTGATCTAACGGGAATATTTGCGACTTTTTGGCCACCCAGCAAGATCGAATGCCGCCTTCTCAAGGATATTGTTGCTTCTGGCAGCCTATGGCGCCGGCGTGCACGACGCGTTGAGGACTGCCTTGAACATGTCGAAGGACTGCACGCGTACCCGGCACGTCGTCTGCGGGTCGAGCGTCACATTAATGACATCGCCCGACGCGACGGATTGTTGCTTTCCATTGACGTTGATATTGACGCTTTCGTTCGTGGGAGCGCCAACCAGGCCAATGGTCAGGCGCCCGCTCGCGACAATCATCGATTGGTTCGGTTTGATGTTGTAGGTATTTTTAGACGGGATAATTTCGTCCAGCGCCGCTTCAAAGGTTGCCAGTTTGTTTTGCAACGCGACTTGCGTTGCGTTCAGGTCTGAAATTTGGGTTTTGAGCTTCTGGTTGTCTGCGCGAAGTTGCTGGATAAGCTGCCTTGCGCCTGCAATGTCGAGATATCCGACATTCAGGCCTATGACGTAGCAGCCAATTCCAACGGCAATCGCAAGAATAAACAGCCACCAGCGCGGTTGCGCCGCGAACATTCGGTACAGTCGTGATTTGGGCGATTGCCCGGATTGCATCGTTTCGGTCACCGGCTGGGCGCTCCTGCTCCTGTTCCAGAACCCGCCCCTGACGTGGTAGATCGCAGCCAATCGGGAAGCCGCGGCACGTAATTCTTAATTTGTGAAAGATCAAGCGGCAGTATTGAACTCGATGGCGCGGGCGGGTTGACCTGGGTTACGTCGGGCGGCGTCGACGAAACTGTAGGCGTCTTGTTCTTGTCGACTCCCGGTGGCGGCGTACCGGCAGATGTGGCCGGACGCGGCAGCGTACTGATCTCGCCAGCTGAAGGCGCGGACGTCTTTTCGTTTGGCGGCGCCTCTTCCTCGGTGACGTTCGCTTTGGAGTTTGACCCCGCTGGTGCACCATCAACGTTGCCGAGAATAAGCGGCAAGCCATCCTTGCCACCACCGATGATTACTATTTTCGAATTGCGAGACTGAGCAAGCGCCAGAGTCGCCTCGATGCCACGCCAACGCAAATATGAATCTGAAATCCCTTCGCTCACGATCCGCTGGAAGGCCGCAATGCCATTTGCCTCGATCTGCTTGCGCGTCGACTCCTGCGCTTCGCGCTCGACACGATACTTGTACTCCTGGATCTCATAGTACTGCTGAGTTTGACGATTGATCGCTGAGACAATTTCCGGCGGCAGTTCGATGCCGAGCACGAGAGCGTCCAGAAGCTGGATCGAGTTTTGCAGGAAGTCGTTGTAGTGCTTCGGGTCCGGTTGCTCCATGGCTTCGGGCTGCACCAGATTATTGAGATGCGTGCTCAGGCTTTTTTGCGCATCTGCTCTAATTTTGGCCTGGATAGCTTCGCGTGACGTATAGACCTCTTGCGCGGTGTATTGGGCGATGACTTCTCGCGCGCGGCTGCCAAGCTCGGGGTCCACAACCGACGACAGGTATTGTGGACCGATGAATTTGTGAAGCACGGCAATATAGTTGTGCAGTAGCTGGAACCGCACGTTGATCTGAGCGGTCACGCTCACGCCGTCTTTGGTGATTGCGTTGTAAGTCTGGGTCGTCGACTGCAGCCGCAGGGTGTAAATGTACAGCTTGTCCCACGGCCAGATGATGTGGAGACCTTCGTCTCTGAGTTCGCGCGGGTCCAGAATCGTGCCTCGGCCGACAAAGCACCAGCAGTAAAAATCGTATCCGTTAAAACGCTTCCAAAGAACGCCGACGCTTCCGCTCGGTACCGTGATCACCACGTACGGGAAAAGTATCGTGGCCATCAGCAACGAAGCTAACAGGGTGATAGACAAACTTGGCAAGTGGCGGCCGACAAAGCGCCGCCATCCGCGCTTCTGCCTAGGCGGCATGCCGTCAAGGGACTCTGGATACTTCGCCATTAGTCCTTCTCCATCGAGCGCTACCGCCGCCGCTTCTTTGCTACACTTTTTATTGTACGCTGCTCGACAATTCGTCCTTCGTCCATACGAATCCTGCGTGCAGCCAGATTCAGCTCGTCGAGATAACGATCATCGTGAGTGATGACCACGATGGTCGCACCGGCTTTCATCAGATCCGGCAGCAGCTCGTCGTAGAATTTTCGCCGGAATTCCGGATCCTGTTCGGCCGTCCATTCGTCCAGCAGGAGGATCGGGCGCTTCTCGAGCAGGCTAACAATGAGCGCGAGCCGCCTGCGTTGGCCACCAGAAAGATCGAGCGTGCGAAACTCACCGTCGGATAATCCCGTTTTTTCGTTCAATCGGAACTGCGTGAGTAGTCGATTGACCTCACCTGGTTCCGGATCCGGCACCCCATAGAGCCGCCGAAACAAATGATAGTCGAAGAAAATCGCCGACATCAACGCGCGATATTCGTCGCGTGTATCGTTATCAATGTATTTTCCGTCGAGGATGATCTGGCCGGAATCGGGAGGATAAAGGCCGGAAAGGACCCGTAAGAACGTCGATTTACCCGAACCGTTGCCGCCGGTAATGAAAACGAGTTCGCCAGGCCGCAGAGTAAAATCAATTGGACCAATCTGGAACGACGTCTCGGAGTGTCTGTCGACGTAGCGGAACATAATCTTTCGCATCTCGATCTTGTCGAAACGCTTCGCAACCGGAATCTCGCGCAGCCGAGCCGGCGAGACGGTCGCCCGCATGGCGGTTTCAAGCTGCACTATTCGATCCGCCGCTGCATTTGCATTCAGAAGAATCGGAATCGATTGAACCAGGCCGAAACACGCACCCACAATGAACATAAGGGCGGTCGTGGTCTTCGTCAGGGCCGCACCTCCGAGCGTGTCGCTGAATTGCGGGGCCACGAACACGACAGCACCGAGCAGCACGTACATCGAGAACTGCGACGTTACGATCATCTTGAACGTTTCGGCCTGGGTATTTATTTTGATGTTGGCAGCCGTCCGCGACACGTCGACTGCATCGTCAAACAAGTCGGCACTGCGTGCACGGTTAAGCCGCACTTCCTTGAACCCATCCAGGAAATCTGTGAGCCGGTCGAACAGCCGGCGTTCCCATTGTGCCGCTCTCTGTTTCTCACTGACCAGGCGGCGATTTTTCTGGTGGAAAATAACCGCGGCTATCGAGACAATAACGATCGTCGTGACGATTGCCGCAATAGACAGGAACGCTACGTATGCTGCCACAAAAACGATCAGAACTGCGCCCTGTACCGTGAAGGCAAGCATATTGCTCGCCTGAGTCAATATTGCCGTGTCGCTCGTGATCGCGGCGACAATTCTGGCGCGGCCGATACCCTCGATCGACAAAAGTTCCGAGTGCCTTATCTGGTCCATAAGGCGCGTGCGAATTTTGTGAATGATCGATTCAATTTCGGCAGTGGTCGTGATGGTGACGTAGTATTGAGTCTTGATGAAGAGAAAGAGCGCGATCAAAAAAAGCGTGGCCGCCCACAGGCTGGAGCCGCTTTGCAGACCGGAATTAATGGCGGCAAGGATCGCCGCAGTACTGATGCCTCCGAGTCCGGACATGATCAGCAGCTTCGGCAGCGAGCCGTGCATTTCGCGACGAACGAGGTCGAGGAAGGACATAAGTGTGATGTCTTCCGTTTACACTTCTACAAAATGCCGCTGCCGGCCCAGCAAGATACGCACCTGCCGAGCCCGACGACCCGCTTCCGTCAATTCCGGCGAGGCCATTCGGCACGGCGCGATGGGCCGGTCAGAAGCAGGACAGGCAAGACTACAAATGGAGTGGTGATAAGTGCCAGAAGAAAAGTGCCGAAAAAGCCCATTCGGCGGTCGACGCCGCACAGCCCCGTGAGGGCGCAAAATACGATGTAGACGGTGGCTTCGAGCATGGGGCTCGGTCTCGCCGGTCAAAAGCTCTCGCGCTGCGGTGGATGGATCACGTCCCAAACATCAGCCCCGTACGGGCGTGTGTCAGGGGCTTGCCGTTCCGGCTTCAGCGCTGGACTTGGCACCGCGGCCCTTTCGCGAATCCCACATATCCCTCTGACGTCTGATGAACTCACGATAGTCAGGAGGATTGAAATCAAGAAGAGTCCCGCCAGTAGCAAAGTGCTGAATGAATGCCTTGCCTATCGCGTAGGTGGCACCAGCAGAAAGTACCGGCATTACAAACCCGCCTGCGATCGTTCCAACAACAGGCACCGCCTTTAGCACACTTGCGGCGCCGATACCGCTGGTCGCCGGAATCATCGATCCTGCCAAACTCGCTATCAAAGCTTTGCCGCGATTTTCCGAAAACTCGACGTCGTAGATCTGCGAAATGCGACGCACCATCTGAATCTGGATTCCGCCAACCGCAAAGACGTCGACGATTGGCACCGGGATCAGTCCTGCAACACCTGACCACAACGCAAAGCGCTCAACCAACTTCGACGCCATTTCCTCGCGAGTTTCCGGCGTGTCGGCCGCAATGGCTTCGCCTGTGTCTGAACTCGCTGACGATTTCTCTGCCATGGCGGATCCCTTTCTACTTACTCGAGCACGACCAGCACTTGGTCGATAAGTGCTTGTTTTTCGGCCCAAACCCCTTGTGGCGCAAAAAGCGTATCATGCAGAATATTCGATGCCAAGCGGCTGCGACTCTGCGTCTGTTTGGCTAAATGCATCACTTTGCGCGCGCGAGAGACGCAAGTGAGAGGTGGTGCCGCGGCTTAAACGCCCAGACTGCGCCACATCAATTTGTGGCAGCCTTGCCATGCCGGACCCGATCCCATAGAAGCTTGAAGGCTTAATATTTCGGAGATCGGCCATGGACAAAAACTGGAAAGGCCAGACCGATAATGAGCGGCGCAGCGCCTGGGAGCCACCTGTCGTAACGAAGGTGGAGATTGGCGAAACGAAATCGGCTTATCCTCGTGACGTCAGCCCGAACGAGCCGCGGCCGCCATCGCCGCCAGCAACGAAGTTTGGATTTTCATTCGAGATGGCTTTTCCCATGTCAGCCCGTATCGAGAATTCAAACTAGTGCTGATGAATCGGTTGGAAGGTGACGGCCTTGGGCGTCACAATCGATAGTATTCTTGTGCGTGACACGAAGTTGGCAGCAGCTGACGTCGACGGTCGTACGGTCGTCTTAAGTTTGGATGCCGGCGCATACTTCGACTTTAATCGCATGGCGACCGAAATATGGGGCATGCTTGCCGAACCCCGCAGCGTCAGTGAGATCTTCCGCTGCCTGTCGAAACGGCACGATGTGGACACAGAGGCTTTGACCCGGGACGTTACTCCCTTCCTGCAAACGCTGGTGGAGCAACGGCTGGTACGCGTGGTCGCTTCGGAAGAAATGCGATGAAGCTAAAGACGATCCGGCGCATGTACCTGCGGGAAGCCTTTATCTCAATCATTTTGGCACGACTTGCCATGCGCTTTATCCGGCCTGCGCGCGTGTTCTCGTGGGCCAATCGGCCACTCCGCCATATCAATCGTTTTACGCTCGATGACGTAGACTGGATTTTGTGGTCGGTAGAGAGTGTCGGTGCAAAGCCTTGGATGAACGCGCTTTGTTTGCCCCGTGCGCTGGCAGCGCATGCCATGCTGCGCCGTCGCGGTATAGCGAGCCGCCTTTGCCTTGGCGTTGCTCGAGAGGGGCGTGATCTGACTGCGCATGCCTGGGTCGAGGTCGACGAGAATAAAGTCGTCTCGGATCCCGACATCGACCATTTCAAACGTCTCGCGGAGTTCGGTGGGGCGACCGTATAGGTGGAATTCCCATGAGTGGAATCGCCGGATTGGTGCGTTTCGATGGTCGAGCAGTGACGCGGCGCGAGCTCGAACGCGCGGCAAGCGCACTCAATCAATATGGACCGGACCGAGTCGAAATCATTGCAAGGGAAAACATCGGCCTTGTCCATGCACTAATGCGGATGACCCCCGAAGACCGCTTCGATCGGCAGCCGCAACGGGGCGCAAGCGGGTCGATCATCACCGCCGACCTGCGACTCGACAATCGCGACGAATTGCTCGCACGGATCGGAATCGCGAGTCAGGAAGCGGCAGAGTGGCCGGACTCGCGCTTGCTCCTCACAGCTTGGGAAAAAATAGGCGACAGCGTTTGGCCGATGTTACGCGGTCCTTTCGCAGTCGCGATTTGGGATCCGCGTAGTCGATCGCTGATGCTCGCGCGCGATCATCTCGGGCTCAACGTGGTGATGTGGCACAAAGCCCAACATTTTTTTGCTTTCTCAAGCATGCCGAATGGCCTTTTTGCGCTGGACGGAGTGCCGCGTGAACTGTGTGAGGAAAAGCTCGCTGATTTTCTGGTGCTCAATCATGCCGACCATGTCACGACAATGTACCGGAGCGTGTTTCGTGTTCCTCCCGCACATGTCATCCAAGTAAAATCCGACGGGTCGATGCATCAGCGCCGTTACTGGTCACCGGCCGATATTAAGCCGGTCAGACTTCCTTCTGACGCCGCATATGCCGACGGGCTGCGCGAGTGCCTCAACCTCGCAGTTCGCCGCCAAATGCGCAGTGTTCACCCGATTGGCTGTCTTTTGAGCGGAGGGCTCGACTCGTCGTCCGTATCCGTCCTTGCCGCCCGTTCCCTCGCCGAGAAAAACCAGCGGCTTTTTGCCTTCACCGGCGTGCCGCGCCGCGATTTCGATGGCCCTGTACCGGACGGTTGCTACGCCGATGAAACCCCCTATGTAGCCGCAATCCAAAAGCATGCCGGCAATATCGACGTCGAATATGTGAGGAATGATGAGTGCGATGACTTCGCGCAGCTTGAGCGATTTTTTGTCGCCCTAAATGGACCGGTGCGCAACCCAACCAATTTTGGTTGGATGACGGCAACCCTCCAGCGAGCGAGCGCGCGGGGACGCCGAGTGCTCCTCAGTGGTCTTTATGGCAATCACTCCATAAGTTGGAATGGCTGGTCGCAAGCGGCCGGTCACTTGCTACGGTGCAGACTGCTGTTGGCGTACCGGCAGTGGCGACTTTATTACCGAAACACGCCCTACTCACGTTGGGTCGCGCTGCGAAAACTCCTGCTCGAACCGGTGACACCCGTGCGGCTGGGCGACTGGGCCGATCGCCGCCGCCGCCCAGAGCGGATCGCGGCCTGGCAAGATCACGCCCCAATCCGAACCGATTTCGCTTGCGCAATGGCTGTTGGCGCACGGGCCAGGAAAAACGGACATGATTTTCTCTATCGCATGCGGCGGGACGAACGCGTCCGAGCGCTCTCCCAGATCGACTATGTTGGCGACTGGCACGCGGCAGAAAAAGCCGTGACCGGGGTCGAAGTCCGTGACCCGACCGCCGACATGGACGTGATCTCGTACTGCTTCGGCGTTCCGCCCGAACAATATCTCACTGAGGGCATCGATCGTTCGCTGATCCGTCGGGCGATGTGGGGACTGCTGCCACGAATGGTCTTGGCAAATCGCTTGACCGGCCTACAAGGGGCGGACTGGCACGAAAAACTTGAAAGCCGGCGCCGCGAACTCGCGGGGCAAATTGCTGAACTCTCTAAATCCGCGTTGGCGCGAAGAATGATCGACGTGACGCGCCTCGAGAATGCAATGAAAAACTGGCCGACCGACGGCTGGAACAGACCTGAGATCTTTCGGGAATACAACCTCGCACTCACGCGCGGCGTAGCAGGCGGTAGGTTTCTCCGTTGGATTGAATCGGCAAACTGATGGACCTCAAAGGCCGTGGTCGGGAATGATCTCCGCCGTCACGAGCCGGTGCCAGATGAATAATATAATGAGTGCGCCGACGGTCGCGCCAATAAGTCCAGCACCCTGACCCGGGCGATACAGGCCAACTGCCTCCCCGAGGAAAGACGCGAGAAACGCTCCCGCAATGCCCAATACGGTGGTGACGACAAAGCCCTTTGGCGTGTTCGGGCCGGGCATAATAAAGCGCGCAATGACGCCGGCAATGAAGCCAATGATAACGATCCAGAGAAGAACACCCATTGTGGTTATCCCTTCTTGAGGTCAGCTGCGGGCGCGAACTCGCTACTGAGGATAAACTACGTCCCTAAAAAAAATAGTGCAGCAAAGCCCATTAGCGTTCCGGCCCCGAAAGGCTGAGATCACGCTCTGCCCTGAAAACATTGCTGTACAGGCTTGCGATCCATTGCCGTCCGCTCGACGTCACGTTGAGATAGCGAATGGCCGTCTGAATATGCGGAGAAACGGTCTTCCAGTAAAATTGCGGATATAGTTCAGTGAGATCGGCCGGCGATTGATAGCCGAGTTGTCTGTTGAGGCCGACTTCCTCAAATTCATAATAAAGCGCGTTCGCCTTTCGCAAATACTGCGGATCACCTAATTGGCCGATGAGATCGGCCGCGCGCACAAGCGAACCCTCTTCATCGTCGTCATCGGGTTCGACAGTCGATGCCGGGAACCGCGTAAACTCGATAGCGCGAGCGATCCTTCCCGCGTCCAAATACTCACTACCGGAAAGGCGGTCCATCACGAACAGCTTTGACCGGTCGACGTGGTACTGCAAAAGCGCCGCGTCGGATGAGCCTCGTGGGACATTGGCTTTGCTTCCCCGCGCATCGATGACATATCCCTCAACACCATCTCCTTTGAGAATTCCCCGCACATACCCGATGTCGTGCAGCAGGCACGCAACAAGAAGGTGCGCGTAGTCACTAGGTGTCGTGTGCGTGAGGAGCGCTCGTCCCTTCATGATGTCATATCCGACCAGCGTAACGAGCATCGTATGCTCGACATTGTGGTAGAGCGCATCGCTATTCCCGATACATTCCAGAGAAAGCCGGGCCACGGACGGGATGAGCTCGGTCAAATGCGCTTCAGTCGACCGGAACCGGCGGCTCAAATGCGTGGAAAGGAATGCGCCCAACGCCTCCGAAGCCAGCTCGGGAACCGTGATCATGAGACCCCCTCCTCATGGTTCGAAATTTTCGAGCCGCTACAGTGATTTACCTCACAAAGGGATTGCCGAGATCGGTCTAAGTGTTCGACTGACAGGAGACCGTGAGGGACATCACTTGTCCAGCACCGAAACTATAAAAAACAGCGACACCGGCAGGGCTGCCATTGCTACAATCATGCCCTGTGTCGGAGGGCTAATTTTCTGGTTCGGTTTCCCGGACCGGCAATGCGGGACCGACGGTGATCGGCCTTTCACCGACGCGATTGATCTCGATCAGTCCGATCGTTGTTCTGCCGGCAATGGCGCAACTTCAAACAAAAGTGACTAGGTGCGGTTATTGTGGCACTCTAAGCTTGCTTTGACATCAATCCGACTTGTTCCATCGTGAATTTCCGCACCAAATGCTAGCCTAGTTTATCGTCGCATAATGAGTGGAGGCGTAGATGGCATTGCACCGGCTCGTGGCGTTGGTGTTGGCATTTCTAATTCTGGCTCCATTTAGCGCCTCAGCACAGAACCAACCGCCTCCGGCTGCCGCCTCGAGCGATCAACTACTCAAACCCGAAGAGCTCGATGCGCTCGTCGCGCCGATCGCTCTGTACCCGGACAACCTTCTGTCCTTGGTCTTGATGGCTTCGACCTACCCCCTCGAGGTCGTCGCAGCCGACCGTTGGGCCACGACGAACAAAAATCTCAAGGGCGACGCCCTCAAGGCAGCGGCGGACAAGCAAAAATGGGATGACAGCGTGAAATCATTGACTGCCACGCCGGATGTTCTCTCCATGATGAGCACCAAGCTCGATTGGACGCAAAAGCTCGGTGACGCGGTTCTTGCCCAGCAGCCGGACGTGATGGATGCAATCCAGCGGTTACGCACGAAAGCCGACGCCAACAATAAACTCACATCGAACAAGCAACAGAAGGTCACAAAGACGCAGCAAGAGGGCAGGCAAGTCATTGTGATCGAGCCGACGAATCCCGACACAGTCTACGTGCCGTATTACGATCCGAGCGTTGTTTACGGTGGATGGCCTTACCCGGCCTATCCGCCATACTATTTCGGATATCCCGGATATATCGCCGGCGGGCTGATCGCGGGCGGACTCGCGTTTGGCGCCGG
>Ga0187788_10000198_pt1 | contig 16372 bp, 15 predicted proteins | sample 1015_BV01_MP10_2_FD_133008 | JGI IMG/M metagenome (GOLD analysis project Ga0187788, IMG submission 133008) | Tropical peat soil microbial communities from peatlands in Department of Meta, Colombia - 1015_BV01_MP10_20_MG | ecosystem: Environmental > Terrestrial > Soil > Wetlands > Peat | place...
ACCTCTGTTCGCTCTCTTTGAGTTCTTCGGTCTTTTTTTCGATAACTCTGCGATATGCTAATAAGCGCACGATACTGTAGAGCAAGATAGCCAAGCTTATAAGAAGCAAGGGAAATGAAATTTGTTTTATCGTGAGCACGTCTCCAATTATTTTTTCTCCTATGTCTATCGAAGCCGCCGAAATTGAAACGGGCATTAAGAAAGAAAAAACGATACCAATGAGTAAGAACTTTATAAGAACTTTTTTGCCTTTCTCTTTGCTGTGCATTTTTTCTCTGCAACCATAAATTTTCATCTTAAAACCTCCTTACTAGATACAGTTGGTAATGTCTGCTCAACCGCGTTTGTCCGTCCCTCCAAGATTTTCAGGAGGCGTCTATAGGCATTGTCCTTTCCTACGAGTTCAACTCCTATACCAAATTTCCGATTCGACTCTGGCAGTTTAACGATCCTTCTTACAACGCCCTTAAGGAGAGAAACAGTGTTATCCGGCATAAATATTTCAATATCGATTACAGCGTCTGTGGTAAAGCCTCTATTACTGCGTATGAACAGACCATTTTCAGAAACATCACCTAATGCACCCCAAGAGATGAATGATCCAGAGTTGAGTTTTACATAAAGTTTCACATCAAATCTCTTGTCTTTTCTTTTTTCCATTCAAGTTCCCCGAAATCTACATATCAAAGTTAACGGTTTCCCTAACATTCCGGTTAACACATGTCGGCAACTGTCGCCGTGAAAAATGAGTGACTGGATCTTATATTTAATAACAACCATATTTTTGCCTCATTTTTGGCATCATTATAGATAAAAGCATATATTGTGCCGAAATTCTTTTATACTTCTAAGTTATTGATTGTAAAATAAATATTATGTTTATTCTGATGAGCAATAATAAAATGGGGAGGGCCTTTTTGACCTATTCAACGACGTGAACCGACAGAACACCCGAAACTCTTTTATTAAAATAGGTTACTATATTTCTTTATAAATTGACTACTTACAGAACTAAGAATAGTTAATGGTACAAATGTGCGTTTTTGGCGTAGACGTGTCCGACAGGCACTTTTATGCAGTATTTGTCAATTTTGCGTAATAGAGACTTTCTGCTTATTCCCAGTAATTTCGATGCCTTATTCCTATTGCCCTTGCATTTTATAAGTACTTGCTCAATATGCTCTTTGACAACGTTACCGAGCAACTCAGACCGAATAGGCTTTTCTTGTGATATGTTTCTTATATGTGGGGGAAGGTCATCTAATCTTATGAAAGATTCAGTAGTTAAGATATTTGCCTGTTCAACAACATTCTCAAGCTCTCTCACATTACCGGGCCAGTCATGGGACATTAAAGCGATCTGAGCAGGCCTTGATACTCCAAGAACCCTTTTCACGGTTCCATAACTAAATCTATCGAGGAAATATCGAATAAGAAGCGGAATGTCATCCTTTCTTTCACGGAGAGGGGGCATATATATTTTTAACGGTGTAATCCTATAAAAAAGATCCTCCCTGAATCTTCCATTCCTTACCTCTACTTGTAAATCCTTATTGGTCGCTGCAATTACTCTGCATTTCGCCTTCAGTAGCCGTTGGTCCCCGACCCGCCTGAACTCGCCGCTCTGCAATACTCTGAGGAGGCCCGCCTGGGATGAAAGTGAGAGTTCGCCCACTTCATCTAAAAAAAGAATACCTTCATGGGCAATCTCAAAAAGACCTGCCCTGTCTTCTATGGCACCCGTAAAGGAGCCCTTCTTATGACCAAAGAGCTCCGATCCCAAGAGATTCTCCACAAGTGCTCCACAATCACAGACAACAAATGGTTCCTTCGACCCTGGGCTCAGGGAATGAAGAGCCTTCGCGATAACTTCTTTGCCTGTACCTGTCTCACCCATGATAGTGACTGTCTTGTAGTATGGCGCTATACGTTTAAGAAGAGTAAATATATCCAGCATTTGTGGATTTCTACCCACCACCCCATTGAAGAAAGTGTAATTTGCGCTTAACTGTTTTTCTAATCTGGCGTTTTCCTGTCTCAGGGCGACCATATCTATTATGCTGTCAATGGTTTCCTTTAACCTTTCAATTTCAACGGGAAACAAAAAATACGCATAGGCACCTTGTTTTATCGATTCAAACACATCTTCTTCTTTGTCTCCGAAAAGAATTATCTCTGCACGCGGATCGATAACGGTCTTGATCGGAGATATCATATCAATCTCATTTTCAAGCAGAATAAGATCATAACTCTTTGTTGCTATCACCTTGAGCAAGGATTCATTTCCATTAAATATGTCGACTCTACAAGCGTGCATTAAAGGCAGAATAGCTTCAGATGAGCTCTTTAATGCAAAGAGGACTTTAAGCATTATAACAACTCTCGATTAACTCTATCCAAAACAAGTTGTCCTTGCTGCCAGCGGGTGTTATCTGGCTGCTCTCCACATAGAAATTACCACCATTGCCTACTATTATTTTTTTGGTTCTCGCTATTTCCACTATTTGTCGTCGTGTCATCTGTTGTATGCCAATTAAAAAAATGTAAATATAGTCTATTTAAAAAATATAAAACAAAGACACTTACATATTAGTCACAGATCCGAGAATGATAATTAAAGGATCGGGTGACGAATATAATTCTATATTGATTTCTGGTTATACTCCGCACGATTATAGCAGGGTTCCAAGATGTTTGCTTCAGGAAGATCTATTTCCTGCGTATTTCCAAATGTAGTTTTGCCCCCTTTAAAAAGCAATCGGTCGTGCATGTTTGTATAGGAAGTACGCGGACGTCAGATTTTACGTCCCTCATTCAGGGTGCATGCGTACGCCTTACCCTAAGGTAGAGAATATACACAGCTAATACGCTTAAAAGATGCTTCAATGAGTGCCCACTGAAATGCTGATGGGTCATTGAGAAGAAAAATTTGTCAAAAACTTCAGCCACCTTTGCGAGAATGTATAATCCAAGAGCAGCAAATAGATAAGATTGATATGTAGATCTTTCTTTATATATTATGAAAACAATTGAGATAAACAGCAAAGGGAAAAACTGCACCCATGCATAGAATCTCAAATCATTTGTAAAGTGCCAGTAGATCACAGAGGCAATGCCAAGCATACACATGGGAATCAAAAGGATGACTTCAAATCGAGGATGAATAAATTCGCTTACAAGTGATACAAAAAGTGCCATGAATCCGATAACCATAGGCAGACGGTCCCAGAATAATGTCCAGCTATTTGGTGCCCAATGATAATAAGCTGAACCTGCAGAGATGAAAGTAACAGCCCCGAAAAAAATTCTCCACGACCATATCCCCGCTGTTGCAGGATGCTTTACGCAAAAGATTAAACCAAAAAGACCGACAATAAACAACGGAATATTTGAGATCACGTTGAAAACGTTCGGGATACTCCAGAATGTCCTGTCATCAGCGAACTTATGATAAGACTGGTCTTGCGGGATTACCGGTATAAACATGATTGCCAAGAGTGAGCCTGAGGCGATCAAGATCAATATAATAATGCGCCAGTAACGGGACATAGGTGCATACCTTTTGCTTGAAAAATGGACTTTTCTATCTATACCACGCGGCTTCAAAACTTGTTTTTATCTCGGCCATCAGATTTTAAGTCGGATAGCAAGTGATTGGCAACAAAGGAAAGACCTAGGGATATAAAGATGGTGATGCAGGCTACTGTGAATGCGAGTGATTTCCCATGCCATAACCCGCCAAACCAACGCATGAACTCATTCGCAAGCACATTCGCCTTTCCACCATAGAGCTCCAAATCATGTATATAAGTCTTGGAGTCTTCATAACCCAAAACGCTGTACGAGTCACTCTTAGCTGTCAGATAAATCAAGATGGCACTACCCAAACCAACCACCAGGATAATTGCGCTGACGAGGTAAAGGCGCGTTTGCAGATTTGAGATTTTCCATTTCATCGTGCGTTGGTTTCCATTTAGAAATATAATACATCCTGAGAGGCCATGGGAAATAATGTTTCAGGAGGCAGCCGAGGGGAGCGTTTATTTTTTTACATCGACATCCTTTTACAGCCATTTCTTGATCTTGAAATACACCAGCATCGATATTCCTATAACAGCCATGGCCATCAAAAGTGAGGGATAACCCCAGTGCCACTCGAGTTCGGGCATGTATTTGAAATTCATCCCGTAAACTCCTGCGAGGAATGTGAGCGGCATAAATATAGTAGCTATGATAGTCAGGACCTTCATTACGGAATTTATCCTGTTGCTGATGCTCGAAACATAAATATCAAGTATCCCGGAAAGGATATCACGAAAAGTCTCAATCGTTTCGATGATCCGGATTGTATGGTCGTAGACATCTCTGAGGTATATATGCATGGATTCATGAATGAAGGGCGAATCTCCCCGCTGCATGCTGCTGATCACTTCCCTTAAGGGCCAGACTGATTTCCGCAGAAATATCATCTCTCTCTTGAACTGGTGGAGTTCGCGTATACTTTTTTCTCCAGGATCTTTCACAACCTGCTCTTCCAGATCCTCTATCCTTTCCCCGAGTTTTTCCAGAATAATGAAATAGCTGTCAATGATAGCATCTATGAGAGAATAAGCCAAATAATCAGCACCCATCTTCCTTATTCGACCTTTCCCGTTTCTCAATCTTTCACGGACCGGATTAAAGACGTCCCTGCCGATCTCTTCCTGAAAAGAAACAACAAAATTTGAACCAAGGCATAAGCTGACCTGTTCCACCTCTATCTCATTTTCTTTCTCATCATAATAGAGCATCTTTAAAACAATAAAAAGGTAGTCTTCATAATCCTCCAACTTTGGAAATTGGCCCGTATTGACAATGTCTTCCAGAGTGAGAGGATGCAGGGTAAAACATGTTCCTATCGTTTCTACCAGCTGCACTTGATGGACACCGTCGATATTCAACCATGTAACAGTGGATTTATCCCGAGGCAGGCATTCCTGGAACCTTTCAATCTCTCTCTCCTGATAAAGCTCCTCACTGTATTGAATAGCGGTAACTTTGACTTTCTCGCTTTTCTTCTCTCCAATGTGCACAAGAGTTCCCGGAGGGAGGCCTGTTTTTGTTGACATTTTTTTCATATCCATGGCCATTACAGTTCACATCTCCATTTTCATATTTACCGTTTCGTTAATGATAGCATGGACCTTCTTCAAGACGACTCGGTGACAATTTTAACCGGCCAATGTTGATTTCATGTTGACCTCGACGTGAGGCGACGCTGTTTGAGAAATCAACATTCACTTAACTTCTTTTATCCTATACGGCTTGCTTGGTTGTGGTGGATTGGAAATACCGGCTTTGTCCTCAAGCATTTTCAATCTGTCGATAACATTTTGATACCTGAGAAGTCGAAGTTCATAATCATCCATGTAGGATTCCATCTTAAAGACTTGAGCCACTCCCAAATGCCACGACCAATCAGGTGCGCCATGAGCCGTACCTTTGTAACCTTGGGCAACATACCGGAACCAGCTCTCAATGAATCTCCTCTCAATATCGGTACCTCCGTAGTCCACTTTTGCGAACCACCGCCAAAGACCTGCCGGATAATCTAAGGTCCATTTGATGCCGAGATAATCTTGAATGGTATCTATGCCTCTGACTCCTTCTTTAAATCCCGGCAGAAGCCCTCTGTCATGGAGAGACTGCACCTGCTTTCGCTGATCAATAAGCTTCTTGTTCATAGCCACCATATAATTGTCCAACACATCAAGAAAAGTCTTAGCAAAACGGTTCGAGTGACAATCGCTGCAGAGGTTGATCCAAAGATCACGTTTCTCATGAAAATCCATGACAGTAACTCCTCCTGCTTTTGCTTTCGGAAGCACGACCCGCATATCCAGAGGTTCTTCTTTGGGCATAAACTTACCCGTCGGGTCCTGATATGCTGTCCCCTGACGCCATATAGCCTTTAATACCATGTTGTGGCTCACATATATTTCACCATCCTTCTTGTATCTCATGTGGCAGTACTGGCAAGTGGGGGCAACATAATCGGATCCGGGTTTGACTTCCTTAATGAGGATATTGGTATTGGGATGATGAGTCTCAGTGATATGTCCATGTTTGCTGTCTTTGAAGGTTTCTGCATCGGGATGGTCATAGCCCATATGACAGGCTTCACAGGTTTTCGGAGCGCGGGCATCAGAAGCCATAAACGTATGACGGGTATGGCAAGAATCGCATCCACGGACCTCCACATTATGGCAAAGATCGCAACCGACCTGTAAATAATGGTTCATGCTGGCATACCAAGGTGGGGCAATATTGGAAACCCATCCAGCTCCGTGGCTTGGTCTTCCTGTTGGATATGGTGGAGTTGTTACGGTAAGCTCGCTGAGTAATTCCACATATTGTTTCGCATGGCATACGGCACAGGTACGGATCGTCGGCAGTATGATGCCCGTTTCGGTTTTTTTCGTCTCAACAGCACCCGGTCTGATATGGCAGTCGATGCAAACGACGGAGTATGAGGATTTCTTTGCATCAAAAAGCGGACTCTCCATACCAATAAGGTCTTTGGGATGAACGCCCATACCTTCTATTACCACTCGGGAGTAATTCCGGGCAATCTCCCTCATCCCGGGTATTTTTTCAAGAATCCATTTCGGGATGTCAGCTTCTCTGAAAAACTCATCTATTTTACCGTCTGATAAAAGCACGGAAGCCCGTAATTTCTTCTCAAATCTATCTTTTGGGATATCCGCGTGACTGCCCTCAGACCACATCTTCCAGAGGCCAGGGGTTATCTTTGGTCCAATATCTGCATGGTGACATTGCAGACAGGCCTGCCGTTTAAGACCAAGGTGAGGAACTTTGAGAGACTGCCCTATCAATTTGTCATTATAAAAATCTTCAGGATCAATGTAGCCTTGAAGGGGGATAGGCGAAAAATACCATGAGTCGGGAAGGAAGAGAGGTGAAGGATATTTGTTCTCCGGAAAGGGAAGATAGTCCTTAATGTAATCACGGGCCTTGCCAGGAGGGTTGCCGGCAGCAATGGCTTGCGCCGGATCAAATCCCTTTTCTTTTTCAGAAAAATATTTTTGTGTTTCTAACGCCTGGTTGCTCTCAGGGTGGTGCTCGGCAATTAATTGTGTTGATACCACAGCAACAAGAATAGCTGTCAAGAAAAGAAGAGATAAAAAATAATATCTCTTTCTCATTTTACCCTCCTGTAGGGTTCATGTGAAAATGATATTGCAGATCACAAGAAGAAATAGAACTTATTTCTTCCCACCAAATACTGCAAATAGACCATTCTTGTAATAGCAGTCTACATCCTTCAGTCCGGCTTCTTTTAAAGCCTCTAACTGAAATTCCAATGTATCGGGCTTGTTTGCGCTTGATGGATCTTTATACCGTTTAATTATGTCATCGGGCAACTCACCCCACACATTGAGATGATTCATCATGAATTGCATCCATTCTCTCCAGAGGTTAAAATACCATCCCTCAAGCTCTTCCGAAGGAGGCGCCACAACATCAATGTTTACAAAATGACCTCCGCTCTTCAGATGTCCTGCTATATATTTAAAAAGAGCAGCTTTTCCCTCTCTTTCAAGATGGTGAATGGCAAGCGAAGAGACACAAAAATCGAAAGTTCTCAATAGCACCTTATCTTCAAGAAGTTCCTGAAAACCGGCATTTATAAAACAAACCCGCTCGTGTGCCTTCAGTCGTTCTTTCGCCTTTTGAAGCATATATTCAGACCTATCAACGAGGGTAAAAACAAGAGAGTCGCTTTTTTTCATTAATTCTTCAGTCAGCACGCCGTCTCCACACCCTAAATCCAAGACATGGATATCTCTTTTCCCATCGAAAAAATGCGTGAATAAGGATGTCATCATTCCGATCATTCTTCTGCGTTCGATCACATAGATGTCGGCATTTTCGAGATAGTGTCTAGCAAATTCTTCCCTTGCCCACGCTGACCGATTAAATGTATTCTCCATGTCTTTTTCCATCGTACTTTGCCCAAACTTTAGAGTATATGTTAACAATCCTATTTAGTGATTTTGATCAGTATATCACAAATAAAAGCGTCAGTAAGGAATATTGCCTACCGACTACCTATACCACCCGTCAGTCAAGTAACCGATATACACATATTTACATGAATTAAAAGATAATGAAGGAGACATTGTGGAACTGATTTGGATTTACCCTACCCGCGTAGGATTGATTATTTGGTAAATTGAGCTATTCTACTATGTGAGAAGGGTCTTAAAAACAAGAAACGTTGGGACGGTGAAAAATGCTTCAATTGTCAAGAATTGGCGAGCAGAGTACTAAGATGCGCGCTTTTGAGAAGAGCGCCGGAGAGAGCGGACTAACGAGCACTGATATTGGGGGAAAGATTCTTGTTGTTGATGATGACGCTGAGGTTCGTGAATCTGTCTCCTCATTAATTAGCGCCCACGGCTTTTCTGTCATCTCTTGCGAAAATGCAAGGGACGCTCTCGCTCAATTGCAGGAGGACAGAATTCTTGCTGTATTGACAGATATCAGCATGCCGGTCATTTCGGGGATCGAACTTCTCGATAAAATCCGGCAGACTTATCCTCAGATTCCTGTAATTTTAATGACTGCGTATGCCGAACTTGATGTTGCTATCGAGGCGATAAAAACAGGCGCCTTTAATTTTATAACAAAGCCATATAAGTCAGTATATCTTATCCGGGTTATAGAGAAAGCGATTCAATATTACAGGCTTAAAGAGATGGAAACAAATTATCAAACTATGCTCGAGGATACCGTTGCACGTAGGACAAAAGAATTAGCTGATGCTATGGCCTTAGTCAAGAATATGAGCATGGAGCTAATACGGCGTTTGTCGGCAGCAGCTGAATTCAGGGATACCGATACGGGTGCCCACATTTCTCGGATGGGATGCTATTCAAATGAAATTGCGAAGGTACTGGGGGCAGACAGTGATTTCGTTGACCAAATGACCCTCGCAAGCTCCTTGCATGATATAGGGAAAATTGGGATACCTGACAATATACTCTTAAAGCCAGGCCAGCTAACGCCGGAAGAGTTTGAGACAATGAAAACACATACTATCCTGGGCAGTGAGATACTGGCAGGTTCATCAAATCCCGCAATACAGTTAGCAGCATCTATTGCGCTAAATCATCACGAAAGATGGTGTGGCGGAGGGTATCCAAGAGGGATAAGGGAGGAAGAGATACCTCTTGAAGGGAGGATAGTTATGCTCATAGACCACTATGATGCTCTCAGAAGTCAACGACCTTACAAGCCGCCTTTCACTCATAAAGAATCTTTCAGAATTATCACAGAGGGAGATGGAAGGACGCTGCCGGAACACTTCGACCCTACTATACTAAGCGCATTCATCAAGATAGCATCTCTTTTTGATGAAATATTCAATTCACATCAAGGCTAATTAATAAGCGCAGTAAATAGGCGGGTGCATTATCAGCCGCCCATGCTGGGACATGTAATGCGGGTCAATCAAATATCTTTGTTATCTCATCCCTGTCGAAAACGGGCAGTTCAAAAACCCCATTATCCCTCTTTATCTTCAGACCTTGTCCTTTTGGCAAGATTTTCCCTATCTTTGCAGCGGGCACACCATTATTTTTCAGCGCCTCTAAAACCTTTTCGGTATCACGAGGATTTATCGCAATGAGCAGCGAGCCGGATGCTATGAGACCGAGAGGATCCAATCCGTAGTGCCTGCACAGGGTCTCGCACTCCGGGAAAACAGAAATGCATTCTTTTTCAACAATCAGTCCCACATCTGCAGCAGCAGCAACCTCGAAGAGACCGGTTGCAAGCCCCCCCTCGGTTGGATCGTGCATGGAGTGAATGTCACCATATCGTACGGCAATTTCCGCGTCTTTGAGAATACTGATCCCCGGCCGTTCTATAAATCCCCTGCACCTTTGAACGAAATCTGAGCCGAAGACAGCTTCCAGATCCTTCCCCTTTTGGCGGGCGATGACGGACGTGCCCTCAACAGCTATCCCCTTTGTGAGGAGCATATCATCCCCTGTTCTGGCACCGCCCGTAGTTATGAGGCCGCCTTTCTTAACCTCTCCAATCATGGCCCCCACCACAATAACCCTGTCAATGCCCCGGGTAATTTCTGTATGCCCTCCGCATAAGGAAACGCCGATCCCCTTGCAGGCAGACGAAAGCTGCCGAAAGATTTCCTCTACGAGTTCATTTGTTGTGCGCTTCTCCGGCAGGAGGATCGACGTGAGTAGCCACAGGGGTTTCCCGCCCATAGTAGCTATATCGTTCGCATTGATTCTTACGGTATAAGTTCCTATATCTTCAGCTACAAAGGTAATCGGATCTGTCTTTATAAGGAGATACCTATCACCCATATCAACAGCCGCCGCATCCTCTCCGATAGAGGGACCTACCTTGATCCTCTCATCTAAAGATATATAGGCCTTAAGCATTTTATCGAGCATGTCTGACGGCAGCTTTCCAACCGGAAGTGATGTAACATTCTGTTTCATTTTTTTATTTATCTCAATAGATACTCTTCACTTCACTCCTGCCAAAAGAAGATGATACTGATCTGAAGCTATTTTGACCCATTTCACGGTTGACGGCAGTTGCTGCGCCGTTGCGGGGTGCGTTATTAGGATTATTGAATAATTACCATCTCTGACCCAGTCATCCAGATTATTGTCATCCCACTGGGTGAAATACTCTGACAGGTAGAAAAAATAAGTATGCCTGTACTCACGTGGCGGAACGACGGGAGACCACTCAACAAATTGGATTTGATCTCCCCGTCTCTCTCTCGTTGTTTTTATAAAGGCAAAAGTGTCTCTGTAATCGACTGTTTCGTTCTTAGCTATTCTCTCGGCCAGATGTAGAACATGAAACTTTTCCGGATTAATCTTCATCGGTACCATCCAGAATACGAGGAATAATGGGATAACCGCATAGGCTGAAAAAGCCTTCATGATATTCTTAACTCTGTAAAAATGCATTATCCCCAACGACACGACCACCGAAAAAAATGGGGTTATCGAAGTAAGATATCTTGACGCCTTTCCTTTAGAAATTTGCAGTGGAACAAACATTACTATCACGGCTAAGAAAACAAATAATAAATACTCATCCCTAAGTCTTCTACACAGAATGAATATGCCTATGAGAAAGAATATAAGCCAGGGGTGGTAGTAGAGAAGCATTTCCTTCAGATACATGAAAGGGTCTTTATTGACATCAGCTCCTTCCATAACCATCGTCAAGGCTTCCCCGTAAATCTGGTGCCCGATATAGCCAGGATGCGTGACCTCATAATAGATGAACCAGGGGAGTGACAGGGCAAGACCCATCGCAGCGCCAAAATAAAAATGCGGCCACTTCAGCCATCGGAATATTTTTTTTGACACAACTCCATAGATCAAAATAGCTGATGGGATGAAGACGGCAAAAAGTTGTTTTGCCAAAAGTGCGATTGCAAAGGATATCCCTAAAATATAGGGCCCTTTTGAATCTCTTTCGTTCATCAGCGTAAAAGCATACATTCCCAAAAGGACGGTAAAAACGAGCAGGCTTTCGGGCCTGTTCGATGCAAAAGACATAAATATCCATCTGGTTGTCAAAAACGACAGGGATGAAAAAAATGCAATCTCGCGATCATGAAACCATTTGAGCACGATCAAATAAAGAAGAAAGACATCGGCTGTGGCCATGATAAGCGAGGGAATCCTTGCCGTATAAAAGGAGATGCCAAAGAGTTTAAACGAAAGCGCTACAAGCCAAAAATACAAGGGCGGTTTATTTAAATAGGGCTCCCCGTCCAGAGTAGGTGAGAACCAGTGATGGTTTTGCACCATGTCTTTAGAGATGCACGCATAAGTCAAAGGGTCGCTTTTAAGATCGCCCGCCCAGGGTCTAAGCCAAAATATCAAAAGAGACCACAATGAAAGCAGCAGCAAATATAAATATTTAGGAGGAATTATCTCATCAACCTTATAAGTATCGGTTTTCATTAAATCCTGCCCCCGTCATTCCGCTTTATCAAGGTCTTGACCCCACGCGCCTGCCGACTGTCCACTCCAGAGTACTTTCCGGGTCAAGTGATTTCCTTAGATATAATATCTTGGGTTCATTCATCTTGCAACAATTTCATCCATCCGCCGTTTTTTAGACGCAGGCAAAGACCTTCCCGTGAGGCCTCTCCAGTGTCGGAAAGCGAGATTTGACAATCGCGGGAAAGATAGGATAATTATAGTATCGTGTTCGATGAACACCGCCGATGAATGAAAAAGGAGATGAGTATGGCTAAAGTCATTAGTTTGGCCGCAGTGCTATTCGGTTTGATTTTGTGTGTCGGTATAAATGCTTATGCCGAGGAACCCCTCCCATGTGCCGATGAAATTGCAAAGTTCTGTAAAGAGGCAAGACCGGGCGAAGGGCGCGTTATGAGCTGCTTGAAAGAGCATGAAAATGAGCTGTCTATCGGCTGCAAGAAAAATATGGAAGACGCAAGGAAAAAGCTTGAGGCTTGTGAACAAGCTTGTTGCGATGACGTAAAGAAATTCTGTAAAGATGTCCGGCAGGGTGGCGGACGTATTGCAAAATGCTTGAGGGAACACACGAATGAACTATCTGCTTCATGCAAAGAAAAAATTGAACTGAAATGAGAAAGGAAAAAAAGTTATGCAGAAAAGAGCTTTCCAGATACTAAAGGTAATCGCAGCGTGCATTTCTTTTCTTGCGCTGCAGTTCGTTTCAATTGCACCAATATGTGCCGATGATAGCATCCCAGTAGTTTGCTACGTCAACGGCAGGCCCGTCGGAAACGTGTCAGTATTCAATGTTGTCGAAGCTGCACGGACCTGTAATATTACTTATTACGACTGCAGGGGGAGATGTGTCGGATGCTTTCATGACTTTGATTACGTTGAGAATGTTTGCGTAGATGACGGTGGTAACACATTTCTGCGGTCTTGATTGTTTCGACGATTTTGCGTCGGGTGAAGGACCCGTGCCGCGACTGAAACAGGTCCTGCCGCTTTCCAGACCTTGTCAGAGGAGCTGCGGAGGGAGTTTCCAACGAGCGTCCGGGCATCCGGGTCTGACAACTGCCGGGGAAAAAGAGAAAGAGTGACAAGGGGAAAATGAGCATACAGGGCTTCAGAAGGTTCGAGCTGATTCGACACGAAGATCAAACCGGCATCTCCGGCGTCGGGAAAATTGCAGAAGGAGTACAATTTTCGACGGGGAAGTGCGCCCTTGCATGGACTAGAACCATACCATCTGTCACCGTTTATGATACGGTCGACCAGCTGCTCAGCGTTCACGGGCACGACGGAACAACAGAACTGAAATGGATTGATAATTCCTGAATTCCCAACCATCTGCTCTGGATATCGCATCTTTGCTTCAAACACACATTGCTCTCTGAAACCCGCCATTGTAAAGGGAGCAGCCAGTGAAGGGCACTGGCTGCCGAAAGGAGTGAAAAAATTAAATTGTTATCTTAACAATAAAAGAAAAATGTGAAGGTCTGATGAATGAAAAATGAAAAACATATGAATATGCACTCATCTGTTTCACACCCTGACATCACTTACTTTAAATGATCTTTTATATGCCGCTGGTGTCATACCCGTGATCTTTTTAAAGTGCTTTGTGAAGATGATATAATCGCTGAACCCGACATCTATGGCAGCCATTGATATACTAAGGTTGTCTCTTTGGAAGAGTTCCTTCGCCTTTTCTATTCTCATGGCAGTCACAAACTTGGAAAGACTCTTTCCCGTTCGTCTCTTGAAAAGTTTATAAAAATGAGATTTACTAATGTGTGCTTCTTCTGCGATTTTGTCCAGAGTTATTCTATTTGATAGGTTCCTTTCAATATAACGGATAGTTTCAGATAAATTAGCAAACCGAAAGGGTGTCGCCTTGGCCGGAAATTTTACTGGGGAGGATATGATGCCTTTAAAATGACTTCGAATCTCCTTAGACGATCTCTTGACAGCAAGGATGCCCTTTATTGTCTCCTGAAGTTCAAAAACATTTAAGGGTTTTTTAAAAAAATCCCTTGCACCTGTTCTGAAAGCCTTTAGTGCAATATCATTAGAGCTGATACTGGTGACAAAGATAATAGGCATGCTCGAATAAGTCGTCTTAAGTTCTCTCAATACTTCCATACCCCGCCCGACTTCGAGCCCGCAATCAAGGACGGTGAGGTTAAAATGACCCTGATTTATAAAATCTTTGGCCTCGTTGAAACTACACCCCTCGATGTTTTCTTTCGTCAAAGAAAGTGAGCGATATAGTTCAGAATCAGCCTTTTCAGCAACTATTAAAATTATTGCCAAGGTTCACCTTCTGTTTTCGCTTCTGGATGAAAAGTTAAATAATTGTGACTTCTAATCGGCCCTTTCCCTAAGCTCATTCTAATTCTTCCTACAAAGCAGTCAATCCTACCAAGGTAGGGGAATGCCTACCTAGGTAGGGGGGTAAAAGATTTTTTTAAAAAAATGCAATTTGCGAAGGAAATGCGGCTAGTATATGAGGGGCGTTACATACAGGCTCTCCCCTTCAAATTGAAGAAGAATTTCAACGCCTTTTTCACCTTTTCTGAGAAAATCTTGCCGGAAAAGAAATTTCCCAGGACTTTTTTATTGATCTCGCCGAGGGTAGGATACGGATGAACGGCTGATGCAATAGTCGAAAGTTTAACCTTTCCATTCATAATAGCCACCCATTCACTGACCAGTTCCCCCGCGCGTGGACCAAGGATTTGGATGCCGATGGGTTTCTCGTTCTCATTCAGGAGAAGCTTTATTTTCCCGGCTTCTGCGCCTTCTGCAAGGCTTCTGTCATTGGCCTTAAACTCTTCAGTCCAGACGGAATACTGTATCCCCGCAGCTGCAGCCCTCTTTTCGTTCATGCCTATGCTTGCAAGCTCCGGGTCTGTGTAGGTACACCATGGGAAGTTCGTATAGTCCACCTCCCGTGGCAGATGAAGGATGGCATTGCTGAGCACAATGCCACCTTCATATCCGGCTGCATGGGTAAATTGATAAGCTCCTGTTACGTCACCCGCGGCAAAAATATGTTTATGATTTGTCCTTAGCCTGCCATCAACTTTTAAGCCTTTTTTGTCGCATTCCAGCGAGATGTCCTCGATGCCGAGCCCTTTCAGGTTCGCTTGTCTCCCCGCTGCAACAAGTATGATCTCTGCTCTGAGGCTCAAAGTGTCGCCACGGCTATTCTTAATAACAACCTCTTTTTCATTGCCCAGATCTCTCACCCCGAGGACTGAAGAGCCTAAATAGAATGTTATCCCCTCAGAAATCAGGATATTCATAAGACTGTCGGCCATATCTTTGTCCTCAACGCCGAGGATCTGATCACCGAGTTCTATCACAGTAACTTTTGTTCCCAATCGATTGAATGCTTGGGCTAACTCGCTTGATATGGGGCCTCCGCCGATGGCTATCATCGATTTTGGAAGATTGGACAGAGAAAATATCTCTTTATTAGTTATATAAGAAGTCTTATTTATGCCCTCTATGGGAGGGATGGCAGGCGAAGAGCCTGTGGCTATGACCCAGCTTTTCGCAGAATATTTTTTCCCATTTAAACGAACGGTATGCTCATCTATAAAACTCGCATTTCCGAATTCAACCCTTGCCCCTAATTTACAGAATCTCTCTTTGGAATCGTACTCCTGTATAACACCTATAACCGCCCGGATCCTTTTAGCGACTTCGCGATAATCTACCGGTTTAAGATCAACGCGAGGAAGACCGTATTTTTCGGCACTTTTTATAATATGGTAAACATTTGCTGTCCTGATAAACGTTTTGCTCGGAACACACCCGAAATGAAGACAGTCTCCACCCAATTCCTTTTCCTTTTCTATGAGAAGTGTCTTCGCACCAAACTGTGCTGCCCCTGACGAAACCGTAAGTCCTGCAGCTCCTCCACCGAGAATGCCTATGTCATAATCATACTTCGCCATATCCGCCTCCCTTAACTTGCATGTCCTGAGTATCCTCTTAAGTTGTTTTTATTTTGTTAGATTTGTATGAATGGAACAAATCCTTTGTTGTAATCGGAAAGACCCCAAGGAGTGCAAAAAGAAGAAATCGTCCATTGTCAATGACCAGCCGCATTACCCCACAGCTCCCTGAGTCGCTGGTCACGACCGCACCTATAACGGTAGTATTTGTAACGGATCGGGTTCTTCTTGTAATAGTGTTGATGATAATCCTCGGCTGGATAGAACTCTGTGGCCTGCACGATCTCGGTTACGACAGGCTCCTTGAAAGTTTTGTTCTTTTCCAATAGTGCCTTCGACTGCAGCGCCAACCTG
>Ga0187788_10000199_pt1 | contig 16368 bp, 16 predicted proteins | sample 1015_BV01_MP10_2_FD_133008 | JGI IMG/M metagenome (GOLD analysis project Ga0187788, IMG submission 133008) | Tropical peat soil microbial communities from peatlands in Department of Meta, Colombia - 1015_BV01_MP10_20_MG | ecosystem: Environmental > Terrestrial > Soil > Wetlands > Peat | place...
TCGCCACGGTTGGTCTGCTCGACCACCATGGGCACCAGATAGTTCATGTAGGTATCGAGAGGGTCTCTCATTTCGTCTCCTTGACGCGAATCATGCTGGCTAGACTAGCCTGCCGGCACACCCCGTGATCTATTTTCCCACAGAGGCCCGCGCAAGCCCGCGGGTCAGAAGGCCGATTCGTCGTCTTTGTAGAGCTGCTCGCGCGAAACCTTGCTCTCCGTCACACCCGCGAGTTCGAGCAGGAAATCGACTACTTTTTCCTCGAAAATTGGCGCTCGCAAGGCGGCAACCGCCTGTGGATTCTGACGGTAGTAATCCCACACCCGCTGCTCCTGCCCGGCGAACTGACGAGCTCGCTCCATTACCGCGCGGCTCAGCTCATCTTCGGTAACGGTGATGGTGTTCTTTTCGCCGATCTCGGCCAGCACGAGGCCTAATCTCACCCGGCGCTCGGCAATGGCGCGGTATTCAGCCTTGGCTTTATCTTCCGTTGTGCCTTCGTCGGCGAAGGTTTTGTGCTCGGTTTCGAGCTCCGAAAGCACCGATTTCCAAACGCGATCGAACTCCTCCTCTACAAGCGTCGGCGGCGGCTCGAATTTGTGCATTTTGTCGAGCTCGTCGAGCAGCGCGCGTTTGATTTTCTGACGCGACATTGCCGCGTGCTCGCGCGATATGTTTTCCTTCACCGCTTCGCGCAACTTCGCGATCGATTCCAGTCCCAGCGATTTGGCGAAGTCATCGTCCGCAACCACAGTGCCCGGCGTTTCAATTGATTTTGCATTGACGATGAATTCGGCGGCTTTGCCCGCAAGATCCTGTTTCATATAGTGCGCAGGGAAAGTCACTTTCAGCGTACGGGTTTCGCCTTGTGCGATACCAATGAGCTGATCTTCAAAGCCCGGGATGAATGTGTTGGACCCGATCAGGACGACGGCGTCGTCGCCAGAGCCCCCTTCGAACGGTTTGCCGTCGATCGTGCCCGCAAACGAAACTGTGACACGATCATCCTTGGACGCTTTCTCGCCGTCCGGGCGCAGTGTGTAGGGCTTATTCTGGTCGACGATGCGCGCAATCCCATCGTTGACTTCCTTATCAGTGACGTCGGCGGTGAGCTTTGTCAGCTTGATGCTTTTAAAATCCCCCAACGCGATCGGCGGCACGATCTCAAGCGCCATTGTATAGTTTAGGTCCGTCTTGCCAGCGATCAGCTTTGCGATCGCGCTTTCGTCGGTTGGCAGCGTCACCTTCGGCTCGGCTGCAAGTTTGTAACCGCGCTCGCTGACAATCTGATTATTGGCGTCGCGAACCGTCGTCTCGATCACTTCGGCCATCGCCGAACGGCCATACATGCGCTTGAGGTGCGTGACCGGCACCTTGCCCGGTCGGAATCCATTGATCCGGACTCGGTCTTTTAGCTCGTCCAAACGCGCATTGACCTTGGCATCCAGTTCCGCGGCGGGAACGACAACCTGGTATTCACGTTTGAGGCCTTCGGACAGCGTTTCAGTTACTTGCATCGGACACACTTTTTTCTCTGCTTGCACCCACGTCACACCGGCTCACTGTTAAGCGATTCACCGGTCCGTGGAATACGGGGCGGGCCCGCAAATCTCTAAACTCATCGGCCTCGTTGTGGTGCGGGCGGAGGGACTCGAACCCCCACGACTTTCGCCACTGGAACCTAAATCCAGCGCGTCTACCAATTCCGCCACGCCCGCCGGGGGCAAATTACGGACGATTTTGGCGCCGCAATCCGGCACGGCTTAACGCGCCGGTCCCGGCCAAGCAAGACTTAACCGCAGCGCCTGTGCCCGCCGGTTCGGCCCTGATTGCAGCAATGAAATCGGGCTATAGGTTGTCGCTTTGACAATCAGGGATCAGTTGCGGCATGCCGCCAATCAGCAAACAGACGCCGGTAAACGCGTGGCAACAATTCGGGCAAATCCTCGGCAATCAGGCCAGCGCCAAATTCGTTAGCCGCTTCGCCGTGCAGCCAGACGGCCGCATTGGCAGCCTCAAAGGCCGGCATACCCTGGGCCACCAGCCCGGCAACCATGCCGGCCAGCACGTCACCCGAGCCAGCCGTGGCCAGGCTCGGCGGACCGTTATCTGCGATCGCGGCGCGCCCCCCGGGATCGGCAATCACGGTATCAGCGCCCTTATAGACGACAACAGCGCCGCTATAATCAGCACCTAGACGCGTTTTCTCAAGTTTTGAATGAGAATTCGTTTTATTTTCTATTGCATTGAAAATACGTGCAAATTCTCCGTTATGAGGTGTCATAATGACTTTCGCCTTGCGCGCGCGGATGGCAGACACCAGAACTCCTGGCTCCTCCGCAAAGCTGGTCAAGGCATCAGCGTCGAGAACCACCACAGCCTGGCTTGCAAGGGCTATCAGCGCCTGTTGTCGCATGGCGGCTCCGACGCCGCCGCCGGGCCCTAGGACGACCGAGTTCCGTCGTTTATCGGTCAGGAATTCCGCCAGCTCGGCGGGTCCATCGACCGGACGGACCATCACGGCCAGACTGGAGGCGGCATTAATGGCCAGCGCCTCGCGCGGGCTCGCAATGGTCACCAAGCCAGCGCCTGCCCGCAGCGCCCCTCGCGCTGCCAGCCTGGCAGCCCCTGTTGTAGAAGGGCCGCCCGAAACGACGACCGCATGGCCGCGGGTGTATTTATGCCCCTGCGATCGCGGCTTGGGAAACGCGCCACCCCAGAGCAGCGGCGTGTTGGCGAAAGTCTGCGGTTTGATCGTGTCCAGAACGCGCGCCGAAATCCCGATGTCCGATACCTCGACGGTGCCGCAATGCAGACGTCCCGGCAGCAAGAGATGGCCGGTCTTGCGCCGGAAGAAGGTCACCGTCCGGGTGGCATTGACTGCCGCACCCATCACTGCGCCGCTCGTGCCATTCACTCCACTCGGTAAATCGACTGCGACGATAGGGACACCGCCTGCGTTCATTGCAGCAATCATCTCACGCGGAAGCCCTTCGACCTCGCGATCAAGGCCGGCGCCGAACAGCGCGTCGATGATGACATCGCAATCGGCCAAAGCAGCCGGGGAGGCTTCTTCGACCGGCCCGCTCCACCGTTTGGCGGCCAGTGCGGCATCGCCCTTCAGCTTCTTCTGGTCGCCGACGAAGCAAAGTCGAACAGCGTGACCGCGCTCGGACAGATAGCGAGCGGCGACAAAGCCGTCGCCGCCATTATTCCCTGGGCCAGCGATGACCGTGACGCGGTGGCGCTGCATGCTGCCTGTCGTGTCAGCTACTGCACGGCCTGCATTCTCCATAAGTTCGATGCCAGGCGTGCCTGCGGCGATCGTGAGCCGATCCGCTTCTGCCATCTCGGCCGTCGTAAGCAATTCAATCATGCGGGCGAGCCTACGACCGATCCTCAGCCAAACAAATTGAACTAATCGATTGCGCCACAACAAGTCTTTAGCGGCTGGCTAAAATCTAGACACTTTGCTTAACTTGTAGGCGTCGAAGATTGGGCAACCCGCGAGTTAGGTCCTGCATCTCAAACAAGCCATTGTCCACAATGGCTTTTTTGTGCGGTAGCGGCTTGGCACGGGACCTGCAAACCGGTAGCGCGGCTCCCCGGGGGTCACCCCCGGGGGTTGGGGCAAGGAAAAAGCGATGAAAAAAATAGAAGCCATCATCAAACCCTTCAAACTCGATGAGGTGAAGGAAGCGCTACAGGAGGTCGGACTTCAAGGGATAACAGTAACCGAGGCGAAGGGCTTCGGACGACAGAAGGGGCATACCGAGCTCTACCGCGGGGCCGAATACGTCGTCGATTTTCTCCCGAAGGTGAAAATCGAAATCGTGCTCGGCGACGACATGGTGGAAAAAGCGATCGATGCCATCCGGCGCGCTGCTCAAACTGGCCGGATTGGTGACGGAAAGATATTCGTTTCCAACATCGAAGAGGCCATTCGGATCAGGACCGGGGAATCCGGAATTGATGCAATCTAAAGCCGCAGGCAACCGTTCTCGCGGCGATTTCATAACAAGGGGGAATGCAGTCCATGACGACAGCTAAAGAAGTCATGAAGATGATTAAGGACAACGACGTAAAGTACGTCGATTTCCGGTTCACCGACCCACGCGGAAAGTGGCAGCACGTCACCTTTGACGTCACCATGATCGAAGAAGATACTTTTGCCGAGGGCCAGATGTTCGACGGCTCTTCGATCGCCGGATGGAAGGCGATCAACGAGTCGGACATGAACCTGATGCCCGACCCGGCAACCGCTTGCATCGATCCGTTCTTCGCCGAGACCACGATGTCGCTGGTCTGCGACGTACTCGAGCCGACCACTGGCGAGCCGTACAATCGCGATCCACGTGGCATCGCCAAGAAAGCCGAGGGCATGGTGAAGACCGCCGGCGTTGGCGACTCCGTGTTCTTCGGTCCTGAGGCCGAGTTCTTCGTGTTCGACGACGTCAAATACGCCGCCGAACCATACAATACCGGCTTCAAGCTCGACTCAATCGAGTTGCCATCCAACTCGTCCACCGAATACGAAGGCGGCAACCTTGGCCACCGCATCGGTACCAAAAAAGGCTACTTTCCCGTGCCCCCGCAGGACTCCGCGCAAGACATGCGCAGCGAGATGCTGGCGGCTATGGCGAAAATGGGTGTGAAGGTTGAGAAGCACCATCACGAAGTGGCGTCGGCGCAACACGAACTCGGAATGAAGTTTTCGCCGCTGGTGCAGATGGCCGACCAGATGATGATCTACAAATATTGCATTCAGCAAGTGGCGCAGATCTACGGCAAGACCGCGACCTTCATGCCGAAGCCTGTCTACGGCGATAACGGCTCCGGCATGCATTGCCACCAATCGATCTGGAAAGCTGGCAAGCCGGTATTCGCGGGCAATAAATATTCCGACCTGTCGGAATTGTGCCTGTCATACATCGCCGGCGTCATCAAGCATGCCAAGGCGATCAATGCCTTCACCAACCCAACGACCAATTCCTACAAGCGATTAGTGCCGGGCTTCGAGGCACCGGTGCTGTTGGCCTATTCGGCGCGCAATCGCTCCGCGTCGTGCCGCATACCCTACACGACCAACCCGAAAGCCAAGCGTGTCGAGGTTCGCTTCCCCGATCCGCTCGCTAATCCATATCTCGCTTTTGCGGCAATGCTGATGGCGGGCCTTGACGGTATCAAGAACAAGCTCGATCCCGGAGCGGCAATCGACAAGGATCTCTACGATCTCCCGCCAGCGGAATTGAAGAGGATCCCGACAGTGTGCGGTTCCCTGCGCCAGGCGCTCGGTGAGCTGGATAAGGATCGCGAATTCCTGAAAGCAGGCGGCGTGTTCGATGACGATTTCATCGAATCTTATATCGACCTCAAAATGCAGGAAGTGATCCGGTTCGAACACACCCCGCATCCGGTCGAGTTCGACATGTACTATTCGGCGTAAGCGTTCCTCCCAGACATCGCGCGAGCGATGCAACTTTCTGGCGCCCCGCAAGGGGCGCCATTTTTCTTGTACCGAGTTATTGGCGAAAGGTGCCTTAAACCATCAGGAAAACGACAGCCACGAGCCCGGCCGCGATGCCGACAGCGGTCGCCAGCACTTGCCTGCGATGGCGCTTGGGCCCATAGACGCCGGCGGCACGGCGCGCGGCTATCAGAGCGGCATCGAATTCAGCGGAGTTCGAGTAAGCGCAAGCCAATGCCGCGCCTGCCTGCTCCGCATGAAGTTCGAGCGAAAGGGTGTCGGGATGGCTTTGCGAACGCCACATCGACGCATGGTACCGTGGATACAGTAAACGAGACGTTGAGATAAGACCGTTCGGGTCCCGATACCTCGGCCATCAACCTGCTGTGCTGCGGCGCGAAAACTGCGGAGCGGGCCCCGCCAACGGCGCGCGAGCGCGGCGCGCGGCGGTAATGAGCCGGGCGCGTTCGTTTGAGATATCGCCCTCGGCCTTGTGCAGGCGGTTGCGGCCGTCGTGCTTGGCGCGATACAGGGCGGCGTCGGCCCGCGCAATCAGCGCATCGATTGACGTGACCGCGTCGTAGGACGTCGTAGCGCCGATGCTGACGGTCGCCCCAACGGGAGCGTTGGCAATGGTAGCGCCTGCTGCCTCAAAGCCGGACCGGACGCGTTCAGCGATTTTAGTGGCGCTTTCCATGCCTCCAGGAACAATCGCGATAAACTCTTCGCCGCCGAACCTAGCAATGATGTCGTTGACGCGGGTACTTGCCCGCACGATCTGTCCGAAAAGGCGCAAGACCTCGTCACCCACAGCATGTCCAAAGCGATCATTGATTGACTTGAAGTGATCAAGATCGAACATCAACAATGCGACCGGCTCGGATCGCTTGGCCTGTTGTGTGCACAGGATTTGCGCGTTTTCGAAAAACGCGCGGCGGTTAAGCAGACCGGTCAGATGATCGGTGCACGCGGCAGTCCTGTAGACGTGGACGTGATAGTCCTTGACCATCAGCATCACAATAAATGCAGTGCCGACCGCGTAGAGTATTGTTTCAAGGGTGAATACCGTCAGCCAAGCCGCGTTATGCCCCGACGGCAAGAAAGCGTGCATGGCAAGCGGTATAAGAAATATTCCCGCGTGCAAGCAAGGCACTACAATGGCTGCGGCACGCGAATAGCGCGTTCTGCGCCGCTCACGCCAAAGTTCTATAGCGATGAAGAACGTATAGGCCGGGACGATCAAGGCGCCGAGGATCTGGCCGTTGCCATTCTCCAACACGCCTGGAATTTGACCAAGCGCCAACCAGACGGCGGCGCCGATGAAAGTCGCGCTCGGCAGCAAGCGTCTGCCTTGGAACAACCGGACGCCGTTCCAGATCATGCCGCAGGCAAGAAAGGTCAAAGCGCCCGGCACAGCCGGTGGCAACTTGATCAATGGTGTTGGCATGCTCCACAGCGCCATCGACGACGCGCCGATCAGATAAGCCGAACCCCACCATGCCAGTGCGCGAACGTTGCGTTGTTGCAGCCAGTCAATGATCAGGAATAGACCGAGCAAGCCGGAAATGCACACAGCCACCAACGACAGCGTTGGTAAATCCAAGGCCGAGGATTGCAGGTTACCCACTAGCAACATACGCGCTCCCACGTGCCGTCCGCTACGCATGCGGCGCCGGACAACGCCAGCAAAATAGCGCTGTGGTCGTAGGTTTCCGTTGCGCAATTAGACGGGCTTCGACGAAAGACTGCCTCGAATTGTAGTCAATTCGTGCAGCCAATATTGAGGTTCGCTAGCTCCCGGTGAGCCAAATTCACATCGCTGTGGAGTAAACAAACTCGATAAACTTTGAACGATCCGAAAATCACAAGCAAAAAGGCGCGCTTATTGCGCGGCTTTGGATAAGCATATTGGTCGGCTAACGCTTCGAAAACTGGAAGGAGCGCCGGGCCTTTGCGCGACCGTATTTCTTGCGCTCGACCACGCGCGGATCGCGGGTAAGAAACCCGCCACGTTTGAGCGCACCACGCAAATCGGGTTCGAAATAAGTCAGCGCCTTAGCTAACCCGTGTCGCACTGCGCCGGCCTGCCCGGACAGACCACCTCCGGAAACGGTGCAGGTTACATCGTATTGTCCGCCGCGATTGGTCGCGACTAGCGGCTGCTGGATCAACATACGAAGCACCGGACGCGCGAAAAACACTTCTACGGCCTTTGTATTGATGAGTATCTTGCCAGAGCCCGGTTTGATCCATACGCGCGCGACGGCGTTTTTGCGCTTTCCGGTCGCATAGGCGCGGCCCTGAGCGTCGACCTTTTTTTCGTACTTTGGCGCTTCGGGAGCGGCCGGTTTAAGCGTCGCCAAACCTTCCAAAGATTGCACGGTCTCGGCCACGGTTAGGCACTCCTCACGTTCTTGCGATTCATGACAGCCACATCGAGCTTTTCCGGCTTCTGCGCCTCATGCGGATGTTCAGGACCCGGATAGACACGGAGATTTCCAAGCTGAACACGCCCGAGCGGGCCCCGTGGCAGCATGCGTTCCACAGCTTTCTCGACCACGCGCTCCGGGAACCGCCCCTCCAAAATGGACTTGGCCGTGCGTTCCTTGATGCCGCCGATAAACCCGGTGTGATGATGGTAAACTTTTTTATCGCGCTTGCGTCCGGTCAGCACCGCCTTGGCGGCGTTGACAACAATGACGTTGTCGCCGTCGTCGACATGGGGGGTGTAGGTCGCTTTGTGCTTGCCGCGCAGGCGCAATGCCACGATCGATGCAAGGCGGCCAACAACGAGCCCGGTAGCATCGATTGTCACCCATTTTTTTGTGATGTCGGCAGCCTTCGCCGAAAAGGTCTTCATTGGTAATTCCCTGGGAGCTTGAGCGCGCCCCAACCGCGCTGCCGCTTTCTAGCTGACGTGCCTGCGATCGGTCAACGGCGGTACGATAATATTTATTATGCAAAATCATACTGTTATAAGAATGGTATTTTTTTACCAAAGGCTAATTAGTAGTCCGGAATTGAATAGGTGGAGGTTACATGTGCCACCGGCTCCGCCAGACCATCCGAAAAGATCATAACCTCCCCAACTGCCAGCCGTTTTCCAACCTTCATCAGGCGGGCATCCGCAATCAGGTCCCCTTTCCGCGGTTTCCGCAGGAAATTGATGGTGAGGTTTGTGGTGACTGCCAGCGGCTGAGGGCCAACGGCGGAAAAAACGGCCACGTACATCGCAAAATCGGCAAGCTCCATCATGGTTGGCCCGGAAATCGTGCCGCCTGGCCGCAAGGAACCCTCTTCAAAATGCCGTCTTACGCGGATGTTTGCGTATTCAACCCGCTCGATCGTCAGTCCGCACCCTGGATAAAACCCTTGCGGGAAAACCTCACGCAGCAGCTTCGAGATTTCGTCGGCATTCATCGCCGGAGCCGGCATACTTGACCCTCTCGCCGGCCGATCCGGCGTCTTGGTCATAGACGGCGCCGCTGTCGGGTCAATCGGGCAGTTCAAGACCTGCCGTAAAGGTCGCGTAACTCGCGCTTGGCCCTTTCCAGCTTCTGTTTGCGGCTCCTGGAAAGGCTGCTCCCAGCGCGATTGATGAAGAAAGTGAGCATCGACATCGCCGACCGGTATGAGTTCGATTTGCGCCTCCGGCTGCGGTCGGCGGAAAGCTTGAGCGAGACCGCAATCTTCCGCGGGCTTGCTTTGCTGAAGACCCCTTTCTCAAGCGTCAGCGCGTCACTTTCCCGACTAACGCGAGCTGACCAGCGCTTTCTGTCTCGTTTCGGATGCTTTGATTTCGCGCGCCGTTTGATCATAGCTGCTAACGTGAAACCTGGGCTGCCGTTCCGAGCCTTGCACCGGGCTGTCCTCGGACTATGGTTTGTATCATCGACAATGGGAACGCCGCTCGTATGAACGCGCCGACTGCCCCCCTAGCCTCCGATGTGCCAGTGCTGCTGCGTGATGGCAGCAAAGATGTTATCACGCTGCTTTTAAACCGGCCTGACGCGCGCAATAGCTTGTCGGAAGCCATGTTGATCGCGCTGTCGCAGGCATTGACTGAAATTGCAAACGACACGACCGTCCGCGCCGTCGTCATCGCTGCCAACGGCCCCGCGTTTTGCGCAGGTCATGATCTCAAGGAACTCACCAGCCGGCGAAACGACGCAGACCGCGGCCGGGAATACTTTCAGCGCATTATGACGATGTGCAGTGCCATGATGCAGCAGATCGTCAACCTCCCGCAGCCGGTGATAGCTGCCGTCCAGGGCGTAGCGACAGCGGCCGGCTGTCAACTGGTGGCAAGTTGTGATTTGGCAGTCGCATCTACTGAAGCGAAATTTGCAACGCCGGGCGTTGACATTGGCTTATTCTGTTCAACCCCGATGGTCGCTCTCTCGCGGAATGTCGCGCGCAAGCATGCCATGGAAATGCTGTTAACCGGCGATGCCATGAATGCCGACGACGCTTATCGAATCGGGCTCGTCAACTGTGTGGTAAGCCCTGGAAAGGAGCGCGGGGAAGCTTTGGCTTTCGCGCGCAAGATCGCCGGCAAATCGAGTCATGTCGTGCGGATTGGCAAAGCAGGCTTTTATCGCCAGGCAGAAATGAGCCTGGCCGAGGCCTACAAATACGTGACCGGGGTTATGGTCGAAAACCTAATGGCGCGCGATGCCGAGGAAGGTTTGAACGCATTTATCGACAAACGCGAACCCAGATGGGAAGACCGTTGATGCCGGTCTCCCGCAACATCGAAAGATAGCGTGAGCGTCACAGAGAGCCGCCGCTGGTCAGCGGCTCTCTGACGCTGGTAGATCAGGCGATAAGAGAAATGTTCTCCTGCGTTTCTCGCTCACCCTGTTCATTGGCGGCCCGCCCCGAGCTTGGCAACTGCAACACGGTCGCGATTTGGCCCTCACAGAGATCGGTGACCAGAACAATCTTCCCATCTGGGAACTCGAGCGCATCGTGATGCGCTGCTGGCCGATTGAGATTTACCTGACGAAAGCGCGCCACCTTGTGAAGCGATTTCTTGCTGGGCAAGAACCTGAATGACGCATCACATTCGACTTCTTTTTCAAACGCAAGTTCCGTCCCTGGCAGCAGGCAGACCGCTACGCGCGGCTGAGCGGGATCCGAAAAACCGCGCGTGATCGCATTCGGAAATTGGGTCGATACAAGCTTGTCACCGACCTTAGCGGGTCGGGACGCAACGTCGTGAAGACTGTAGTCACACATCGAACGCCTCCTGTTTGTGCACAACCTAGGCGGCGCCCCTCAGCGTTCTGATCGCAGCAAACCAGCATGACCATCTTATGTCGCTGTCACCGCAATCCTGCCCAAATCAAACAAGCGCGGCCCTACCGTGAGCAACAGCGCGAGGCTATCTTTGTTCCGCAAAGGCATTGGGCTGAATAATGGTAGGATACATGAGCAATTCCAGCCGGGTATTCACCGCAGCTGCACAGCAGGCGCAAGCCGAGCGTGGCTCGGCAAAAGCATACGAAAAGCGTATCGCCGAGGGTTTTCCCGATCGGGTGACCCCGGAGCTCGCGAAGTTTATTGCCGAACAGGATACCGCCTTCCTGGCCACGGCGACGGCGGACGGCGCCCCTTACATCCAGCACCGAGGTGGACCGAGGGGCTTCATCAAAGTTATCGATGAAAAGACGCTTGGCTTCGCAGACTACCGCGGCAACAGGCAATACATAACCCTCGCCAATCTTTCCGAGAACGACCGTGCATTTCTGTTCTTGCTTGACCCCGCGCGGCGACAGCGCATCAAACTCTGGGGCCGCGCACGTATGATTGAAAACGATCCTGCCCTCGTCGCCGGTCTGTCCGACGAGGGCTACAAGGCGCGACCGGAGCGCGCCATTCTTTTCAGCATCGAGGCCTGGGATGTGAACTGTTCGTCACATATTGTCACGCGTTTTTCGGAGGCCGAGATCGAGCAAGCTTTTGCGTCGGTTCGAGCCAAAGTCGACGAGTTGCAGGACGAGAACGCACGTCTGCGCGCTGCACTCGCGCGTGGCGACGTCGCAATCGCTACTGACGGCGAACGTTAGACGCTCACATACGGTCCCGGACGCGCACGATGCCCGGCAGACTGCGTTGCATAAAAATAGCGCGGTGGTTCGTAGTGCTCCTCGGCCGTAGCCGGATCGAGAAAGCGACCACCCGCGATGTCGTTGCGCGTTCGGGGTCGACCATGGAAAACCGCGCCAGAGGTGGCACCGGATGGCACGGTTGAACCCAATACGAATATGCGATTCCCGTTCTTTACCGCAAATCGCCGCGCAGACGCCTACGTCCTTTCGCTCCGCCCTCGCTGCTTCTATGTTCACGCGCATGAACCACGAAGTCTATGACGACGCCTATATCCGCGGCATTCTCAACACCGTGAAGACAATCGCCATGGTTGGCATATCCCCCAGGGATAACCGGCCGAGCTATTTCGCATTCAAGTATTTGATGGAACGCGGTTACCGCATGATTCCGGTCAACCCCGGCCAGGTCGGGCAGAGCATCCTCGGGCAAAAGGTCTATGCGAGGCTGTCCGACATTCCCGAGCCCGTGGACATGGTCGACATCTTTCGTACGTCCGAATATGCCCTGCCAATTGTGAAGGAGGCGCTGGCACTTAAACCTCCGCCGCAGGTGATCTGGATGCAGCTCACCGTGCGCAACGATGAGGCCGCTAAACTCGCAGAGCGCGCCGGCCTAAAAGTCGTGATGAACCGCTGCCCAAAAATCGAATATGGCCGTCTCTCTTCCGAGATTTCATGGATGGGCGTGAACTCGCGCACGCTCTCCTCAAGGCGAGCTCAAACTTTAGGCTCAGGTGTACAACGAATGCGCCTCGAGCCTGCAAAAGAAAGCGACGATACATGTTGAGTTTGGCGTTCTCGTCGATATTGCCTTGACGGCGCGGCTATCCCGCCCCACTAATCGCCGCCGCATCTCTGGTGGGAAAGTCAGTCCCGCCTACAACACTGATCGGGGGACACATGGCTGACGTCGAGCGCACTCCGGGATTTGCAACTCTGTCCATCCACGCTGGCGCCAAGCCCGATCCCACCACGGGCGCGCGAGCGACGCCTATTTATCAAACGACATCATTCGTCTTCGACGATGTCGATCATGCGGCCGCGTTATTCGGCCTCCAGACGTTCGGAAATATCTACACGCGCATTGGCAATCCGACTTGCGCTGTATTGGAGGAGCGCGTTGCGGCACTCGAAGGCGGCACCGCCGGACTTGCTATCGCCTCCGGCCACGCCGCGCAAGTGATCGTGATGCATGCGCTGATGACACCGGGCGACGAATTTGTCGCTTCGAAAAAGCTCTATGGCGGATCGATCAATCAATTCAACCATTCTTACAAAAACTTCGGGTGGAACGTCGTATGGGCAGACCCCGATGACCTCAACTCGTTCGCGAAAGCAGTCACACCGAAGACGAAATGTATATTCATCGAGTCAATCGCCAACCCGGGCGGCGTTATCACCGACATCGAGGCCATTGCGAAGATTGCTCGTAAGGCAGGAGTTCCGCTGATTGTCGACAACACACTTGCAACGCCGTACTTGTGCAAACCGATCGACTATGGCGCGGATATCATCGTGCACTCGCTTACTAAATTTCTTGGCGGACACGGCAACTCGATCGGTGGAATGATTGTCGACGGCGGCACCTTCAACTGGTCTCGCGACAAAAGGTACCCGATGCTCTCTGAGCCTCGGCCCGAATATCAGGGTATTATCCTGCACGAAACCTTCGGAAACTTCGCGTTTGCCATCGCCTGCCGTGTGCTGGGCTTACGCGATCTCGGTCCTGCACTGTCACCATTCAACGCTTTCCTTATCCTGACAGGGATCGAGACGCTGCCGCTGCGCATGCAACGTCACTGCGAAAATACTCTGGCAGTCGCACAGTGGCTCGCGAAGCGTCCGGAGGTCGCTTGGGTGAGCTATCCGGGACTCGCTGGCGACAAGTATAATTCGCTCGCCAAAAGATATGTGCCGAAGGGCGCCGGCGCGGTGTTCACCTTCGGGCTGAAAGGTGGCTATGACGCCGGCGTAAAACTTGTTTCGAACGTCAAGCTCTTTTCGCATCTCGCCAATATCGGCGATACCCGCTCGCTCATCATTCACCCCGCGTCGACCACACACCGGCAATTGTCAGACGCACAAAAGACCCAGGCGGGTGCGGGACCGGACGTCGTGCGGCTGTCGGTTGGTCTCGAGGACAAGGAAGACATTATTGCCGATCTCGAACAGGGTTTGATTGAAAAGTGATCGGCTAGGACTTCTTCAAAGTCCGCGCCACGTAGTCGCGAATGTAGGCGAGCGTCGCCTGCGCAGTCCAGATTTCGGTCACTGCCTTATCCGTAACCTGTCCACTCGCTTGCAGGCGCTCTGTCACAGGCTGGCGGATTTGCATCTTGGTCTGCGCAAAGGCCACCGGCGAAAGCAAAGAAAGCTCCTGCGCGACCGCCATCGCGTCTTCCAAAAGCTCCTCCGGCTCCGCCACTTCATCGATCCAGCCGCGTCGTAAAGCCTCGTCGGTAGCGTAAGTCCCGCCCAACAACGTAAATTCAGGCAGATAGCGCGGTGGCACTGCGAAGCGCACGATTTCCAAGGCCAGCGAAGGGAACGGCACACCGACGAGAATTTCGGTCACGCCAATGCGTCCCATCTCACGCGCCATGATACGGCGGTCTGCACAACAGGCGAGCACACAGCCGCCCGCGATGGCATGGCCGTTGACCGCCACCACCACCGGTTTTGGATGAAAGAACACCGCCTCATAGAGGCGGTGCAAGGCCGGCAGGAATTTACGAATATAGTCGGCGCCGCCCTCACTCAGTCGCTTTAGATCAACTCCCGCCGAAAAGATTCGACCTTGGCCGGTCAGCACTACAGCCTTCGCATCCGAATTGCGCAGGTCGGCAAACCGGTTGGCAATTGCATCACAGAATTCGATATCAAGCGCATTGGCCTTGCCGTGCATTAGCGTCAGGACGGTAACTTGATCCCTGAGCTCGTTGTTGATCATGCGTGTTGCTCCGCGGTAGCGCTTTCCGGCGAATAAAACGTTACACGATGCGACAACTGCTCCGCATGAATCACCGCGATGGTAAACACGACGATTGCCATCACCTGATGCGCGAGCGCAAGTGGAACAGGCGCCTGATGGAGCAAGGTGACAATCCCGAGTCCGACCTGCAAAGTCACTGCTCCGGTAAGCACAACGGCGCCAAGTAAACCGCGTTTTGCGCGAAATGCATTGTATGCATGCAATACTGCCATTAGCCAGATCGTATAGGCGACCATGCGGTGGTCGAACTGGACCGTCAGCCCATTTTCAAACAGGTTGCGCCAGACCGGCGCGATAAACCACAGACGTTCTGGCGCCGGAATAAATGCGCCGTCGATCAGCGGCCATGTATTGAATACGAGGCCGGCATCGAGACCCGCCACCAAAGCGCCGAGGTAGATTTGCAGCAATAGGAGTATTGCGATAGCGAACGCGCCGATACGGATGCGCGCTGGCGCTTCTGTTGGGACTTGATGTACGAGTTGCTGCGCCGTCCAAAGGATCGCCGCGTAGATCACACTGGCCAGGGTGAGATGAAAGGCAAGGCGGTATTGCGAGACGCTTATGCCTTGCGTAAGTCCGGACGAGACCATCCACCACCCGACCGCACCGAGTGCACCGCCGGCGAAGAAAATGATCCACAATCGACTCCGCAACTTGTGTGGAATGGCGCCGCGCCATAGGAAGAATAGAAATGGCAGAAGAAATATGACACCGGTCAGGCGTGCCAGTAGCCGGTGTGACCATTCCCACCAATAGATCACCTTGAAAGCGCCAAGACTCATGCCACGATTAAGTTCGCGATATTGCGGGATAGTTTGGTATTTCGTGAATTCGGCCTGCCACTCGTTTTCCGATAACGGCGGCAGCACGCCTGTAACCGGCTTCCATTCAACAATCGACAGACCGGATTCCGTCAGTCGTGTCGCGCCGCCAACCACCAGGGTCAAAAAGATCATTGCGGCGGCCGTGAGCAGCCAGAACCGCACAGCACGTAGATGATTTTTGGACGCTTTGACCGTCTGGAACATGAGTACTTGCTTGCAGGGAATGGCGCGGACCATATAGTCATGCGCCTGCATTCGCAATCAAACCGAACAGGAACCCATGTCCATCCGGGCTCGCAAATTCATCGGTGCCATCGCCCTGCTCGTGCTTGTGTCGGGGTGGGGTTTGTTGGCGATGGCGTTTGCGCAATCCGTGCTGACCGACATCAATGGTTTTGTAGCGGCGATCTACTACGTTGTTGCTGGACTCGGCTGGGTCCTGCCGGCAATGCCATTGATCAGCTGGATGGCCAGACCCGACCGTGCATGATCTCTGGCGCTAGGCCGCGCTCACTCGGCGAAATCGGTTGGAGAAGGCAGTACTTGCGCCCGACATAAGCACTTTCAGATATCGCTGCTGCTGGAGTTCACCGCTGACCAATATGCGCGGCAACGCGGTCAGATAATCGCGGTGTACCTTGAAAAGCACGCCGGGCCGCGCTGTCACCGCAGTCTTGAAGCCAAGCTCTGCCGCAATACGGAATTCGCGAGGGCCCGCCGCTGTCGAATCGCCCACAGGATAAGATAAATGCTGCGGCCGTTTTCCAAGCGCTGCCTCCAGCACTGCGCGGCTCATTTCGATTTCCGCGCGTACCGTCGCCTCGCTCGGCACCCTTCTGAGAATCATGTGATTGACGGTATGCGCGGCAATTGTGCAGAGCGGATCGGCCGCGAGATCCGCGATCTCGGACCAATCCATACAAAGGTCGCGGCAGAAGGAAACCACGTCGATGTCGTAATATGAACACA
>Ga0187788_10000200_pt1 | contig 16352 bp, 17 predicted proteins | sample 1015_BV01_MP10_2_FD_133008 | JGI IMG/M metagenome (GOLD analysis project Ga0187788, IMG submission 133008) | Tropical peat soil microbial communities from peatlands in Department of Meta, Colombia - 1015_BV01_MP10_20_MG | ecosystem: Environmental > Terrestrial > Soil > Wetlands > Peat | place...
CGGGGTCCAGGACGGTGACCTCCGCCGTGCGCGGGCAGCTGCGCGATCCGGCCACCCGCTCCGAGGCGATGAGCCTGATCCTGCGCCACGCCAGCTGGACCGGTTGATCGAACCGTTGAGCGGGTGCTTGAACGGGTCGTTGCTCGGATCCACCGCCGAGATCATCGGCGAGATCATCGGCGAGATCATCGGCGAGATCATCGGCGAGATCACCGGCCCGGCTCGGCGGGGGCGCTTGTCGGAATAGGGTGAAGCCGTGGTCCAGGGCGAGGTGTGTGGGCTCCCACCCCGTCTGGCGCGGGTGCGGCGATGCCTGGTGATGGGTGTGGTCAACGTCACGCCGGACTCCTTCAGCGACGGCGGTCGGTGGTTCGAACCCGAAGCCGCGATCGCGCACGGCATCCGGCTGCTCGACGAGGGCGCCGACGTCCTCGACATCGGCGGTGAGTCCACCCGACCGGGCGCGCAGCGGGTGCCGCTGGAGGAGGAGCTGCGCCGGGTGATCCCGGTGATCCGCGAGCTGGCCGCCGGCGACGCCGTGGTCAGCGTGGACACGATGCGCGCGGAGGTGGCCGACGCGGCTCTGGCCGCCGGTGCCGCGCTGGTGAACGACGTCAGCGGCGGGATGGCCGACCCGTCGATGGCCGGGCTGGTCGCCGAGGCAGGCGTCCCCTACATCGTGGTGCACTGGCGGGCCCCGAGCGCCGAGATGGAGTCCCGTGCTGTCTATGCCGACGTGGTCGCCGAGGTGCGCGCCGAGTTGCAGGCCCGCCTCGAGGCTCTGGCCGAGGTGGGCGTGCGACCGGAGCAGGTGGCGCTGGACCCCGGCCTGGGGTTCGCCAAGAACAGCCCGCACAACTGGGCGCTGCTGGCGGGCCTGGACGCCCTGCACGGGCTCGGCCGGCCCCTGGTGCTCGGCGCCTCGCGCAAGCGGTTCCTCGGTGCGCTGCTGGCCGGCCCGGACGGCGAGCCGGCGCCGGTCGAGGACCGGGACTTCGCCACCTCGGCGATCTCCGCGTTCGCCGCCGGCGCCGGGGTGTGGTGCGTGCGGGTGCACGAGGTGCGGCCGTCCGCGGACGCCGTCCGGGTGGTGGAGGCGATCGGGGCCTGCCGGCAGGGGGCGGCCGAGCCCGAGGCGCCGGGCGGCGCACCGTGACCCTGCCACCGGTGCTGGACGTCGAGGGCCGCCCGCTGGACCAGATCCGCCTGCTCGGCGTGCGGGCCACCGGGTTCCACGGCGTCCTCGACCACGAGCGGCGGCAGGGCCAGGAGTTCGGTGTGGACGTCGTGCTGCACCTCGACAGCCGGCCCGCGGCGGCCAGCGACCTGCCCGGCGACACCGTCGACTACGGCGCTCTCGCCGGGCAGGTCGCCGGGATCGTCCGGGGCGAGCCGGTGGCGCTGCTGGAGACCCTGGCCGCGCGGATCGGCGCGGCGTGCCTCGCCGACCCGCGGGTGGTCGCCGTCGACGTGGCCGTGCACAAGCCGCAGGCCCCGATCCCCGAGCCGTTCGACGACGTCGTCGTGGCGGTCCGGCGGACCCGCGGGGAGGCCCCCTCGTGAGCCGTCCTGCAAGCCCTGCCGCCAGTCCTGAAGCGAGCCCTGAAGCGAACCCTGCCGTGAGCCCTGCGGTGTCCGTGCTCGACCTGGAGCCGGCCGCGCCCGCCGATGCGGTGCTCGCCCTCGGCGCCAACCTGGGTGACCGGGAGTCGACCCTGCGCTCCGCGACGGCCGCGCTGGCGAACCAGCCCGGCATCGAGGTCCGCGCGGCGTCCGGGGCGTGGCAGACCGCCCCGGTCGGTGGACCCCGGCAGCCGGACTATCTCAACGCCGTGCTGCTCGTGCGCACCAGGCTGTCACCGCGCGGGCTGCTGGCCGCCTGCCACCGCGTGGAGGCCGGACTCGGCCGGGAGCGCGGGGTCCGCTGGGGGCCGCGCACCCTCGACGTCGACGTCATCACCTACGGCGACCTCGTGGTGCGCGCGCCGGACGTCGAACTGCCGCACCCCCGCGCCGCCGGGCGCGCGTTCGTGCTGGCGCCCTGGAACCAGGCCGACCCGCAGGCCGTTCTGCCGGGGGCGGGAGGCCCGCACCAAGTGGTGGACCTGCTGCGGGAGGCCGCCGACCGAGACACGGTGCAGCTGAGGCCGGACATCGCCCTGATCGACTCGGATCTGACCGACTCGGACCTGATCAACCTGACAGCCGGGCCGGAGGAGACGGCCGTGCCGGAGGAGGCGGAGTGAAACCGGCCAGGTGGCCAAGCCTTGTCCTGATCGCCCTGGTCACCGGCGTCGTGGGATGGCTGTTCCTGCACGCCTGGACCGGCAACGGGCATGAGCCGCTGCCGCTTCCCTGGACGGCGGTGGCGGGCACCGTCGCCCTGGCGATCGCGGTGATCGCGGCCGGGCTGCCGGTCCGCCAGTGGCAACGCGGACACCGCGACCGGGATCTCGACCCGCTGGTCGCGGCGCGCACCGTGGTGCTGGCGAAGGCGGCCGCCTACGGCGGGGGGGTGCTGGCCGGCTGGTACGCCGCGCAGGCGCTGTCCATCCTGCCCGACGTGGTGGGGGCCCGCCGGATCCGGCTGCTGCTCGCCGTCCTGGCCTTTCTCGCCGCCTGCGGGGTGGCGGCGGCCGGGCTGGTGGTGCAGCACTGGTGCCGGATCCCGCCCAGCGACGAGGACCAGCGGGGGAATCACCGCGATGACGCAGCGTAGCTGCCAATAGGACTAGACCGTACAAATCGGCGCGCCCCCTAGCGATCCGGGGCATTGACGGCTTAACGTTCGCCTCGTGATCCCTCGGGGAGGTCGTGCCGAGCAGCCGGCGTGGCGGGGGATGGCGTCGTCGGTCGGCGTCCCGGGGTTGGCCTCGGGGGCGCTGATCACGACTGCACTGGTGGTCGGCGGGACCAGCCTGTGGGTCGGGGGCCCCGCACTCGCCGCATGCGGCATCGCCGCCGCGGTGGGCGCGGCCCTGATCGAACGCGCCCGCGCCCGCGAGCTCACGCTGCGCGTCGGCCGGCTCCGGCAACGCCACGGTCGCCAGCGGGCCGAGCTGTGGTCGACGATCGCCGGCCTGCGCCGCCAGGTCATCGCCCTGCAGGAGGGCCAGGAGCGCCGGGTCGCGGATGCGCGTGCCTGGGCCGCCCTGTTCGCCACCGTGACCGGGATGGCGGACGTCGGCCCGGCCATCGCCGCCGCTCGCCCGTACGTCCCGCACGCCGACATGCCGCCCACCCAGGAACTGGCGGCGGTGGACCTGCCGGTGACCCAGTGGGAGAACGTGGGCCCCCCCGAGCAGCAGTGGGAGTACGCCCGCCACCCCGAGGAGCGGTGGGCCAGGGTGCGCCGTCCCGAGGAGCAGTGGGAGTACGTGGTCCATCCCGAGCGGCGGATGCTCGCCACCGCCCCGGCTGCCCGTGTGGTCGAGCAGGTGGTCGAGCAGGTGGTCGAGCAGGTCGTCGAGCAGGTCGTCGAACCCCGCGACGAGCCCGCGGCACCCCGGTGGACGCCGGCGCCCGCTGACTCGCTCTGACTCCCGCTACGTGTTCCTTCTGCCCGTCTGCGGCGCGTCGATCTACTTGTCGATGTCCCCGACGACGAAGAAGGTCGACCCGAGGACGGCGACCAGGTCGGCGATCAGGCAGCCGGGCAGGATGCGGGTGAGCACCTGGATGTTGTTGAACGACGCCGAGCGCAGCTTCAGCCGCCAGGGAACCTTGTCCCCGCGCGAGACCAGGTAGTAGCCGTTGATCCCCAGCGGGTTCTCGGTCCACTGGTAGATGTGGCCCTCCGGGACTCTCAGCACCTTGGGCAGCTTCACGTTGATCGGGCCCGGGGGCAGCGACCGGAGCCTCCCCACGCAGGCCTCGATCAGGTCGAGGCTGACGTGCACCTGCTCGATCAGCACCTCGAACCTGGCCAGGCAGTCGCCCTCGGTCCGGGTCACCACCCGTCCCGGACCGCCGGGGGCGAACAGCGTGCCGTAGGCCAGGTACGGCTCGTCCCGGCGCAGGTCGACGTCCAGCCCGCTGGCCCGTGCGATCGGGCCGCTCACCCCGAAGGCGGCGGCCAGCTCGGGGTCCAGGACGCCGACGCCGCGGGTGCGTGCCCGCAGGATCTCGTTGCCGGTCAGCATCGACTCCAGCTGCGGCAGCCGGCGCCGGACGCCGCCCACCGCGGCGAGCACGCGCTGCAGCCAGCCCGCCGGGAGGTCCTCCTTCAGGCCGCCGACCCGGTTGAACATGTAGTGCATCCGGCCGCCGGAGATCTCCTCCATCACGGCCTGCAGCTCCTCCCGCTCGCGGAACGCGTAGAAGACGGGGGTGATCGCGCCGAGCTCGAGGGGATAGGCGCCGAGGAACATCAGGTGGTTCAGCACCCGGTTGAGCTCGGCGAGCAGGGTGCGGGCCCACACCGCGCGCTCGGGCACGTCCATGCCGAGCATCCGCTCGGCGGCCAGCACGACCCCGAGCTCGTTGGCGAAGGCGGACAGCCAGTCGTGCCGGTTGGCCAGGACGATGATCTGCCGGTAGTCGCGGACCTCGAAGAGCTTCTCCGCGCCGCGGTGCATGTAGCCGACGATCGGCTCGGCCGACACCACCCGCTCGCCGTCGATGGTCAGCCGCAGCCGCAGCACCCCGTGGGTGGCCGGGTGCTGCGGCCCGATGTTCAGCACCATGTCGGACGTCGCCAGCCCGCCGGCGCCCACGCCGACGGTCAGCTGCTGGGTGGTCGGCGGCGCGCCCTCAGGTGCGCCAGGGGGTTCCGGTGCCCGGGTCTGCGTGGCCACCCCGCCCCGCCGCTGGTGCTGCCCCCCGCGGTGGCCGCTTTCCTGGCCGGGCAGCACGTCCATGTGCCGAGTCTGCCACGCGGCCCGGAGCGGCCTGCCCACCCGGAGGATGCGGGCGTTTCCGCGCGGAAGCCGCGCTCCGGGCAGGCAACCGCAAGGCGGGCGTGCGTGCTGTGGGATCCTTGGCGCCATGGTGTCGGCGAAGGTGGCGGGACCCTTCGACCCGGACGGCGTGAGCTGGATCCCGGTGTCGCCCCGCCTGGCCACCGCGCGGCGCGTGCTGCTGGTGGCCTTCACCGTGCCCGCCGCGCTGGCGTGCCTGGTCCTGGCGTTCGTGGTCGGCCAGGGGGCGCTGGCGCTGGCGGCCCTGGTGCCCCTGGGTCTGGGCGGCTGGGGCTGGTGGCTGATCGGCCGCCAGGTGCGCGCCTGGGGGTACGCCGAGCGCGACGACGACCTGCTGGTCCGGCACGGGGTGCTGCAGCGGCACCTGGTCGTCGTCCCGTACGGGCGGATGCAGTACGTCGACGTCCAGGCCGGCCCGCTGGACCGGCTGGTGGGGATCGCGCGGCTGCAACTGCACACCGCCTCGGCCGGCACCGACGCGGTGATCCCCGGGGTCGCCGCCGGGGAGGCGGCCCGGCTGCGCGACCGGCTCGCCTCGCGGGGTGAGGCGCAGTTGGCGGGGTTGTGAGCCGGCCGCCGGGCGCGGACGGACAGTGGCACCGGGTCCACCCGCTGACCCCGCTGATCTCCTCCTGGCAGGCGCTGGTCGTCATCCTGATCTTCGTCGGGCAGGGGTTCGGGCAGGACGCCCTGCAGGGCCATGACATGCCCACCGGTGTGCCCGGGGACTTCCGGCACGGGCTGGGCGGCTGGCTGGCCGCCGGCGGTGCGGTGCTGGTCGGGGTGCTGGTGCTGGTCGGCGCCCTGGCCGCCCTGTCCTGGCGGATGACCCGCTTCCGGGTGACCGAGGAGGCCCTGGAGATCCACCACGGCGTGCTGGTCCGCAGCCAGCGCCGGGCCCGCCTGGACCGGCTGCAGGCGGTCGACGTCGTCCAGCCCCTGATCGCCAGGCTGGTCGGGCTGGCCCGGCTGACCCTCGAGGTGGCCGGCGGGTCCGACTCGAAGATCACGCTCTCGTACCTCACCGAGGCCCAGGCGAACAGCCTGCGCAACCATCTGCTGGCCCGGGCGGCCGGGCTGCGCTACGAGACCGACGAGGCCCCGGAGGCGCCCGAGCACCAGGTGCTGCAGGTCCCGGTGTCCCGGCTGGTCGGCTCGCTGCTGCTGTCCTCGGCCGCGGGGATCGCCGTGTGCATCGTGATCGGGCTCGCCGTCGCCACCGTGATCAGCCGCCAGTTCGGGCCGATCGCGGCCATCCTCCCGGCGATGCTCGCGATCGTCGGCCTGCTCTGGCACCGGTTCAGCGGCGGGTTCGCGTTCCGGCTGGCGACCTCGCCGGACGGGCTGCGGCTGCGGCACGGCCTGCTGGAGCAGCGGGCCCAGACCGTGCCGCCGGGGCGGGTGCAGGCGATCGGGCTGGACCAGCCGCTGCTGTGGCGCTCGGCCGACTGGTGGTCGGTCCGGGTCAACATCGCCGGGTACGGAGGGTCGCGGGAGAGCGAGAACTCCACCGAGTCGGTGCTGCTGCCGGTGGGCACCCGGGAGGAGGCGATCCAGGTGCTCGCGCTGGTGGCGCCGGATCTCGGCGTCTCCGCCGACGAGAACGCCTACCACGTCGTGCAGGCCGGCCTGACCGGGACGGGCCCGGCCCTCGGATACCAGAGCAGCCCGTCGCAGGCCCGCTGGCTGGATCCGGTCGTCTGGCGCCGGAACGGGTTCCGGGTCACCCGGCAGGTGCTGCTGACCCGTTCCGGGCGGCTGCATCGCAGGCTGGACGTCGTCCCGCACGCCCGCACCCAGAGCTGCGGGCTGTCCCAGGGCTGGCTGCAGCGACGGCTGGGACTGGTCACGTTCGTGCTGCACTCCACGCCCGGGCCGGTGAGCCCCTACGTCCGGCACCTGGATGCGACCACCGGCGCGCGGTTGGTGGTGGAGCAGTCGCAACGGGCCCGCCTGGCCCGGGTCACCGCCGGGCCGGAGCGCTGGATGGAGCGGCCGGCCCCGGTGCCGCCACCGCCGGCGTGATCCGGGGCCGGCCGGCCGGCCTCACCGCGAGGGGACGGCGGGTGCGGCCGGCAGCTGGATGACCCTGTCGATGACTCCGGCGGCGGGGGCGAGCGGCAGGTGCACGGTGAACGTGGTGCACCCGGGCCGGCTGGAGACCTCGACCCGGCCGTGGTGGGCCTCGACCACCGCCGCCACGATGGCCAGGCCCAGCCCGGTGCTCCCGGCGGCGCGCGAGCGAGACTCGTCGCCCCGGGCGAAGCGCTCGAACACCTCCGGCTGCAGGTCGGGTGGGATGCCCGGGCCGTCGTCCGTGACGCTCAGCACCGCTTCAGCCGGCACCGCCTCGGCCCCTGGCTGTGCCCGCAGCATGACCCGGACGGTGGTCCCCGGCGGGGTGTGGGTGCGGGCGTTGGCCAGCAGGTTGGCGACCACCTGGTGGCACCGCGCCCGGTCGCCGATCACGCTCACCGGCTGCTCCGGCAGGTCAAGCTGCCAGTCGTGGTCGGGGCCCGCGGCGTGGGCGTCGCTGACCGCGCCGACGACCAGTTCGGACAGGTCCACCGGCTTGCGCTCGACCGGGCGTCCCTCGTCCAGGCGGGCCAGCAGCAGCAGGTCCTCGACCAGGCCGGTCATCCGGCGGGCCTCGGACTCCACCCGGGCCACCGCGTACGCCACGTCCGGGGGGACGGTGTCCCGGCTGCGCCGGGTCAGCTCGGCGTACCCGCGGATCGCGGCCAGCGGCGTGCGCAGCTCGTGGCTGGCGTCGGAGACGAACCGCCGCACCCGCGCCTCGCTGGCCTGCCGGGCGGCCAGGGCCCGGGCGACGTGCCCGAGCATCCGGTTCAGCGCGGCACCGACCTGCCCGACCTCGGTGCGCGGGTCGGTGTCCTCCTCGGGCACCCGGACGGCGAGCGCGACCTCGCCGCGGTCCAGCGGCAGCTCGGCGACCCGGCCGGCGGTTGCCGCCACCCGGCGCAGCGGCCGCAGGGTGAGCCGGACGATCACCGCTCCGCCCGCCGCGGCGGCGGCCAGGGCGATCAGCGCCACCACGGTGATCACCACCGCGAGCTCGTCCACGGTCTGCTGGACGTCGGACAGCGGCAGCCCGTTGACCGAGGTCTCGCCGTCCTGCCCGGTCCACGCGATCACCCGGTAGTCGCCGAGGTCACCGCCGAGATGGACGGTCCGCAGGCGGTTGTCGGCCGGCAGCCCGGCCAGCTCCCGGGCCTGGCCGGCGGTGAGCAGGTTCGGGCAGCCGTTCCGGTCCAGTACCGCGGCCTGGATCACCTGCCCCTCCTCGACCGCGGCGCGCAGGGTGCCCGCGGCCTGGCCCGGCGGGAACAGGCCGCCGCGCCCGAGCAGGCGGGACAGCGTCCCCTGGTCGGCGACCGTGCACGGCGCGGACGCCAGGGCGGGCTCGGGCCCCGGCTGGAGCGGGGCGTCGTCCGCCTCGGGCCTGAAGTTGTTGTTCGTCCGGCTGACCACATCGGTCAGCTGGGCGTCCAGCCGTCGGTTGAGGAAGCTGCTCAGGGACAGCACGCTGGCCACCCCGACGAGCAGGCTGACCGCGGCCACCACGGCGACCAGGACGACGATCAGCCGGGTGCGCAGGGTCCAGGCCGCCGGGCCGCGGCGACTCAGAGCCGTCGACCCCATCGGTGCTGCCCTCCCCTTCCGGCCCAGCCGTGTGCAGTCCTGCTCCATCCGGTGCGGCGCGGCACCGCGGCGCGCGCCGCCATCCTCGCCGTCATCCCGTCGGGGCCGGCTGCTCCGCCGGTTTGAGCACGTACCCGGCGCCACGCATGGTGTGGATCATCGGCGGGCGGCCGGCGTCGATCTTCTTGCGCAGGTAGGAGATGTACAGCTCCACCACGTTGGCCTGGCCGCCGAAGTCGTAGTTCCACACCCGGTCGAGGATCTGCGCCTTGCTCAGCACCCGGCGCGGGTTGCGCATCAGGTAGCGCAGCAGCTCGAACTCGGTGGCGGTCAGGGAGATCTGCTCCCCGCCGCGGCGGACATCGCGGCTGTCCTCGTCGAGGGTCAGGTCGCCGACCGTCAGCACCGCATTGGACGGCGAGAGCAGCCGTCCGGTGCGCCGGACCAGGCCGCGCAGCCGGGCGACGACCTCCTCGAGGCTGAACGGCTTGGTGACGTAGTCGTCGCCGCCCGCGGTCAGCCCGGCCACCCGGTCCTCCACGGCGTCCCGGGCGGTGAGGAACAGCACCGGGATGTCGTCCAACTGGGCGCGCAGCCGGCGCAGCACCTCCAGGCCGTCGATGTCCGGGAGCATCATGTCGAGCACGACGGCGTCCGGGCGCATCTGGCGGGCGATCCGGATGGCCTCCGAGCCGCCGGCCGCGGCGCGCACCTCCCAACCCTCGTAGCGCAACGCCATCGAGAGCAGTTCGGTGAGGGAGGGCTCGTCGTCGACGACGAGGACCCGGACGGGCGAACCGTCGGGGTGCTTGAGGTCATCCTTGCCGTTCGGCCGGCCCTGCTGGGCGGGCTGCGGGATCCCGGGGGTGCCGTTCGTGCTTCTCATACGCCCGAGCTTGGGGGATCAGGGGTGTGGGGTTCCTCGGTGATTCCTGTGAGCTCCCTGTGCGCTTTGGCCGCGGAGACGCCCATCCGCCGCAGGCACACCTCGCCGTACCCCGGCCATGCCTGAGCCACACCTCCGCCATAACCCGGCCACAGGTCCGGCTCAGCCGTGGTTCGGATCCTCCTCCTCACGCGGCACCCCGCGGTGGGGGCCGTGAGGAGAGGAGCCCAGATGAACGGCCAGGAACGCACCCCGCCAGGACCGCGGGACGACCCCGGAGCCGATCCACCGACCGGGGCCGCCCGCTGGTACCCCGACCCGCAGCCGGACCCGTCCGTGCCGGAGCCGCCGGGCGCGCACGCCGACCCGGCGTCGCAGCCGGACCCGCAGCCGGACCAGTCTGTGCCCCAGCCGCCGCCCGCCTGGGTGCCGCAGCCGCCGTCCGGGTATGCCTACCCGCCCCCGCAGCCGGACGCGGCGGCGCAACCGCATCCGCCGACGGCGGCCTGGCGGTCGGGGTCCCGGTGGTGGTCGCCGCGGGTGATCGCGGTCGCGGTGGCGGCCGCGGCGGCCATCGCCGCGACGTCCGGGGTGGCCCTGGCGGTCACCCGCGGCGCGTCGGGCGGTGGCACCTCGACCACCCAGCAGGGACAGACCCCCGGTGGCCCGGGCGGCCAGGGGTGGTACTGGCAGCAGGGACAGACCCCCGGCGAGCCGGGTGGTCAGGGGTGGAACGGGCAGCAGGGCTCGGCCAACGGCCACGGCCCGTGTGACGGCGACCGGTCGGGTCAGGGCGGCCAGGTGCCCGGCGCACCGGAGGGCAGCACGAGCTGACAGTGGCGGAGGGGGTGCGAGCGGCGGGAGCCCGGGAGGCTCCCGCCGCTCGCGTTCCAGGTTTGCGTCGGTTTTGCACGTCGGCATCTACGTTCACGTCAGCTGCCACGTTCCACGGCGCACCGCCCGCTCTCCCGCCGCCCGGCCGAGCCGCACAGGGAGGGCACAGGTACGTCACAGGCCACCCCATGACGGCGTGGCCAGGGTGGAGACCGATGCACCAGCCGCAAGCCCCCGAAGGAGTGATCATGAACTCGCGCGACCAGAGCCTGCGTACCACCCGTGCGGGGACCGCAGCGCTGATCGCCGCGTCCCTGGCCGGCACGATCGTCCTGTCCGCCTGCGCCGCCTCGTCCTCGACGGGCAGCGCGTCGGGGAGCACCTCGAGCAGTGCCGGCTCCTCCAGCTCGGGCGGCAGCTCGTCCACCAGCAGCTCGTCCACCAGCAGCAGCACCAGCAGCACCAGCAACAGCACCGGCAGTTCCACCGGCACCGTGGTCTCCTCCAGCGGCGGCTCGTCGCAGGCGACCACCTCCGGGTCGTGATCCGGGTGGCCATGGACTCGATCGAGCGGGACACCGTCGAGTGGCCGATCTGGAGCACCACCGCGCGCCTGGTGGTCACGCGACCGGACGCGCTGGACGCCGCCCACGGGCTGGTGCTCCGCCGGCTGGCCGCCGTGGACGCCGTCGCCAGCCGGTTCCGTGCGGACTCCGAGATCAGCCGGGTGAACGCCGGCGGGGCCGGGTCCTACCAGGTCAGCCCGCTGCTCGCCGAGCTGGTCGAGGTCGCGCTGGACGCCGCGCGCAGCACCGACGGCGACGTCGATCCCACCCTGGGCGAGGCCCTGCAGGCGATCGGCTACGACCGGGACATCGACCAGGTGCGGGCGGGTGGCGCGGTGCCGCCGCCGTCCCCATCGCCGTCCGCATCGCCGTCCGCATCGCCGTCAAGGGGTGGCACCCGGGTGGTGGTCCGGCACCGCCCGAACTGGCGGCACGTCCGCCTGGACGGCCGGACCCTGAGCGTGCCGGCCGGCACGGTCCTCGACCTGGGGGCCACCGCGAAGGCGCATGCCGCCGACCTGTGCGCGCGCCAGGTCGCAGCGGAGCTCGGCGTCGGCGTCCTGGTCAGCCTCGGTGGAGACATCGCCACCGCCGGGCCGGCACCGGACGGCGGGTGGCGGGTCCTGGTCCAGGACGGGCCGGAGGAGCCGGCCTGCACGGTCGGGCTGCCCGCCGGCCACGCCATCGCCACCTCCAGCACGCTTCGGCGGCGCTGGCGGTTCGACGGGCGCAGCGTGCACCACGTGATCGACCCGAGCACGGGCCGGCCCGCGGAACCGGTGTGGCGGACCGTGACGGTCGCCGCGCCGCGTTGCGTCACCGCGAACACCCTGACCACCGCCGCGATGGTCCGCGGAACCGCGGCGCGGTCCTGGCTGGCCGGCATCCCGGTGCCGGCTCGGCTGGTCAGCGCCGGCGGCGATGTGATCGCCATCGGGGGTTGGCCGCAGCAGGAGGTGGCGGCATGACCAACGCACTGTGGTACCTGGGCCGGGGCACCGGCCTGGTCGGCCTCGTCCTGCTCACCCTGGTGGTCGCCCTCGGCATCGCCACGCGGTCGGGCCGCAGGCTGCCCAGCCTGCCCCGGTTCGCTGTGGGCGCGCTGCACCGCAACGCCAGCCTGCTCGCCGTGACGCTGCTCGCGGTGCACGTGACCACCCTGCTGTTCGACCCCTTCGCGCAGCTGAAGCTGGTCGACCTGGTGGTGCCGTTCCAGGGCGCCTACCGGCCGTTCTGGCTCGGGCTGGGGACCCTCGGCCTCGACCTGATCGCCGCTCTGGTCCTGACCAGCCTGGTCCGGCAGCGATTGGGGGTCCGCGCCTGGCGTGCGGTGCACTGGCTGGCCTATGCCGCCTGGCCGGTGGCGCTGCTGCACAGCCTGGGCACCGGCACCGACGTGGGGATGACCTGGATGCAGCTGACCGCCGCAGGCTGCACCCTCGTGGTGGTGGCCGCGATCGGCTGGCGCTACTCGCCGTCCTTCGCCCGCACGGGCGGGTGGCGGACCACCGCCCCCGTCCCGGCGCCCGCGATCGGCCGCACGCAACCCTCGCCGTCCGGGCCGGACGGCGACCGGACCTACCAGTCGTCCGGCCCGGCCGGCCGGACCTACCAGCCGCCCGGCCCGGTCGGCGGCAGCAGAGCTCAGGAGCGTTCGTGATGCCCTCAATGACCGGTTCCCGGCCAGCCGCGGCCGTCCAGCCGCCGGTGCCGCACCCCTCCGCCCGGTTGGTCGGCGCGGCGGCCGGGAACCTCGCCGAACACCGCGCCCGGAGCGGACCCATCCCGTGGCGGGGCGGGCCGGGGCAACTGGTGGCACTGGTGGAGCGCGCGGGCCTGTCCGGGCGCGGCGGCGCCGGGTTCCCCACCTGGCGCAAGCTCACCGCCGTCGCCTCCGGCTCGCGCCCGGTCGTGGTGGCCAACGCGGCCGAGGGGGAACCGGCCAGCGCCAAGGACGCGACCCTGCTGACCCGCGCGCCGCACCTGGTCCTGGACGGGCTGCAACTGGCCGCCGAGGCCGTCGACGCCGCGGACGTCTACCTCTACGTCAAGGCGGGTCCCGCGGAGGCCTCCGCCCGGCGCGCGCTGGCCGAACGGCGCCGCGAGGGGTGGGACAGGTACCGGGTCCGCGTGCACCAGGCTCCGCCCGGGTTCATCTCCGGCGAGGAGTCCGCCGTGATCTCCAGCCTGGAGGGCCGCCCCGCGCTGCCCAGGTTCAAGGAGCGGCTGGTCGTCGAGTCGGGGGTGCGCGGCCGGCCCACGCTGGTGCAGAACGTCGAGACGCTGGCGCACGTGGCGCTCCTGGCCCGGTACGGCCACAGCTGGTTCCGGCAGGCCGGCACTCCCGCCGAGCCGGGCACCTTCCTGGCCACGATCAGCGGCGCGGTGCACGCGCCCGGCGTGGTCGAGGCCCCGTACGGGCTGCCGTTGCGCGACCTGCTCGATGCGGCCGGCGGGCCGTCGACACCGCTGTCCGCGGTGCTGGTCGGCGGCTACCACGGCGCGTGGCTGCCCGCCGAAGCCGGCCTGGACGCGCCGTACAGCCGGGAGGGGCTGGCGCCGTGGGCGGCCACCCCCGGGGCCGGCGTCGTGATCGCACTGCCCGCCGGCACCTGCGGCCTGGGCTTCAGCGCGCGGATCGCCGGTTACCTGGCCGGGCAGAGCGCCCGGCAGTGCGGGCCCTGCGTGAACGGGTTGCCGGCGATGGCCGACGTCCTCACCCGGCTGGCCCGCGGCCGGCGGGACCCCAGCCTGGTGCCGGCCGTGCAGCGGCTGACCGGGCTGGTCAGCCGGCGGGGGGTCTGCCACCACCCCGACGGCACCGCCCGGATGGTGACCAGTGCCCTGCGGGTCTTCGAGGCCGACGTCCGGGCGCACCTGTCCGGCACGTGCCTGGCGGCCCCGATCGGGAAGGCGGTGTGAGCGCGATGACCACCTCCACGGGAACCGGCCGGCCCACTCGGCGCGCCCTGCGGCTGCGGGTGGACTGGACCGCCTGCGAGGGCCGCGGGATGTGCATCGAACTGCTCCCCGAACTGCTCGATACGGATCCGTGGGGGTACCCGCGGGCCCGGGACGGCTCCGGCGACCCGGAGGTCCCGGTGCAGCTCGCCGAGCACGCCCGGCGCGCCGTGGACGCGTGCCCGCGGCTGGCGCTGCGGCTGCACCGGAGCTGACCGCCGCGCCGGCGGCTGCCGAGGCGGCGGCCCACAGGCACAGCACAGGCCGGACACACCGGCGCACCAGAGCGGGCGGTCAGGCTGGTCGGCATGACCAGCACACCCGAGCGCACCGCCGGGCTCGGCCCGGCGGGCGCCGGGGAGCTCGACCTCGGCTCCGCCGTCCTCGACACCCCCGTCCTCGACACCCCCGTCCTCGACACCCCCGTCCTCGACACCGCAGTCGCCGGACGCCGCCCAGCGCCCGACGACGTCCGGCCGGCCGAACCTCGACCGCTGCGACTGGTGACCCCGCCCCGGCAGTCCGCCGTCGTGCTGGACGTGGTGGTGCCGGTCTACAACGAGCAGGCGGACCTGGAGCGCTGCGTCCGCCGGCTGCTCGGCCACCTCCGGTCCGGCTTCCCCTACAGCTTCCGGATCACGATTGCCGACAACGCCTCCACCGACGCCACCCCGGTGATCGCCCGGCGGCTGGCCGCCGAGATCCCGGAGGTGGCCGCCGTCCGGCTGGAGCAGAAGGGCCGCGGGCGTGCCCTGCGGCAGGTCTGGTCGGCCTCGGACGCCGCGGTGCTGGCCTACATGGACGTCGACCTGTCCACCGACCTGGCCGCGCTGCTGCCGCTGGTGGCGCCGCTGCTGTCCGGGCACTCCGACCTGGCCATCGGGACCCGGCTGGCCCGCGGGTCCCGGGTGGTGCGCGGAACCAGGCGCGAGATCATCTCCCGCTGCTACAACCTGCTGCTGCGGGCCAGCCTGGCCGCCGGCTTCTCCGATGCGCAGTGCGGGTTCAAGGCGATCCGCGCCGACGTGGCCCGGCGGCTGCTGCCGCTGGTGGAGGACACCGGCTGGTTCTTCGACACCGAACTGCTGGTGCTCGCCGAGCGGGCCGGAGCCCGCATCCACGAGGTGCCCGTCGACTGGGTGGACGACCCGGACTCCCGGGTCGATCTCATCCCCACCGCCGTCGCCGACCTGCGCGGGATCGTGCGGGTGGGCCGGGCGCTGGCCACCGGCCGGCTGCCGCTGGCCCAGCTGCTCTCCGCCGCAGGCGATCCCGGGACCGCCGAGCCCGCCGTCCCCCGACTCCCGGACCGGCGGCTCGGCAGCCGGCCCTCGGCTGCCCCGGGGAGGGACAGCGTGCTCGGTGTGCCGCCCGGACTGACCCGGCAGGTGATCAGCTTCGCCGCGGTCGGCGTCGCCTCCACCCTGGCCTACCTGCTGCTCTACCTCGTGCTGCGGACGGGGATGAGCGCGCAGGCGGCGAACCTGCTCGCGCTGCTCACCACGGCGATCGGGAACACCGCCGCCAACCGCCGGCTGACCTTCGGCGTCACCGGCCGGGCCGGTGCCGTTCGGCACCAGGTGCAGGGGCTGGCCGTCTTCGGCCTGGCCCTGGCCATGACCAGCGGCTCGCTGGTCCTGCTGCACCTGGCCACCCCCGCACCGCCGCGCTGGCTGGAGGTCGGCGTTCTCGTCGTCGCCAACGCCGCCGCGACCCTGATGCGTTTCCTGATGCTGCGGATCTGGGTGTTCCGGCAGCGCTCCCGGGTGCCTGAGGTGATCGCCGCTACCGCGCAGCGGTGAGCAGCGCCACTACCGCGCAGCGGTCAGCAACGGGGGCACCGGCATCGCCACGCCCTGGAGCAGCCAGGTGAAGCCGCCGAGGCCGCCGCGGTCGAGCAGTTCCGCGGCCTGCCCCGCGCGGGCCAGGTCGGCCAGCAGGGCGGCCGGGTCCTGCGGGGTCGGTGGCGCCGGCACCGGCCGTCGGCCGGCCGGGACACCCAGCGCGATCAGGGCGTCCCGCTGGGCCAGCAGGACGGCGGGCCCGGCGCCGGCGGCCGTGGCGGCGGCCGCGCTCGCGTCGACGGCGAGGTGCGCGGTGATGTCGCAGCCGCCGTCCGGAACCGGTGGCACCTGCCGGCCGCTGCGGAACCCGGCGAGGCTGCCGTGGCCGGGCCGGAACGCCCGGGTGTGCGCGTAGTCCACGGCGAGCATCAGCCCGCGGGTGAGCGCGGCGGCGATGCCCGACCACAGGGTGTCCCGCGCGATCCCCACCTCGGCCCGGGTCCCGGGCGGCGCTCCGGCCAGCGGCCACCACGTTGCGCACCACTCCAGCTCGTCCGGCGCCGGGCGGGCGCCGAGCCGCTCCCTGCCCTGCCCGTCCACCTCGACGACCCGCGGGTCGCCGTCCCGGTGCACCTCGAGGACCTGGCAGGGGACGACGTCCAGCAGTTCCCAGCCCAGCAGGAGCGCGCCGTCCAGCAGCCCGGCGGGCAGGCTGTCCGGAAGCGCCCGCGACCCGTCC
>Ga0187788_10000202_pt1 | contig 16160 bp, 14 predicted proteins | sample 1015_BV01_MP10_2_FD_133008 | JGI IMG/M metagenome (GOLD analysis project Ga0187788, IMG submission 133008) | Tropical peat soil microbial communities from peatlands in Department of Meta, Colombia - 1015_BV01_MP10_20_MG | ecosystem: Environmental > Terrestrial > Soil > Wetlands > Peat | place...
CAACAGGCCCGGGCGATGGCGCCCGGGCCTTTGCGTTGTGCTCACGATCCTCGCTTACTTGGTCCTTCCTGCCTCGGCTCCGGAGTGCTCCTGTGCGTACGCTGCTTGCGCCGCCGCCAGGCGCGCCGTCAGCACCCTATAAGGTGAACACGAAACATAATTCATTCCCACCTGATAGCAGAACTCCACCGAGGAGGGCTCGCCGCCGTGCTCGCCGCAAATTCCCACCTTCAGCTTGGGACGCGTTTTGCGGCCGCGCTCCGTACCCATGCGCACCAGTTGCCCCACTCCCTCGCGGTCGATTACCGCAAACGGATCTTGCTTCAACAGCCCTTCGGCAAGGTAGATGGGCAGGAACTTGTTGATGTCGTCGCGGGAGAAGCCGAACGTGGTCTGGGTGAGATCGTTGGTGCCGTAGGAGAAGAATTCCGCCTCCTTGGCGATCTCATCCGCGACCAGGGCGGCGCGCGGCAACTCGATCATGGTGCCAACCAGGTAGTCCACTCGACGCTCCTTCTCGGCGAAGACCTCTTCCGCTACGCGTCGCACGATGGCTGTCTGGTTGGCCAGTTCCTTGAGGGTCGCGGTCAGGGGAATCATGATCTCCGGAATCACCTTTACCCCTTCCTTGGCCACCTGCACCGCTGCTTCGATGATGGCCCGGGCCTGCATCTCGGTGATTTCCGGATAGGTGATTCCCAGGCGGCAGCCACGATGTCCCAGCATGGGATTGATCTCATGCAGTTCGTTGACCCGCCGCAGCAGGCTCTTCAGCTCTTTCAGCTTGGGTGACTTCGGCTTGGTGGCTTCCAGCACGCCGATTTCCACCATCAACTCCTCCCGGCTGGGAAGGAACTCGTGCAGCGGAGGATCCAGCGTGCGGATGGTCACCGGGAACCCATCCATGGCGCGGAAGACGCCGATAAAGTCCGAGCGCTGCATGGGCAGCAACTTGCGCAGCGCCTGGCGGCGGTCTTTTTCGTTGGTCGCCAGAATCATGGCCCGCATGTGGGCAATGCGATCTTCGGCGAAGAACATGTGCTCGGTGCGGCACAGTCCGATCCCTTCCGCTCCGAAGGCCCGCGCCTGGATGGCGTCGCGGGGAATGTCAGCGTTGGCGCGAACCCCCATCTTGCGATGCGGCTCCGCCCAGCTGAGCAGCAACTGCAGTTGCGGATCGTCCGGCGAGGCCGGCAGGGTATTAAGCTTGCCCTTGATCACCCGGCCGGTGGTGCCATCGAGAGAGAGCCAGTCTCCCTCCTTGAACACCTGGCCCTTGACGCGCATCTCTTTCAATTTTTCGTTTACTTCGATCTCGCCAGCTCCAGCCACACAGCACTTGCCCATGCCGCGCGTCACGACCGCCGCATGCGAGGTCATGCCGCCCCGGGAAGTGAGAATACCCACGGCTACTTCCATCCCGTGAATGTCTTCCGGGGTTGTCTCCCCCCGCACCAGGATTACGGGAACCTTCTTGCCGTGCCCGGCCTTGGCCACGGCTTCGTCGGCCGTGAAGACAATTTGCCCCACGGCAGCGCCGGGGGATGCCGGCAGGCCGGTGGTCAGCACTTCGACCTTGGTGCTCTTTTCGTCCAGCCGGGGAACCAGGAAGTCATAGAGTTGATTGGGTTCCACGCGCATGAAAGCTTCGTCCTTGGTGATCAACCCCTCGCTCACCATGTCCAGTGCTACCCTCACCGCCGCCAGCCCGGTGCGCTTTCCGTTGCGCGTCTGCAGCATGTACAGGCGGCCGTCCTGGATGGTGAATTCGAAATCCTGCATATCGCGGTAGTGCTTCTCCAGCCGGGAGGTAATGTCGCGCAGCTGGTTGTAGACGCTGGGCATGATCTTTTCCAACTCGGAGATGTGCACTGGGGTGCGAATTCCCGCCACCACATCCTCTCCCTGGGCATTCATCAGAAATTCGCCATAGAACTCCTTGCCGCCGGTAGCGGGATTGCGGGTAAAGCCCACACCGGTGCCGCTGGTTTCGCCCAGGTTGCCAAACACCATCGCCTGAACGTTGACGGCGGTGCCCAGGTCGTCGGAAATGTTGTTGATCCGGCGGTAGTGCTTGGCGCGATCGTTGTTCCACGAGCGGAATACGGCATCGCGCGCCATGAACAGCTGTTCGTGGGGGTCCTGCGGGAAGTCGCGCTTGGCATTCTTCTTGACTACTTTCTTGTATTCCTCCACGACCTCTTTCAGCGCCTTGGCATCCAGGTCGGTGTCCAGCTTGGCTTTCTTCTGCTTCTTCTTGTGGTCAAAGACTTCATCAAACGCGTGCTTGGGAATGTCCAGCACCACATTGCCGAACATCTGGATCAGACGCCGATACGAGTCGTAGGCAAAGCGGGGATTGTTGCTGCGCCGCGCCAGCGCTTCGACGCTCTGGTCGTTGAGTCCCAGGTTCAGGATCGTGTCCATCATCCCGGGCATGGAAAACTTTGCGCCCGAACGCACGCTCACCAGCAGCGGATTCTCCCCAATCCCCAGCTTCTGCCCCTGCAGTTGCTCCAGGCGGCTCAGCGCCTGATCGGTCAGCCGGTTTACCTCGTCGGAGGTCTTGGCCGTGCGCATGTATTCGCGGCAGGATTCGGTCTGGATGGTGAATCCGGGGGGCACCGGCAGCCCGGCGTTGGTCATCTCGGCCAGGCCCGCGCCTTTGCCGCCGAGCACGTCTTTCATCTTGCCGTCGCCCTCGGCTTTGCCGCCGCCGAAGAAATAGACATACTGGATCGCGCTGGATGGCTGGGTGGAAGGTTTGCGGGTAGTGGTTTCGGGGAGCGTTGTCGTCGCCATGTAATCCTCTTCTTGATGAAACTCGTTGAAACTTATTGAAACACAGCAGGTTCGCCTGAGGCGAATCCTACTTTCTTTCTGTCACGATTTCGGAGAAATCGGCAATGCTGGAGAAGCCGTTGAGCATAGCCTGCAGCAGCGCCAGCCGGTTGGCTCGCACCCGCTCGTCCTCCACCATGACCATAACCTTGTCGAAGAATCTGTCGATCACGGGTCGCAGCCTGGCAATCTCCATCAGGGCTGCCTGGTAGTTCTTTTCTGCGCCGAGTTTCCGGACCTTCTCCGCTGCCGCCGGAACTGCGGCGGCCAGAGCCTGCTCCGGCTCTTCGCCCAGAGCGGTCGCATCGATTGCCGCGGCGGGTTCCCTCCCGCTTTCCCGGGCCTGGCGAAGAATGTTCTTCATTCGCTTGAAGGCGACGGAGATCGACTCAAAATCCTCCGACGGACGGACGCGCGCCACTGCCTCCGCCCGGGCGACCGCGTCCGCCACATCGTCAGTGTCTGCGGCTAGCACCGCGTTGACCACGTCGTAGGCAAATCCGCGGACGTCGCGCAGATAGAATTCCAGGCGCTCGCGAAAGAAGTCGGCCAGTTCGCTGGTGTAGCCAATCGTCTTGAACCTGGGTTCGGCCTCGGATCCAATATAGCCCTCGCGTGCATCCTTAAACAGCCCGCGCAGACTCAGCGGCAGCTTGTGTTCGGCGATAATCTTTACCATCCCATTGGCCTGGCGCCGGAGCGCGAAAGGGTCCTTGGATCCGCTGGGAATTACTCCCAGCGCAAACATGCCCGCGATGCTGTCCGCCTTATCGACCAGGGAGACGACGGCGCCCTCCAGCGTTCTCGGCACGGTATCTTCCATCGATTCCGGCTTGTACTGATCGTAGATCGCATCCGCGACTGCAAACCGCGTCGCTTCCGGAAGCAACGGATCCAGCTGCTGTACGCGGGCATACAGCCCACCGACGATTCCCTGCAGCTCGGTGAATTCCTTCACCAGTTCGGTGGTCAGATCGGCCTTGGCCAGCAGAGCGGCTTTGTGCACCACTCCGGGCCGAACCTGAATTTCCGCGCCGCGCAGCGCTTCCGAGACCAGACTCGCCAGCCGCTGCATGCGGCGCGTCTTGTCGTAGTAACTTCCCAGATCTTTCTGAAAGGTGACCTTCTTCAGCAGGGTCACCCGATCGCGAAGCGGCTGCTTCTGATCGGTGTCCCAGAAAAAGCGCGCGTCGTTGAAGCGAGCCCGCAGCACGCGCTCGTTGCCGTGCCGGATCAAACCCTCCGGGTCGCCGTCGGTATTCAGGACCGCCAGAAAATGCGGCGCCAGCTTGCCCTGCGCGTCCTCTACGGCGAAGTACTTCTGATGATCGCGCATCACCGTGACCAAAACTTCCTCGGGCAGCGACAGGAACTCCTGATCGAAGTTGCCGAGAATCACCGAGGGAAACTCGGTCAGATTGACCACCGTATTCAGCAACTCTTTGTCTTCGCACCAGCGCGCGCCCGGGACCGCGCGGGTGGCCGCATCGAGCGCCTTGCGAACGCGTGCTTCGCGCTCCGCCGGACGGGCGATCACGGCCATCTTCTCCAAGGCGGGCGCGTACTGTGCAGGCGATGAGAAACTCGCGCCGCCTTGGCTTAGAAAGCGATGCCCCTCAGACCTGTTCCCTGCCTTGACACCGGCAAACTCCAGCGGCACCACATCGCCATCGAGCATCGCCACCAGCCAGCGTATGGGGCGAACGAATCGCAAACTCGCGTCTCCCGGCCGCCAGTACATATTCTTGGGCCAATAGAGCCCCGCGATCTCCTTCGGCAGAAGCTCCGCCAGGATCTCCGCCGCCGGCCGGCCTTTCTTGACCACCCGCGCCCCCAGGTACTCACCTTTGGGCGTGGTCACTCTTTCCAGTTGCGCGAGATCGACTCCCGCCTTCTTGGCGAACGCGTGTGCAGCGGGCGTGGGTTCCCCGTCCTTGTATGCGACCTTATACGAGGGCCCCAATATCTGCTCGTCCAGATCCGGCTGCGAGCCGGCGATTCCCCGTGCTACCACGGCAATGCGCCGAGGAGTGGAAAACGGTTCCACCACCGGATTCGTAGCCAGCCGTTCCCGCACCACCACCTCCGACATGCGGCGCTGCAACTCGTCGCGAGCGCTATCGATCATCCGCGCGGGAATCTCTTCGCAACCGATCTCTAGCAGGAAGTCTGGCATCGAACCGTAAATCCTCAGAATTTTAGCGGATACCCTGCCCCGCAGGGTGTGAGCCTCGTCACAGCTATCCTGGGTTCAGTCCGCGGTTTGCGCAGCCTCGACCGCCGGCGTTACCTCCGCTTGCTGCTGCGCCACCCAGGCCTTGGCGACTCCAACCGCCAACTGGCGAATCCGCGCGATCACGCCAACCCGCTCCGTGACCGAGATTGCGCCTCGCGCATCGAGAATGTTGAATAGGTGCGAGCACTTCAGGCAGAGATCAAACGCGCCCAGCAGGGGAAATCGGCTCTTGGTCGCAGCATCACAGCCTGCCGCCTCCGCCGCCCACTGCTCGAGCAATGCCTTGCACTCGCTTTCGTAGAGCTCCAGGTGCTTCCAGGCTTTTTCTACATCCGCGGCTTCAAAGTTGTAGACCGACATCTGCAGTTCGTCGGCCAGGCGCACGTCGCCGTAGGTCCGAACTTCGCCGCTCGCGGGATCGCGCGCCCACGCAATGTCGTAGATACTGTCGACGTCCTGCAGGAACGCGGCAATGCGCTCCAGGCCGTAGGTCAGCTCGGCGGAAATCGGATCCAGGTCCACGCCTCCGCACTGCTGGAAGTAGGTGAACTGCGTGATCTCCAGGCCGTCGAGCATCACTTGCCAGCCGATGCCCCAGGCGCCCAGCGTTGGCGACTCCCAGTTGTCCTCTTCGAACTTGATGTCGTGCTTGCGCAGGTCGATTCCGATGGCACGCAGCGATTCCAGATACAACTCCTGAACATCTTGCGGCGGCGGCTTGAGGATCACCTGCAGCTGGGTGTGCTTGTACAGGCGGTTGGGATTCTCCCCGTAGCGGCCATCCGCGGGCCGGCGTGAAGGCTGCACGTAGGCGACGTTGTAGGCTTGCGGACCCAGCACCCGCAGAAAGGTCTCGGGGGCCATGGTTCCGGCGCCCACTTCCAGGTCCAGCGGCTGTTGCAGGACGCAGCCGCGTTCCGCCCAGAAGCTCTGGAGGCGCAGAATCAGATCTTGAAACATGATTACATCTTTTGCGGCCTTGTTTGCCATTTCTCTGCCACGCCTCGCACGGGATACAGGGTTGCGTTGTTCTCCCCTCCGAATTTCTATCCCACCTTCTCCAGCATTGCGGCCGTAACCAGCTTCTTCTCGATGTGCCGCTCCAGAATCTGTATCAGGTACTTGCGCAGATCGCGGCCGCGCTCCTTGGGCCACGGTGCACCGGCCAACGCGTCCACCGACGTGTGGAACATTTCCGCTGCCAGGGCCCGCGATTCCACTGACAGCTCCGACGACGCCAGCCGCTTATCCCGGGTGCATCGCAGGCCGTCGGCCAGCGCGTGAAAATATGCCCGGCCGCCGTTCAGCGTCTGCCCACAGGCGATGCACGCGCTCATGTCGGGCAGATACCCCATCAGGCGGACCAGCCACAGGTCAAAATACGTCAGCGGCATCCAGATCGCGCCCGCCCGCAAATTGCTGAGCACCGCAACGGTGAGCCGAAACAGCGCGTCGTTGACCTCACGATCGGGCAACAACTCGTCCAGCACTTCCGCGATGTGTCCCAGGGCTGCGGCTCGCGGGTAATCCACCCGCGTCGCCAGCGGGGACTCCAGCACATCGCAGGAATCGATTCGCGACAGCTCCTGTCGCTCACGATCCTCGTAGTACACCCGCACACAGGTCAGCGGCTCTAAAGCGCCGCCGAAACGCCGCTTCGACCGCTTTGCTGCCTTGGCGACTCCGCGAACCTTGCCCTCCGTGCGGGTGAAAAACGTGACCAGCAGGTCCGCCTCATGCAGCGGATACGTGCGTAAGACCACCGCCTCCGACTGCTTCAAGGACATTTTCAACCCGTGGTTATTCGGGAGTTCAGCGGCTCAAACGGTACGGACCAGAGAAATCCTGGCGCTGTCCTGGCCGACAAAGGCGCCGGGCAACCACGTTCGATTCTAAATGAGCATGGTAGGCGATGGAAAGCTGCGCCGCCGGCTGGCGGAAGCAAGACAGGCGCGCACCCAGGCGCGCCTGTCCATTCCCATGAAACTCTCTGCAGCTATCTTCCGTAGTACTCCGCGTTCTTGGCCGTAAAGGCCTTCCACTTCTCCGGCAGGTCGTCCAGGGCGAAGATGGCGGAAACCGGGCAGACCGGAACGCATGCCCCGCAGTCAATGCACTCCACCGGGTCGATGTACAGCATCTCGCTGGTCGCGTAGGCTGGCTCATCCTTCTTGGGATGGATGCAGTCCACGGGGCAGGCATCGACGCAAGCCGTGTCCTTCGTCCCAATGCACGGTTCTGCAATAACGTATGCCATAACGTTTAGTTCTCCCTGTTCTCCCCTTCTCGAAGGTAGCGTGACCAGTCGCTGCGATCTGGCCAACCGCGTATTCTAGCAAACGCGGGCTCCGTAATCGCCGACCCGGTCCCGATCGCGGCATCAATTCCGACCCTGCAGGTCGGACTTCGCTCAAGACGTCACACGACGACCGTTTCGCGCTGCTCCGCCGGCTGATATTCGACAATGTGCCCAGCCACCGCGCTGGCGGCCACTGTCAGCGGACTTGCCAGATACATCTGTCCCGGTCCACTGCGCCCCGGGAAGTTGCGGTTCTGCGCGCTGATCACCACCTGGTCGGCCCGCGTCGAAACTCCAGGACCGGCATTGATGCACGCCCCGCAACTGGGTTCGATCACGTGCGCGCCCGCTCTGCGGAAGATCTCCAGATAGCCCTTGCGCAAACAGTAGTCCCGCGTCTCCTGCGAACCGAACTGGATGTAGAACCTCACCGAGTCGGCAACCCGTCTTCCCTGCTTCAAGGCATCGGCCAGCACCTCGGCGTACATATCCATATCTTCGTTCTTGCCCGCGGTGCAGGTTCCGCCATAGGCGATTTCGACCGCAATCGGCTTGCTTCCCAGCTCGGAGATGAAGACTCCGTTGCCGGGGTCGCCGGGGGTCGCCACCATGGGATGGATCTCATCCGCGTTCAATTCGATGATGTGCGCATAGTGCGCGCCGGCATCGCTATTCAGCCCCTCAATCAACATTCTGGCCTTGGCCCCATCCATCCCCCGGCGCTCCACCAGGAAGGCCACAACTTTTTCATCGGGCGCGACAATTCCCGTGAACCCGCCGATCTCCGCCGCCATATTGGTCATAGTGGCGCGCTCATCGACGCTCAGGTCCTCGATCGCCTCCCCTGCGTATTCGATCACCTTGGCCAGGGCCTTGCCGCTGCGAACGTATTCCAGGGAAAGAATCTTGAGAATGAAGTCCTTCGCAGTCACGTTGGGCCGCTTCTTACCGCCAATCACTACCTTCACCGACTCGGGAATCTTCACCCGAATATCCTTGGTGATCCAGGAATTGAAGACGTCGGTCGTGCCGATGCCAAAGGCGACGCAGCCGATTGCGCCCACGTGCGGCGTGTGCGAGTCCGAGCCCACATTAACCTGCCCCGGCAAAGCGTAGGTCTCCAGCATCACGGAATGACAGATGCCCTCCGAGCCCTTGCGGTCCTGCAGCTCGCCATGCAGCTTGATGCCTTGCGCCCTGGCAAAGTCGTGCTGCTTGAGTTTCAGTTGCGTGGCCAGGTCCAGCAGGCCCATCTTGCGCTTCTCCTCCGAGAGTACCTCGTCGAGAAAGGTGAGGTGATCGCGGAAGAACCGGATCGTGGAGGCGTCGTTGACCGGAACATCCTTGCCCACCAGTTGCTCGTAGAAAATGGCTGCCATGGGCGTGACATACTCGTGGCTGAAACGCAGATCGACGTGCGTGAAGCCCGTGTCTCCCGGCTTCACCGCGGGTACGCCCATTCCGCCATCCGGCCTGATCATGTGCCTGGCAAAGATTTTTTCCGCTAGGGTCATGGGACGCGGCGCGGTCTCGATGGCAGGCAGCGAAACGCTCTTCCGCAGGCGGGCAACATTGAAGGTGAATAGTCCGCCGTGCTCGATCACCTCCTGCGTGATCGGGTCCTCGCCCTCGGTGAATTGGGAGATCGGAATTGGGGCGCCGCTGCGAATTTTGTCGATCAGGCTGAAATCGCTTGAGGTGAGCACGCCCAGGTTTTGACAATTCTGCTTGTAGATGCGCTCGATGTTCTCCGCGATCACCACCTGGATGCCAGCCGCGCGCTCAGCGTAAGGTGACTGCTCGCGGCTGGAACCTTTTCCGCGCCGCTTGCCGCTCACCGAGGCCACAAAGCCCCCGCGCTTGACGTCGCCGCGCTTGATGGGAAGCTCGTTGCCGCACTTCAACCCGGTGTAGGGAAACTCTCCCAAGGTCTCATCGAAGTAGAAACAGATGTGCGCCGGGGTGATCTCGTCGGTCGAGATGTCGTCGCGCAGCTTGGGGTTCCTCGCCGGTTCCCGCGTGTCCCAGGGCAGGTCCCAGCCCTCGAGCTGCCTCTTGATCAGCTCGGGATCTTCAGTGAGAAACAATATGCGTCCGCGCAAGTGAACGAACGCCGGGCGTTTTGCAATGTCACGTTCCAGAAGGGATTTGATCACGTTGTAACTCTCGCATGTCTGCCGGCCTGCAGCGGACGATGCCCTAAATGCAGAGATCGGAGGGAAGCTCTGGTTTGTTCGCCCACATCCATCTCTGGTTCTATTTTACTGCTCGCATGCACACGCCGCGCTGGAGCGGGAAAAATCGCCCCGCTGCCCCCGCATGGCATGAGTCGAGGAAGGTTATTTCCGCGTACGCGCGTATTCGGTCGGGCTGGGCAGTTCCTCCATCGCCTGACCCGAGAGGATGTCGCGAAACAGGTGGAGAAACTCCTGGTGCAGCAGCCCGTTGGTCGCCAGGGTCTCCTTGCTGTCCAGGCGCCAGGGCGTGCCATCGAAGCGCGTGACCGTGCCTCCGGCTTCGCGCACCAGCAGCTCCCCGGCGGCGGTATCCCAGGAATTCAGGTTGAATTCCCAGAAGGCGTCCAGCCGCCCCGCGGCAACTGATGCCAGATCCAACGCCGCCGAGCCCGCCCGCCGCACCCCGTGGGTGCGCAACGTAATCACATGGTAGAAGTAGATGTTCGGATTCTTGTGCCGCTTGTGGCTGGGGAATCCAGTCCCCGTCAGCGCCTCCGCCATCCGGCTGACGCGCGAGACGTGAATCGGTTTCCCATTCAGGCACGCGCCGCTTCCCTTCTCAGCGGCGAACAGCTCATCCCGCGTAGGGTCGTAGAGCACCCCGGCAACCCTTTCGCCCTTGTAATCCAGTGCCAGAGAGACGCAAAACACCGGAAAGCCGTGAGCGAAGTTGGTGGTTCCGTCGAGGGGATCGATATACCAGCAATAGTCACTGCCGCGATGCTTGCGCGTGCCCTCCTCCCCGTAGAGATCGTGGCCCGGCCAGCGCGTCTCCAGCTGGCGAGTGATCAGCTTTTCCGCCGAGCGGTCGGCCTCGGTGACCAGGTCCACATCCCCCTTGTACTCAAAGCCAATGCGCTGGCGGAAGCGCTCCATTAGCAGCGCCCCTGCTTCCCGCGCGATCTCCTCCATGGCGGGCAGATATTCGCGTTCTTGGCTCATTGAGGCTTTCGGTGGATTTCCGGGCGGCTCGCGCTCTCGGGCTCGAGATCGCGCTTGCTATCCCGGCTTCACTTCTTGGACGGGCCGGAGTCTTCCGCGATGTACATGATCTCGCGCTTGAAGATGAACAGATTGGGCTCGCCTTCACGCGTGAGCCGGATCATATTCTTGTCGTAGTATTCGACCCAGCCTCTGACGACTTCGCCGCCCCGCAGCTTCACGCTCACAATCTTCTGTTTCTCCCCCAGCGACTTCAGATAGGCGGCTTCTTCGTTGGTTTCGTCTGGAGGAGGCGACTTCGGCTTCTTGGAATGGCTGTTCCCAGGGCCACGGAATGACATGCCTGCCATTCTACACGGTAGTCAGGGTTCGACTGCGGCCGCGCATTTCACTACTCATCCTTGGAGGTGTAGTAGCCCGCCCGATGGCGCGCCCTCAGTTCCCCTGTGTCGCTCGCCGCGCCGTCGCGGATCTTTACCTCGATACGGCGGAAGTCCCTGGCCTCAGGCCGCTGCGCCGGATAGTAGGCCAGCAGGTATTGCGTCCGCAGCTCGTCGGAAATCTGCCGGAAGGCGTGGTCCAATGCGCTCAGCCCGCTGGCGTAATAGTATTTGCCGCCGGTATCGAGCGACATCTGAATCAGCGCGTGCTCTCCCCCCGTATCGCGTCCGGCGCTCTCCTCGATGGGAACGATGATCACGCTGTACACGATCGCCTCAGCCACCTGCGCCGAGCGCAGCGCTTCCTGGTAATTCACCTGGCTCATGGTGTCGCCGCCATCGGTGATCACCACCATCACCTTGCGACCGTCGCGTCTGGTTAGCGCGTGCGATCCAAGGTAAATGGCGTCGTACAAGGCTGTCGCCGACCCCTGCTGCACGCGTCCCAGACCGCTATCGATGCGCCCCAGATCGGAGGTGAAGGGCACCAACTGGTACACCTTCTCGCAAAACTGGTAGAGCGCCATGCTGTCCACCGGGCGCAGGATGGCGTGGGCGAACTTGCGCGCCGACTCCAGTTCGAGCCTTAGGTCCTTCTTCGTGCTCAGGCTGGTGTCAATCGCGACCACAATCGATAGCGGCAGCTCCGACTCCCGGCTGAACACCGCGATGCTCTGGGGTACGCCGTCCTCCAGGATGCGGAAATCCTCCTTGGCGAGGCTGGCGACGGGGGCGCCGTTGCGGTCCTGCACAGTCACGAACACGTTTACCAGCTTGACCTCTGCCTTGAAGGTCGGAATCTGGTCGTCTTTTCCCCGGCTCGGCTCCGAATTGCTCGCGCTGGCGCCTGGCGCAGACTGGGCAGAGGGGAGCGGCGGACGGGGATACTTCGGCTGCTGCGCGTGGGCGGACGCCCCCGCCCCGGCGACCCAGAGCGCCGCGATCCATACTGGCAACCTGGTCATGAAATGTCTTCCGCTCACTTGGATGCGGGCCGAGTCGCCGGTGGCAAGGGCCGAATGGCAATTTCCGGGGGAAAGGGCTCGCCTTCGGCCCAGACCGCACCGTCGCGGAAATGTTCCTGCTTCCAGATGGGCACGGTCCGCTTTAGCGTGTCAATCAGCCAGCGGCAGGCGTCGAAGGCTGCCGCACGATGGGCGGAGTTGACGGCGATCAGTACGCTCGTCTCGCCAATCTCTAGGCGCCCAAGCCGGTGCACGATGCGGGCCGCCCGAATGGAATACCTGCGCAGGCTCTCCTCCACCAGCGCGTCCATTTGCCTGATAGCCATCCCCTCGTAGGCGGTGTAGTCGAGGAACAGGGTCTCCCGCCTCCGGCTGTTATTGCGGACGATGCCTTCAAATACCGCCACTGCCCCATCCTCGGGGTGCTTCAGGGGCTCGACTTCGGCCCTCACGTCGATCGCCTCGCGCACCAGGCGCGAATGCCTGCCACTTTCTTCGCCTTGCCGACCGCCGCTAACCGGCGGTAGCAGAGCTACCTCGTCTTGATCATGCAGGAGGGTCTCATTCCGCGCATATTCCTGGTTCACCGAGAGGGCAATCGAGGGCAGGAGGTCGCCCAGCCGCGGCAACTCCTCCTGAAAATGCGCCAGCAAGTCCTTCAGCGTGGCGCCCTCGGGCAGGCGGACGGCGGCCTGCGTCTTTCCTGCCATATCGCGCAGTGACCCGAAGAACAGCACCCGCACCTGCATGTCCTTAGGATACCAAGGGGAGAGCCAGTGTCCTAAGGCTGCGATTTGGGGCTGACGCCGCCCGTGGCGCCTAATACTTATGAAAGAAGTACGCCGTCATGCTACAAGCCACCAGGATTACGAACGCGCGCACGTAGCGGGGATCGATGCGCCGCACAAACGATGCGGTGCCGTAGCCGCCCAGGATCGCCCCCACAATCATGAGCGCGGCCTGGGGCCAGACCACCACCCGGGCTACGATGAAGGCTACCACTGCCACGCCGTTGATGCAGGTCGCCAGGATGTTCTTGTAAGCATTCATCTGGTGGATGTTCTCCATCCCGGTCACCGCCAGCGTGGCCAGCATCAGGATCCCAATCCCTGCTCCAAAAAAGCCGCCGTAGATCGCCGTCAGCAACTGCAGGCCGAGGACGACTGGCGTGCTCAGCAGGTGCCCCTCCGGTTTGCCCTGCCGCAGCTTGCGGGTGATCTGCCCGCCGAAGGTGAAGATCACCGTCGCCAGCAGGAGCAGCCAGGGGATCATGCGGGTAAAGGTTGCCTGCGGAGTGTGCAGCAGAAGTAGTGCACCAGTGGCTCCGCCCACAATGCTGGTAATGATGAAGGGCCAGAATAGATGGTCTTTGTGAGCCGAGAGCTCCCGCCGGAATGCCCCCGCACTGGCCAGCGACCCCGGCCACAGCGCCACCGTATTCGTGGCGTTGGCCTGGATGGGAGGGATGCCGCTCACCAACAGAGCGGGAAAGCCGATGAAGCTGCCTCCCCCGGCCACGGAATTGAGGGCCCCGCCCAGCACCGCAGCGAAGAAGAGCAGGACTGAGTTCCCCATGTGCATACGTGCGCGGCTCTAAGCTACAGGAATCGGTTCCAAAAAGACGAGACTTCTCTTCGCGGATTGCAAAAATTGAGCGCGGACGCACCCTGCTTCCGATCCGAAGCTGCTATAGTTTCTGGTTTGAATCCACTTGCGGCGAATCTCCCGCTTGCACGGCTGGTCTCGCCTGAGGAGTCTCCATGGCAAAGAGCGTCAACAAAGTAATCCTGATCGGCAATCTCGGCAAAGACCCGGAGATTCGCTACACCCCCAGCGGCACCGCCGTGGGTAAATTCACCCTCGCCACCAACGAGCGCACCAAGGACAAAGAAGGCCAGTGGCAGGACCGTACCGAATGGCACAACCTGGTGGCCTTCGGACGCACCGCTGAAATCGTGGGCGAATACCTGAAGAAAGGCCGCACCTGCTACGTAGAGGGTAGCCTGCGCACCAGCTCCTGGGACGACAAGGAGAGCGGGCAGAAGAAATACCGCACCGAGATCATCGTGAATGACCTTGTGCTACTGGGCGGCCCGGGCGCGGGACGCGAGCAACACGAGGGAGAGGAGGTCGGCGCGCGCGCCCGCGGGGGCAACAACTTCGATCAGCGCGGTCCCTCCAACGATGCCGGCACTCAGATTACGGACGACGATATTCCGTTCTGATTGGTAAACCCGACTTGGACGTGGCCGGAACGCTGATTCACCGCGATTCCGCCAATCAGCAGACCGCGCCAAGCGCTTGCGAAGCGTTTCTGTAACCGCTGCTTGCGCTCTGCCCGCCCGGCGTGCCCGTCGTGCTCGCCAGTCCAGGCTCTTCATATGGTCGGCGAGCACCACCCCTCTGATCTTCCCGGATTCGACTGCAAAAAGTAAACCTCACCCTCCTTGCATTCGCAGTCAAAGATTTTTCTTCTTGGGTCTCTGTGTTTCTTTGTTCTTCTGCTCAATTCACACTCCCGCAACAATCCGTCGTTAGACTCCATCGCAGGCTGCTCCCCGGCCATGGCTTCACTCAGCGTCCATGTGCCAACAGAACGTGCATCAGCGCTTCGTCCTTCCCGGCGATGTTGAGGCCGTTGCTCCAGTCCGGGACCGGGTGCTGGCCTTTTTGAGCGACCACGGCTGTCTGACCGCGGGTGAGGAGTTCGACCTGCGCCTGGTGCTGCAGGAGGCGCTGGTCAACGCTGTTGTGCACGGCTGCCGCCAAAATCCTTCCCTCACCGTAGTCTGCGACGTGGTGCGCGATCCCTCCGGAATCTCCATCACGGTGCGCGACCCTGGCCCGGGCTTCGATCCCAGGAAGCTCCACGATCCCACCCACGGCACCGGGCTCGTTGCCAGCGCCGGGCGCGGCATCTACATCATCCGCTCGCTGATGGATGAGGTCCGCTTCGAAGCAGGCGGTTCGGAGATCCGCATGCGCAAGAATATGGCCTGTGACTGCGAGAAGAAGCCCCAGGCGGTAGCGGCTCCTCCTTCCTGATCCCGCTTACCCGCCTGGCAGGTTTCCTTGCGCTACACTGTGTGCGCGCTCCCCACGCGGGAGAGCCCAGATTGCGCCCCATGATGGACGAGCAGGAATTCCGCCGCCACGCCGACGCCGCCCTCGGCGAGCTGAAGCAGACCCTGATTGCCGCCGAGGATTCGGCCGACATCGAGGTGGAGGACCAGGCGGGCGCGCTGCACATCGGCTTCGAGGCTCCGCCCGGCCGGTTCGTAATCTCCCCCAATGCGCCAGTCCGCCAGATATGGATCTCGGCGCTCTCCACCAGCTTCAAGCTCGACTGGTCGGAGTCCAGGAACAGCTTTGTGCTGGAGAAAACCGGCGAGGCCCTCAAGCCCCTGGTCATGCGCCTGATCAACCAGCAACTGGGCGAGGAAGCGGTGAGTCTTTAGGCGTCAGGGAGTTTGCGCGACCACTGATTGCAGACTGCCGATGGCTTATTACGTCGCGTCGGAATAGCCGGAGTCGCCCCGCTCCAGCTTGGCGGCGATGTCGGCGGCAATCAAACGCCCGTGAAAGCGGCCGTTCTCGATGAAGATCTCGTTGGTGCGCGCTCCTGCCACGATCACCCCGGACACGTAGATGCCGGACACATTGCTCTCCAGGGTCTCCGGATCGCACACCGGCCGGCACTGGTCGGTGGTCAGCTCGATTCCTAACATGCGCAGGAACGTATAGTCGGGGTGATAGCCGGTGAGGGCAAAGACGAAGTCATTATGCAGGCTGACCAGTCCCTTGGGGGTCTTCAGCAGCACGGCATCGGGCGTGATCTCCCGCACCGTGCTGTTGAAATAGGCGGGAATCTCCCCGCTCTTGATCCGGTTATCGATGTCCGGCTTGATCCAGTACTTCACGTGAGCGTGCATGGCCTCGCGGCGGTGAACCAGCGTGACCCGGGCTCCGTGACGGTACAGCTCCAGGGCGGCGATGGCGGCTGAGTTCTTTCCCCCGACCACCAGCACGTCGGTGTCGTAAAAGGGATGCGGCTCACGGTAGTAGTGGAACACCTTGGGCAGATCTTCCCCGGGCGCATTCAGGTAGTTGGGCAGATCGTAATACCCGGTAGCCACCACCACTTTCTTCGTCTTGTACTCATGCACGCGCTGGTGCCGGTCGCTGGTGCGGACGACGAAA
>Ga0187788_10000203_pt1 | contig 16138 bp, 27 predicted proteins | sample 1015_BV01_MP10_2_FD_133008 | JGI IMG/M metagenome (GOLD analysis project Ga0187788, IMG submission 133008) | Tropical peat soil microbial communities from peatlands in Department of Meta, Colombia - 1015_BV01_MP10_20_MG | ecosystem: Environmental > Terrestrial > Soil > Wetlands > Peat | place...
CAGCCATCGGCCAACTGCTCCGCAGCTACACCGCCAGCGAATGCGCAAACTACTTCAAAAATGCCGGATACGGGCTAACCTAAATGCATCCAGCTTTAGCGGGCGCCGGTTTGTTCGGCCAGTGTGCTGAGCGCCCGGGAAATTTGTACCGGATAGACGAAGCCGGCTTCGAGCTTTCGCAGCGGTTGCGGCAAACGCGCCAATTCGCGCGCCGCGCGCTCGCGGATCTGTGCCAGGGTCGGCGCGGGAACAACGCGTTTACCCCCGCGCATCACGGGCTCGATCAGCGTTTCACCGGCCTGGGTGTCACTCTCAAGCGATAAGATGTCTCCTTGCATGCCACCATCTGTGCCGAAGCTGCGCCACACCTGCTTGCGTCCAGGCCACGTGACTTTGCCCTCGGAGAGCTTGCGCCGCGGCTTGCCAGCATATTCCTGAAGCTTGTAGGCACAATCGAGCGAGGGCGCGTCGATCGACGCGTCAAGATTGACGCCAATGCCATAACCATCGATCGGCACCTTTGCCGCCATCATCTTTTGCAGGACGTCTTCATTGATGCCGCCGCTCACCAGAATGATGACATCTTTAAGTCCGCCGGCATCGAGGATACCGCGCACTTTTTTCGCCATTGCAGCGAGGTCGCCGCTGTCGATGCGAACGCCCCGAATAGCGATGCCGTCTGCTTTGAGTTTGGGCGCAAGCTTTACAACCTTATGGGCCCCTGCCTCAGTGTCGTAGGTATCGATCAGGAGGATGACGCCCTCCGGCCGCGCCCGCGCAAAATTCTCGAACGCGGTCATTTCATCGTCATGCACCTGCACGAAAGAATGCGCCATGGTGCCAACCACCGGAATTCCGTAGCGCTCGCCGGCAAGCACGTTGGCCGCGCCGGCGAATCCCGCGATATAGCTGGTGCGGGCGGAGAACAATCCGGCCTCGGCGCCATGAGCGGTGCGCAGCCCGAAATCCGAGAGGATCTTTCCCGGCGCCGCCAGGACCATGCGCGCGGCTTTCGAGGCAATCATCGTCTGGAAGTGCATAATGTTGATCAGCCGCGTTTCGACCAACTGGGCCATCGGCAGCGGCGCGGTGATGCGGATCAGGGGCTCATTCGGAAAGCAGGCCGTGCCTTCCGCAATTGCGTGCACATCACCGGTAAAACGGAATTGGGCAAGGTAATCGATGAGATTGCGACGAAAGCGTCGCGTGCCTTCGAGCCAGTCGATCTCCGAAGGCGAGAACCGCAATGTTTCGAGATAGACGAGGGCATCCTCAAGTCCGGCTGCGAGCAGAAAGCCACGTCGCGTCGGCAGCCGCCGCACGAAGAACTCGAAAACCGCGTGTTTGTCCTCGCCCCGGTCCAGGTAGGCCTGGACCATGTTGAGTTCATAGAGATCGGTGGTGAGCGGACCGGTGGCGGGCGTCATGTGCGATGCTTACCGCATTAGCGGCCCACGACGGAAGGCTTAAGCAAGTGGTAACTTCCATATTGTAGCAGACCTCGCCAAAGATCTTTCATTTTGCCGGCGCGGGGACGTACATGCGTAGAGGACTGGCAATCATAACCGTCGCCGCGCTCGCGAGCGTCGTTGCATTCAAGGCAATGATCGGCCCGGGCACGTTGGATGGGATAAAGTCGACCGTAGGCCAGCGCTCTTTCTTCGGCCTCCACATCGCGCAGCCGACGTCGATGAAAAACTTTCCGGCGGAGCCGCCGCTGCCCTGATGGCGGGCCGCGACGCGTAACAAGCTAACCCCTATCCTGATTTTCGATCCAGTCACTGGGCGCGATTGCATCAACCAGCCTGGCTTCGCAGGGGCAGCCAGGAATGTTCTGCCCTGCAATATGGGCAACGCGTGTGAGTGAATTTTTGTGACACCGGGAACAGCGTTTCAGCATAGACCGGTATGCCGGTTGAAAATTCGCGCCCGGTCGTGAGACCTTAGATGAGCAGCACGCTCATGGTGCAGCCGCGGTGACTGTTTAGGCTGGACGTCTCCCGCTCAGACTTCTGCGGTTTCCAGCAGCCAGCAGAACTGTGCCGCTGTGAAAACCAGAGCCAGGAAAGCCAGTCCAAAAACTTCTAAGCCAAACATTGTTCTTCTCCTGCACGGTTCTTTTGCACGCCTCTTTTCTTTGGTCGCCAACATAGGCGCCACGGTTCAAATGGCTGTGCTTTCCGTCACAAAAAAGCGGATTTCGCTGGTCCCTTTCCGCCTCCGCCGCCGGGTCAAATCGTGACGCCGGGAGGTATTTCTCCAAACCGCTGATTTTCGACCGATTTTGCGGACATTGCGGCCTAAAGCGGGTTTGCGCCCTACGCCTGTTAGAAAATCGCGCGGTCCTCAAGGGAAAATCAAGGTTGGCTCAAGGACTGAGCGGGGGTGTGCCGGTATAGCCGGGCCCAACGGTGCAGCCTCAATCGGGAAAGTCGACAGATGTCTACAAACTCACGCCACGCTGAAACCATCGCCCTTCACGCCGGCTGGCGCGCGGACCCCGCAACCGGCGCGGTTGCGGTGCCGATCTATCAAACGACGTCTTACCAATTTCGCGATACGGAGCACGCGAGCAATCTCTTCGCTCTGAAAGAGCTGGGCAATATCTACACGCGCATCATGAATCCGACCAATGACGTGCTGGAAAAGCGCATTGCCGCCCTTGAAGGCGGCGTTGCCGCGTTGGCGCTCGCATCCGGCCAAGCTGCCTCGGCCTTTGCAATTCAAAACCTGGCGCGCGCCGGCGACAACATTGTGAGTTCGACCGACCTCTATGGAGGAACGTGGAATCTGTTCGCCCATACCCTTAAGGATCAGGGAATCGAGGTTCGCTTTGTCGACCCGTCCGATCCGCAGAGTTTCCGGCGCGCCACTGACGATAGAACCCGCGCCTATTACGCTGAAAGCCTGCCAAACCCGAAACTGACGGTCTTTCCGATTGCCGAAGTGGCGGGGATCGGCCGTCCGCTTGGCATTCCGCTCATCGTCGACAATACGGCGACACCGGTTCTGACCAAGCCGTTTGAACACGGCGCTGCAGTCGTCGTTTACTCCACGACGAAATATCTCGGCGGACATGGAAACTCGATCGGCGGCCTGATCGTCGATGGGGGCAATTTCGATTGGGCGGCATTTCCGAAGCGCCAGCCGGCGCTCAATACGCCGGATCCCAGCTATCACGGAGCGGTGTGGACGGAAGCAGTCAAACCGCTCGGTCCCATTGCTTATGCGATCAAGGTCCGTGTCACGCTGCTTCGCGACATCGGGGCTTCGATGTCGCCGTTCAATGCCTTTCTGACCATCCAAGGCCTCGAGACCCTGCCGCTTCGCATGCACGCGCATTGCAAGAACGCGCAATCGGTGGTCGATTTCCTGCGGACACGAAAGGAAGTGACGCGAATTATCCATCCGTCCCAACAACAAGGGGTTCATCGCGAGCGCGCGGATCGCTATCTCAATGGCCGGTTTGGCGGTCTCGTCGGCTTCGAGCTTGCCGGCGGCAAGGAAGCCGGTCGCAGATTTATCGACGCTTTGCAGCTTCACTATCACGTCGCCAATATTGGCGACGCGCGAAGCCTGGCAATCCATCCGGCGACCACGACGCATTCGCAACTGACAGCCGAAGAACGGCTCGCTACCGGCGTTTCAGATAGCTACGTGCGCCTGTCGGTCGGTATCGAACATATCGACGACATCGTCTCAGACATTAGACAAGGCCTTGAAGCGGCAGCCGTGAAGCCCAGGCGAGCCGCGTGATCGGGTTTGGGAGCAGAACATGAGCATAGGCAGCATTGACGTCGGGGACATCAACCTGAAGTATTTCGATGTCGGCACGGGCGAGCCGATCGTGCTCTTGCACTGCACCGGTGGTTCGAGCCGGCAGTGGACCGAGCTAGCGGAGGCCCTTCGTACAAACTTCCAGGTGATTGCACCGGACCTCTGCGGTTACGGCGGCACGACCCACTGGCCGGGCACTGGCACGTTCAATCTGGCTGTCGAGGCTGATCTTGTTGCCGCACTTATCGACACGCTGAAAGGGCCGGCGCACATCGTCGGCCACTCCTTCGGCGGTGCGGTCGCACTGCAGCTGGCATTGCGGCACCCCCACCATACGAAAAGTCTGACGGTCATAGAACCGGCCGCATTCCACCTGCTGCGCGGCGGCGACGAGGTGGATGATCGCGCCCTCAGCCAGATTTCCGACGTCGCGACGACGATTGCGAGTGCGGTGAACTGTGGCGACTATGTCGGGGCGATGCGGCGGTTTGTCGATTATTGGAGCGGCGAGGGGGCGTGGAATGCCCTGCCAAATCCCCAACGTGTCGCGCTTGCAACCCGCATCAACAAGGTGACGCTCGATTTCTGGGCGACGCTCAATGACCCGACGCGGCTGAGCGACCTTGTCGATCTGCCGGTGCCGTCCATGGTCGTATTTGGTGGACGCTCGCCTTTGCCGACACGCCGGATCTGCTTCCATCTTGCGCGCAAGTTGCCGGATGTGAGGCTGCGAACGATCGCCGACGCCGGCCACATGCTCCCGATGACGCACTTCAAGGACATCTGTGAGCTCGTCGCGGCGCACAGCGTGGTAAGACGAAAATCCATCCCGAGAAGCGGAATGGATCTTCCTGTGCGGGTTTATGCTTGAGCAGAGGCCGGTGACTCGATGTACATTTCATTTGTCTCATTCGTCGTCCGCGCGATCAAAAGTCTGTTGACGCGCGCAGCTGTATCGGCGGAGCAGCTGCACGCGAATCACGCGATTATCGCGCACTACGCCGGGCATCGCTGGTGCGATGCGACCGAGCGGGCTTTGAACGAGGAGCTCATAGGACGGGGAAGCTGGCTCGGAAATCGCTTCGAGTCTCAAAATGACTTAAGGTGAAAGGCCACGCGTATTTTTTGCGGCCCCGGCCGTCTTCGGTGGGGGGAGTCCACGTGTGGTGCAGCTTTGAGCGGGTTACAACGCGGCGCTGGCGATCCCGGTGGATAAGGCTGCTTGGCCGGCAAAGGAAAAGGGACCGCTGGTGTGGCACTACAGCGGTCCCTTTTACGATCCGTCGAAATGGGGACCCCGACGTTTCGCACGTTAAAGGTCGCCCGGCTGGTTGGTTTTGGCTGTGCGATAGATCACACCTGCGGCGGATCGCCACCTGTCGATGCTGACAATCCGCCTTTTTGTGACGCCGAACACAGTGCGTGGAACCGCTGTTTGCCTCGGACTGACCGGCGAAACGCGCCAACCTCTTCGAGGCCGCCGCGATTGCCTAAATCGGAAGCTGAGTGTTTAGCTTTGTTCTAAATTAGCGGAGCCAGGCGATTTAGGCCAATTGACACATTCTGTGCCGAATAGCTCTGAGATACGTGCCGCATGACCGTGGCCGACTAGACCAGATGCATATGCAGTGCCATTTCCGTAAACATTTGAATGGCGGCCTGCGTGTACTTGCCGCCGCAATAGGTCTCGTCCAACCAAAGCGCCAGAGCAGATAACAGAAAAAACCAAATAAATCCGCGCATCCGGCCAAGATCTCGCAAAACTCTTAATTATTCTGCCTCTGCTGTATCGAACTGCATCTCAGGGCTCGCACGTCACGCCGATCTGCGTGTCCGTCCTCCACTGCGATTGACAACGTCGACGCGTTCCTTCAACGACAACATGAAGCTGCCGGGGAGGCCAACGGTCGTTGATAGCTGCAAAGAGGCCCCGCTTTCCGATAGCCAGCACCCTTTTCATTCATACAGCAGTTCCGCCAGGAAGCTTAAATGCTCTGCCTCGTCGAAAGACTGCGACTGCTGCGATAGCCGTACATAGCAATCGGCCAGGCTTTCCCATTCAGCTCTCAGCGTGAGGCTTTCCTCTTTGCTGGCTTTCGCGTGAAAACGCTCAGCCAGATCGGCATAGTGCTCAGCAAGTGTCATCGGGGATTATTCCAGACGCGCACGGCAATGTGATTGGGTGACCGTGCTTTTAATGGCAAGGGCTTTTTCCCCGGCTAAATACGCCGTTATATTTCAGGACAAGTTGGTAAGCACATTTTAACGTGCGTTGCCTGTTCAACTTTCCAACAAGCGTTTTTCCGCCATCTGTCATCTTCACGCATCCGCGATCGGCACCTCGTCGACCTTGTGTCCGTGCTGATCCACGATGCTGACAAACCAGCCGGTCCAGTTCCAGCCCGGCATGACCGCGCCGTGTTTGAGATCGCGCGCGAATGCCATCGCATCATCGCGAGCGGCGGCATTGCCGGCCAGGTCAATGCCCTTGTGATTGTTCAAAACCTGTTTGCCGTCGGTGAGATGGAAATAGTAACGCGGCATGATGGGGTCTCGCGTGATGTTTGAGGACATCACTCCTACCATTTCCAGTCCTCAGCCGTCCCAACAAAATCCGGGTGCTGCTATGGGAGACAAGCGATGCCGACTTTGTGCCGTCGGCTTATAATTGGTAATAGGTTGCAAACAATCATGGCTGAGCCGACACAACCGGTCATTCTCACGCGGCACCCCCAGATGTTTCCCACTCTGGAGCTGTCGGAAATTGAGCGCGTGCGCCGGTTCGGCACGGTGCGCTCCTATGGTGCGGGCGAACCCCTGGTCAAGGCCGGTGATGTCGGTCACGGCCTTACGATCATCCTGAGCGGTCATGTCGACATCACCCAACACGACGAATCTGGACGCCGCGTGCTCATCGTCACCCATGGTCCGGGAAATTTCATGGGCGAACTGGCTCAATTGGCGGGCCGGCCTGCGTTGGTCGACGGACACGCGCAGGGACCGGTCGAAGCCTTGATTATTCCCCCGGAAAGTCTCCGGGCACTCCTCATATCGGAGGCGGAGCTCGGGGAAAGAGTCATGCGCGCGCTCATTCTCCGTCGCGTCGGCCTGCTCGAAACGGGGGCTGGTGGACCGGTCATCGTCGGTCGCGAGGAGAATGGCGATGTGCTTCGGCTTGTGGGATTTCTTCGCCGTAACGGGCACCCGCATCAGACGCTCAATCCGGAGACCGATCCTGAGGCGAAAGCGCTGATCGAGCGTTTCCACGTCGATCCTGGGCAGTTGCCTATCGTTCTTTGTCCAAGCGGGCAAATGCTGCGCAACCCGAGCGAGGTCGAGCTCGCTCGTTGCATTGGCATGGTCGGGCCCATCGATCCAGATCGTATATATGACGTGGCCATCGTTGGGGCCGGTCCGGCTGGTCTCGCCACGGCGGTGTATGCGGCATCGGAAGGGCTATCGGTTCTGGTGCTCGACTGCCGCGCGTTTGGTGGACAGGCGGGCGCCTCGGCCCGAATTGAGAACTACCTGGGCTTTCCGACCGGCATTGCCGGCATAGCCCTCATGGCCCGCGCCTACAATCAGGCCCAGAAGTTTGGAGCCGAAATGGCGATCCCCGATGAGGTGCTCAGCCTCGATGCCGCGTCCACGACCGGCGATGCACAATTCACATTGCGACTGTCCAACAATGAGCGAGCGACGGCACGCTCGATTGTTATTGCCAGCGGCGCAAGATATCGGCGCATCGGCGTAAGCAATCTTGAGGATTTCGAGGGGACAAGCGTTCACTACTGGGCGTCGCCGATCGAGACGCGGCTGTGCACTGGACAGGAGGTTGTTGTCGTCGGCGCCGGGAACTCGGCGGGACAGGCGGTCGTTTATCTTGCGAGCTACGTCGAAAAGGTATGGCTGCTGGTGCGCGGACCAAGTCTGCAGGCAAGCATGTCGCGCTATCTGGTCGATCGCATTTCGGGGCTGGCAAATGTCGAGGTGGTGCTGCAGGCCGAAATCAGCGCGCTCGAAGGTCATGACCGCATATTGGAGGCGGTCCGCTGGCGAGGCCTATCGGGGAAGATTATACGGCGGCCCGTGCGCCACCTGTTTCTCTTCATCGGCGCCGAACCGAACACGGATTGGCTGGCGAGTTCCCGCATAGCGTTGGACCCGAAGGGGTTCGTATTGACCGGTGGCGACGTTTCAGCCGACGGCGAAGCGCTGGAAACCAGCCAGCGCGGTGTTTTCGCGATTGGCGACGTCCGTTCGGGCTCGATCAAACGTGTCGCATCGGCGGTCGGTGAGGGCGCGCAAGTCGTGGCCACGTTGCATCGTTTTTTGGGTGAGGGGCCAAATAGTGTCGTGAAGCGCGCCTTCAAATAGACAGCGGCCCGCTCTTGCGAACTCGGCCGCCAACGACGTCATGGCCGTGCACCTTGGCGCGCCCATGCCGCGACAAACAGACAAAGCGCGATGATGGCCGCGAGCTCAGCCCAGAAAAAAATGAGGATGTCGGCTCGAACGCCCAGAGGCGGCGCGCCCGGCAATGCATTACGCAACGCAGGCAGCGCAAAGATCATTGCGCCGAGAGCGCCAACGAGCGTGACCTCGATGCGCCGGATGCCGGCAAAAACAAGGCTACCGATGATCAGGGCGCAGAACGTCATCACGATCATTGCGCCATAAATTGCCATACCAAAGAACGAAACTGCGCCCGTACGGCGGATGGCGAACTGGAGCTGAAGCTCGTTAGGCCGTGGTGTGGCTATCGCCTGAGCCTTCACGCTATAGCCGAGAATGCCTTCCCAAGCCGTCACATGGATCGGCAGGGATCTCTCGGTGCCGTCCTTCACCGGTTCGCTCGCCGTCAATGTCATCGCCGAAACGTATCGGTCCAATGGATAGTCGCGAATGTTTCCTCCGTCCAAATCAAAGTCGAAAGTAACTTCTGGAAACGGTTGGGTGGCCCGTACCTGCACATGCTCGACCTGTTTGCCGCGTTGAATGTTAACAAGGAAGTCGCGATCGGAGATCGTTGATGACGCACCGGGCAGGGGCACCACACTGATCCGCACCTGCATCGAATCGTTGACGGCATCGATCTGGATCGGCTGCAGATAAAGATTGACACGGGCATCGCTGGCAGGGGCGCCAAATTCCGCTTCGTCCGGCCCTTTCGACAAATCAAATTGGGCCAGCACGATGCCATATGCGATCGCACATCCGGCCAACAGCGCAGCAACCATCATGACACGGCGCAATAACGATAAACGAGCCAGCGCGATTTCCTTCTTGACTAAATCGGCAGCCGGTTTGTCGGAGGCTTCGTGCATGGCCGCTACACTAACAGTCGAAGCACACGCCGAACAATCGGCTTCCGCCACGCCGGCACGGTATTCAGAAGTGCGGAAACTGTCCTCGACGCAATGAGTGGCGGGGAGTAGTGTGCAATTGGGCACGGGGGTTCGGAGAATATCGAATGGTTGCCGAACCGAAACAGCAGCCTCATCATAAAGACAAAGATCGCAGCAGGCGCGAGCGCAGACGTGATGAGAAAGCGCTTGACGAGGCTCTTAAGAATACTTTTCCGGCGTCCGACCCGGTTTCAGTTGAGCAGCCAGCCGCACATACGGAAGAGCAATAAATAATGCCGAGAGGGCCAAGAGAGATATGGACCTCGGACAAGCGCAATATCATTAAGGAATGGCGCGCCTGGGCGGACAGACATGCCGATATCGCCAGGGACGACAGCACATTCGGTGCATTCTATTTGCACCTGGAGAGGAATAGAGGGGAGCTTCTGTCGTTCTCGGCCGACAACAAATTTGAAACTGTTCGCAGCTGGCTAGCCGAGGAAGGTTTGATAAAAATCTGATTGGTAGCAACAAAGCGTTCGAAGAAGTAAGAGTCGCCCGGAGGTTCAATCGGGACGGCTCATATACCATAAAAAGAGCCCCGGCAGGTTTGTCTGATTTGGCCCGGGGCTCTAGTGCGCTACGCAATACCAATGCGCCAGGACAGACTGGGCGCAATTGGTTACGGAAGGCTGAAGCCTGCATTGCCATTCGACGCCGGCCTGCGCGGAACGGGGTGCGTCGTTACCTCAACTCCGAAAGAGGGGAGAGAGATTCAGAATTATTAGCGGGCAAGAGCGGCTATTACTTTTCTAAGAAATGACGCCGTGCCGAGCATTGCCGCCAAAAGCGCGAGTGCACTCTGCCAGTGCCAAGGGGAATTCAGGGGCGCGCCGAACCATTCAGCCTGCACTAAAGCGCCCGCGCCAATACCCACGCCGAGCGATATACAAGACACCAGAACACCGGAAATCCCCCTGACCACTCGCTCCAGCCGGGCTATTCGCTCTTCGGTGCTTCTGTCGGTCATGCGCGGCGCCCCCGATCAACGTACGATCACTATTTGAACTCCTTCGCAAACCCGGCGGCAATACCCGCATCAGCAGAGTGGAAAGCGCCGAGCGGAGGGTGCGCGCACGCAGGGCGAGCGTTTTGGTGTCTCTAAGAAATGTCGCTTGATCTTTGCCAATGAGGTGGGGCCCGCGGCAGTCCCTCTGGCCAGGCCTGTGTCGGCCATCACAAAAAAGCGCATTGGCCCCGGCGCTGTGATCGAAAGCACAGCCAGGGCCAACTAACGGGACAATGTTACCCTGCGAGACGCCGAACGTTTACCAAGTAGGGTTGGTCCCCTATTTCGGCCGATCGTAGGGGACCGCTGTGTGCCACAACGCAGCGGTCCCCTTTTTTGAGTCGACGGACCGTTCCTACGCTGACGACGATCGGCGGCTAATATGTGGCGAGGGGCAAAAAGAGCTTCAGAATGCGTGGCCCCTGTCGGCAATAGCTCCGCACATTTCATGAGAGAGGCCGCCAACTGGGGCGGCCTCTCTCATTACGCCACTTGAGCTAGCAGGGATCAATCGCCGCCCAGGCTTTGGTCTCACATCAGCTGGAACCTGAATCGAGGTTGCAAGTGCTGGCGTGGCTATCACCGCCGCCGCACCAGTGGCCCGCAAAAAGAGGTCTCATTGAGGTCACGAAGCATCTCTCGCTTGAGTACATCGCCCGCGCACCGCACCTAGTGCTGCCGTCGCGTGCGCGATATACGCAGTTCGGGGGAGTCTGCTTTGCGGAAGGGTGCCAGACTGGAGCGGGATCTCACGACATGCCGCTCGCGCTGACGAATGTCCGCTTTCGGGCTCCGATGCGGTGGTAACCAGATGAGTATCAAAAGAATTGTCTGCTTTCTGTGACGCTGCTCACCAAGGTTTTTCATGACCGGAGCAAACATCCCGCCTGGGTGGGCGAAGGGCATCCGTGCAGGAGGCCGACATGCAAACGCTCAACATTGTTTTGGTCGTGACGGGCATTTTGATCAGCGTGATGGCCGCATCAAACAGGACCGTTGCCGTCACGGAGGCGAGAGGCGAACCGCATAACGTAGTGTTAATTTACGGTCTGCATGTCGCACTACCTGACGACATGAAGACATTTCCGGCAGAGTTAGTGCCACTGCCTTGATCCGGAGAATATCGACAGGTGTTCGGGATGAGTACCCGCGCTGACCACGGAGGTTCAATGACGCGCATGATTTTCGCTGCTGCCGTTATGCTCACTTCTCTGGCTTTAGGCCTACAGCCAGCGGCGGCCTACGAGGCTCCCTGGTGTGCGGTCATCAACACGGGCCTCGATGTTCATTGGGACTGTCAATATCAATCTATCGAACAATGTTATCCGGCCGTGCTCGCCGGCAATCGCGGCTTTTGCAATCAGAACCCGTACTTCGTTGCGGCCACCAGAGAACGCCGGGCCTCACAGAAACGCCGCGCTCACTAGCAGTAGCAACGCTGCCGGATATGTCCTTCTTTTGTTGTCAGAATCCAGTTTCAGCGCGGCTGCATTTGACGCGGATCAATGGAGAATAGAGGAAAAGCAATAGATAGTTCACTTATGGACAGATGTTGCCCGGGGGATTTCCATGCTCGATTGGCTCGGTTGGTTCGCCGATTTACTCCTGAATGCCGGCGCCGGTGTTGCGAGTTTGTTTGTCAGTAAAGACGCGCCTGGTTTCGTGCTATTTCAGATGGCGATGGCGACGCTGGTGTTGGCGGCTGTTGTGTCTCTGATTGTCTATTGGCAAACGTTAGTTGAATATTGGCGGTCGTATTGGCGACCCCGCGCCTGAACAAGTGGAACTATTCCGATCACGAATTGTGACGGCCTGCATCGGCTGTATTGTCCTGCAATATTTGACTCCCCAACTGGTAGGTTCGCATGATTGACGCCAGCGACCGGAAGCATCGACCAGTCAAGACCATCGTTTTTGAGTTCCGCCCTGGAAGAAAATGTCCCAAAGGAAAAGCGCTATGAACACCCCCCATCGGACTACGACGACAAAGTCCACCGGCATCCCCGGTAACGGTACGCAAGTACTTCGTGAAGCAGTTGAAAGCGGCTCCGCACAGGCCAAGGAAACATTCGAAGAGATGAGCGCCGCCGCGGGGGACGCCATGACCTTGATGAAAGACAGCTACTCAACCGCCGTCCAGCGCGCACAAGAGTACAATAGCAAGCTCATTGAGTTCGCTCAAACCAACATGCAAGCGACCGTTGAGTTCGTCCAAAAACTGTCCAGCGTGAAATCTCCCACGGAGTTTTTCGAGTTGTCGACCAGTCATTCACGCAAACAGTTTGAAACTCTCACCGAGCAGGCCCAGCAACTTGCCACGCTGGCTCAAAAGGCTGCGTTGGCCACTGCCGAGCGCGTCGAGACGGACCTAGCGAAGACATCGAGCCGTCGCTCCTGAATTGATTTTCAACTAAACTTTTAAGCCCGGGTTCGACTTGTGTCGCTTGGGCTTAATTTTTTGCCCGGACGCGTTAGCGACGGAAGGTCAAGTTTTGTGCTTGCCAGCCACCGCAAATTTTGGATGATCGGCTCAACGGTAATTGAATAGCGAATAACTGGTTCCTGACATATTGATGCCACCTTGTTGCCAATTAGCTCACTAAAACCATAGCAGCGTACCGCCGCGCTTTCAGTGTTTGGAAATAACTGCGGCATATGGTTTTGTTTGTACCGTCTAGTTTAGACGTAGTTGCGATGTAAGGCGTGACGCAAGCGTACAAGAGCCCCAGACCGGTCATGGCTGGGGCTCTTTCGATTCGCAAACATAGGGATAGTGTCATTCGGTCAACTTCGCTGACCCATTAATCTGTCGAATGAGGCGCCACTTGATTGCGGCGACCATGTCCAAAGTTACTGTCAAGAACAGCGGTGTTTGGTTTCCGAGGAGGTGCGCATGAGGAAACTCATTTTGGTTGCGCTATTTTAGCATCGACAAATTCAGCGGCTGCTCAGCAGCCATATGTGCCGACACCTGATTTTGGCTGGCACAGGTTTGGCGTGTGATGGTGTGTTTGCACCACCACGTTTCACTAAAGTTAATTATGGTAACTCTCGGCTGGGCGGCGAGGGGGTCGCCATGACAATACTGACATTCGTCTCTGTGCTATCTGTTGGCGTGAGTATTGGTTATGTGATCGCTGGCGTGCTCCACAGCGGACCCTCGGCGTCAGATGTAGTTCCAAGCGAAAATCAACATTACAACCGTCGCGGCGATTAGGAGGGTCACTTGCGCTCCTGCGTTTTGAAAAAAGCCGCGACGATATTTCTGATCATCGGGAACTGTCATGTGCGAATTCCACGGCTGAGTCTCCAGCAATGAAAGTGTAACAGAACCGTCAGTCGAGATGCGTAAATTCGACCTCAAATTTTCGCGCAAAGCAAAAGGCCCCGGCGGTTAGACCGGGGCCTTGTGTTTGAATGTCTGCTAGGAGCCGCGTTTGTCGCCGTCTTCACAAGCGAAGGCTTGATGCGGGTTGACGGTTACAAAAGCGGCCGCTCCGGCAACGAGTGTGCAGGCGATCACGATAAATCCGACGACTTTTCTCATGCGCGTATCTCCTCAAGGGCGGTCACGATAGCACTCGCCATATGACAGGCAGCCAACGTTTGCGTGAGGCGTTACCGGCATCTGGCGCACAATTATACCCTGGGTGGCTGGTCGGAGACGAATGTCGACGGGGTGACTGGTGTTGTTATCAGCACTGACGTGGAGATGAGATGACTCGCTTGATTTTCGCCGCCGTCGGTACGGTTGCAGCTCGGACGTGCGGGCCAAAGTCAGCGAGGGCTTACGAGGCTCCCTGGTGCGCGGTGATCGCGGTGAACACAGGTAGCGTGTATTGGGACTGTCAGTACCGCTCGTTCGAAGACTGCCGGCCGACTGTGCTGGCTGGCAATCGAGGCTGGTGCAATCCGAACCCGTATTTCGTTGCTGGCAACACAGAACCCAAGCGCTCAAAGAAACACCGCGCCCGCCAAAAATAGCGACGCCACCGGATGTGTCGTTGTGTCCGCTATTGCGGCCAAAGCATCAACCGCTTCCGAACTGTTTGCGCGAATTACGCTCATTGTCGGTCGGTTACTGCGCGGCCGACGGGTTGTGACATGAGTTCTGCTAGCGTGTACGACCGATGGAGGCCGCGACGAGCCAACTCGGCGCTTGAGAGCTGGGATAGTTCAAAGTAGCGCGCCTCGATCCGTCGGCCTTCGCGTGCCCCTTCGATCAGTTGGCCGAAATGCGAGACGACACGCGCAAACGTGTCGCGACTGCCAATCTGAAGCGAAGTCTTGGTTGGGTAAGTGGTGGCTGCCATTGTCGCCTCCTGACATGAGCCTCACCAGGGCATTTGCTGCCTTCACATTCGGACGAGGTGCCCGTGGCCGCTGTGCTGGCCATCACAAAAGTGATTTTTGGTATTCGCATACTGGCGCCTACGGATTGCCCGCGGGAAAATATCTGGAGGTAAAACCGAACCAGTCATGGTGAAACGTCAGGTGATGGCCGTCCAATTGCCGTCACCTTCGCAAGTAAGCTTTTGTGCGGAGGGCAAAATGAAAAATCAAATCGTCACTGCTTACAAAAATCAAATCGTCGTTGCGTTCATTGTTGGCGGAGGAGTCATCATCGCAACTGCAATATTTATTTTTGCGCTCATGCGAATCGTCTGCGTGGAGGGCATTGCGAAATACCGGCCGCTCATACGGCCCGTCTCGGAAAAATTAAACGCCTTTAGACAAACTGATCACGCCGCCTAAGCGTATTAGGAGCATCGAAAAGGTGCGCTCCCTTAGCCTTGTAGACTAGCCTCTCCACGTCGGCTGGCGCGGATGAACGGCATCCTTGAAAGCGTCGAAGCTCTTCCAGGCTGGCTCTGGCGGCTCACATTTCGGTTGCGGTGTGTAGATCGAAGGGGCAACCATCTGCATTGTCGGGATATAACGCGGGCAATTGGGAAAGATCGCGCGGGCTTCGACCCGCACGATAAGTTGTGCGCCGACGGTCTCGCCAAGCAATGGATCAGCATCGCTCACCCGCGCGCTGCCATTGACCCGCAGTCGCTTCGGCTTGTCGTTCATCGCGATGAACAAGAGCCCGATATTCGGATTGACCAGCAAGTTACCCAGGCTCTTGAACATCCCGTTGCCGTCGTAGTCGGGAAAGGCCAATTCGCGCATGCCCGTGACGCGTACGAAACCTGGCATGCCTGCCTTGAACGAGCAGTCCGGTCGGCCTTGTGCGTCGGCGGTAGCAAGAAAGAAAAAAGCGACGCTCTCAATGAATGCCTTGTCTTCGTCGCTGAACACTGTACGCGTCAATTTTTCTTCAAGTCGATCAGAGATGCGCCGGCTATCGAAGCGATCTTGAAGGCGCCGGTTGCCGTCGTGGTACATGATACTCATTCCCGGTCCCCCCCACATCTGATTCGGTGGAGCAGCTAGTCATCGAACTGTTTATATGCCGTTCCTCGGCGCGCCGCGATCCCGGGTCAGTATGATCTGCAACGCGCCATCAGCGTTGAAAATAGATACGCAAAAGCCCTACAACGATCGCAGCGGTAACGAACAGAACGATTACCGGCAATGCAACCAGGAATGCGCCCAACAGGAGAATGAGCATCGCGGCCGATAAGAGGCCCGTGATCAAAATCATCAGAATAATGACGAGCGGGGGAGTCTTTCCGATACTACGCGTATCAACGACGACGCGCATTCGCGCCGTGCCTCGTTGCGCACCCGGCGGAATGATCTCTGGCTGCGAACGCGGCGCTTCACCTTTTGGTCGGTCGCTTGTCATGCGTTCATAGCGTACCAGAAGCCGCGCCGGGAAACGTTCTTCGTGTCGCAATGTGTTCGGAAGTGGCTCCCCGGGCCGGATTCGAACCAGCGACCAACCGGTTAACAGCCGGTTGCTCTACCACTGAGCTACCGGGGAACATGCCGGTGC
>Ga0187788_10000204_pt1 | contig 16126 bp, 11 predicted proteins | sample 1015_BV01_MP10_2_FD_133008 | JGI IMG/M metagenome (GOLD analysis project Ga0187788, IMG submission 133008) | Tropical peat soil microbial communities from peatlands in Department of Meta, Colombia - 1015_BV01_MP10_20_MG | ecosystem: Environmental > Terrestrial > Soil > Wetlands > Peat | place...
ACCAACTCCCTGATCACCGCCAGCTACAACAACTCCACCGCCAGCACAACTCTGGGGATCACGCCCGTCGCTGCCCAGCCCGACTTCACCATCACCCCCAATCCCATCGCTTTGACCGTTTCCGTTGGCTCGTCCGGATCCTCCACGATTACCACAACCGTGACCGGCGGCTTCAACAGTGCTATCAGTCTGAGTCCGGGGAGTCCGCCCACGGGGGTGACGGTCACGTTCGATCCGCCTTCCATTGCAGTGCCCGGTCAGGGCAGCTCTACCATGAAGATCACCGTTGGCCCGAACACTGCGGCCGGGACCTACACCATCGGCGTGGCCGCCACCGGAGGCAGCATCGGCAAGAACACCTCCGTCACACTGACGGTTGTGAGCGCGCCTCCGCCTCCTCCGCCGGGATCGTCTCCCACTCCCATCCCGCAAAGCGGTTGGAAGTTGCTTTACGCCGACAGCCAGGAAACCTACTGTGGGAATTACCTGGCCACCAACGCGTTCGACGGCAATTCCAGCTCGCTGTGGCAAACCGTGTACTGTGGCCCCGGCCCCGGGCTGCCTCACGAGATTCAGATCGATCTAGGCGCCGTCTATACCGTCGTTGGCTTCCGTTATCTGCCGCGGCAGGATGGAGTGGCGCGCGGCAAGATCAAGGAGTTCGAGTTCTATGTCAGCTCCGATGGGCTGCATTGGGGCACGGCCGTGGCCACCGGCACGCTCATCACCAGCGCCACCGATTCCGCGGAGAAGCAGGTACTGCTCGCCGCTCCGGTCTCTGCCCGCTTTGTTCGCCTGCGCGTCCTGGGCGAGGTCAAGGGCGGCTCCTGGACTTCCGTGGCTGAGTTGAACGTCCTGCAGCAATAAAACAACCACTTTTCATGCTCCCGCAGCGACAGGTGCAATCCCCGCTCCTGCACGTTCGTACCTGGATTCCTCAGACCAATTACACAAGTATTACAAACCAATCTCGGTGCACCTGATAGCTTTTCTCATCAGCCGAAAGAAGCTTGTCTGTAAGAATTCCCTCAAGATCTGAGCCCGAGGACGACGAAAGAATGAGATTGCGCGAGCGTGACCGTACCTTCACCGAACCCCTGAGCCCCATCACCACCTTCTTCATGGTGGCTTTCCACATCGGCGCCGTCATTGCCCTGTTCATGTTTAGTTGGAAGGCGCTGGGACTGGCGGTCTTTTTGTGGTTTGTGTCGGGTTGTCTGGGCATCGGGATGGGCTACCATCGCCTGCTCACTCACCGCGGCTACCAGACCTACAAGTGGGTGGAATACTTTTTCACGACATGCGCCACTCTCGCTCTTGAGGGCGGGCCCTTCTTCTGGGTAGCCACTCACCGCGTGCATCATCAGAACACCGACAAGGAGGGCGATCCCCACTCCCCACATGATGGCGGCTTTTGGGCGCACATGGGCTGGATCATTACCGGCCGCGCCATGCACAACAATTCCATCGAAGTTCTGCCCTATGTCCCCGACCTGCGCAAGGACAAGTTCCATACCTGGATCAGCAAATGGCATTGGGTCCCCATCACTGTTTTGGGAGTTGTGATTCTGGCGATCGGCGGCTGGCAATATCTGATGTGGGGCATTTTCCTGCGCACCGTGGTTGGCCTGCACTCGACTTGGCTGGTGAATTCGGCCACCCACATGTGGGGAACGCAGCGCTTCCTCACCGGCGACAGCTCCAAGAACAGCTTATGGGTAGCGATACTGACGTTCGGCGAAGGTTGGCACAACAACCATCACGCCCACCCGCAGTCCGCCCGGCACGGGCTCGCCTGGTACGAGGTGGACATCAATTGGTACGGGATCTGGTGCCTGCAGAAGCTCGGCCTCGCCTGGGACATCAAGCTGGCCAGGCTCAAGCCGGACCCAGAGCCGAGCGCGGCTCTGCCCAAACACGTCCCGGCTGCCGCCGAGGAAGAGCTGGTGCCCGCTGGGTCAGGGGACTAAACCTCTGATCCTGATGCGCCCTTGTTCGCTGCCCTGAACGTAGATCCACCGCGGGCTTGGCTCCCGCTGCCGGGGACCATCGTCGGATACTCCTGAACCGTAGGCAGAGCGATGTCTGCAGTTCTTGTTTTTCCGGCTGCCGAATCCACTACAATTTTGCTGAGCTCCCATGCGCATTGCCAGCCGCGGCAAGACGATCGCCTTCTTCATCACGCTGGGCGCCTGCCTGGTGGGGTTGGCGGTGGCGCTCAACGTCAGCTGGATCATCATCAACTGGCGGGAAGTCGTCCCCTTGGTGCTGGGTGTCATCTTCTTCGGCGTTATCATCGCCGGACTGGTAGTCAACACCATCTTTCTGGTGCGTGAGATCCGTCGGAATGAGCAGCAGGACAGCTTCCTGAATGCTGTCACCCACGAGCTGAAGACTCCTATCACCTCCATCCGCCTTTACCTGGAGACGCTGGAGCGGCGTCATCTGGAGGAAGGCCAGCGCCAGGAGTTTTACCGCGTCATGCTGGAAGACACCGACCGCCTGCTGGGAACCGTGGAGCAGGTGTTGAAGGCCGGGGAGGAGCGTCATGGAAAGGCCCGCAAGAATTGGCAGGAGGTGGATTTTTCCAGCCTGGTGCGCGATGCGCTGGAGCTGGCGCGCCTGCGTCACAACCTGGCGCCGGAGGCCCTGCGCTTCGGTGCGGACCAGCCGGCGGGCGTGACGGTGATGGGCAATCCGGAGGAGCTCCGAACTGCCGTCGCCAACCTCTTTGACAACGCCGTCAAGTACTCGGGGGACGAAAAGGACATCGTGGTGGATGTCCTCACCCCGGACATCGACACCGTGTTGCTGCGCGTACGCGACAACGGAATCGGCATTCCACGTCGCGAACTCAAGCGCATTTTCAAACGCTTCTATCGCGGGGTACACGTGGGCGCAGCCCAGGTCAAGGGAACCGGCCTGGGTTTGTTCATTGTGCGCTCCATCGCCCGGCGGCACGGCGGCGACGTAGTTGCCGAGAGCGACGGAGAAGGCCGGGGCAGCACGTTTACCTTGCGCTTTCCCAGGGTCTATCGCGTATGAGCCGTATCCTGGTGGTGGAAGACGAAGCGCACCTTGCCCAGGGCTTGCGATTCAACCTGGAGGCAGAGGGCTATTTCGTCGAGGTCAGCGGCGACGGGGAGGACGCGCTGGCCAAGCTGCTGCAACACAAGGAGAACTTCGACGCTCTGGTGCTCGACGTCATGCTGCCTGGCAAGGACGGCTTCAGCGTGGCGCGCGAGCTGCGCGCGGCTCAAAACTACATTCCCATGCTCATGTTGACGGCTCGCGGGCGCCCGGAGGACGTGCTCAAGGGCTTCGAGTCTGGGGCTGATGATTACCTCTCCAAGCCCTTCAACCTGGCCATTCTCATTGCCCGCATCGGAAGCCTGCTGCGCCGCAAGAGCTGGTCAGGAAATGACGGTGGCTCCCCGCCCGCCCCCTCCGGCCCGCCCGAGATCTTCAGCTTCGACGGCAAGACTGTTGACTTTCAGAACCTGCAACTGCACACCGGAGATCAGGTGATTCAGCTCACCTTGATGGAGTTGGAACTGCTCCGCTACCTGATTCGCAACAGTGGCCACCCGGTATCGCGCAAGGCGATTCTGGAAGATGTCTGGAACCTGCGGGAAGACACCGATACTCGCGCCATCGATAACTTCATCGTGCGCTTGCGGCGCTACATCGAGCCGGAGCCGGCCAAGCCCCGCTACTTGCTCACCGTCAGGGGACTGGGCTACCAGTTCGTGCCGAATCCGAAAGCCTAGGATCGCCCGCGCTCAGTCGAACCCGATCTCCATGTCCTTGTTTCTTTCGCACTTGACGCTGAGCACAAGCTTGCCGTTTTCAGGGAAATTCCCGGCTATGACCTTGGACTGGTCGTACCTCTCGTCAGCCGACTGTACGCGCACGCGCACTCTGTGCTTGCCGGCGGTGAGCGTCAGGTCATGCGCGAATGCGCCGTGGACCTTCTTGAAGATGCCCAGGCGCTTCTTCACATCCCCGTGGAAGGAGTCGCTGTAGACCTTGGCGCCATCGACCCACACGGTCATGGTCCCTTCCGCCAACTGATGTTCAACTCCGAGCTCTAAGGTTGCAGGAGCTACATGCGGTGTGGGGGTGTACGCAACCGGCTTGCTTTGCGGTGCTGCCGAGGCCTCCGTTTCCAGCCCGGGCAGGGAATTGGTCGTCATCGCCGAAAGGTCGGCCGCGGAACCGCCCGCCGAAGAGGCAGAGCTCTTTCCTCGCGCGGGACGGCCGTCGCCGGTTTTCTTCACCGCCGGCTTGCCATGCGCCGAAGCCGCAGCCGGAGTGGCGCTCTTCGCGGCGCGCTTCTGGTCGGGCTGTGCGGACTGCTCGCCGCTGATAAGCAGGCCATCGGCAGCGCCGGCGCTGCTCGGCATCGTCGCCGTGGCCTCCGCCACATGGGTGGAGGCGGAGCGCGACGGCTGATGATGCGATCCGATAACGTCCAGGCCGATAATAAAGAGCACCGACCCCACCACCGCCACATACCACCTGAGCGACACGTGACCGGTTGTGGTTGTCAGCTCGCGGAGGACTCGTCTGCAGTCCTCTCTCCACGGCTGCACCAACTGGGATACGAGTTGCTTGCACTCGGCCGCCCACTGCTCCGGGAACCTTCCTTTAATCAGCTGCTGCAGTCGCATCTTGGCAACCGCTACGGAGCCGCGGATTCTCGGCGCGGTTCTAGGTTTCAAGTTCGTCGCTGTTGGCGCCGGGGTCGCGGGCAGGGAAGCGACCCGTTCAAGGATCTGGCTGGCTTTAGCTGTCAAGTGCGCAGGCGCAGCGCTCGGTCTGGAACCCAGCTCCTGCCGCACCTGCCGGATGCCAGCCGCCATCTCCGCTCCCGTTTGGTAACGCTGCCCGGGATCCTTGGCCATGGCGCGGCTGATGATGCTGTCCACCTGCGGAGGCAAATCGATGTTGTAGGTGGCCGCCGGAAGGGGCGTTCGATGCATGACCTTGAACTGCACCGTGCTGTTTCCGTCACCCTGGAAAGGCCTGTGGCCGGTCAGAAGCGTGTATAGAACCACGCCCAGCGAGAACAAGTCGGAGCGCCCATCGACGGTCGCCCCTCGCAATTGCTCAGGCGACATGTAGGCGGGTGTGCCGAACAGTTCTCCCGAGGGGGTGGTCGTCGTCAAATCCATCTTGGCTATGCCGAAGTCGGTGAGCTTCGCGTGGCCATCCTCGGTCACAATGACATTAGCCGGCTTGATGTCGCGATGCACCACGCCCTGTGCATGCGCATATCCCAGGCCCTCGGCCAGTTCCTCGATCAGCCGCAGCGCCGTATCGCAGGGCAGCCCGCGGGTGGCGGTGGAGAGCAGCTTCTTCAGCGACTGGCCGGGCACGTACTCCATCACGATGTAAGGATCCCGCGTCGTGCCTTCCTCCCCGACGTCGAAGATGGTCACGATGCCGGGGTGCGATAGTCGCCCGGCAGCCTGGGCCTCGCGGAAGAACCGTTCGCGATATTCCACTTGTTCGTCGGCTTCCAGCCCGGCGACCGACACCGTCTTGATGGCGACCAGGCGGTTGATCCGGGGATCGTGGGCCTGGTACACAACACCCATCCCTCCCCGCCCCAATTCGGCCAGGATTTCGTACCGCCCGAACGACACCCCACCGCGAGTTCCTATGGGCATAGAGCTACGCACTTGGCCGGGGAATCTGCCAAGGCTAAGGGTACCGCTGAATTCCTACACATGAGGGCGGGCAAATGCCGTTATCGGTAACTGAAGTAACGTGAGGCTGCCGGATTTTGGCAGCCTTCGTGGCTGACATCCGGCCAAATCAAGCTCCTGCTAACGACTTTGCCCGCTCAGCTCTCCCTTTTGGCCAACAACGTTCGTGCGTTGCTCCCACGGATCGAGTGACCTACCCTTCCCTAAAAAGGGGCATGGAAGAACCGCAACAACCCGTCCGTGAGGCAGCGACGGTCGAGCGGCGCAGCGAGCCACGATCTCCGGCCTGCGATCCCATTACCGTGATCGTCGAGGAAGGCAACGGCAACACCCAGTTTGCCGCCTATTTGGTCGATCAAAGCCAGCGCGGCTTGTGCATCCGTCACCAGTGCAAGGCCCTGCCCACCGGCCGCCGCGTGCGCATCTCGCTGTCCGGCCAGGACGTCGATACCGAGGTCGTCTGGAGCTGGTCCGTCGGCGAGCTGGTCATGTCCGGACTGCGCCGCCTCTAGCTTGTGAACCCTGCCCTCCGCCTTTTAAGATATCCGCACCCATAGTGCTCTCCTGTCGTTCCGAGTGGCGCCTGCTGGCCCTGCCAATCGGAACTGTAGGAGGGCGATTTCGCAGTCGCTGGCAACCGTCCTGTCGCGGATCCCTTTAGTGCGGCCGCGCGACCCAATGCAACCGTCTCCTGGAGGTCTGATGTGAGCAAGAGGTTGCAGTCCGTAGCCTTGTTCCTGCTGGCGGTAGGTTTGTGGGCGGCGTGCGCCGGGAAGGCGGCCACGCAAAATCAGGTGGGCACAGCCGTCGCTGCGCAGACGCCGGCGTCGCCGCAGACCGAACAGCGTCTCTCGGCTGCCGCGGAGACCACTTTCCGCTCTTGGATAGATGCTGGAACCCTGTCTGACCTGAAGTGGCCCAACTTCTCCGATTATCGCGGCCACGTACAGCACTTCTACCAGCCCCACGACTACGCCCTGGCATGGGTCCACGATTCGCAGCCTACCCCGCAGGCAGCGGCAGTGATCGCCGTGTTGCAGAACGCCGATAACAAGGGGCTGCACGCCGAGGATTACGACAGTTCGCGCTGGAGTGCCCGCATGAGCAGGCTTCGGCCCGCAGTCTCCTCTCCCGCCGACGCCGATCTGGCAGACTTCGATCTGGCCCTGACCGTTTGCCTGATGCGCTACATCTCCGACCTGCACATCGGCAAAGTGAATCCTCACTTCTTCCACTATGGATTCGATATCGAGAACAAGAAGTACGACCTCCCCGACCTGATACGCGAGCATGTCCTGACCGCCGCCGATGTCAGCACCGCGCTGCAGCACATCGAGCCTCCCTTTCCCGGCTATCAACGCACGCAGAAAGCGCTGGAGACCTATCGCAAGCTCGCCAGCCAGGATGACGGCGAGGCGATTCCCGTGCCTTCGAAGCCCATCGCGCCCGGCCAGCCCTATGCCGGAATTGCTCGCCTGACGCGCCTGCTGCGCCTGCTGGGAGACCTTCCCGCCGATGCCCAGGTTCCTCCCGATTCCACCCTCTATTCAGGCCCGCTCGTGGATGCGGTCAAGCACTTCCAGCAGCGCCACGGCCTGGATACTGACGGCCGTCTCAATGCGGCCACCGTGCAACAGCTCAATGTCCCGCTTAGCCAGCGGGTCCATCAGCTCGAGCTCACATTGGAGCGCTGGCGTTGGGTTCCCCATGACTTTCCCCGCCCGCCCGTGGTCGTCAACATCCCCGAGTTTCGTGTGCGGGGGCTGAACTCCCAGGGACACGTGGAAGTCGCCATGAACGTGGTGGTCGGCCGCGCCTATCGCAGTGAAACCCCGGTCTTCTCCGACCAGATGGAATACGTCGTCTTCCGTCCTTATTGGAACGTTACGCCCAGTATTCAGCGCAGCGAGATGGTCCCCAAAATCACCAAGGACCGCGACTATCTTGCCAAGCACGATCTGGAAGCCTTCAACAGCCAGGGCCAGGTGATCGCAGCCGGCCACGTCAGCGACGAGGTGCTGGCCGACCTGCGTTCCGGAAAGCTCTCCATTCGCCAGCGGCCGGGCCCCGACAACGCCCTCGGCCCCGCCAAATTCATCTTTCCCAACCATTTCAACGTGTACTTGCACGGCACGCCGGCCCACGAGCTCTTCGCGCGCTCACGCCGCGACTTCTCCCACGGCTGCATTCGCCTGGAGGATCCTCTGGCTATGGCTGTCTGGGTGTTGCAGGACCAACCAGAGTGGACGCGCGAACGCATTCAGGCCGCGATGAACGGGCAGACTTCCTCCCAGGTGAACCTTAAACAGAAGATTCCCGTTCTCATCGTCTATGCCACCGCGGTGGTCCTGGAGAATGGCGACGTCGAGTTCTTTGATGACATCTACGGCCATGACCGCGAGCTCGAGGCGGTTCTGGCCAAAGGCTATCCCTATCCGGGCTAGCCCTATGCCTCGCGAACGGGCATGACTTCAAGATGAAAAGTAGGCCTTACCAGCGGCGCACGCGTCCCACGTCAACGTGCACGAAATCCGAGGTGCTGTAGTAACCCACGCCTCCGCGGTGCAGCGCCAGCGCGGCGTCCCGCAGCTGCGACGTCTTCACGCCGGGAATCCGGATATCGATCGCCATCGCCTGCATGTGCAGGCTGTGTTCCGCCACGCCATGGCCGTGGCTGCGCAGGTATTCATTGCTCCAGGGGGTGCGATAGCCGCAGATCACGTCTATCTCGGCTCCCGGTCTTCCCAGGGAAGCGGTCAGATCGCTGAGCAGATCGAACACCCGTGGGTCGTATTGGTGAACCTCGCCGGTTCGGTGGTCGCGCAGAAAGTCGTTGAGTTGCTCCAGAGCTTGAGGGACGTATTGCTCGCCGCGGCGGTAGACGATGTCGAGCCGCTCCCCGGTGTGCGTATGAAACAGACGTAAGCGATGTTCCGGGCTCACGCTGCTAATGGCCCTGCCGGCCGCGGCAGTCGATATCGCCGGCCCAGCGCCCGCAGCAGCAACCGAAGGCAGCAGAACCAGGCCAAGCCAGATTCCGAATCGCTGCAACCTCACCAAGCTACTGATTCTAAGCAATAAGCATCTCCATCAAGCAACAGGCCCGTGGCTCATTGAGGGCCACCGGGCCAGTTCGAGTGTTTATTATCCCAACTACCCTCCGCCCCTGTCCACCCAGAACGTATCGCAGGCCGTCACCACGGGGCAGGTCCGTGTGACCCTCGGGCGGGAGCGCAAACCTGGCGGTTTCGATTACCTACCGTTCCAGGAACGCCCCCACCCTGGCGGTGATGTTCGCGTCTTCGCAGACCGTCGCCCAGTGGCCACAGTCATCGTGCAATTCCCAGAGTTCGGCCCCCAGCAGCCTGGCGAAGTCCTTCGCCGGACCGGGCGTGACCATTTGATCGGTGGCCGAAACTATCACCAGCGCTTTGGCGCGGACTGCGCTCGCCGCTTTCTCCATCGAGCCCCCAAAATCCTGCGAAATATCCAGCGCCATCATGGCCTGCGCCTGCCGGATGCGGTCGTTCGCGTCAAAGCTTGCGTTCTTCGCATTCATCGCAATTCTGTCCCCCACCTGCTGGCGCGTAGTTTCTCGGTTGTAATGCTCGGGCGTGGTTAACATCAGCTCTCCCATCTCCGCCAGGGCGGTGCGCGCCGGCTGTTCCGTGTAATCTCCATTTTTCCAGTTGGCATCCTCTCGCACCATGTCGATTTGGGTCTGCCACAGCAGCAAGTCGTACGCCGCCAGGCGTGGGGAGCCGACGATGGGCACAGCCTTGTCCATGAAATTGGGGTAACTCACCATCCACTGAAAGGTCTGCATCCCGCCCATGGAAATTCCCATCACGGCTCTGAGATGGTGAATGTGCAACACCTGCGTCAGCAGCTGGTACTGGCTGTTGACCATGTCGCGAATGGCAATCTGGGGGAACTTCCTGCGCGGTTGTAACTTGCTGTTGGAAGGAGAGGTGGAGACCCCATTGCCCAGCGCATCGACCAGCACTACGAAATACTTTGAGCTGTCTGCCAGCTTGCCCGGTCCTGCCAGGTCGAGCATCCGTTGAGTGACTCCGCCAAACCACGTGGGTACAAGGATCGCGTTGGAGCCGTCCCGGTTAAGTTGCCCCAGCGTGCGGTAGCCAATGCGGCAGTCGCGGACCACCTCACCGCTGACCAGCTTGAAATCCCCCAGGGAGGCAAACTGTTGCTGACCCTGCTCCGCCCGGCACAGGGAGCCGAACACCAGCAAGACCAGCGCGTATCGGACTGGCGGTTTGAGCATTTGCGGAAGGCTCCTCATGCTGCTCCGACCACAGAAACCGGGCGGTTGATTCCGAATGCACTTGCACCCCGGGCCTTCTGTGACACTTCGCGCCCTGCATTGTATCCTCGGCAAGTGCTCCCTCATTCTGCGCCCGGCCGTTCTCCCACCACCGCTCTGTTGCTTGGCCTGCTCATTACGCTGGCGGCGGTCGTGGCGTGTTCCTGGTATGTTACCCGCCAGATCTCCGGGTTGCGCGACCTGCAAACCAATCTTGTCGACCGCAACCGTAAAGACTCCCTGCAGTTGCTGCGCATTCAAAACGACCTGAATTCACTCGCCCTTGCCATGCGCGACATGCTCGACGCCGATGAGCCCTATCCGCTTACCGCCTGGTCAACCCAGTTCCAGCGCATTCGCACCGACCTGGAAGATGCTCTGCGGGTGGAAGAGCAGGTGGCGGTGGCTACCCACACTCCGGAACAGCGTCAGTTTCTGGGAAACTCGCTGGCCCAGTTCTGGGATGCCGCCGATCGCATCTTCGCTCTGGCCCGCGATGGCAAGCAGGCAGAGGCTCGCGCCCAGATCCGGCTCTCGTTGCAGGCGCGCCAGGCAGCCCTGAGCACCGCGGTTGCCAGGCTGCTGGTGGAGAACAATGAGAGCGAGGAGCAGGCTACCCAGCGCATCAACGACATCTACAACCGTGTCCAACGCCAGGTCTATTTTTTCCTGGCTGCGACCCTGCTGGCCATCGTTCTCACCAGCCTCTACCTGATTTACTCCAACCGCCGTCTGTTTACTCAACTGGCCGAGCTCTCCGAGCACCGCAGCGAGCTGGCGCAGAAGCTGATTGCCACGCAGGAGTCCACCCTGCGTTACATCTCGCGCGAGCTGCATGACGAGTTTGGCCAGATCTTGACCGCCATCGGCTCCATGCTGGCCCGCGCCGGAAAAGATGTGCCCGAGGGATCGCCCCTGCGCGTCGAGCTGCGCGAGGTTTCCCAGATCGCGCAATCCACTCTCGACAACGTCCGCAGCCTTTCCCAGGCCCTGCACCCCGTCACCCTGGATGAATCGGGCTTGGAAAACACCTTGGACTGGTATCTGCCCACGGTGGAAAGGCAAACCGGAATTGTCATAAGCTATGAAAAGTCGGGAACGTCTTTTCCCGTGGATGGCAGCACAGGAATCCACATTTACCGCATCCTGCAGGAAGCTTTGAATAACGTTGCCCGCCACTCCGGAGCCCGCCAGGCTTGGGTGCGGCTGCAGTTCCTCTCCGATTCCTTGCAGCTGGAGGTCGAGGATCATGGTTCCGGTTTCGTGGCACAATCGCCTAAGCAGGGAATTGGCCTGGTGGCCATGCGCGAGAGGGCTGAATTGATGGGCGGTACAATCGAATTTCTACAGCTTCCCGCCGCCGGGACGCTCGTCCGGCTGAGAGTTCCACGCGAGAGATCGGATTCCCATGGCGGATAAGATTTCTGTTCTGCTGGTGGACGATCACAGCCTGGTGCGCCTGGGATTCCGCCGCATCCTCGATGATGAGCCCGACATCACCGTCGTGGGAGAGGCCAGCAATGGTGAGGAAGCCATCCGCTTGGCGCGCGAGCTGCGCCCCGCCGTGGTGGTGATGGATTGCGCTCTTCCGGGCGTGAATGGGCTGGTGGCGACCCGCCAGATTCTGGAGAAATCGCCCAAGGTCGCCGTCCTCATGCTCAGCATGCACTCCGAGGACACTTGGGTTCGGCAGGCGCTCGACGCCGGCGCTCGGGGCTACATCCTCAAGAATGCCGTGGATCTGGAGCTGCCGGTTGCCATACGCCGCGTGGCGGCGGGCGAAACCGTGCTCGATCCCCAGGTCGCGCGTCCCGCCACCCTTAAGGGCGAGCGTGGTTGGGGATTGACGGAGCGCGAACTGGAGATCCTGCAGCTGATCGTAGATGGCAAGTCGAACAAGGACATTGCCTCCCATCTCGACCTCAGCGTCAACACCGTCGCCGTCCACCGCGCCAACATCATGGACGCTCTGGGCATTCACAAGACGGCAGAACTGGTCGTGTACGCCATCCGCAACGGGCTGGTGAATATTCCTTGAGCTCCAGCCTGCTCTCCCCGCTCAGCCGCAGATCCTTCCTCTCTGGCCTGTCGGGCGCGCTCTGTGGAGGCTTGCTGGCGCCGCTCCGCAGCCTCGCGCTGCCTTCTCCCGAAGCGCCCCTGGCCCCGGGCTTCCGCCTGCTCGACGTCACCTCCCGCGCCGGCATCCAGTTTCGGCACAACAGCGGCGCCTATGGCGGCAAGCTCCTGCCTGAGACTCTGGGCTCCGGCTGTGCCTTTCTCGATTACGATCGCGATGGCTGGCAGGACATCCTTCTGGTCAACGGCATGGATTGGCCGGGCCACAAACGCCAGCGTTCCACCCTCCATCTGTTTCGCAACAACCGCAATGGCACCTTTACCGACGTCACCGCGAGCGCCGGTCTCGATGTCGAGATGTACGGCCTGGGGGTGGCCGTCGGCGACTACAACAACGATGGTTTTCCCGACATCCTCATCACCTGCGTTGGCCAGAACCATCTCTTCAAAAACACCGGCAAGGGAACCTTTGTCGATGTCACTCGCTCCACCGGCTTGGCCGGCAGGCTGGGCTTCAGCACCTCTGCCCTGTGGTTTGACTTCGATCGCGACGGCCTGCTCGACCTCTTCGTCTGCAACTATGTGAAATGGTCGCCCGAGCACGACGTCTTCTGCAGCCGCGATAGCAAGCACAAGTCCTACTGCACTCCCGAGGCCTACCGCGGCGAGACCTGCTGGTTGTTTCGCAATCGCGGCGACGGCGCCTTTGAGGACGTTACCGCCGTCAGCGGCATCTTCGACACCAGCTCCAAATCCCTCGGTGTCGCCATGCTCGACTACGACCATGACTCCTGGCCCGATCTACTGGTGGCCAATGATACCCAGCCCAACAAGCTCTACCACAACCTGCACAACGGGTCCTTTAAGGATGTTGCGGTCGAGGCCGGCATTGCCTTCAGCGCGGAAGGCAAGGCGCGCGCCGGCATGGGAGTCGATGCCGGTGACTTCGACAATTCCGGCAGCTCCGGCGTCGCCATAACCAACTTCGACAACGAAATGATGGGGCTGTATCGCGCTGTCGCCCGCGGCGGGTTCGAGGATGTTGCCCTCCAGGCGGGCGTGGGCTGGCCTTCCAAGACCACGCTCGGCTTCGGCTGCATGTTCGTCGATGCCGGTTTGCGCGGAGCTCTCGACCTGATCGCTGTCAATGGACACATCGACGACACCGTCCGCGACATCCGCTATGGCGTTGGCTACGCGCAGCCACCCCACCTCTTCCTCAATGATGGCAAAGGGCACTTTCGCGACGCGGCCGCGGAAGTGGGCTCCGACTTCGCCCAGCCGAAGGTGGGACGAGGCCTCGCCTACGGGGACTTCGACCGCGATGGCGATTTGGACATTCTTCTCACTACCAACAACGGTCCTGCCTTTCTTTACCGCAATGATCAGCTCGCGGGCAATCGCAGCATCCGTTTCCGGCTTACAGGCACCCAATCCAATCGCGACGCCATCGGGGCCAGCGTGCGCATCTTCCATAATGGCGTGAGCCAGACGCGCTTGGTCAAGGGGGGATCGAGTTATCTGTCGCAATCGGAGCTGCCGGTTACCTTCGGCCTCGGAAAGCTGGATTCCATCGAACGCGCCGTGATCGAATGGCCCAGCGGCCGAACCGAGGAATACAAGAACCTCTCCGCCGGGAGAGCTTACGAGTGCATTGAAGGCAAGGGAATCACCCCGCAGCAGGGTTTCTAGCTGGCGGCTCCAGGACCCCTCTGTTCCCAACCGTCTCGCCTCCAACCGAATGGCCGACGTGGCACGCGGCAGGCCCCCAAACCACCCTGTTGAAGACCGAAACCATTCGCTTCGCCACCCGCCTCCGGTATCCTCTGGGTGAATGGCAAGCGCCTGTTCCGTCCGGGTTCGAGGAGTGGTGCAAGGCGTCGGCTTCCGCCCCTTTGTCTATCGCCTGGCACACGCTTACCACCTCACTGGGTGGGTGCTGAATGCGGAAGAAGGAGTTGAGATTCGCCTGGAGGGACGCAGCGAGGATCTGGCGTCTTTTGTCAGAGACCTGGAGGCGCAGCCGCCCGCAGCCGCATGCATTGCGGCCATCGAGGTGAAGCCGGAGGAGCCGGTTGGTCTCCTCCAATTTGAGATTCGCGAGAGCGGCCAGGGTGAGGCCCCGACGGTTCGCATCTCCCCCGATCTGGCCCTCTGCGACGATTGCCGCCGCGAGCTCTTCGATCCCGGGGACCGGCGCTACCACTATCCCTACATCAACTGCACCAATTGTGGTCCGCGGTACACCGTGATCCTGGCCCTGCCCTATGACCGGGCCAGGACCACCATGAAGGATTGGTCACTGGACCGCGATTGTGAAACCGAGTATCGCGATCCCGGCAATCGCCGCTTTCACGCCGAGCCCATCGCCTGCCCCGCTTGCGGGCCGGGATATCGCCTGGAGCTGGCCGGCGAGACGCTCAGCGGTGACGTCGCCATCCGGCGCGCCGTCGAGCTCCTTCGCAACGGTGGAATTGTCGCGATCAAGGGCCTCGGTGGTTACCACCTGGCTTGCGACGCGCTCAGTTCCTCCGCTGTGAATCAACTGCGAGAGCGCAAATACCGCAAGGAAAAACCCTTTGCCCTGATGGCCGGCGACCTCGCAGCGGCGCGCCGCATCGTACGGCTCTCTTCCGCACATGAGGAACTGCTTGCCTCCGTGGCCCGGCCGATTGTGCTGGCTCCTGCAATAGAGGAGATCCCAGGAGTGGCTCCCGACAACCACGAGCTGGGTGTGATGCTGCCCTATACGCCGCTGCAATGCCTGCTCTTCGACGCGGGCGCCCCTCTCATACTGGTGATGACCAGCGGCAATCGCTCCAGTGAACCCATCGCCTACGAAGACGAGGATGCTCGCCTTCGGCTCTCTGGCCTTGCCGACGCATTTTTGGTCGGGGAACGGCCGATCGCGCGCCGCGTGGAGGATTCCGTGGTTCGTGCCGGCACGTTTGGGCCAGCCATTTTGCGGCGCGCTCGCGGATATGCTCCCGGCGCCGTGGCCACGCTTCCCATCGACAGGCCGTTGCTGGCTGTGGGCGCCGATCTCAAGAACACGGTCACCCTGGTGGTGAAGGGTCAGGCTTTTGTCAGCCAGCATGTCGGGGACCTGGAGCACTACCCGGCCCTCCTCGCTTTCCAGCAGACCATCCAGGACCTGATCTCCATGTATGAAGTATCGTGGGACGATCTGGTGCTGGTGCACGATGCCCATCCGCAATACCTTTCCACCACCCACGCGCTCACGCTTCCGGCCGCGGACAAGCGAGCAGTGCAGCATCACCGCGCGCACATCGCTTCTGTCCTCGCCGAACGGGGAGCCTGGGAGAAGCCTGTTCTCGGAGTTAGCTGGGATGGGACCGGCTACGGTGACGATGGCGCCATCTGGGGCGGCGAATTCTTTGTAGGCAGCATTCGCGAGGGCTTCGAGCGCGTCGCCCATCTGCGGCCCGCCGCGCTGCCCGGTGGCGACAGGGCTGCGCTGTATCCGGTGCAGGCAGCGGCAGGATTTCTGGGGCAGATCGATCAACTCCCCAGCCTGCATCAGGCTCCGTTTCACTTTCCATCCCCCTATCAGGACGCCCTGCAGATCGTCCGCAGGAATGTGCGCACCTTTCCCACTACCTCAGTGGGCCGGCTCTTCGACACTGCGGCGGCGCTGCTCGGCTTCACCCGCCAGATCACCTTTGAAGGCCAGGCAGCGATGTGGCTCGAACACCTGGCTCACAGCTCTGCCGACGTCCAGCCCTACCCCTTCCCCTTTCATGGCCGGCAGCTCGACTTTCGTCCGCTTCTCCTGGCCCTGGCCTTGGACCGTGTGCGCGGACGTGCAACCAGTGAGATCGCTCGCGCCTTCCAGCGCGGCGTCGCGCACGGCCTCTGCGATGCCGTAACCGGGCTCACAAGCGCGCACGGGCTGGATACCGTAGTGCTCTCAGGAGGCGTCTTTCAGAACCAGTTGCTGTTAGCGGACATTCAGTCCCTGCTGCCTCCATCCCTCGCCATCTGGACCAAT
>Ga0187788_10000205_pt1 | contig 16106 bp, 13 predicted proteins | sample 1015_BV01_MP10_2_FD_133008 | JGI IMG/M metagenome (GOLD analysis project Ga0187788, IMG submission 133008) | Tropical peat soil microbial communities from peatlands in Department of Meta, Colombia - 1015_BV01_MP10_20_MG | ecosystem: Environmental > Terrestrial > Soil > Wetlands > Peat | place...
GGCGCAAGGTCAAGAAAAGCTACGTTGCCCTGGTGCACGGCTGGCTCAAGCAACCCCGGGGCACCATCCGCAGCGCCATCAGCCGCGACCGTTTGCGCCGCACCCGCATGACCACCCGGCGGTCCGGCGGACGCGAGGCGGTATCGCACTACACGGTTGTGGAGCAGATTGATTCAGCCTTCGGCCGCTTTTCACTCCTGGAAGTCGAGATCGAAACCGGACGCTCGCATCAGATCCGAGTCCATCTCGCTTCCATCGGACATCCGGTCGTGGGTGACACCCTCTACGGCGCTCCCCGCGAGATTGCTCCACTGGCTCGAGGGATAAACAGGGGGAAACCTGGGCGAAGCGACGCTCGCCGCCCGGCGAAATCGTTAGCCAGCGGTTCCGGCGCCAGCGGGCCGCAGGAATCGCTCTCGCTCGCGCGCAATTTTCTTCATGCCGCCAGGATCTCGTTTCAACATCCGGGCAGCGGCGAACCGCTTGCGTTCTCCAGCGCGCTCCCTGCTGAACTCGCGGAGTTTCTTACCCGGCTCGGGTAAACTTTCAGCAGAAACACCGATTTGCCAACATCGGTTTCCCGACGACGAGCAGCGGCGCGGTGTGACGGACGGATTGGCTTCTGTTCCCTTCGGCATATAATGGCAGTGAGGATGAAGTACGTGGTCAGGGTTTTATGTGTGTGGGGGCTGTGGGGGCTGTGGGGGCTGCTCACCGGCGCCGTGGCCCTGGGGCAGAGTTCCGCTCCGGCGCAGGATCTGCCGTCAGCGCCTTCGGCAAGCCGCGCAGCCGAGAAAGCTGCTCCCGCTGCGAAGCAACCGACCCAGCCGTCGGCGAGCCCGGCCGCTGCCGCTCCAACTTCGGCCCCTGCCGCTGCTCCGGCCTCGGCGGCTTCGCCGGCTGCGGACCCGCCAGGGGATAAGCCGGCTGCCGGCTCGTCAGCCGGTCCGTCAGCCGACCCCTCCGCGACCGATGACCTGCCCACGTTCCGCAAGACTGTGGACGAGGTCAACGTGGTCTTCACGGTTACCGACAAGCACGGGCGTTTCGTCAAGAACCTGAGCAAAGACGACTTTCGTGTCCTCGACGACAATAAGCCGCCGGTCTCGATATCGAATTTCGCCAGCGAAACCAATTTGCCTCTGCGTGTGGGCCTGCTCATCGACGCCAGCAACTCCATCCGCGACCGCTTCCGATTTGAGCAGGAGGCGGCGGTCGAATTTCTGAGTCAGATTGTTCGCCCACGTTACGACCGCGCGTTTGTTCTGGGCTTCGACACCACGGCGGAAGTTACCCAGGATTTCACCGACAATGGCGAGGCGCTCTCGCGCGGGGTGCGCATGCTGCGCCCGGGCGGGGGAACGGCGCTCTACGACGCGATCTACTTTGCGTGCCGCGACAAGCTGATGAAGAACGACCAGAACGTCGCCGCGCGCCGTGCCATCATCCTGCTCACCGATGGTGAGGACAATCAGAGCCGGGTCACGCGCGAAGAGACTATCGCCATGGCGCAGCGCGCCGAAGTGATCATCTATCCCATCAGCACCAATGTGAGCGGAGTGAAGACGCGGGGAGACAAGGTGCTGGAACGGCTGGCAGATGCGACGGGCGGGCGCGCCTTCTTCCCCTTCAAGATTCAGGACGTGAGCAACGCCTTTTCCGAAATCCAGGATGAACTGCGCAGCCAGTACGCGGTCGCCTATAAACCCGCCGACTTCCTGGCCAACGGCAAGTTCCGCAGCATCGACATTACCGCCCAGAACCACAAGAGCCTGCAGGTGCGCTCGCGCAAAGGCTACTTCGCGCCGAGGCAGTAAGGCACGGGCGGCCGCAGGCGTGTGGCGGGGCCAACAAGAAATCATTGAAAGTCTGCGTGCCTAGTCTCCGCCGGTGTCGGCAGCCAGCGCGTAGTAGCCGGAGCGGGCCTGCACCTTCAAGCCTGCCTTGGTGTGGATTTCGACGTGACGGAAGGTTCCGTCGTGCTTTGAATTGGTAGGGGTGTAGCCGATGTTGTACTGCGAGCGCAGCTCAGTGGCAATCTGATCAAAGCCTTCCTTCAGCTTCTCGTACTTATTGCCCACCTCGATCATGCGCCCGCCGGTCTCGCCACACAGCTTCTTCATCTCGCGGTCGCCCGAGTAACCTCCGCCATAGAAGCCGCGGTCGGCGATCAGCAGCACGTAGACGATGCTGTCGGCTTTCTGCGCCGCCTCGATCGCATCCTTGATCCGCTCGTGGCTGCCCTGGTCCTCGCCGTCGGTGAGCAGGATCATCGCCTTGCGCCCCACTTCCCGCGCCAGCTTTTCATAGGACGCCAGATATACGGCGTCGTAGAGCAGCGTGCCTCTGGGAATCTGCGTGGTGGGAATCGGACCTCCGCCCAGACCGGGTATTCCACCGGAAACTCCACCCCCATTGATGCGGGCGCGATCGAGGGCGCGGCTCAATTGGTGCGAGTCGTTGGTGAAGTCCTGCAGCAGGTCGACATTCACGTCGAAGCTGATCACGAATGCCATGTCCTTATCGCGCAGCACACGGCCGAGGAAGGCGGCTCCAACCTCCTTTTCCATGGGAAGCACGCGCTCCTGGCTGACGCTGCTGTCGATGAGAATTCCCAGGGTCAGGGGCTGAGTCGCGTCAGCGGCAAAATACTTAATCTTCTGCGGCTGGTTGTCTTCAAAGACTTCGAAATCATCCCTGGTCAGATCCGGGATCAGGGCGCCATGCTTGTCCTTCACGTTGAAGAACAGGTTTACGACGTTGACCTCAGAGCGAAAGGTGGGAACATTGCCCTGCTCCTGCTTGTCCTGCTGCGCCAGACCCAGGGAATTGCAGAAAAAAACAAGCAGCAGGACGGAAAGCGGTGCAAGACTGGCACTGGGGAGGAATCGGCGCATAGGTTTCCGGGATCCTCGCGGTCGGCGAAGTTATTCTAAATCAGGCCTCAGGGAATGCTATAAATTAGATGCACGGTCGGGCCCAGTCTTCGCCTTCATCCGGTTTTTTCTTCCGCGGAAAGGAAATCATGGCCCGTAGCGGCAGACTCCGGCTCTGGTTCAGGATAGCTGCGGTGCTACTCTTCTTCTTATTATTGGGTTCGGTTACGGTTATCTGCCAGACGCCTAATGCCTCTGGCTCGCAGCAGCCAGTGCCCGATGCTCCGTCCGCCAAGCGCCCGTTTCCAAAACCCACCGTGCCGCCTGTACCCGAAACGGGAAACGAGGTGCCCGAAGCTCCAACTCCCCAACTCGGGACCGCTCCCGGGGGGGAGGGCGGCGTCCCACCTGCGCCGGAGATCACGACCGTGCCGCCGGGCAGCGCTTCGACTGCCCCCGATCCCAATAGCCGCAGCGCCCTGGAGTTCACCCTCAAAAGGGAGGTCAACTTCGTCCTGGTTCCTGTGACCGTGAAGGACACCTCCGGGCACCTGGTGGCGGGCCTGCTGAACAAGGACTTCACCATCTACGAGGACGGCAAGCTCCAGAAGACAACCTTCTTCACCAGTGACCCCTTCCCGCTCTCCGCCGCAGTGGTGCTCGACTTGGGGATGCCGGACACGGTGGTCAAGAAGGTGAATGACACGCTGCCGGCGCTGGTGGGAGCTTTCGGCCAATTCGATGAAGTCGGCCTGTTCACCTACGGCGACACGGTTCGCATGGTGCAGGATTTTATTCCCGCGGCGGGCAACCAGGTCGGCAACGTCTTCCGCAAGGTGCAGAAGACGGCCAGCAGCAAGCAATCCGGGCCTTTCGGCATGGCGGGGCCGCTGGGTTCTGGTCCCTCGATCAACGGACATCCCGCCGACCCAGGCGGATCCGCCACGGTGAATTCCAGCCAGAGCGGCACCATCTACCGCCCCGAGGCGCGGGTGCTGAACGACGCCGTACTGGCCGCGGCGCTTGACCTGGCGAAACGCCCGCGCACAAATCGCAAGATTATTTTCATCATCAGCGACGGGCGGGAGCTCCGCAGCGCCGCCAGCTACAGCGACGTACTGAAGGTTTTGCTGTCCAACGAGATCACCGTGTATGCCGTGGGTGTGGGCAACCTGGGCATTCCCCCCTATCGCGAGCTGCAGAAGATCCGCATTCCCGGCCAGGGCTACGGCGACATTCTGCCGCGCTACGCGCGGGCGACGGGCGGGCAGGTGTTCAGCGAGTACTCCCAGGACGCCATCGAAGCCGTCTACAGCCGGGGCACGGAAGAAGCGCGCAATCAGTACACGCTCGGCTACACCACTCCCGCCACGCCCTCCAGCACCTATCGCGAAATCGAAGTCCGGGTGCGGCGTCCCAACCTCAAGGTGACGGCCAAGGGGGGTTACTATCCGCTGCCTCCCTCGCGCTAGCGGGTGCAGCCCGCAGATCGTCGCATGACTTTAGTTTTACCTTCGGGAGACCTGTACTGCTCAGTAAACCCCCGCTGTGGTATAAAACTGGTGCTTCCCCAGGTAATAGAGGCAATCAGGACCCGCCGTTCGATGTGGCCAGGAGCGGCGCGGACAGTGAGGCTGGGCCTTGAGCTTCATAAACTTCGCCGCCCGCGAGATCAATTGCAAGATCGTGTATTACGGCCCCGGACTGGGCGGCAAAACCACAAATCTGCAGGTGGTTTACGACCGTACCGGCGAAGCCCAGAAGGGCAAGATGATCTCGCTGGCCACGGAGACCGACCGCACCCTGTTCTTCGACTTCCTTCCCCTTGACCTGGGGACGGTGCGCGGCTTCAAGACCCGGTTCCACCTTTATACCGTTCCCGGCCAGGTGTTCTACGACGCCAGCCGCAAGCTGATCCTGCGCGGAGTGGATGGCGTGGTGTTCGTCGCCGACTCGCAGGAGGAGCGCATGGACGCCAACGTCGAGGCCCTGGAAAACCTGCAGGACAACCTCAAAGAGCACGGTTACGAATTCAGCAAGATCCCCTACGTGCTGCAGCTCAACAAACGCGACCTGCCCAATGCGATGCCGTGCGACACCTTGCGCAAAGAGCTGGTGAAGAAAGGCGAACCCAGCTTCGAAGCCGTCGCTTTCCAGGGCGTGGGCGTGTTCGAGACCTTAAAAGAGGTTGCGCGGCAGGTGCTGGTGGAGCTGAAAAAGGGGTAGGGGGGTAGGAACCGCATGGTCCTTGCGTAGCTCCTTCGTCGCTCCACTTCTCGGGAACTAGCCCGCGGACTCCCGGCCTCGGCTGGTGGCCCAGGTTCGCGTCCCTCTCTTGGACGCTAACCTGGGGCCTTTTGGACATTAGACCGGGACTCGTCACTGCGCACACAATCTCGATCAGCGAGATGAAATGCCGCGAAGGGCCCCTACGAACATTCCTTCACCCAGGTTAGCGCCCAAAACCGCGGCGCGAACCTGGGACGCGGACAGGAGTGTCCGCGCCACCTGTCCGCTCAGGAGGCTGGTGGCCTAGGTTCGCGTCCCTCTCTTGGACGCTAACCTGGGACCTTTTGGACATTAAACCGGGACTCGTCACTGCGCACACAATCTCGATCAGCGAGATGAAATGCCGCGAAGGGCCGCCCCGAACATTCCTTCACCCAGGTTAGCGCCGAAAACCACGGCGCGAACCTGGGACGCGGACAGGAGTGTCCGCGCCACCTGTCCGCTCAGGAGGAGAGATGCGCTTGAGTGGCTCGCACTCTACTCGTCGTCGCTTGATTCGATCGGCTCGCCCACCAGGTTGTAGTAGATCTCCTTGGGCTTTTTCGTCTTGGCAGGCGCTTCGGCGGCAGCCGGCGGTGGAGAAGGAGGCGAAGGCGGCGGTGCGGGCGCGGCTTGCACCTCGGCGGGCATCTCGCGGCGAATCACAGCCGGCTCCGCCACCGGCGCTGGGGGGCGATCTGCTGGAGCGGCCACCGGCCTGGCAACTTCAGGCCGAGGGGGCGGCTGCACCGGTTCAGGCGGCGGTTCCGGCGCACTCGCAGGCGGAGTGATTGAAAGCGACCGCGAAGCCGGCCGCATCACCGTCCTGACTACCTTTACCTTTTTCACCCGCGGAGGCGCTGGTTCTCGCTCCGCCCACCTTCGGACAAGCACGAACACGACCACCGCCAGTCCTAACTCGAGGAACGAGCTGAGAAGGCTGTGGAGGTTAACGTCGGCTTTCCCCAGAAGCGCTACGGATTGAGGATCCTGGCCCACCAGGCCGGCGATGAGCGGCAAAACCAGTCCGTTGGCGACGGCAACCAGGCATGCCCAGACAGCCTCGGCCAGGACGACAGCCGCAACCAGCACTGCGATCCACTTGCCCGGCACTTTCGGCCACGATTCCGGGGCAGGATTCTTAGAAATGTCGTTCATGACTGGGCACTGCAGATTGTAAACGCTATATCAAATCACGGTTGTAAACACAGACGGACGATGCAAGTTGCATGCAGATTGCATTTCGCCTCGGCCTGGGGCCGGGCTTCCCTGCTGAGACAAAACCTTTACCAGCGAATGACACGGTCCTGACAAATCCGATCAGGCCCGTTCCTAAACTGCCGTCTGAGTTGTATCCACTGCGACTTGAGGAGGATGTGCTGCTCAGGCCGGCCTGAGGGCATTCCTCCACTTGGAGGTGCATCGTGAAAACGCTATGTGCGCTGTTGCTGACGGTGGTTGCCCTGGGATGCAGCGGCTATCACGCGCCGTCGAGTACGACCAGCATGTCGGGAGCGGGAGCGGCGCAGATCACGTCCATCGCTCCGACCGGCGTGAGCGCGGGCGGACCGCAATTCACCCTGAACGTGGAGGGCAACGGCTTCGCCTCGAACTCCGTGGTCTACTTCAACAATACTGCTCAGGACACGCAGTTCGTGTCGGGAAATCAGCTGGAGGCGATCATCCCCGCCAGCCAGATCGTGTTGGCCGGGGCCAAACCAGTATATGTGCTAACCATGGGAGGCATCTACACCGCGAGCAACCAGGCGTCGAACATGGTGAACTTCATGGTGAATTGACAAGCCGTCAGCACACAGCTGTCGACCCCCGGGGCATGAGCATCGCAGCCATGGGAGGACAGCAGGGTCCTCCACCTCAAACGATCCGCATTGCGGGGATCCCCCGTCTTCTAGGCTGTTCCAGCCGGCTGGCAGTCCGGCTTGACGCCACCATGATCGGCGATAGAATGCCGCCTGCCTGGATGGTAAGACTCAGGTTCACCAGAGGTCTGTGGAGGAGAACATGCCAAGCTTGAGGACGATGCTAACAAGTGCCGCTTTGCTGCTGGCGATGGCGGCTACGGCGGGGGCGCAAAAGCGGCTGTCGGATGCGGAGTACACGGCGCAAGCGCTCTCCGCTGCTCCCAAGGCGGTGGCCGAGGGCGCCGCCGTGGTCCGCATGGAAAGCGATGGAACCATGCGCACGCTGCGCGCCGGAAAGAACGGATTCACGTGCATGATCATGGGCACCGACAAGATGTGCAACGACGCCAACAGCATGGAGTTTATGCACGCCGTCATGAAGCACGAGCCGCCGCCCAACAAGGTGGGCATCTCGTACATGCTGGCCGGCGACGATGGAGCCAGCAACACGGATCCGTACGCAAGCGGCAAAACCGCGACCAATCATTGGATTGTGACCGGACCTCACATCATGGTCTTCGGTCCTCCCAGCAAGGCGCTGGGCTACACGGAGGCGCCGGACCCGGATCCCAACAAACCCTACATGATGTGGGCGGGCACGCCCTATGAACATGCCATGATTCCGGTGGCTCCTGCGAAGTGAGGAGCCGGGATCAGCGGGGTTGCGGAGCCTGCATTATCGCATTTGCAGGCTGCGCAGCATGCGCTCGAAGGTGGGGTGAAGCGCCGAAAAGTCCTTGTCCGGGGCGATGAAGACGGCGAAGAGGACCATGCCGTCGCTGCGTGGGAGGGTAACCAGCCAGTCGTGTTCGCGGACTGGCTGACCCGAGGCGTCCTGCAGTGGGGAGCGGCCGATCAGATCCAGGGAGCGGCCAGTCACGCCGTTTACGCGAGTCTCCTGGGCATTGCCCACCGCCCGCAGCTCGGGATTCGACCGCCGCAAGGAGTCGATCAGCTCGCGCGTGGCGGCGTCGATGGAGTCACCTTGCTCCGGCTGGAAGCCGCTAATGATGGCACCAAAGGCCACGGCGTTGCTGGAGACTCCCGCCTGCGGCGCGATGGTGACGGCAGAAGTCGAGTCGCCAAATATCTGCCAGTTTTCAGGATAGGTGAGGGAGTAGGCCTGGTGCTGAAAGCTAGTGAAGTTGTCGCTGGGCCGAATGGAGTCCGCGGCAATGGCCCCACCGTTGGCGCCAGCGGACGCATAGCGGGCCCGCTGCTGAATTTCCTGGGAGCTGTAGGCCCGCGTATTCAGAGCCTGCTGGTGAATCTGGGCGAACGCCGGGTTGGTGGTGGTGAAGTTCTTTGCCGGAAAAGCGGCAATTTCCTTCTCCACCGCCTGCACCCGGTTGCCGGGATCGGGGTGATCGCTGAAAAATTGCGCGCCCCGCGCACCGCCCTCCTCCTCCAGCTTGCGGAAGAAGTTGGCCATCTCCACCGGATTGTAGCCAGCGTTGTACATGATGCGCGCACCAACGGCGTCGGCCTGAGCCTCGGCATCGCGCGAATACTTTAGAAAGACCGAGCCGAGACCGAAGCCGATGCCGGCGGCGGCTAACTGTCCGACCGCACTGCCTCCCAGCAGTCCGCCAAGAACTCCGAGCGGAAGCTGGAGGGCGGCCTGTTTGGAGGCCTGCTTGGTGGAGTGGCGCTCATAGATGTGGGACATCTCGTGCACCATCACGCCCGCCAGCTGAGCCTCGTTGTCGGCTGCCTGAATGGTGCCCAGATTTACGAAAATCGGCCCTCCGGGCAGCGCAAAGGCGTTGATGTCCTTCTGCTGAACAACGTGGAATTCATAGGGCCAGGTGGGCTGGGGCATGGTGGCCACCAGTCTTCTCCCCAGTTGCTGGACGTATTGCGTGATGGGGCTGGAATCGGGAAGCAGGGGCAGTTGCTTGCGCACCTGGGCGGCATTTTGTCTGCCCAGCTCAACGTCTTGCTCAGCGGAAAAGACATTGAACCCGGTTGGCTTGGGCAGGGGAACCAGAGCCTGGCCCCAGGCCGGAAGCGTGAGCGCGATCACCACCAGAAGTGTCAGAGCCCGCCTGCAATGCTGCTGGATTCTCATGCGATCAGTGCCTCTTGGTGTCGCGATCAATCACGATCGCTACGTACTACCCTCTCCGCCAGCGAGGGCAACAAGCCGCCCTTCGCCGGCCGAACCGCCTGATCTGAAGATGCCTGGCGCCGCTGGCGAGATGCAGGCAAAGGCGTGGAGAGATCGCGGCATTGCCCTGGCTTGCATTCAGAGCCAGCGCCCGGAAAGCCTTTTTCCGAGGTTCATGCCCAGATGGGCATTGCGATCGGATGGTGTGCACAAAGGTGTACTTCTTCCGATACCTAGCCCGCATCAATACAGGTGGTAGCATCCCGACGAATCCATAGATCTTGGTTTTGTTTTGGGGATCATGATGTCCAGGACCCTGCGGCTCTCGGCCCTTGCGGCTCTTGTTTGTTCGTTGTTCGTGGCGATATTCGTGGTGGCGGTGCCACATTACCGGCTGGTTGCTGCTTCCGGCCCAGCCGCCAAGGCGGGCTCATCGCCGTTCAAGACGGTGTCCGCGCCGGCTCCTGCGACGGCAGTTGCGCCGGCGGCTCCCGTTGTGCCACCGGGGAGCATCCTGTTCACGGCCAAGCGCGGCCAGACCATGGACACACTGGTCCACAGCTATCTTTCGCAAAGCAGCTTCATGACGGGCACCGAGTTCCGCGCTGCGGTTCGCAGCGCCAACCCGGAGCTCAGCCACAGCGTTTACTTCAAGGCTGACGAACCGATCATTGTGCCGGGAATGGATGTGACCAACTGGTCGGAGAATGCCATTCCGGTACCCAAGGACTACGAGGTGCGCGCCATCTACCTGACCGGCACCATGGCGGGCAGCGAGAAGGGCATCAACCTGGTACGCGCCTGGCGCAAGGCGGGGGGCAACGCCGTGGTCTTTGACGTCAAGGACAGCGACGGCATCATCAACATTCCCTTCGATCACAAGCTCGTTCCCACGGGGCACAAGCCGGTGATCAGCAATCTTCCCAAGTACACCCGCTTCCTGCACGCGCAGCGGATGCATGCCATCGCGCGCATCGCCATCTTCCGCGACCAGTGGATGGCGGAGAATCGCAGCCAGTTGGCGGTACACTCGCGCCGCAGCGGCCAGCCCTGGCGGGAAAACGGAAAGCTGGTATGGATCGACCCCTCCAATAGTGAATATCAGGATTACATCATTGCCCTGGCGCGGCACGCCGCCGAGTCCGGCGTCGATGAGATCCAGTTCGACTATGTCCGCTTTCCGGCGGAGGGCGACCAGAAGGACGCAAAATTTGCCTTCGAGGCCAAGCATCCGGAATGGAAGCGGGCGGACGTGATCGCCGACTTCCTTACGCGCGCCTATTCCGAGCTGCACCAGGATGGGGTGCTGGTCTCGCTCGACGTCTTCGGAGTGATGGCCTGGCAGCGTCCGATCGATCTCTCCCACACCGGGCAGGACATCGTGCGTATGGCGAAGGCCTGCGACATCCTCTCCCCCATGATCTACCCGTCACACTTCTTCGGCATGGATGGCTACAAGGCGCCCGGCGATGCGCCTGAGCACTTCATCTCCGAATCGATGGACCGCTTCCGCCTGATCACCAAGGAGTCCGGGGTGGTGCTGCGGCCCTGGCTGCAGGCCTTTGCCTGGCGGACCAAGACCTACTCGCCGCAGTACATCGAGACGCAGGTGGCCGTGGCCAAGGAAAAGGGCGGGATCGGCTTCCTGTTCTGGAATGCGCGTAACGACTACAGCAAGCCCTTTGCCGCCATGCCCGACATGCGCAGCAACAAGAATGGCCGGTTCCTGCGCGGCGACGAGCTTCCTGCCAACGAAGCCAAGGCGGCGGTGAAGACCATTACCAGCTAGCCGGCGCGACGCCCTCAACCAAGCTGGGACTCTGAGCAGCAAGGGCGGGACACCGCCTGACGGGGACCAGCAGGTTCGAAACGGGGGTCGGGAACCAGCCACAGATGCGATACACTGGCATCGGAGGATTGTGGATGCCCATTCAGAAGACCGCGCGTATCTGGCACAACGGCAAGTTCATCGCGTGGGATGACGCCAAGCTCCACGTCATGTCGCACGTGGTGAATTACGGCTCCTCGGTGTTCGAGGGCGTCCGTTGCTATGGGCTGCCCAGCGGTCCGGCCATCTTCCGCGCCGCCGAGCACATGCAGCGCCTGCTCGATTCTTCCAAGATTTACCGCATCGACGTTGCCTTCACCCGCGAGGAACTGGTACAGGGGATGGTGGATCTGGTGGCCGGCAACGGCGTCTGGCCGTGCTACATCCGCCCCATCGTGTTGCGCGGCTATGGGGAAGCGGGGGTCAACCCCTTCAACTCGCCGACCGAGGTCTATATTTGCAACTACCCGTGGGGAAAGTATCTGGCCAAGGGCGACGAAGGCGTGGATGTCTGCGTCTCCTCCTGGACACGGATCGCACCCAATACGCTGCCGGCGATGGCCAAGTCGGGCGCCAACTACATGAACTCGCAGCTCATCAAGATGGAAGCCATCGTCAACGGCTACGTGGAGGGCATCGCGCTCGACGCCGGCGGCTACGTCAGCGAGGGCTCAGGCGAGAACCTGTTTGTGGTCCGCCAGGGCACGCTTTACACCGCGCCCCTGGCCAACTCGGTGCTACCCGGCATCACCCGCGATTCTGTGCTTCGATTGGCGGGTGACTTGAAGATTCCCGTGGTCGAGCAGATGATCCCCCGCGAAATGCTGTACATCGCCGATGAGGTGTTCTTCACCGGGACCGCCGCCGAGGTCACGCCGATTCGCTCGGTGGACAAGATCCTGGTGGACAAGGGCACCATCGGCCCCATCACCAAGGCGCTGCAGAAGGAGTTCTACGGCATCGTCGAGGGCCGCCAGCCGGACCGCCACAACTGGTTCACCGCGGTCCCGGTAGGCGCCAAGCAGGCGGTGGGGGTGTAGGGACGCGGAAACCGCACGATTCGTTGGCAGTCAGTAGAGCTTGAAATTCACCTCGACGTTGATCCGCACGTCTACCGGCTCGCCGTTCTTGGTGGCAGGCGAGAACACCCATCTTCTGACTGCGTCCACCGCCTGGTCATCGAGGCCGAAGCCCAGCGCGCTTCCCCGTCGTCGCTCAAGATGAAATAGAGAACCGGCATCTGGCGAGGCGACACGCGACACTTCGGCCGGCAGGGCTCATGCTGGGGCAACGCGGTCAGAGCTCAGTTGCACGAAAGACCCACTCCCGCCTTTCCCTTCCGTACACCCGGAGGAATTGCTTCCCCTATGCCCGCGTGTTACTTTTCGGCCACCGAAAGCAGAAAACCTTATGCCGATGTCAATCGATGATCTGCTCCGCATCGCGATGGAGCGGAAGGCCTCCGACTTGCACCTGAAGGTCGGCAACTATCCTCACATCCGGGTGGATGGCGAACTGGTCCCCTTGACCGACCAGCCGCGTGTGACGGCTGAGGACATGCTCAACATGGCCTTCAGCATGATGTCCAACCGGCAGAAGCAGAAGTTCAAGGAGAACGCGGAACTGGATATGGCGTACGGAGTGGCGGGCCTGGGCCGCTTCCGTGTCAACGTATTTCAGCAGCGCGGCAACGTAGGGCTGGTGCTGCGCGTGATTCCCACCAAGATCAAGCCCATCGACGAGCTCTATCTCCCCAAGATCGTGGAGAAGGTTTGCGACGAGGCGCGCGGCCTGGTGCTGGTCACCGGCGTCACCGGCTCGGGTAAATCGACCACGCTGGCAGCGATGATCGACCGCATCAATTCCAGCCGCGCCGAGCACATCATCACCATCGAAGACCCCATCGAATTTCTGCACCGCGACAAGAAGGGGTTCGTGAACCAGCGCGAAGTGGAGGTGGACACGCCTTCGTTTGCCTCCGCCCTGCGCGCCTGCCTGCGCCAGGACCCGGACGTGATCCTGGTGGGCGAAATGCGCGACCTGGAAACGATCAGCACGGCGCTGCACGCCGCCGAGACCGGCCACATGGTGTTTTCGACCCTGCACACCCTGGACGCGGTGGAGACCATCAACCGCATCATCGCGGTTTTTCCTCCGCCGGAGCAGAAACAGATCCGCCTGCAGCTTGCAGCCACGCTGAAGGCCGTCATCAGCCAACGCCTGGTGCGCCGCGCGGATTCGAGCGGACGCGTTCCGGCCTGCGAAGTGCTGATGTCCACCGCCTACGTGCGGGAGTGCATCGTTACCCCGGAAAAAACCCGCAACATCCGCGAAGCGCTGGCCACCGGCACCTCGCAATACGGCATGCAGACCTTCGATCAGTCGCTCTACGACCTGTACACGCAGAACCTGATCTCGTTTGAAACTGCGCTGGAGAACGCCACCAACCCCGACGACTTCAAGCTGCGGGTGGCCGGCATCGCCAGCACCGCCGACGCCGCTCGCGACGAGATGCAGGCCAGCGCCAACTTCGGCGTGGGCACGGGCTCCGGCTTCGGCAGATAGATGCAACCTTCATCGTCGATGGAATGACTTGCGATCGGACTCTTCGATCGCAGGTCTTTCCGCGATTCGCGCGCCGCCCTTTCCCAATTGGTCCGGTTCCGCCGCTCCAGCCTCAGCTTCAGATAGGCGTCGCCCGCCCATTTGCGCTATGGTAGGCCCATGGCCTTTGGCCGCAGCAAGCAGAAACTCTGCGACGAACCCGCTCTCTACGAGTACGCCATTGCCGCGCTCGGGCGGCGGATGCGCACGGTCGCCGAGCTGAAGCGCCTGTTGCGCCAGCGGGTGGAAGAGTCTGAATACGGCGCCCTCCTGGTGGAAACGGTGGTCGCGCGGCTGAAGGAAGAACGGTATTTGAACGACTCGGCGTATGCCGCGACCTATTCTTCGCTGCGCAAGGAGAACGAGAAATTTGGCCGGCGGCGCGTGATCTCGGACCTGAAGCAGCGGGGCGTGCACGATTCGATCATCGAGAAAGCAGTCTCGACTGCCTACTCGGAAACCAACGAGGAAAGATTGGCGCGCGAATACCTCCGCCGCAAGCGCGTGCAAAAACCGGCAGACCAGAAACAGGCGGCGCGCATCTTCCGGACGCTGGTGCGCGCCGGCTTCGCAACGCGGACCATCATTGCGATCCTGAAAAAGTGGGAGGTTGAGGACGAGGTGCTCACGGCGCTGGAGAGCGGGCAGGAATGACGCCTCGTGCCGTCGCCGCCTGCTAGAATTGACAGTTTACTCCTCATGCTGACTGGCTCCCAGATTCGCCGCAAGTTTCTCGACTACTTCGTCCAGAATGGTCACAAGGAGGTGCACTCGTCTTCGCTGGTGCCGGCGAACGATCCCACGCTGCTGTTTACCAATGCGGGGATGAACCAGTTCAAGGACGTTTTCCTGGGCCTGGAGAAGCGCGACTACAACCGCGCCACCAGTTCGCAGAAGTGCGTGCGCGCCGGCGGCAAGCACAACGACCTGGAGAACGTGGGGTTCACCAATCGCCATCATACTTTTTTCGAGATGCTGGGGAACTTCTCGTTTGGCGACTACTTCAAGCGGGACGCGATTCGTTTTGCGTGGGAACTGGTCACTTCTCCCAAGTGGTTCGGCATTCCCGCGGACAAGCTCTACGTCACAATTTTCAAGGGCGAAGGCGGAGTGCCGCGCGACGAAGAGGCCTACCGCCACTGGCATGAAGATCAGGGCGTGCCCAAGGAGCGGGTTTTCGAGTTCGGGCTTAAAGATAATTTTTGGCAGATGGGCGACACCGGCCCCTGCGGCCCGTGCAGCGAAATTCACTACGACATGGGGCCGACCGCCAGCGGCGAGGGTCATAAAGATTGCCAGTTCGGCTGCGAGTGCGGGCGCTACGTCGAAATCTGGAACCTGGTGTTCATGCAGTTCGACCGCGATGCCGGCGGGGTGCTCAATCCGCTGCCGAAGCCGTCGATCGATACCGGCGCCGGCCTGGAGCGGCTGGCAGCGGTGCTGCAGGGGAAAGTATCGAACTACGATACGGATCTGTTTGTGCCGCTGATCAAGCGCGCGGCAGAGTTGTGCGGGGTCGATTATGAGAAAGAGTTGAGGGCGGAGAGCGGCAGCCGCGGTGCGGCTTCGCTGCGAGTGATCGCGGACCACGCGCGGGCTTCGACGTTTCTCATTTCCGATGGCGTGATCCCGGTGAACGAAGGCCGGGGCTACGTGCTGCGCAAAATCATCCGGCGGGCGATTCGCCATGGACGCCTGCTGGGCCAGAATCAGCCGTTTCTCTATCAGATGGTGTACGCGGTGCGCGATCTGATGAAGGACGCGTACCCGGAGTTGATGGAGACGGCGGAGCGCGTGGCAAAAGCGGTGGAGAGTGAGGAGGCGCGGTTTGCCAGAACGTTAGTCGAGGGATTGAAGCGCTTGGAGCAAGATCTGGCTCCGCTGCTGGCGGAAAAGAAATTGGCGGAAGATCCCCGGCTTCTCCAACAACAGGCCAATGAGGTATTTGGCACGGTTATCGGTGCCGGAGCAGTCGATGAAATGGTTCAGAAACTCAGGTCTGCTCCAAAGTACAACGGAGAAAAAGCCTTTAAACTGTACGACACATTTGGCCTGCCATTGGATCTGATCGAGGACGCAGTTAGAGACAGCGGCCTCCTGTTTGATCACGATGGCTTCGGCAAGGCAATGTTTAAGCAGCGGGAGCTTGCCCGCGCCTCCTGGAAAGGTGCGGCCAAGCAGACGGCGAATCCAGCCTACCAGCAACTCCGGCCAACGATTTTCGAAGGCTATCGCCAGACCGAATCGAGCGGCTGCGAGATCATCGCGCTCATGCGCAACAACCAGGGAGTGCAGGAGCTGAAGGCCGGCCAGCAGGGCGTAGTCATTCTCGATCACACGCCGTTTTACGCGGAGGCGGGCGGGCAGGTGGGCGACCGCGGCCTGCTCTACGACGATGACCACACTCTGGTGGTCGCAGAAGTCCAGGGATGCTACTACCCGGTGCAGGGCGTGCGCGCCCACAAGGTGGTGGCGAAAGAAGACCTGCGGGTCGGCGA
>Ga0187788_10000206_pt1 | contig 16033 bp, 20 predicted proteins | sample 1015_BV01_MP10_2_FD_133008 | JGI IMG/M metagenome (GOLD analysis project Ga0187788, IMG submission 133008) | Tropical peat soil microbial communities from peatlands in Department of Meta, Colombia - 1015_BV01_MP10_20_MG | ecosystem: Environmental > Terrestrial > Soil > Wetlands > Peat | place...
CGACCCATCAGGCGCCGATGCTCCTCAGATCGCTCCTGATCGCCTCTGAAAAAGGCCTGAAACTCCCCATTGTCTATAATTGCGGTGGATACGAGTCGCTTCGCGCGTTGAAGATAATCGACGGAGTCGTCGACATCTACATGCCCGATCTCAAATATACGGACCCTGTAATGGCCCTCAAGTACTCCAAGGCAGAAGGATATCCCGAGGCTGCAAAGGCAGCACTCAAAGAGATGCACAGACAGGTAGGGGACTTACTGATAGACAAGAGGGGAATCGCCCTGCGGGGTCTTCTCGTGAGGCATCTTGTATTGCCCGGAGGAATCGCGGGGACCACCGATGCGGTTAGATTCATCGCCGAGGAGATTTCACAAAATACCTATATCAACATCATGGACCAGTACCATCCATGTTACAAAGCCTTTGATCACCCTCCCCTCGACAGAAGAATTACTGCACAGGAATATGCCGAAGCAATAGAACTCGCGGAGGCGGCGGGACTGACAAGGATAGATGGGATAACTATTTAATACACTCCCAGCCAACGTCAGGAAATAGTCGATTACCGGTCTTTAAAGCTCGACGATCTCTGCCTCCATTTTGCTTAAATCCACGATCGCCACCGTCGATTTACCATAAAGCCATGTGCTGACTTCGCCCGGATTCACAAGCAGCGTATTTTTTATCTTCCTCACATCGGCTTTGTGGGTATGGCCGTAGACCACAAGATCGAAATGGCCGCTGTCTGCCAGTGCATCGGCTACCTGATGCTCGTGCATCACAACGATCTTTTTCCCGCTCAGTGTGAAAATGTACGGTTGATTGTGGATATTCCCTTCTGCTCTCTCCTGAAGAAGGAGCTTGTCCCCGTCGTTATTGCCAAATATCCCAGCAAATTTGCATTTGAGGTCTTTAAAGAGTTTCAGCGTGAATGGCGAAGTGTAATCTCCGGCGTGGATGACAAATTCGACCCTCCTGTTGTTAAACAGTTCGATCGCCTTCCTCGTGGGGACTAAATTGTCGTGTGTGTCGGACATGATTCCGATAAGCATGCTCCCTCCAGTCAGATCTTTATATTCAGTCTAATAATATTTAAAATACCCAGGCGTATCATCATGACAGCGATCGATGCGAGGAGAAGCGCCATCACTTTCGATAGTCCGATGATGCCGCCCTTTCCGACGACTTTTATTATTCTTTCGGCATTCGCCAACGAAATCCAGACAATCAACAGATTCAGCATCAGTGAGATAATGGTTGGAATAATGCCGTAATGGTCGACGAGCAAGAGGATATTAGTGAGTACGGCCGGTCCCACAATTAAAGGCACACCGATGGGAACTACACCCATCCGGACATCGGGTTTCATTCGTTCTTCGATATGCTGTGTGAGGTCCAGAATTGCGATCACAAGAAGTAACAGCCCTCCGGCTATCTTGAAATCATCCGTCGTAATTCCGAGTATGCGGAAAATCACTTCACCCAAGCCGATAAAGGAAAGACTTACAATCAGGGCGGTAAGAATCGAGTCGATTATCACCTTCTGCCTCTTCGGCCTTGTCATATCTTTTGTCATAGAGATAAAAATGGGAAGCAGCATGAATACATTCATCGAAACAAAGAGCGGGATGAATGTGCTGGGTAGAATCCTTAAAATTTCTTCCATGGATTTAATTATAATATCCGTGCCGGAAAATGATAAGTTAATTTTGAAGGCAGAGAGGTTTTTATTCCCCTTGCCCTTTAAGAATGAAATGTGAGCAAACAAATATCCATGTTGACTTTTGCAGTGAGTGACGAAAAGAATATCTGGTTGAAGGAGAGGATGGACGCACTCGGTATCCTCGAGAAGGACATTGAGGAGAAGTTTATCCGCTCATCCGGCCATGGCGGCCAGAACGTAAACAAGACATCGACCTGCGTCTATCTCAGGCACATACCTACCGGCATCGAGGTAAAATGCATGCAGGACAGAAGCCAGTCCATCAATCGCTTTCTTGCGAGACGTGAACTCATAAAGAAAATAGAAGGGCTTTCGGGACGTAGAACCCCTCTTGATAGAGAAAGAGAAAGGATTAGAAAGCAGAAGGCAAAAAAGAAAAAAAGAACATGGATGAAGTACAGTGATTCGCAATCGTAGGGTTCCGCATCTGATATAATGGATCTGAGGACAATAATGCTGCATGAACGGAGGACCGAAAATTGAAGGAAGAAATCATCTTGCAGGAAAAGATTAAATTGCTCGAAAGAGAACTCGTGACTCTCACGGAAAAAGTCGAATCGATGATTCGTCCGCTCAAAGAAATCGAAGACCTGAAAAACGAGATAAAAGGACTGAAGCTGTTCATAGGCAGGGTGCACCCCGAACTCAAAAGCGAATTACCGGAGTTGATGCAAAAGATCTTTAAGAAAAGCTGAAGGCTGCCGGCTCCTCCCCCCTCCACCTCCAAATTAGCCGCTAAACGCTCTGCACATGCTCCACTACTTCTTCAACCTTTATCCTCACAACTTTCTTGGTCTTTCTATCTTTTATCTCCACGACGCCCTCTTTGAGGTTCTTTTCACCGAGGATAACCTGAGTCGGAATCCCTATTAAATCGGCGTCCTTGAATTTCACGCCAGCCCTCTCATCGCGGTCGTCCATGAGTACCTCGATGCCCCTCTCCGTGAGATCCTTGTTGAGTTTTTCGGCTACCTCCACAGTTTTGGAGTCCTTCATATTCAAAGGCAAGATTTCGATGTCGAAGGGGGCGATACTCCTCGGCCAGATGATCCCGTCTTTGTCGTGGTTCTGTTCTATCGCCGCGGCAGCGATTCTTGCGGGACCAATACCATAACTCCCCATAACTATCGGATTCTCACCCCCTTTTTCATCAAGGTAGAATGCTTTTAAGGGGACGGAGTATTTTGTGCCGAGCTTGAAGATATTCCCTATCTCGATCACCTTTTCGATTCTTATAGGTGAGTTGCACTTAGCGCACAAATCACCCTCCTTCGCAAGGGTTATATCCTGCCATTCTGCCGTAAAATCCCGCTCGGGCTTGATGCCTTTTATGTGATGATGCTGTTTATTTGCTCCGCTCACATAGACGCCTTCCCGAAGACTGGTGTCTGCGATAATCCTGATCTTATGGCTCATGGGTCCTATAAAACCCGCCTCCACACCGAGGATCTCTTTCACTTCTTCTTTGCGCGCCGGCCTGTATTTGCCTATGATCCTGTTCAGCTTCTTTTCATGCGCTTCCTGGTCTCCCCTCACGAGGGCAAGCACCGGACCGTTATCGCTGATGAGTAACAGGCTTTTGATGAAATATTCAGGCTTAAGTTTCAAGAAGTTCGACACCTCCTGAACGGTGCGTTTCTCCGGCGTGTGGACCTCTTCTAATTCCCAGTCCATGACATCCACTTTCTTCGGGTTCGAAAGGGCGAGTTCCATATTAGCGGCATATCCGCAGGAATCGCAGAGCACGACCTCGTCCTCTCCGGCAGGGCTTTGCGCCATAAATTCGTGGGAGGTGCGGCCTCCCATCATGCCCGGGTCTGATTGAACCATATAATACTTCAACCCGCATCTCGAGAATATCTTGTGATACGCGGCGGCATGGAGTTGATAGTTCTTCTCGAGTCCCTCTTCATCGGCGTCGAAACTATAGCTGTCCTTCATCAAGAATTCCCTTGTCCTGAGGACGCCGCTCTTCGGCCTGGCCTCATCCCGAAGTTTTGTCTGAATCTGATACCAGACCTGCGGAAGGTTTCTGTAGGACCGAATCTCCCTTGCTGCGAGCCATGTCATTATCTCTTCATGGGTCATGCCGAGGCACATATCACGGCCGGTCCTGTCCTTCAACCTGAACATCTCATCCCCTATCTCGCGCCATCTGCCGGTCTCCTGCCATATCTCCGCAGGGTGCAGCGCCGGAAGGGCTATCTCCTGCGCGCCTATGGCGTTCATCTCCTCGCGGAGGATTGAGTTTATCCTCCTCGTGACCCTGAGGGCGAGGGGCAGATACATATACAGCCCGGCAGCGAGCTGCCTGATATAACCTGCCCTCAACATTAGTATATGGCTTATCGCCTCAGCATCGGCAGGTGTCTCTCTTAGAGTCGGTATAAGCATGTTGGAAAAAAGCATTCTTCCACTCCTTTTTGTTGTTGTCAGAATTTTTTCGTATCTCCTGCTACATAACTGCTCTAATGACATCTAATATAGAAAAAATCGCCGGAAAAGTGTTACATTAATTATGATTATCAGGGAGGGAGACTCTTGCTTAAGAGAATACCGATAACACCAGATGGATATCAGAGGCTTCAAGATGAGCTCGGAAAACTCCTCAAGGTCGACAGGCCTAAGAATATAAGGGACATCTCCGAAGCGAGGGCACACGGCGACCTCTCAGAGAATGCCGAATACCACGCCGCAAAAGAGAGGCAGTCTTTTATAGAGGGGAGAATACAAGAACTGAAGACCAAGCTCGCTCTCGCAGAAGTTATAGACCCCTCAAAGATTTCCCAGAGCAAGACCGCTTTCGGCGCCAGGGTCAAAGTGATGGATGTCTCTACAGACGAGGAAAAAACCTTCACGCTTGTCGGCCCCGACGAGGCCGATGCAAGAAACGGTAAGATCTCCATAAGCTCTCCTGTCGGGAGGGCACTGCTTAACAGGGAGATCGGTGATGTCGTCAATATCAAGGCGCCCGCAAAGACGATGGAGTACGAGATATTAGAGATCAGCTTTGAGTAGATACTTCAGAGCAGAGATAGCCCATAATTCCGCCTTAAACAGCAAGAACAATCTCCTCGTCATAGAACCTCTTCAAACGGTCATTAACCCTGAACCCGGACAATTTTATATGTTGGGGGTCGGCACCTCCTGTGACCCTTTATTAAAGAGACCCTTCAGTTATTTCAGGAATACAAAAGAAACAATCCAATTTGTCTATACGGTCAAAGGCAAGGGTACTTCCTTGATGAGGGATTTCAAGAAGGGAAGAGTGATAGATGTAATCGGCCCTCTCGGTACCGGTTATCCGAAACCCGAAGAAGGCTATACCCCTTTGCTTATTGCCGGAGGTATCGGCATGGCATCCCTGTTTCCGCTTGCGGAGTCCTTCGCAAAAAAAACATTTATACTGTACGGTGCAAGGAGTAAGGACGAGCTGGTTATGCTCGATGAGCTTGCAAAAGCAGGCAACGAAATAATCACCTGCACGGACGATTGCTCTTTCGGCAAAGAGGGATTGGTCACGGATATTTTCAGAGATTTCCTCAAATCTCATCCGCCGCTTCTCATCCCTCACCTCGTTTATGCGTGCGGGCCGAAGCCCATGCTTGAGGCCGTATCAAAAATCGCTGATGATAAAGGCATTATGGGTTATGCCTCACTGGAAGAAAATATGGCCTGTGGACTCGGGGCATGTCTGGGATGTGCCGTCAAAACAACTAATGGCTATAAAAGGGTGTGTAAAGAAGGGCCGGTTTTTCCGATAGAGGAGATTGTATGGTAGAAATTATCCTAAACAGTAGCAATGAGTTACGGGCAGATGTGCTGAAAAAACTCTGCAGGGCGATATGATTTATTGTGATACACATGGCTGCACATTTAACCTCAGTTTCTTTCGAATCAGGGTTGGCGGGCCATGCCTGAAGAATATAAGGTGTCGCATGCAGAGCTTTTTCATCCCGTCCGCATTGCCTTAGACTGTGGCTATGGATCTAACCGTTGAGATAGGCAAACTAAGACTCAAAAATCCCGTCATGACAGCTTCGGGAACGTTCGGGTATGGCGAAGAATATTCAGAATTCGTTGACCTGAACCTGCTGGGTGCTGTTGTCGTCAAAGGGATATCTTTAGAGCCCATGCAGGGGAATCCCTCTCCGCGTATCTGCGAAACTCCCTGCGGCATGCTGAATTCGATAGGTCTCCAGAATGTCGGACTTAAAAAATTCTTAAGGGATAAACTGCCCTATCTGAGAAAATTCGAGACAAAGTTGATCGTCAACATACTTGGGAACACTGCAGAGGAATATGTAAGACTTTCGAAAACCCTCGAAGACGCTGGAGTGGATGGAATAGAATTGAACGTATCCTGTCCAAATGTAAAAAAGGGTGGGATTGTATTCGGCGTTGATAAGAAAGCCCTTGCGCGACTCATTACAAAGGTGAAGAGGTCCGTGAATAAGACAACAGTTATTACAAAGCTGTCACCAACGGTCTCGAGCATTCCGGAGTTCGCAAAGGTGGCCGAAGACTCTGGAAGCGATGCCTTGTCCCTGATAAATACCATACCTGCAATGGCTGTCGATATCGAGACGTGGAAGCCCAAATTAGCAAATATCACAGGCGGCCTCTCTGGCCCCGCAATAAAACCCATTGCCGTGAGAATGGTTTGGGAAGCATCGAGGGCCGTAACTATTCCGATTATAGGGATAGGTGGTATCATTGATTATAAAGACGCCGTGGAGTTCATGCTTGCAGGCGCTACGGCAGTCGAAGTGGGTACCGGCAACTTCATCGACCCGAGAGCGACGGTGAACGTTATCGACGGAATCGGCGAATATTTGAGCGGAAAGGGTATTCGGTCTGTGAGAGATATCGTCGGGAGGCTTCTTGGAACCTCGTCCCTTAATATCACTGACAACTGACTTCGGTTACAAGGACCCTTTTGTTGCGATTATGAAGGGGGTAATCCTTAGTATAAATCCTTCGGTCAGGATAGTCGACATAACTCATGACATAAGCCCTCAGAATATCCAGGAAGCAGCGTTCATGTTAGAGATGAGCTACGGATCGTTCCCGCACAATGCAATACACGTCGCTGTCGTCGATCCAAGCGTCGGGTCCGAACGGCGACCATTGCTGGTGGTGACGGCCCATCACTATTTCATAGGTCCGGATAACGGCGTTTTTTCCCGCATCTATAACAGCAGTGAAAGACTTGAAGTAATTCATATAACCTCGGATCATTACTTTCTTCCTCAAAGGAGCTCGACCTTCCACGGCAGGGACGTATTCGCTCCCGTGGCTGCCTGGATGTCGAAGGGGATAGACATCTCGAAATTCGGGGACCGTGTATCCGACTATGTAACCATCCCGGTGCCGAAGCCGATAATAACGGATAACAACCACATCGAAGGTGAGATAATCCATATTGATCGTTTCGGCAACTCCATAACCAACATCGATATACAAAAAATCCTTGCCGGCAAGCGCCTTGATATAAACCCCAAAGTCGTGATCAAAGGGATGGAGGTGCCCCTTAAGAAATATTATTCAGAGGGTGAAGACAACAAACTGTATTCCTTGATAAATAGTTTCGGATATCTGGAACTCTTCGTCAACAGAGAAAATGCCTCTACGGATTTTGAAATCACGATCGGCGAAAAGGTGAGGGTTATTCTAAATGTTGCATAGAGAGGAGATAGTTGTGCTGAAAAACCCTTGTAAATCGGCAGATCTGTTTCCGATGCACGTGACTGCTGACATAACTCCTCTTCCCCTCCCCTTAGATAAGGGGAGGAAGGGTGGGGTTACGATGGGCATTTTACTCTCCCTGATCTTAATTACGCTCACAGCAGGATGCAAGAGCAGAGAGAGTTACAAAAGGGAGATTGAACGGAAGGGGATGACCTATTCGACAGAGTCTTTTCTGAATAACGCGGCAGTGGGGGACAGGGAAATAGCCGAGTTGTTCCTGAAGGCGGGAATGGATATTAATGCGAAGGGTAACGACAGAGGAGAAACAGCCCTCATGATTGCTGCCGTCAGCCATAACATTGAATTGATGAAGGTCTTCATCGAAAACGGCGCCGATATCAATGCAAAGGATAATGACGGATACACTGCCTTGATGTTTGCTTCATCTCAGGGTAATGGAGAAGTCACAAAATTCCTTATCGCAAGAGGTGCTGATGTCAACGCTCAAAATAACAACGGGGAAACACCCTTAATGCTGGCCGTTCTGCATGATGATCTCGAAATCACAGAGATACTTATCGAAAAAGGCGCTGATCTCCGTATTCGGGACGACAAGGGGCGCGAGGCTATCGATTATGCATTTCTGAACAAACCCATAAAGGAATTATTGCGCAAAGCCATGATAGAGAGATAAGCCCTCGTTCATTTCGCATTTTATCGCCCTTCCACGGTGTATTATGGGAAGTGACAAATCTTTAGGGGGCGTTAACAATCTATCTTAGAACTCCCCCTTTTCTAAAGGGGGAATAGGGGGATTACTAAAAGGATAGCACAAGTCCTTTTACACAAGCCAAAGTCCATCCTCCAGTTGATAAAGCTCACAGAAATTGGTAATCTCCCCTCACCCCTCTTTAAGAAAGAGGGGAATTTTTGGCGTCTGCCCCCCTAACGTTTTGCCGCTTACCTTTGTAGTGACCGGGCGGAAGTAATGACTTGCATTGTTGTATAATAACGATTGTGTTTCTTGTCGGTCTGACAGGCAATTACGGAATGGGGAAGAGCACCGTTCTTCCTATCTTTGAGAAGTGTGGCGCAGTCATAATCAGTACGGATGAGATTGTCGGGTCATTGCTGAAAGAGGAAGGGATTCTCGATCAGATCAAGGGGCTTTTCGGGGAAAGCGTTTTTGTGGAAGGCGGCCGCCTCAGTAAGAAAAAGATTGCCGACGTGGTCTTCCGTGATGACCGTATGAGGCGTTCCCTCGAAGACATCCTCCATCCTCTCGTTTTCGAGCGGATAGATTTTGTTCTGAGTACTATCAGGGCCCTGGAAAAGTTCGTCGTAATCGAAATACCCTTACTTTTCGAGAGAGGATACGAAAGGCGGTTCGATAAGATAATCACCGTATATACTGATGAGGAGACGGCATTAAATCGTGTTAAGAGGGACGGAATCCTGCGGGAAGAAGCGCTGCTCAGGCTGAAATCACAGTTGCCGATAGAAGAGAAGATCAAACGTTCAGATTTTGTTGTAGATAACAACGGCACGATTGAAGACACAATGTCACAGGTTGAGGCAATATGCAAAGAGCTTTTGAAAGAAGCCAAAAGGTATGGAAATAATAAAGGGACTTGAGAACTTCAGGAGGATTTATTCTAACCCGGTCCTTACAATCGGGAATTATGACGGCATACATCTCGGCCATCAAAAGATCCTCTCTATGGTTCTGAAGAAGGCCGAGGAATTAGAGGGCATCTCGATGGTCATGTCCTTTGACCCCCACCCGGTAAAGGTCCTCGCACCCGAAAGGAACATGAAATTACTTACAACTCCCGAAGAGAAAGCGAGGCTCATAGAGGCGATAGGGATAGATATCCTGCTCTGTGTAAAATTCGACAAGGAATTTTCGCGCATGCTGCCCGATGACTTTATAACAGAAATCCTGGTGAAGCAAATAAATGTAAGAGAAATCATTGTTGGGACTAACTATGCTTTCGGAAAAAACAAGAAGGGTACCATAGATTTATTGAGACGGCGCGGCGAGAAATACGGCTTCGGTGTTAAAGCTGTGAGGGATGTAATGGTTCACGGCCATATCGTCAGCAGCAGCACTATTCGCAGCCTGCTTATGAAGGGGGCGGTTTCTGAGGTGTCAAATTTCCTCGGAAGGGCGTACTCCATAGAGGGCACCGTGATAAAAGGGAAAGGTAGAGGCCAAAGTATTTTGCAAATCCCCACTGCAAATATATCGACACCCGTCGAGATAGCGCCGAAGGAAGGTGTATACGCCGTTAGAGTCGGCTTAAAGGGAACTGCTTACGACGGTGTTGCCAACATCGGCAAGAACCCCACATTCGGCAATGCGGATGTAAGCTATGAGGTTCATCTGTTTAATTTTAACGGCGATCTTCTGGGTGAAAGTCTAAGAATCTATTTTATAGACAGAATTAGGGGCGAACGGACGTTTCCGGATCCGGTGAGCCTCGCGAAACAGATACGCGATGATATCGAGAATGCGGGGGAACTGCTGATGAAACACCCTGTACTTAGATAGGACCACGCTTCGTATATTGCCAAAAGTCGCATAAATTTGTATTATATTAAAGTTATCAAATTTCAGGAGGAAAAAATTGAAAGAAGGAATTCATCCATCATATAACGAGGCGACGGTTGTGTGCGCCTGTGGTGAAACGTTCACGACAAAGTCGACGAGGCAGAAGATCCAGGTTGACATCTGTTCAAAGTGCCACCCTTTCTTTACGGGCAAACAAAAACTTGTTGATGCAGAGGGAAGGGTCGAGAAGTTTAAGAGAAAATACGCCAAGTCTGAAGCGGCTCTTAACAAGAAGTAACTGCGCTTACGTGTAAAAGTCGTTAGTCAATGTTTGTGGCTAACGGCTTTTTTTTGGAAATAACAGTCTAATAATAGTCTGTATATTTCCGGCGTCATTCCCGCGAAGGCGGGAATCCATGGTTCGACAGGCTCACCACGACAACTGTCACCCTGAGCTTGTCGAAGGGTGGATGCCCGACTGAGGACCTCGGGCATGACGGAGAAAGGGAGAGAATCGGTAAATACTATTATGAAACTGTTGATAACAATGTAGATTGAAAAATCCCTCCTTGCCGACCTCTTCCAAAGGGAGGAATAATCCCTTTTTGGCAAAGAGAGATTAAGAGAGATTTTTTAATAAATGTGTATTCAATTACGAGACCCTTTGTGCTAAGGATTACATGAAAAACATAGGCGGACAGGCGGTTATTGAAGGTGTCATGATGAAGGGCAGAAAAGGCTGGACAGTGGCGGTCAGAGGCCCGAAAGGGGAAATCCATGTAAAGAGAGAGAGACTCTCCGAACTTCCATGGATTTTACGGCTGCCCATTATAAGAGGGTTTATTGCGCTTTTTTCTGCCTTGTTTATCGGGATTAAGGCGATAGAATTTTCTGCGAGTAAGGCGTATGAAGAGGAGTCGGGAGAGAACCTGAGCCCCGTCGCCCTTGGGTTTACAATTATCCTATCGGTCATAATCGGGATCGCCCTCTTTATACTGCTGCCGTTATATGTGACAAAACTATTGGGGCTTGTTTTTGAATCGGTTTCCAGAAGTTCATTGATCTTCAACCTCGTTGACGGCGTTATCAGGGTGTTCATTTTTCTTTTCTACATAGTATCAGTCGGCCTGTGGAAAGAGATGAGGCGCATATTCGAATATCATGGGGCGGAGCATAAAGTCATCCACGCCTATGAAAACGGGAAAGACCTCACGGTAAACGATATAAAGGTTTATAGTCCGCTACATCCGCGCTGCGGAACAAGCTTTCTCCTCATAGTTATGGTCATCAGCATATTCACCTTTTCATTCATCCCCCAGGGATGGTCTTTCATTTACAAATTTCTTTCGCGGCTCATCCTGATCCCTTTGATCGCGGGAATCTCTTATGAATTCCTGAAATTGTCCGCAAGGATGCAGGACAACTCGATGATGAAAATGATGATAAAGCCCGGCCTGTTGCTGCAGAGGCTTACGACGAGGGAACCCGATGAATCCCAGATCGAGGTAGCTGTCAGGGCGCTCGAAGAAGTGCTTGTTTTAGAGGAAACAAATGCTTGAGAAACTCAAGACAATAGAGAATAAATATGAAGAATTGACACGCCTGTTGATGGATCCTGAAGTATTGTCAAAGCCTGCGGAACTCCAGAAGTATTCAAAGGAAGAATCAGATCTCCTTCCGTTGGTTGAGAAGATAAGAGAATACAGCAAACTTCTCTCCGGCATGGAAGAGGCGGAAGAACTGTTGAGCAGCGGCGACAGCGACCTGCGACAGCTTGCACAGGTGGAACTCGATGAACTGAAGGAGAAGAAGCCGGGGATCGAAGAAGAGCTTAGGGTCATGCTCCTTCCCAAAGACCCCCGTGACGAGAGAAACGTAATAATCGAGATCAGGGCGGGTACCGGAGGTGAGGAGGCCGCTCTCTTCGCCGCCAGCCTGTTCAGGATGTATATGAAATACGCCGAGCGAAGAAGGTGGAAGGTCGAAATGATAGACCTGAACTCCACCGGTCTCGGCGGCATTAAGGAGGTGATCGCCTCAATGCAGGGGAAAAACGCTTACAGCAGGCTTAAATACGAAAGCGGAGTCCACAGGGTCCAGCGGGTTCCTGTAACAGAGGCTTCGGGAAGGATCCATACCTCTGCGGCAACTGTTGCTGTGCTTCCCGAGGCAGAGGAGGTGGATATTAAGATCGACGAAAAGGATCTGAGAACTGATACATTCTGTTCTTCGGGTCCGGGCGGCCAGGGTGTGAATACGACCTATTCCGCGGTAAGGATCGTTCATATACCCACGGGTCTTGTCGTCCAATGTCAGGATGAACGCTCGCAGATAAAGAACAGGGAAAAGGCCATGAAGGTCCTTCGTTCCAGGCTCTACGAGATCGAGATGGAAAAGCAGGAGAGGGAGCGTGCGACAGAGAGAAAATCGCAGGTAGGGACCGGGGACAGGAGCGAAAAAATAAGGACATACAATTATCCCCAGAACCGCATCACCGATCACAGGATCGGCTTCACCCTTCACAAACTCGAACAGGTGCTCGAAGGAGACATCGATGACATCATCGATGCACTGATCACACACTACCAAGCCGAGCGACTCAAAGAACTTTGATATATAAACATGACCAATCCTTCAGTGGAGCATGGGAAACGACCGGTGGAAAAAGGATTCCCGACGCGCTCCGCTTGTGGCAATGACATTCATTCTGTTTCGTGTCATTCCGGCTTGTCCGAAATCTTTCTTTTCATGCACCTTTCACTGAAGGGATCCAAACATGAAGAAATTTTTCTGTTGATTTATCCGGAAGCTATGCTATAATTTTTTTTGTGCGAAGATACATCTTAATCATCCTAATTGCTCTTTCAACCTTTATTCTCACACGTGGCGCATATGGCGTTGAGACATGCGATCATACCTGTTTAAAGTGTCATCAGGTAACGAGCGAAAACGTATTGAATTTGCTGAAGGAGAATTTTCCCGATGTGAAGGTTCTTGAAGTACGCCCGGCTCAGGTTAAGGGGTTATTCGAGGTTGCGGTTGAATCAAAGGGTCAGAAGGGAATCCTCTATGTCGATTCTTCGAAGAAGTATATCATTTCGGGCTCTATTTTAGACGTTAAGACAAAGACAAACTTCACCCAGGAGAGATACAGTGAAATCAACAAAGTTGATGTCTCGAAGATCCCTCTTGATGATGCTCTCGTGATGGGCGATAAGGATGCCAAATACCGTGTTATCGTCTTCGATGACCCTGAGTGACCGTTCTGCGGAAAACTTCATCAGGAGATGAAGAAGGTTATTGAAAAGAGAAAGGATATCGTCTTCTTTATCAAGATGTATCCTTTGCCGATGCATAAAACTGCATATGATAAAGCGAAAACCATAGTGTGTGAAAAATCCCTTCCCCTTCTCGAAGATGCTTTTGAGAAGAAACCATTACCGGCGCCCAAGTGTGAAACATCAGCTCTAAATGAGAATATAAAGCTCGCGGAAAAGCTCGGCATCAGGGGAACGCCTGCCATTATCCTGCCGAATGGAACAATCGCTCCGGGTTACGTTGAAGCTGACGCACTCATTTCTTTGATCGAAAAACAATCCAGGTAGACTGCAAGCCTGGGTTATCGTTTCAGTTTCAAGCTTCCCGGATTTATAAAAATTCCAGACCGGTCTTGTAGTAGAAATGATTATATTTTTCGCTCCACTGTACCGTTGCCGTCCGAGAAAACGGCGAGATATTATTCTTTATTGTTATTTTCTGTCCTTTATTCAAATGGTAAGTTGTAAGAAGACATATACCTGACTCACTGGTATTGGCAATAACACCATCAAAAATCTCATTTGTTGATGAATCCACGGTGTATTCCACTCTAGTGATTATATAGCTGCGTCTATGTTTTCTTCTCTCAGGTGGTTTCACATTTTTTATTAACAAATCGCTCTTTTATTTTATCCACTATTTATTATAACGCCTAAAAAGTTCAAGTCTCGTGGGACAGTGGCAGAAACCCGAACCGTCAAATGGTGTGAAGTAATGGCAGATGTTTACCCGACTCTGCATCTGTCCTATGATAAGACCAATACCCTCATCATGCTTATGAACAGAACAAATATTACAGTTTACGTGGACCAAACATTGGAAATTTTGGAAACATAGAGCAGTCTCCAAAAGTGTCTCGATATCAATACTGTATGGCATATTTATGGTCCCAGACGGGCTAGGAGATGTCGCAAGTTTCTAATGCAGCAAGATCGTGTGCTGCTATTTTGCTCAATTTTTGGAGTAGAGTCCACCGATTATCAACGGTCAACAGGTAAATTAGTTCATCACGCATTTGTGTAATTCTGGTCTCACACAGTACACAACGGTTACCTTGCTGATTTGTTTCAATACCACATTCTATGCATCTTTTAAGGCTCATGTTTCACCACAGTTTTTTAAACTCTCTGATAAGGATTTAAGCATATTTCATGCCTAGAATGTCTATTACTAACATATTGATTATTCACAAAAATTCAGCAGCGTGATGTTTCAATGTCAAAAAATGACGAAAATTGTCAGCATGGATACATGAAACCGGCGAAAACACATAATCGTCGATGGGCAGAAATTGCCCTCCACCCCCTCTTTTAAACTCGCTTTCAATTATGTCTCTTGACATACATCAACTATTGTTTATATATTAACAAAAATGGGAATGACATGTTAAAGGCTATTTCGCAGTATATAACATATGGCTTGCTAAAATTGGACTACGGATCTCATCTCGCTGACGCCGTAGATTTCTTCATTTACGAAACAATCAAGATATTTCTTTTGCTTTCGGTCGTCATATTTGCAGTATCGATAATTCGAAGCTTCTTTCCTCCCGAAAAAACGAAACGGATTCTGTCCCATAAAAAAGAGTTTATAGGGAACATCCTGGCGGCCCTGCTCGGTATTGTTACCCCATTCTGCTCATGCTCTGCAGTTCCTTTATTTATCGGTTTCGTAGAGGCCGGAATACCTCTTGGGGTAACATTTTCATTTCTCATCTCTTCACCGATGGTAAACGAAATTGCTGTTGTTTTGCTTTTCGGTCTGTTTGGCTGGAAAGTGACCGCAATCTATATTGGAGCAGGTCTTTTGGTTGCCATATTGGGCGGGTTAATCATCGGGAAACTGAAGCTGGAAAAATGGGTTGAAGAATGTGTTTACACGTTTCACAATGGACAGGAATATGAAATGACCAAACAGACGTTTAAGGAAAGACTTCAATTTGCAAAAGACAGTACAACGGATATATTGAAAAGAATCTGGTTATATGTCCTCATAGCTATCGGGATCGGCGGATTCATTCACGGTTATGTACCTGAAAACTTTCTTGTCCATTATGCCGGGAAAGGGAATCCCTTTGCGGTACCGCTAGCGGTATTAATCGGCGTGCCATTGTACTCAAACGCCGCAGGGATCATTCCGATAGTCTATGCATTGATGGAAAAGGGCTTAAGTATGGGGACCGTGCTCGCATTCATGATGGCTGTCACTGCATTATCTCTTCCGGAGATGATAATTCTGAGGAAGGTCTTGAAGATCCCGCTTCTCGGCGTTTTTGTCGGAACTATGACTGTAACCATAATAGCCGTTGGCTATCTTTTTAATGCAATTCTATGAGGAGGTATCTGTGAGAATTGACTGCTATATGTCATTGACCTGTGGAGCAGAAGGAGGTTTGAGGGAAAATATCTCTCAGGCATTAGATTTGGAGGGCTTGCGCGGAGATGTGTACTTCTACCGTATCGACGAAATGCAGGCGGCGACATTAGGGCTTCGTGGTTCTCCCTCTGTGCTTATTGATGGAAAGGACATTCAGCCGGCGGATGTTGCCGGGTTTTCCTGAAGGTTATTCAAAGACGAAGCCGGGAAGCTTCTGAACATCCCGTCTGTGGAAATATTGAGAAAATTAATCAGAGAGAAAAAGGAGGAACAGGATGGAAATAAAAGTATTAGGCCCGGGTTGCCCTAACTGCTCGATGATGGAGGAACTCGCCAAAAAGGCGGTAAAGGAACTCGGCATTGAGGCAAAG
>Ga0187788_10000207_pt1 | contig 16010 bp, 12 predicted proteins | sample 1015_BV01_MP10_2_FD_133008 | JGI IMG/M metagenome (GOLD analysis project Ga0187788, IMG submission 133008) | Tropical peat soil microbial communities from peatlands in Department of Meta, Colombia - 1015_BV01_MP10_20_MG | ecosystem: Environmental > Terrestrial > Soil > Wetlands > Peat | place...
ACCATCCGCGCGAGGTCGGCGCGGTAGTCGTGGCCGCGGGCGAAGAAGGTTCCCGGGGTGACGTTCATCGCGTTCTTCACGTCCACCAGGGTGAGCACGAACGTGGTCAGCGGATACCAGGACGCCAGGTGCGAGACACCGGGTGGGCGGTCCGCGGCCGGACCCAGCCAGCCGGGCTGTTGCACGACGAGAGCGGGCTCGAAGCGAGTGATGGGGTCCTCGTGGTGGGACAGCAGCACGTAACGCCGGCGGGCACGGTCCTCCGGCGCCAGCGCGAGCCATTCGGCATACGAGGCGACCTCGGCCACCTCACCGTCCGGGTCGGCCTTCTTCGGGTCCAGGCGCCACTGCTTGGCCCACTTGCTCTCGGCCGGGGTGCCCAGGAACAGGGCGCGGTCCATCCCGACGCGATGCAGCCCGGACACGCCCTCGTGCAGGAACGCGTCCTGCATGGTGTGCGCCCCGAGCGACTCACCGAACCCCACCAGGCGCGGCCGGTGACCGTCGGGCAGGCTGCGCACCCGCCATTCGAGCGCGTGCAGCAGCGCCCGGTTCTGCTCCCGGCCCATCGCGACCCGGTCCAGGGACAGGAACGACGGGCGCAGCGAGTACTGGAGCGCCACGGTGGCGCAGTCGCCGCGGGTCAGGTACTCCAGGGTTTCGATCGCGACGTAGTTGACGTAACCGCTGCCCGTCGGCGATGCGACGCAGAGCACCGACCGCTCGAACGCACCGAGCCGCTCCAGGTCCTCCATCACCAGGTCGACCCGCACGTCCACGGTCTCCCCCGACGCGAGGCCGGCGAACGCGCGCACGGGTGCCTTGACCTGGGCCATCGGCACGCCGGTCACGTCGGCGATCTCCTCCCTGGTCAGGGCGAGGTTGACGAACCGGACACCCTCGCGGGACAGGCTCGGCCAGGCGACCACCGACCCGGGACCCCCGCTGACGGTCCCGGTCTCCGGCGGGCTGGTGTAGACGGCGTCGATCGCGGACCCGCCGGTCTCCGCGCGGCGGTTGAGGTATTCCACAGCGGACCGGAGCCCCGTCGCCGTCAAACCGAGCGCGGCGGTGTGGCCCACCGTCCCGGCGAGGGGCGCGGCGCCGGGCACGGCCCGGCGCACCCCGGCGGCCACGCCGCGGGAGATCGCGCTCTCGGCGAACGCGATCCCGTGCAGCCCCGCGCTGACCGCCGCCCCCAGCAGCAGCGACTTGGCCACCGGCGGCAGCGCGACCTGCTCCGGTGCGGTTTCGCCGTCCGCCGTCCCCTCGGCGATGGGGTCGGCCGGAGGCCCGAGCCTGGCCGGGTCGCTCTCCTCACCGGCGTGGATGCGGTAGATCTGCCACCCGGCCAAGGCGGTTCCGGCCAGCACGCCACCCCCGGCCGCGAGCACCCGCAACCCCGGCCTGCGGCCGCCGACCGCCGCGTCCGCGGCCGCCACGGCCGACAGGGCCGCACCGGCCAGCCCGACCCGGAACGCGCGGCGGCCGACCGTTCGCAGCGCCGCCCGGCGCACCTGCTCTCCGCGCCGCGGTGCCACCATGCGCTCCACGGCGGCACCCGCCGCCGCGACACCGGCGCTGACGGCTGCCTGGGCCGCATAGGCCCGCACCCGGCCCGACGGCGTCCCGTCATCGCGGACGAACCAGCGGGCGAGCGCCGCACAGGCCGACTGCGATGTCATCACCAGCCCGTGGTTCGCGGCGGCGACGATCCCGGTCGCCACCGCCTGATCGAGACCCGGCCGGGGAAGCAGGCCCGGGCCGAAGCTCGTGCCGACCATCGTGGTCGACGCGAGCACGGCCGCCCGCTCCGCTATCTCGCCACCGACCAGCACGTTCTCACCACGCCGAGCGACTGCTCGCAGATCCATCGATCCCCCTAACCACACCGGTGACCGCGACCGATCGCCGGCCGGGGCGCCGCGGCCGACAGGCGATGATCCCCCGGGGTTGCCCTGATGAGAAGGGCCCTAGGTCCTTACGCCCCGCGTCGGCACGGCGGGGGGCCACCGGCGTGGACGTCGTCCGGCGCGCCACCGGGTGATCCCGGCCGAGCCGGTGCGCGAGGCGGCCCGCGATCAGCGCTGCGTCGTTGAGTGCCGCATGCGCCAGCAGCGGGGCCAGCACGCTGCCGGAGCGCAGCCGCAGCCAGGCGAAGGCCGCGCCCGCGGCGGCGGTGGCGGCGACGTTGCCGGCCACGAACGCGGCCTGGTGCATCGGGCGGGGCGCGAGGTGCTCACCCAGCGCGGTCTGGCTCATGGTCGACAGCGTCGGCTGGATGTGTGACAGGCCGAACAACACACTCGACCATGCCACGGCACCGGCCTGCGAACCATCCCCCGGTCGCAGGCCCAGCAGCGCCGAGCGGTAGACGAGTTCCTCCGGCGGAACCGCGGCACAGGTGATCCTCGCCAGCTGGGTGACAAGACCACCGCCGGCGGTCGTCCCCGCGGCCCGCTGGTCGCGAAGGACCCGGCGCGTGGCCGGCAGCGCCGCACCGGCCAGGACGGCCGCCGCCGCGCACCCACCGGCCACCACCCCGGTGCGCACCCCGCTGCCCAGCTCACGACGGCCGAGGCCGAGCCCGGACCAGGAGACCCCGGCCGTGCGGGCGATCCCCAGCAGCGCCAGGGCAGCGCCGTACCGCACCGCCGTACGCGCCGCCGGGTGGCGGAGGCGATGGGCAACCACATCCAGCGCGGCGGCCGTCGTGACGGCCACCGGCCACGCCCGGATCCGGACAGCGCTCACCCTGCCGGACATTCTGCATGAATGGCCGCTGCTGCACGTGGACGACGCTGAAGGCGTGAGGCTTGAGGTCGCGCATCCGGCGAGGGCAGTGTGGGCGGCGCGCCTGCACCTCCGCGGGTCGAAGGAGAGCGATGAGCACACCGCCTGGTTGGTACCCGGACGGCACTGGGGTGCAGCGGTACTGGGACGGGACCACCTGGACGACGCACACGGCACCGGCTGCACCGCAGGCGTCGAGCGAGACCCACGCCGGCCGCATCCTGGGGATCGCGATCGCGGCGGCGGTGGCACTACCCACGGTCGTCGTGGCCGTGGTGTTCGTCGCCGGTTGGATCGCCCGCCGCGGCGGCTGACCCCGCGACGCCCCCGAAGATGCTCTCTTCGGGGGCGTTCGCTGGGTCGGGGGCGGGATCTGTATCCGCGGTCAGGCCCCTTCCTGGACCTGGTGGATGGCGTCCGCCACGAGACCGTGGGCCTCGCGGTGCACGGTGTTGGCCGCCTGGGCATCAGGCGCCTCGACCAGGCAGAAGACCTGGCCCTGGCCCTCGTCGACCCAGTAGCGCAGGTAGTTGACGCCGTAGCCGCCCTGGGTGGCGACGTCGGCCTGGTGCGCCTTGGCGACGTCGTCCATGGTGACGCCCGGGCCCAGGTTGTGGATGTCCATGAACAGAGGCACCTGATGGTCCCTTCCGGAGGAGAGAACGTGAACGCCTCCATACCAGTCCGTGACCGGGGTCCGGGACATCGGTAGGGCCTACCCATCCCGTCCGCGGGACTACCCACCCGGGGACCACCCACCCGGGTGCTGCGCGGCCTCCTGCCGGGAGCGGACGCCGAGCTTCGCCAGGATCGAGGCGACGTGGTGCTCCGCCGTGCGCCGCGAGATCACCAGACGCTCGGCGATCCCCCCGTCGGTCAGTCCCTCCGACAGCAGCGCGAGTACCTCGACCTCGCGGCCGGTCAGCCCGGCCGGATGCCGCTGCACACCCGCCGCGCCGCGCCGGGGCGCGGCCCAGCCGCCGGCCCGGAGCAGGGCACGCGACCGGGCGGCCGCCGCGCCGGCGCCCAGCGCGTCGAAGACACCGACCGCCTCGGTCAGGTCGGACCGCCCACCGCTGCGGGCGAGCGCCAGCCCGGCTTCGAACGGGGAGTCCAGCTCGTGCCACATCTCCGCGGCCTCGCGCCAGCGGCCGGACACCTCCAGGGCGTACGGAGGCGCGAGCCGAGCCGGGTCGACGTCGACGTCGCCCCCCAGCCAGGTGGCGATCGCCCCGCGGGTCCACGGGCAGTCGGCGCCCTGCACCAGCGGCCAGCCCTCGGCCGCCGCCCGAGCCGCCGTCGCCGGATCGCCGGCCAGCCACGCCAGCTCGCAGCGGGCCTGCGCCACCGGACCGAGCCGCTGCGCCTCGCCGATGTCCTCCGCCAGGCGCATGGCGCGCTCGAGTGGCGCGCTCGCATCGGGGTCGCCGGCCCGCCCCCGCACCCGGGCCAGCGCGACCAGCGGCTCGATCCGGCCGACCGGGGTGAGCGACACATGGCGCAGGACGTCGACGGCCAGCCGCGCCGCCTCCGGCGCCGAGCCACGGTCGAGCAGCAGCCGGGCCCGCCAGCCCTGCAGGTAGAGCGTCCACGAGTCGAGGTCGCGGTCGGTGCAGTACTCCAGGCCCGCATCGAGGCTGGCCTGCGCGTCGGCGTGCCGCCGCTGCAGGACGGCCGACGCGCAGAGGTTGCAGTACGCGCGGGCGGCGTGCTCGTGCAGGTCGGCGGCGCGCGCCTGCTCCAGGCTGCCGGTCAGCATCCGCAGACCGATGTCGAAGTCGCCGGAGGTGATCTCCGCGGTCCCGAGGTTGTTCAGCGCGTGCACGGCCACCTCGGTGCGCCGCGGACCCTCCGGCAGCCGGTCGACCAGGCCGAGGGCCCGCGAGCTCCACTCGCGGGTGCCGTCGAGGTCCGAGGCGAGCATCCGTAGCTGGCCGCGGTTGCTGTACGCCATGGCGAGCTCGACGGACTCGGACCCCACGAGCGCGTCCACCGCCTGCGCCGCCTGCCGCTCGGCGACGTCGTTGCGACCTGCGAACCAGTTCAGCCGGGAGAGGCATCGGTAGGAGTCGCCGACCCGGACGGCGTCGCCCGCCGCCTTCCAGATCTCCAGCGCCCCGAGGGTGGCTTCCAGCGCGTCGTCGATGTGGTCGGTGAGGTAGCACTCGTACCCGAGCGCCCACAGCAGGTCGGCGCGCTCCAGGTCCGGCAGCCGGCCGGCGTACCGGAGCACCCGCCGGTACTGGCGCACCGCCTCCCGGTGCGACCCCAGCGCGGCGGCCCGGGCCGCCGCCTCGGGGGCGAAGGCAAGCACGGCGTCCCCGTCGCCGGCCGCCTCCGCGTGGTGCGCGAGCCGGGCCGGGTCCACCGCCCGGCCTGCGTCGGCACGGTGCCGCAGCGCCGCGAGGATCTGCCGGTGGATCGAGATCCGGCGGAACGCCGGCACCTGCTCGGCGACCGCGAGCCGGGCCAACTCGTGCCGGAAGGCGACCTCGCCGGCCGCGACCCGCAGCAGGCCCCGCTCGAGGGGCTCGTCCATCGCCTGGATGCCGTCTCCCAGGACGGTCTCGAGGACGTCCAGCTCGGCCCGGGAGCCGGCGAGTGCGACGACGTCCATGATGTGCTGCGCGGGGGCGGACAGCCGCGCGATCCGGGCCAGCACGGCGTCACGGACCGTCGGCGGCACCTCCGCCGAGTCCGCCGACAGCGCCTCGGTGACGAAGAAGGCGTTGCCGCCGGTCACCCGGTGGAGTTGCTCCGGGTCCGCCGCTGCCGCGCCGGGATGCGCCTGGGCATACTCCTCGGCCAGCGCCCGGACGGCGTCCGGCGACAGTGGAGGCAGATCCAGCCGGCGGGTGCCGGTCATGGTCGCGGCGTCCCCGACGACGATCCGCAGCGAGTGCCCGCTCGTCGCGTCCTCGGGCCGGTAGGTGACCAGGACGAGCGCCCGGCAGCCGTGGATGCGGCGGGCCAGGTGCCGGATCAGTTCGAGCGTCGCCTCGTCGGCCCAGTGCGCGTCCTCGACGACGAGCAGGTAGGGCTCGGGCCCCGGCGGGCTGCGGAGTGCGGACAGCAGCCGGGCGAAGAACTCCTGCCGCGGAACGCCGGGCGGCCAGGCGTCGGCCGGCAGGGCCGGCAGCATCTCCACGAACGGCCCGAGCGGCACCGGCGTCGCGGACCCGTCGCAGCCGCCGACCGCGACGCGGGCGGATCCCGCTGCGGAGATCAGCGCGTCGATGAACGTCGTCTTGCCGACGCCGGCCTCGCCGGCGACGAACACCAGGCGCCCGTTGCCGGCGGCGGCATCGGCAAGGTACCGGTTGGCCACCCCCAGCTGCTCGGCACGCTCCAGCAGCGCCATTGGACGATCATATGAGCGTCGATGGAATCGAGTTTCGTGATCCGACCGGCGGGGACGTCGGCCGGCGGGGAGAGGGGGCGGCGTGCCGAGCGAGCGTCGTCGAGGGCCGTGGCTGCCGCCTCGGTGGTTCGTCCGCCTGGCCTGGTCCACGCATCGCGGCCTGTACCGCGTGACCCGTGGCCGGGTGGGGCTGTGGCGGCCGAAGGGCAGTCGCTGGGGCACCATGCGGCTGACCACCACAGGGCGTCGCACCGGCCGGGCGCGCAGCGTGATGCTGGGCTACTTCCAGGACGGTCCGAATCTGGTCACTCTGGCGATGAACGGCTGGTCCGACGGTGAGCCGGCCTGGTGGCTCAACCTCCAGGCGCACCCGGAGGCGACCGTGGATCTCGCCGACGGCTCGCGCGCGGTCACCGGGCGCGCGGCCCACGGCGAGGAACGGTCCCGCCTGTGGGCCCGCTGGCGTGAGATCGATCGGAACCTGGACGCCTACGCGGCGCTCCGGTCGTCCGAGACCGCGGTCGTGCTCCTGGAGCCGCGGCCCGAAAGCGCGGGGTGACCACCTCCGTCCGCGGTCTGGGCAGTGGCCCGCCCATGGTCCAGGTGAACGGGCACCCGACCCGCCGCGCGATCCCTCCTCCTGGCTGGCCCTCGCCGGCCAGCAGCACGATCCCCGCTCGGTCCTGCTCAGGCCACCGGTCGTTCGAGGGTGACGAGGACGCCCTCTACCCCGCCAGGCCCGAGCCGACCCTTGACCTCGACTGCCGTGATCGCCGTGAGCTGCCAACCGTCGGCGGCGTGTTCGTTGAGGATCTTCTCGAGCCTGTCCCCCGACATCTTTCCGCCGAGAAGCTTCTCGCGGAGTTCGATCACCTTGTACTCGTATCGACCGGGCATACCTCACCCTAGACAGTGCGGATGAGGGATCTCAGCCAGGCGGCCGGCGGCTGGGACGGCGCCCAGATCGCCACCGAGTGCACGAGCGCCGCCTGCCGGTACTGGCCGACCTGACGTCAGTTCCTCGTCTCCGGCCGCAGTCGGGCTGGTTGCCGTACATCTGTGCCATGGGCAACCTCCACCCGATCAAGCTCAAGACAATCGTGCAAGATCGTGAGCGTCTCGTGACGCACCCGATGCCCAACCGAAGGGATCCCCATGTTCATCGAGACTGTGACTGCCCCGCGCGACCTCTGGCACCATTGGACCGATCGCCTGCGTCTGCACTCCGACCCGCCCGCGGCCCTCGTCGCAACGGTTGCCTGGAACAGCGGCGACGACATGATCACCAGCGTAAACGTGTGGGACAACCCATCGGCGGTCGGCGACTTCTTCATCGAACGCGTCCAGCCGGTGATCGAGGCCGAGGGCCGACCTGACTACAAGCCAGCCCGGCACGGGAACGCCGTCGCCGCATACTTCCGCGGCCAAACCCCGGCCGACGCAACCACGCGAGGTGGCTGAGCGCCGACAACCAGCCGGGTCACGCCGAGGCGGTCGAGGTCAGCAAGGCCATTTGCCCTGGCCGTGCCTGGTCCGCGATCGGGCGTCGACGAGTGAGCTGCGACGTCCCCGTGGCGATGACCTGCCCGTTGGCGACCCCCAACGGCGCCGCATGGCTCCCCCTGGCCGAACCCTGACGTCAGTCTTCCCACTCCCGGCCCGGAAGCCGCGTCGTGATCTCCTGGAGCAGCCACCCGTTGCCATCCGGATCGCTGAACGAGGCATAGGTCTGGTAGGAGCGACCTTCCGGGTCCGGGCCCGGAACCGGTCCCCCGGCGAGGTGGAACAGCTCGCTGACCTCGGCGCCCCGTTTGAGGAGGTCCTCGCGGGCCGCCTTGATATCGGTGACGGCCAGTAGCAGGCGCTGAGCGGAACCAGGCTCGGCTGTGGTGAGGCCCTTTCCGAACGAGATCGAGCACGCCGAGTGGGGGGGCGTGAGCTGGACCACCCGGAAGGCGTCCCCGACGGCGATGTCGGCGTCGGTCCGCCATCCGAGGCTCTGATAGAAGCTCTTCGCTCGATCGACATCGGAGACAGGCAACGTCACGACCTCGAGCTTCATGTCGACGGCTCCGACTTCAGCCGTCCCGATCGACGTGGTGCTGCCGGCATCCATGCTCATGGTGACCTCCGTCGGCCGATTGGTGTTGGTAGCTGTGTGTCGCCTTGAGGACTCAAAGGGCTGGGACGCGGCCGTGCGGGCGGAGCCGGCGGGCGCTCTGGCTGGTGGCCTTCGGTTGCGACTGAGGAACCGCCAGGGCCGCCGGTGGCGGGCCTGTCCGATCTTCAGCGTCACCGGCCCGGCGTCAGCGACCAGGGGTGGGGGTACCGGCGGTGACCCATCGTGCCCGGATGCGGCCGAATGGTCCAGAGACCGGATGATCACAGGCGTGGGTGAGGCCGACATCCGGCACAGCTACGCGACCGCGGCGTCGGAGGCCTGGCCCAATCCCGAGATCGTCAGCCACCGGTTGGGGCATACCTCGGTGTCGTTCGCTCTGAATCCGTGAGCAAAGAGACGAAGACGCCCCCGGAGAGGATCTCTCCGGAGGCGTCTCTCCTGGTAGCGGGGGCGGGATTTGAACCCGCGACCTCTGGGTTATGAGCCCAGCGAGCTACCGAACTGCTCCACCCCGCGTCGGCCAGGCAAGGTTAAGCGACAGCGAACCCGCGGAGCAAATCGTCAGCTCGCCGGCCGGGGGCGGGCGGGCCCGCCCCCGGCCGGCGGGCTAACCCGTGGGCGACGGCGTGGGCCGTGGCGTGGACGGCTTGGGGCTGGGGGAGGCCGCGGCGATCTGCGACTGCGCGTCGATCGCCCGCTGGATCGCGTCCGCCAGCCGCTGCTGGGCCTCCCCGTAGGCGGCGAAGTCGCCCGCCCGCAGCGCCGCCTGGCTGTCCTGCAGCGCCGACTCCGCGTCAGCCAGGGCCTGGGCCAGCAGCTGGTCCGCCTCGGTGGACGGCGGGGTCGTGCTGGTCCCGGTCGGCGGGTTCGTGACCCCGGTCGGTGGCGCCCCGGAGTTGCCCTGGAAGACCTCGTCCAGCGCGCCGTCCAGGGTGTCGGAGAACCCGATCTGATCACCGAAGGCGACCAGCACCTTCTGCAGCAGCGGGTAGGAGTTGTCTCCGGCGCCGCGCACGTACACCGGCTGCACGTAGAGCAGGCCGCCGCCCAGCGGCAGCGTGAGCAGGTTCCCCAGCTCCACCCGGGAGCTGCCCTGACGCAGCAGGTTCAGCTGCTGGGACACCCGCGGGCTGGCGTTGAAGTTGTTCTGCACCTGCCCCGGCCCCGGGACCACGACCTCGCGCGGCAGCTGCAGCAGCCGCATCTTCCCGTACTCGGGGTTGCGCTTCCCGGCCGTCGTCCCCGCGTCGGCGTCGACGGCCAGGAAGCCGGTCAGCACATTGCGGCCGGTGCCCGCCGGGATGAACGTCGAGGTGATCGAGAAGGACGGCTGCGCCTGACCCGGCATCTGCAGGGTGAGGTAGTACGGCGGCTGGAACTGGGCCCCGGACTCGGTCGGGTCGTTCGGCACCCGCCAGAAGTCCTGGCCGCCGAAGAACGCGCCGCCGTCGATGACGTGGTAGCGGGTGAGCAGCTGGCGCTGCACCTTGAACAGGTCCTCGGGGTAGCGCAGGTGGGACATCAGCTGCCCGTCGATCGCGGACAGCGGCTTCACCGTGCTCGGGAAGATCTTGCGCCAGGCCTTGAGCACCGGGTCCTGCTCGTCCCAGGCGTACAGGGTCACGCTGCCGTCGTAGGCGTCCACGGTCGCCTTCACCGAGTTGCGGATGTAGTTCACCCGCTGGGCCTGCAGCGGCAGGACGCTGCTGGAGGTGGCGGTGAGCGAGTCGGACGTCGCCTCCGAGAGCGCCTCGGTGCGCGAGTAGGGGTAGCGCGCCGTCGTCGTGTACCCGTCGATGATCCACTTGATCCGGCCGTCGACCACCGCCGGGTACGGGTCGCCGTCCAGGGTCAGGTACGGCGCGACCTTCTGGACCCGGACCCGCGGGTTGCGGTCGAAGAGGATCCTGGAGTCCTTGTTCACCCCGTTGGACAGGAGGATGTTCTGCTCCCGGAACTTGATCGCGTACAGCAGCTGGTTCAGCGTCGAGCCGATCGGGACGCCGCCGGTGCCGTGGTAGGTGGTGTTCTGCTGGCCGCTCGTGCTGCTGTCGTCGGGGAAGTCCAGCTCCTGCGGCGGCGATCCGGGAGGTCCGCCGACGATCGAGTAGTCCGGGGAGTTCTCGCCGAAGTAGACCCGCGGCTCGTATCGGCCGAGCTGCCCGGTGGACGGGATGCCCGACTGGAAGAACACCGGCTTGCCGTCCGGGCTGCGCTCGTTCCCGTAGGCGGCGACCACCCCGAACCCGTGGGTGTACAGGACGTGGTCGTTGTACCAGTTGCGCTGACCGCTGGGCACGTGGTCGATGTCCACGTCGCGCACCGCGATCACGGTGTCCCGGGTCTTCCCGTCGATCGAGTAGCGGTCGACGTCCAGGCTGTCCGGGAAGGAGTAGTACTGCTTGTTCTGCTCCAGCTGGCGGAACGCGTCGGCGACCAGCGAGGGGTCGAGCAGCCGGATGCCCGGGATGGTCTCGGCGTCGTTGCGCAGCGCACCGGCCTCCGCGACCGTGCGCGCGTTGTAGAAGGTGCTGTCCAGCGCGTTCAGCCCGTAGGCGGCACGGGTGGCCTCGATGTTGCGTTGGATGTACTTCGTCTCCAGCGTCTTCGCGCTGGGGGTGACCTGGAAGCGCTGGACCACGGCCGGGTAGATCCCGCCGATCACGATCGCGGACACCACGAGCAGGCCGACGCCGTACAGCGGCAGCATCCGGAACCGGTCGGCCACCGCGGCGACCACGAACAGGCCCGCGACGATCAGTGCGATCGCGGCCAGCACGGCCTTGGAGGTGAGCACCGCGTTCGCGTCGGTGTAGGTCAGGCCGGTGATCTCCAGCCGGGAGTCCTTGGTGGTCAGCGCGTACCGGCTCAGCCAGTAGTCGAGCGCCCGCATCAGCAGGAACAGCGCGGCCAGCACGCCCAGGTGCACCCGGGCGGCGGAGGTCATCCGCGGCCCGGCGCCCTGCAGCCGCAGGCCGCCGTAGAGGTAGTGGGTGACCAGCGCGGCCAGCCCGGCCAGGAACACCACGGCGGTGATGAAGCCGGCGAGGAACTGCAGCCACGGCAGGGTGAAGACGAAGAAGCCGACGTCGAGGTGGAACTGCGCGTCACGGCTCCCGAACGGCACCCGGTTCAGCCACAGCAGCAGGGTCTGCCACTGCTGCGAGGCCGCGGAGCCGGCGAACAGGCCGAGCCCTGCCGGCACCACCACGAGGACGATCCGGCGCAGCGGCTCGATCCCGTCCCGGTAGCGGTCCAGGCCCGCCTGCTCGGAGGAGATCGGTGCGTAGATCGGCCGGGTCCGGTAGGCGATGACCAGGCTGGATGCGACGCCGCCGGCCATCACCGCCATCCCGAACAGGAACAGCAGCGTGCGGACGATCAGTTCGGTCTGGTAGACGCGGAGGAAGCCCAGCTGCCGGTACCACAGCACCTCGGTCCATATCTGGGCGAGCAGCAGCACACCCACGATCAGGATGCCCAGGATGATCAACGTGGGTGCCAGCGCGCCCCGGCGGCGGCGGGCGACCACGGGCCGGGAGTTCTCCCGCCGTGGTTCCCTCTCGAACGTCACGCTCACACAACTTACCCACCGTTCCCCGGGTTCCCGTCCCCGGGCGGCTCACAGCTAGCGTGTGCACCCCGGCAGCGCCCCGTCGGGCCGCCCCGCGGCGATCGCCTGCACCGCCGCACGCGCCTGCCGGAGGGTGCCCACCTTGACCACGCGCAGGCCGGCCGGGATGTGCCCGACAACCTCGTCGCAGTTCGCGGCCGGTGCCAGGAACCACCTGGCGCCGGCCCGCCGGGCGCCGATCAGCTTCTGCTGGATCCCACCGATCGGGCCGACCGTCCCGTCGGCGTCGATGGTGCCGGTCCCGGCGATGGACCTCCCGCCGGTCAGGTCACCGGGGGTGAGGACGTCGAGGATCCCGAGGGCGAACATCATCCCCGCGCTCGGCCCGCCGATGTCGTTGATCTGGATCCTGACCTGGAACGGGAAGCGGAAGGTCGGGTCGATGAAGACGCCGAGCACGGTGCGGCCGTCGTCCCCACGGGTCGTGCGCGTGGTCACCTTCTGCTGCGACCCGTCCCGGGCGACGGTGACCGTGGTGGGTTCTCCAGCGGTCACCCGCTGCAGCGCGGCGCGCAGCCCGGCGAGGTCCTGGGTCTGCTCGCCGTCGACGGCGACGATGACGTCACCGGCCCGGATCGCCTTGGCCGCGGGCGCCGCGGAGTCGACCCCCGAGACCCGCAGCGTGGTCCTCACCGGGACCCCGAGCAGGGTGAGGGCGGCGGCGGTGGCGCTCTCCTGGGAGCTCGCCATCTCCTCGGCGTTCTCCTCCTGCTCCTGCTGCGCGGTCTGGCCCTGCGGGAAGACGTCGGCGGTGGGCACCACGGCGGCGGTCCGGTCCAGCCAGCCGCCGAGCACCTGCCACAGGCTGATGTGCTGGTCCGGACCCCCCGTCAGCGAGACCGTGGTGAGGTCCAGCTCGCCCTTCGCGGGGTAGGTCGGGTGCCCGGTGACGGAGATCAGGGGCCGCCTGCCCAGGCTGTTCAGGGTGTTGACCACCGGCCCCGGCTGCAAGACGACGTACGACGTCGGCAGCAGGGTGAGCACCGTGGCCAGCAGCACCGTGGTGAACCCGGAAATGATCATCACGAGGCTGCGCGGGTCCATCCGGGCCGATGCGTCCGGCTCGAGGTATCGCGCGCCGGCGGAGCCGGGATCATCCGGCGGCGGGGTCCCCCCGCTCACCGCTCACCACCGAGCCCGCCTACGCCTGGATGCACCCCTTCAGGGTAGGTCGTCCCCCGCGGGGGCGTCGGCGTCGGGGGATCGGGAGGCACGCACCCCCGCCTCGCGCCGGGGTGCGGATCCCGACCGGCGGCGGGACGCCCGCACCACCGCCGCGGTCCCGACCAGGGCGACCGCCGCCCCGGCGGCGCCGATCGCGGCGTCCCGGCGTTCCAGCCGCCGCCCCGCGACCGCATACCGCCCGCGGACCTCTTCCAGCAGCTCGGCCAGGCAGCCGGCGTTGTCGTGCTTGGGCGCCCACCCGGCGTCCCGCAGGCGCTGCGACCGGACGGCCCACGGGTAGACCACGAAGGCCAGGTCCCCCGCCGGGGTGGGCAGCAGGTGCATCCGGTGCAACCGCTCGGCGGTGCCGAAGGCCAGCCCGGAGGGCAGCTCGATCCGCCGCATCCCGGACTGCTGCTGCACGTCGGCCTGGCTCAGCGCCCCCTCGCAGCCGACGGTCAGCACGCCGTCCAGGCCGTGCACGACGGCGTGCGCCACCGCCTCGCCGAGGTCGTCGAGGTGGCAGAACTGCCACGCCATCGCCGATCCCCGCACGGACAGCAGCCGCGGGGCCTCGAAGTGCCGGGTGATCACCGTGTCCACACCCGGACCGACCAGCGCGGCGGGCCGGACGACGGTCAGCACGGTCCCGGGGTGCACCTGCGGGGTGCGCGAGGTGACCCGCTCCACCTCGAGCAGGTCGCCCACCACGCCGTCGTCCATCGGAGCGCGCGGGGTGGCGTCGTCCGGCAGCGGCACAGGGTTGTCCGGCAGGGCGCCGTAGACCATCGCGCTGGTCACCACCACGAGCCGGCGCGCGCCCACCGCGGCGGCCGCCGTCGCCACGGCCTGCGCCCCCCGCACCGCCAGCTCCCGCCGCCGGCCGCCGGACAGCGCGAGCTCCGCCGTCAGGTCGGAAGGGCTCGCGACGTGCACCACGACGTCCGCCCCGGCCAGGCGCTCGGCCACCCCCGGAGAGGTGACGTCGGCGATCCGCCAGACCGCGCCGTCCACCGCACCGCGGCGGTCGTCGACGGCGACCACCGATCGTGGCCCGCCGGACTCCCCCACGCGCGTGGCCAGCGCCGTCGCCACCGCGGCGCCGGGCAGCGAGGCGGCACGCGTGACGGCGACCACCGGGCCGTTCCTGCGCCCGCGACCTCGCTGCCCGCTCACGTGCCTCCTCCCTGTCGTCCGGACCGCACGACCGCCCGAGGCAACCGGAGCGCGCGCCCTCACCGCGTGGCCGGCCGGACGGCGCCACGTGACCGCCACTGGCACCGTCCCGATGCGGCGATACCGTGGGGACGTCGCCGCGCCGCCGTACGTTGAGCACACGGCCGGCCCCACGTGACGACCCGCCGGCCCCCACGATGCCCTGCACACCCGGGCCGGCACCAGGGCGACGGTAGGGCATCACCCGGACAACAGCTGGGACGACAACGGACGACGACCATGGACGACGACCACGGACGACGACAACAGACAACCGCACAGCCAGACCAGCACCGCGAGGTAGAACCTGTGAGCCAGCGCACCGAGGTGGAACCGTGACCGACCGGCCCGGCGAGGAGGACCCGGATCGTCCCGAGGAGCCGGACCCGCTGTCCGCCATGCTCCAGCAGCTGTTCGGCGGGCTGGGTGGCGCGGCGGAGCTGCCGCCGGGGATGAGCGGGCTGCCTGGCATGCCGTCCGACCCCCAGGCCCTGCAGGCGATGTTCGCCCAGGTCCAGCAACTGCTGACCAGTGGCGGCGAGGGCCCGGTGAACTGGGACCTGGCCCGGCAGACCGCACGCGCGGTGGCCGCCGAGGGCGGGGACCCGGCGGTGAGCGACACCGACCAGCGCGACGTCGCCGAGGCGCTGCGCACCGCGGACCTGTGGCTGGACCGGGTGTGCGAGCTGCCCGCGGCCACCGCCCGGACCGAGGCGTGGAGCCGGGCGGAGTGGGTGGAGCGCACCATGCCCACCTGGCAGGGGGTGGTCGAGCCGGTGGCAAACCGGGTCGGCGACGCGATGGCCGAAGCGGCGTCCGGACAGATGCCGCCCCAGATGCAGCCTCTGCTGGCCGGCGCGCTGCCGATGATGCGCCGGATGAGCGGCGCCTTCTTCGGCCACCAGATCGGGCAGGCGCTGGGTCAGCTGGCGCGGGAGGTGGTCGGCTCCGGCGAGGTGGGGCTGCCGCTGCTGCCGGCCCGCCACGTGGCACTGGTCCCGGCCAACATCGAGCAGTTCGGCGCCGGCCTCGGGCTGCCCGCCGACGAGGTCCGGCTGTACCTGGCGCTGCGCGAGGCGGCGCACGCCCGGCTGGTGGCCGGGGTTCCCTGGCTGCGGGCGCACCTCCTGGGCACCGTGGAGGAGTACGCCCGGGGGATCCGGATCGACACCGAGCGGATCCAGGCCGCGATCAGCGAGATCGACCCCGCCGACCCGGAGGCGGTGCAGCGGGCGCTGTCCTCCGGGTTGTTCGAGCCGCAGAACACCACGGCGCAGACCGCCGCGCTGGAGCGGCTGGAGACGGCGCTGGCCCTGGTCGAGGGATGGATCGACGCCGTGGTGGACGCGGCGGCCCGCAGCTCGCTGCCGCACGCCGCCGCGCTCCGCGAGGCGATCCGCCGGCGCCGGGCCACCGGCGGGCCGGCCGAGCACACCTTCGCCACCCTGGTCGGCCTCGAACTGCGGCCGCGCCGGCTGCGCGAGGCGGCCGCGGTGTGGGAGGCGCTGGCCGAGGCGCGCGGGATCTCGGGCCGGGATGCGCTGTGGGCGCACCCCGACCTGGTGCCCGGGCCGGAGGCGTTCGCCGACCCCACGGGCTTCGCCCGCGCACCGGAGGAACCCTCGCCGGCCGCGACGGACTTCGACGCCGCCCTGGAGCGCCTGCTGGAGGGCGGCACCGGCGCCGAGGACGCCGGCCAGCAGGACGCCGGCGAGCAGGAC
>Ga0187788_10000208_pt1 | contig 15955 bp, 16 predicted proteins | sample 1015_BV01_MP10_2_FD_133008 | JGI IMG/M metagenome (GOLD analysis project Ga0187788, IMG submission 133008) | Tropical peat soil microbial communities from peatlands in Department of Meta, Colombia - 1015_BV01_MP10_20_MG | ecosystem: Environmental > Terrestrial > Soil > Wetlands > Peat | place...
TCCCGCAATCGTCTCGCCTCCGGTTCCTGCACCACTTAAAGACATTCTGAGCCTCTGTCCTGGCGGGCGATTGCCGCCCACCCGCCTCAATCCTGCCGCATCGGATGAACTTCGGAAGCTATTGGAAATACAGGGTATCGCGACCGCAGAGCCATTTCAACCGCCTCATTCCCTATGCCAGGCCATTTACCACCCAGTATCTATGTCCGGTAGTCTGCATTAATTCTTACGTACTCCGCCGTCAAGTCGCAGGTCAAGAACGCCACCGCCGCCCTGCCGCGGCCCAAATGCACTCGAATTTCTACCTCGGGCCGGGAAAGGTACTCGTGGATCGCATTTTCGTCAAAGTCGGCGACTACACCCCGCTTGCAAACGTACTGCGGGCCGAAAGCAATCGACACCCTGCCGGGATCTATAGAGATTCCGCTGCGTCCCACGGCCGCCAGAATGCGCCCCCAATTCGGATCGGCCCCCGCCCACGCCGTCTTCACCAGCGGTGAGGTCGCGATCACCTGCGCCACCCGATCCGCTTCCCCCTCGTTGCGCGCTCCTTCGATCCGCAAGCGCACCAGGTGCTTCACACCTTCACCATCTCTCACAATCTGCTCGGCGAGCGAGGCGCACACCTCCGCCAGGGCCTTCGCGAACTGGTTCACCGACGGCTGGCTGTTGAGCTTCAGACCGCTTTTGCCGCTGGCCATCAGCAACACCGTGTCGTTGGTGGAAGTGTCGCCGTCGATGCTGATGCGGTTAAACGTCCGCTCCACCAGCGAAGCTAGCACTCCCCTCAATTGCGCCGCCGTGGCCTCCACGTCCGTAAACAGATATGCCAGCATGGTCGCCAGGTTGGGGTGAATCATTCCCGCGCCCTTGGCGCAGCCGAAGATTCTCGCCCGCTTCCCGCCCGACGTCACCGCCGCCCCGGCAACCTTCGGCCGCGTGTCGGTCGTCATGATGGCGCGCACGAAGCCGGAAACCGCCTCCGGACTTCCGGAGATCGACTGCAGAAGCAGCGGAATGCCCGAACTGACTTTGTGAACTGGAAACGGAACGCCAATCACTCCGGTCGAGGATGGCAGCACTTCTGTTTTTCGAATCTTGCCTGCCCGGGCCAGCTCGGCACAACTCCGATTGCAGGCATCCAGGCCCGGGCGCCCGGTGGCGCAATTGGCGTTGCCTGAGTTCACCAGCACCGCCCGCAGCCGACCCCCACTGGCCCGCAGGTGCTTTCTCCCCACCGCGATCGGCGCAGCCGCCACCAGGTTCCTGGTAAACACCGCCGCTGCCGTGGCTCCATCTCGAGCCAATGCCAGCGCCAGGTCCAGGTTGCCGCTGGCCTTGATGCCGCAGGCTACTGCACTGAACTCGAAACCGGCTGGAACCTGGATTCGGCTTGCAAGAGCGTCGCTCATCTCTAGAGGATTCTGAGAGGACTCCGGTAGGCGGTCTCTCGAGGTATGTCCCGCATCTCCTCCCCTGCATAGACCATGGCGATTTCATCGCAGCAATTGAGCCGCGGGCAACCCACGCAATCCTTCATCACCTTTTCCGGCAGCGTGTTCACGTCCACCGGCGCAAACCCCAGCCGGTCAAAAAATCCGGGGGAGCGAGTCAGACAGAAGACCCGGCCTACGCTGTGCAACTTGGCTTCTTCGATCAGGGAGGCTACCAGCGCCTTCCCCGCCGAGCGCCCTTGCGACTCGCGATCGACCGCCACCGAGCGTACCTCCGCCAGGTGCAGTCCGTAGAGGTGCAGAGCGGCGCAGCCGATGATGCGCCCGTCCTCGTCTTCCACCACTGTGAAGTCGCGCACGTTCTCGCAGATCTCTGCCAGGGTCCGCGGCAGCAGTGTGCCGTCCCCTGAGTACTGCGCGATCAGATCATGGATAACTACCGCATCCGGTAGCAAGGCCTTACGCGTGAACAACCTGACCCTCCTTCATCGTCCGCACCCGGGCCCACGCGGCATGCAGGGCTTCCTCCACCCGCGCCGGCGCGGTGCCTCCCTCGGATTGGTGATTCTCCAGCACGCTCTCTGTATCCAGGCAGCGGAAGAAATCTTCATCGAACTCCGGCCGGATCTGCCGCAGCTCCTCCAGCTTCAAGCCGTCCAATGCGCATCCCAGATCCAGACAACGCCGTACCGCTTGACCCATGGCCTCGTGCGCGCGCCGGAACGGCACTCCCTTCCGCACCAGGTAATTCGCCGCCTCCATCGCATTCATGAAACCCGACGCCGCCGCTTGCTCCATCCTTGCGGTATCGAACACGAGCGCCGCGAACAGCTTCTTCGCCACGTCCAGCGTTGAGCCGATCGCCTCGCTCGCCTCAAACAAGGGCAGCTGCAGCTCCTGCATGTCCTTGTTGTAGGCCAGCGGCAGCCCCTTCATTCCCATGGCAGCGGCCAGCGCCGCCCCCATCACTCTCCCCGCCTTGGCGCGCATCAATTCCGTCGCATCCGGATTCTTCTTTTGCGGCATGGCGCTGCTGCCGGTCGAGAGGCTCTCCGGCAGTCCCACAAACCCGAATTCCGCGCTTGAGAATATCGTGATCTCCTCCGCCAGCCGGCTCAAGTGCACAGCTAGGATCGCCAGCGCGTTGAGATATTCCATCTCAAAGTCGCGATCGCTGGTGGCGTCCATGCTGTTGGCCGACACCGCTTCAAATCCCAACTCCCGGGCCATGAATCGCCGATCCAGCTCCAGTCCGCTTCCCGCCACTGCCCCCGAGCCCAGCGGCAGCACGTTGACTCGCGCACGGCAGTCCTTCAGCCGCGCGATGTCGCGAAAAAACATCTCCACGTACGCCAGCAGCCAGTGTGCCGCCAGTACCGGTTCCGCCTTCTGCAGATGCGTGTACGCCGGCATGGCTGCCGAACCCAGCTGCTCCGCCCGCGACAGCAGCGCCTCAATCAACTCCACCAGCCGCGACTGTATGCCGTCGATCTGCTCCCGCGTATAAAGACGCAAATCCGTGGCGATCTGCTCATTCCGGCTGCGCCCGCTGTGCAGTTTGTACGCCGTCTCTCCCACCACCTCGGCCAGTTCCTGCTCTACGAAGTGGTGCACGTCCTCCGCATCCGCATGGTCCAGGATCGATGGATCCGCACTGCATCTCGCCCCGATCTGCTCCAGGCCGCGCTGAATGCGCTCCAGCTCTTCTCCCGTCAGCACTCCCGCTCGCGCCAGTGCCTTGGCATACGCTCCACTCGCCGTCAGCTCCTGCGGCAGCAACCGCCGATCGAAGGCAAACGATCGCTGCCACTGGTCAAACTCCGGGTCGAGCGGTTCGCGGAACCGTCCCGACCACATCTTCATCGCCGCGCTCCCGCGGCCGCAGTCTCCGGATGCTTTTCCGTGCTCTCCAACTGCTGCCGCAGCCAGGCTTGTGATCTTGCCGGCAGACCCAGGATGCGGATAAAGCCCTCCGCATCCTTCTGGTCATAGCCGTCCCCCATGGTGAAGGAAGCAATGTCGGTGCGGTACAGCGAGAACGGCGAAGTCCGCGACTCCACGCTCACGTTGCCCTTGTACAGCGACATCTTCACCGTCCCGGTGATGTTCTTCTGCGTGCTGGCTACGAACGCGTCCAGCGACTCCCGCAGCGGCGTGAACCACAGCCCGTAGTACACCAGCTCCGCGTACTTCAGGGCGATCTGCTGCTTGAAGTGCAGCAGGTCGCGGTCCAGGCAGAGCGCCTCCAGCTCGCGCTGCGCCGTCATCAGCAGCGTCCCTCCAGGCGTCTCGTAGCAGCCGCGCGACTTGATTCCCACAAAACGGTTCTCCACCAGGTCCACGCGCCCGATGGCGTTGCGCCCACCAATCTCGTTCAGCTTCTCCACCAGTGCCACGGGATCCAGCCGGATGCCGTTGACCGCCGCCGGCGTGCCCGCCTCGAACTCCACCGTGACCAGCTCTTCTTGATCCGGAGCCTGCTTCGGAGACACGCTCATCTGCCACGTGCTGTCCAGCGGCGCGTTCGCCGGATCCTCCAGTTCCCCGCCCTCATGGCTCAAGTGCCACAGGTTCCGATCGCGGCTGTGGATCTTTTCCCGGCTCGCGGCGACCGGGATGTTCCGCCTCTCCGCGTAGTCGATCGCATCCTCGCGCGACTTGATGGTCCACTCCCGCCAGGGGGCAATCACCTTCAGCTGCGGCGCCAGCGCCTGATAAGCATGCTCAAACCGCACCTGGTCGTTGCCCTTGCCCGTGCAGCCGTGGGCCACCGCCGACGCGCCCTCGCGCAGAGCCACTTCCACCTGCCGCTTGGCGATTGGCGGACGCGCCAGCGACGTGCCCAGCAGGTACTTGTGCTCGTACACCGCGCCTGCGCGCAACGTCGGGAACACGTAGTCGGAGATGAAATCCGAACGCAGGTCTTCCACTGTGACCCTGCTGGCCCCGGTCTTCAGCGCCTTTTCCGCCACTGCCCGCATGTCCTCGCCCTGGCCCACGTCTCCCACCATCGCAATCACTTCGCAGCCGTAGTTTTCGATCAGCCAGGGAATGATGATCGAGGTGTCCAGGCCGCCGGAATAAGCCAGCACTACTTTTTCAGGCATTCGCACTCCAGGAATTCCCAAGCAACAGCATGAGAATGGATTTCTGTACATGCAGGCGGTTCTCCGCCTGATCAAAAACGACCGACTGCTCGGAGTCGATCACTGCGTCCACCACTTCTTCCCCGCGATGCGCGGGCAAGCAGTGCAGGAACAGCGCCCCCGGTTTCGCCAGCTTCATCAGCTTGGGATTCACCTGGTAGGGCAGAAACACGCCCCTCCGCTGCTCCCCTTCCGACTCCTCTCCCATGCTGGTCCAGACGTCGGTGTACACCGCATCGGCATCTGCCACCGCCGCCGCCGGATCCTCCATGATCTCGATCTTGGCTCCGGTTTCATTCGCCAATTCGTACCCTGCCTCTGCCACCTCGCGAGCCGTCTCGTATCCCGCCGGGCAGGCGATCGAAATCCAGCTTCCCGTGGCCGCTGCCGTCAACAACAGGGAGTGCGCGACGTTATTGCCGTCGCCCACGTATGCCACCTTGATCTTTCTCAGATCCCCGTAGTGCTCCTTCAGCGTAAAGAAGTCAGCCAACGCCTGGCAGGGGTGCTCCCAGTCGGTCAGCGCGTTGATCACCGGCACGGAGGCGTGCTCGGCCATCTGCAACACCGTCTTGTGTTCGAATGTCCGCAGCACGATCCCATCCACCCAGCGTTCCAGGTTGTGGGCGATGTCGGCCAGTGATTCCCGCGCGTCGATGTGCGCATCCCGCTGATCCACGAACATGGCGTTGCCGCCCAGCCCTCGCATCCCCACTTCGAAGGTGATCCTCGTGCGCAGCGACGGCTTCTCGAACATCAGCACGATCTGTTTGCCCTCCAGTGTTCGCGAAAACTCGCGCGGATGTTTCTTCACCATGCTGGTCAACTCCAGGATCCCTTCCACCTCCGCCGGGGCAAGGTCCTGGATGGAAATCAGGTCGGGCTTCGACAGCCCGAACGATGCCTGCGCCTTCTTAAGTGTCGCTTTTCCGAGCCCAGGCTTGGCATATGCCGGTTTACTTAACATGATCTTTCTCCACTTGGCCGAAAACTCCCTCCAGCACTTCTATCGCGCGATCGATCTCCTGCTGTGAAATGATGAACGGCGGCAGGAATCGCAGAACCTTGTCGTTGGTCCGGTTCAGGATCACTCCTCGGGCCATCGCTTCCTTGACAATCGCCTTGGCGCGGCCGGCCGTATCCACCTGCGCCCCCAGCATCAGCCCGGCGCCGCGCACCTCGCGCACGAACTTGTGCTGGGCTTTCAGTCCTTCCAGGCGGCTCCGGAAATACCCTCCCACTTCCGCGTTGTGCGCCGGCAGATTCTGTCTCTCAATCGTCTCCAGAACCTTCAGCGCCACGGCGCACGCCAGAGGCCCGCCCCCAAAGGTCGTGCCGTGCATGCCGGGATGAATCGCGGCAGCCACGGGCTCGCTCACCAGGATCGCCCCCAGCGGCAGTCCGTTGGCCAGCGGCTTGGCAACCGTCACCACATCGGGAAGCACGTCGTACATCTGGTACGCGAACCAGTGGCCGGTGCGGCCCAGTCCGCTCTGGATTTCATCCGCGATCAGCACCGCGCCGCGGTTCCTCGTGACTTCGCGCACGTGGCGCAGGAACTCAGGATTCACGGGGCGAATGCCGCCCTCCCCCTGGATCGCCTCCACCACCACCGCGCAAACGCTGTCGTCGAATTTCTTGTCAAAGTCCGCCCCGTTGTTCGCCTTCACGAAGCCCACCCCCGGCACCAGGGGAGCGAACGGCGCGCGATACTTCTTGGTCGCTGTGATCGACACCGAGCCGTACGTCCGCCCGTGAAACGAGTTCTCGAAAGCCAGGATGCGCCACTTGGGACGCTTGCTTTCCGGCTGTTGCGCCCGCGCAAACGCCCGCGCCAGCTTCAGCGCCCCTTCCACCGCTTCCGTGCCGCTGTTACAGAAAAATGCCCGGCTCAGGCCGGAGAGCTTGGTGAGCTTCTGCCCCAGCTCCGCTTGAAACTCGTGATAGAACAGGTTGGACGTGTGCACCAGGCGCCCTGCCTGTTGCGCAATCGCCTCCGTGATCGCCGGGTGCGCGTGCCCGAGTGCCGTAACCCCGATGCCGCTCAATAGATCCAGGTACTCCTTGCCCGCCGCGTCATACACGTAACAGCCGCGTCCGTGCGTCAAAAGAATCGGATAGCGCTCATAGGTCTGCAGCAGCCGCTCCGACTCCTGTTGCTGCACCGTCGCCAGATCCAGGCCTCCCATTACGCTCATGCCGCCACCACTTCCGTTCCAAACTCGATCTTCTTCATGTAGAACTCCGACAACGCATCCGCCTTGTCCGCCGGAAAGATCCGCACCCGGCCCACGCCCCCGGTCAAAGCCCGCTTGCAGGCTTCGATCTTGGGCAACATGCCGCCCTTGATCACCTCCGAGCTCACCAGCGGGGGAATGTCCTTCAATTCGAGCTGCCGGATCGGCGACCCGCTCGCATCCAGCACGCCCTGAACTTCCGTCAGGAAAATGAGCGCATGCGCATGGCAGGCCACGGCACACGCCGATGCCATCTGGTCCGCATTCACGTTGTAGTACTCGCCGTCGGTTCCCAGAGCGATGCTGGAAACCACCGGAACTCCCCCGGCTTGCCAGATCGTCTCCAGCCAATTGGTCTCCACCGAGCAGATATCGCCCACGAAACCCAAATCCTGGCCATCCCCGGTGCGCTTCCGCGCCAGGAACACCTGGCCGTCGCCGCCGGAAAGGCCCATGGCATTCACGCCCGCCTTGTTGAGCGCTCCCACCATCGCCTTGTTCATCAGGCCCGCCAGCACCATCAAGGCCACATCGCGCGTCTCCGCATCGGTGACCCGCAATCCGTTCACGAACTCCGACTGCTTTCCCAGTCTCTTCAGCGTCCGCGTTAGCACCGTGCCGCCCCCGTGCACTACCACCAGCTGATGTCCGTCCGATGCCAGGGCCTTGATCGCTCGGACGCAGCTCTGCAAAGTCTCTGGTTGCTCCAGCGCTGCCCCGCCGATCTTCAAAACCAACTTCATAGCAACCCCTCCTTCTCGTCCCAGCCGTACATCAGATTCATGTTCTGCACCGCTTGCCCGGCCGCGCCCTTCACCAGGTTGTCGATCGCCGAGAACAGCGTCAGGCGATGTCCTCCAGCGGCCGCTGCGAATCCCAGGTCGCTGTAATTCGTGTTCAGCGAAAACGCAATCTCCGGCAGCTTGGGCGGCGCAAACACCCGCACAAACGGGCTGTCCGAATATCCATCCCGCCACACCTGCTCGACCTCCGCAGCCTTCCTCGGTGCCTTCAGGTGAACATAGATCGTGGAAAACATTCCCCGCGGAATCGGCAGCAGGTGCGGCGTAAACACCAGGTCCCTGCGGTTCAGTTGCAACTGTTCCAACATCTCTCCTGTATGCCTGTGCCCCACCGGGCTGTACGCCCGGAAGTTGTCGGCCACTTCCACGAAGTGAGTTGTCGGCGTTGGCTTCTTTCCCGCTCCCGAGACTCCCGACTTCGAATCGCAGATCACTCCTTTGCTCGTATCAATCAGCCCTGCCGCAATCAGTGGCGCCAGCGCCAGAATGATCGATGTCGGATAGCAACCGGGATTCGCCACCAGCTGCGCTTCTCTCAGTTCCCGCCGCTTCAACTCCGGCAGTCCGTACACTGCCGTCTCCGCAATTCTTGCCGCCGCCGCCGGATCGGCGTCCTTGAACCGGTACACCGCCATATTCTCTGCCGAACGCAGACGCCACGCGCCGCTCAGATCGATGATCCGCAGCCCGTGTTGCAGCGCTTCCGGCACGAACTCCCGCGAGAATTCGGGCGGCGTGGCCAGAAACAGCAGCTCCACTCCCGCCTGCCTCAGCCTCGGCCAGGCAAACGGCTCCAATGGATGCGTCCCGTTTCCCGATAGATGCGGGAACACATCGCTCAGCGGCCCCGCTGCTTCCGATCCCTCCCGCACCAGCAACAGCGGCGTCTTCACCCGCGGATGGCGGAACAGAATCTTCAGCAATTCAAAACCGGTGTACCCGGTCGGACCCAGCACCGCGGTCTGCAACTTTCCCGTCACGCCTCGATGATCCCCCTGATCCGGTCTGCCACCCGGTGGCAGGCTGCCGGGGTGCTCGCGATCAGCAGAATCGTGTCGTCGCCGCCGATCGTGCCTACGTTCTCTTCCCAGCCCGCGTTGTCCAGCGCCACCGCCACCGGCTGGGCGCTGCCCGTGCTCGTCTTCAACACCAGCAGGTTGCCCGCCTCCTTCACTTCCCTTACAAACTCGCGAATCAGATGCGCCACCGGAGGCAGCGGACCGTTGCCCGTCTCCTCCGCTCCCGCCGCCGCATATCCCTCCGCCGTCTTGATCAGCCCTAACTCGCGCAAATCGCGGGAGAGCGTCGCCTGGTTGACCTCCACCCCCTGGTGCCCCAGCCGCTTTCTCAACTCTTCCTGGGTGTGCACCGGGTGCCGCTCAATCAGGTCCAGGATCTGGCGATGGCGAACTAGCTTGCTCATGCTCCTCTGCATACTAATGCATCAAGATGCATAAATATGCATTACGGTTGCGCAATTCGTCAACAAAATTCCGCTGCCGGTCGCCTCCGCTGTACAGGCCCGCTCCCGGGCCGCCGCACCTGCGCCTTGCATTAGCCCCTCGGTTACCGTGACTACCGAGATGCCGTCATTGAAAGCCTTTGTTTTGTGTGCTATTGGTAAGGGACTTTTTGTGGGCCTTGAAATCTATGAGGTGATTGGATGGCAAGCACTGTGTGGAGAGGGCACCTTACCTTCGGCCTCGTCTCTCTCCCCGTCAAACTCTATAGCGCTGCGCGTGGCGAAACCATCAGCTTCAATCAGTTGCACGAGAAGGATCACTCCCGCGTCAAGAACGTGGTCTATTGCCAGCTCGAGGACAAGCCCATCTCCCGTGAGGAGATCGTCAAGGGCTTTGAGTACGAGAAGGGCCAATACGTCGTCGTCGACGAAGAGGAGCTCAAGAAGGCGGCTCCGGCCTCGGCCCGCAACATGGAGATCCAGGAATTCGTCAAAGCTGCCGACATCGACCCCATCTACTTTGAGACCTCCTACTACATGGTCCCGGACGAAGCCGGCGAAAAGCCCTACGCCCTCCTGTTTGAGGGCCTGCGTCGCACTGGCTATATGGGGATTGCCAAGATCGCCATGCACAATCGCGAGTACGTCGTCATTCTGCGTCCCGGAGAGCGCGGCATCCTTATGCACACCATGTACTATGCCGACGAGGTCCGCAAGGTGGACGAGTTCCGCACCGACACCAGCCTGGTCAAGGACAAGGAGCTGTCCCTCGCCCAGACCTTGATCGAATCGCTCGCCGGTTCCTTCGAACCCGAGAAATACAAGGACACCTACCGCGAGAATCTCAAGGCGCTGATTGCCGCCAAAGTCGAGGGCCGCGAGATCGTGGAGACTCCCCATCCGGAGCACCTGGCCCCGGTGGTGGACATCATGGACGCTCTGAAGATGAGCCTGGATCGGGTGAAGAAGCCGGTGCGCGGGGTGAAGGAGCCCGCGGCTGCCGCCGCCGCCCAGGCCGTCCAGCCCGCTCCCAAACCGAAGCGCAACCGCAAAACCGCCACCGGCTAGCCGCCTCAGCGCTCTTCTCGTCTCGAGCCAGCACGGGGTACATCAGCCCCGTCCGCCGAATCCGGCTCTCCTTCGTGGCCTGTCGGTTCCGCAAATCCGGCTACGATTTGGAAACGGCCGCGTCTCTTCCGCAGAATCGTTCGAAGACCCCGGTCAGTTCGGCGGCCAGGTCCTCGGCCTCGCGATGTTCGATGTCGCTGCGCTGCATCATGTGCAGCAGCTTGCCATCCTGCAGGATGGCAATCGAGGGCGAGGACGGCGGATATCCCACAAAATACCCTCGCGCCCGCTCCGTGGCCTCCGCATCCTGGCCCGCAAACACCGAACCGATGTGGTCCGGCTTCACCCCATGCTCCAGCGCCATGCGTACCGCCGGGCGCATGCGTCCTGCGGCACAGCCGCAGATTGAATTCACCACCATCATGGCTGTCCCGCGGCGCTTCACGAATTCATCCACTGCTTCGGGATGCCTTAGCTCTTCCACGCCAAGCCGAGTCAGTTCCTCGCGCATGGGCAATACCATCAGCTCCGGATACATTCGCTCTCCTGTCCTCCCTCGAGCCTGCCTCCCTTCCAGATCCAGGAGTTTTTGGCTGCGGACTTCTCTTCGCGGCCGCGAGCCGCCGCACGCTCGACGCTTCCTTTCATACACTATTTGCCCATCAATCGAAAGTCTCGCCCATCGGATCGTCATTAGCAGACTTGAGCCGCAGCCATGTGCGCTCTACTGCGCCCCACCGCAGCTGCCGCGCTGCGAGATCTCACGCGTGTAATATGGGCGCATCATCCATGGATATTCGCGAACACGTTCCCCTGGCGCCGCTGACTACCCTAGGTGTGGGTGGCCCGGCCCGCTACTTCGCGGAGGCCGCCACCGAACAGGATGTCCGTGACGGTGTGGAGTTTGCCCGCTCCCGTGGCCTGCCCCTCTTCATTCTCGGCGGCGGCAGCAATCTGCTGGTCGCTGATGATGGCTTCTCCGGCCTGGTGCTGAAGATTGCGATTCGCGGGATCGATGACTCCGCCGCATCGGGCAGACGCATCTTCGATGTCGGCGCCGGCGAGGATTGGGACAGCTTTGTCGCGCTCGCCGTAGCCAGGGACTGCGCCGGGATCGAATGCCTCAGCGGCATTCCCGGCACGGTCGGGGGAACGCCCGTGCAGAACGTGGGCGCCTATGGACAGGAGGTTTCTGAAACCATCGAAGACGTGCGCGCCCTGGACTTGAATACCAGCCAGATCCGCGAACTCTGCAATCCCGCTTGCGGATTCACCTATCGCGCCAGCATCTTCAACACCACCGAGCGCGGTCGCTTCATCATCCTTCGGGTCCGCTATTCTCTAAAACCCGCGGGTGAGACGACGACCACCTACCGCGACTTGAAGACCTTCTTCGCCGATCGGGTCACGCCTCCCACTCTCGCGGAGACTCGCCAAGCCGTGCGCCAGATCCGCCGCGCCAAGGCCATGCTGATTGTTCCTGGCGACGAGGACTGCCGTAGCGCGGGATCGTTCTTCAAGAATCCCATCGTCAGCCGCGAACACTTCCTCGCCCTGCAAACTGTCGCGCGCGCACGGGGTGAGGAGATGCCTGGCTATCCCTCCAATGACGATAACGTGAAGATTCCCGCCGCCTGGCTGGTGGAGCACGCAGGATTGGCCCGCGGCTACGCCCTGGGTCCCGCGGCAATTTCTCGCAAGCACGCGCTGGCCATCGTCAATCGTGGCGGCGCCAGGGCTTCCGACATTCTTGCTCTCATGGACCAGATCCAGAGCGCCGTGGCGGGACGGTTTGGCATTGAGCTGCGCCCTGAGCCGGTGTTCCTTGGTTTCTGATCGCAACCAGGAAGGCTCCTTGCACCCCCACCAGGAAAGCTATCGTCTCGCTTCCCTACTCCGCGATCCCGCTCCCTGCGTTCAGCAGGTGGCAGGAATATGTCTTGATTACCACCCAGACGTCCTGCCCCGTGCCCAACTGAAGCGCTTCCTGCGCCCCGGGTGTCAGATGGACTTCAAAACCCACGCCGCAGTCCACCTGCGCGATCACCGTGACATCCCTTCGCCGCAACGAGGCGATCTTCCCTTGCAGCACGTTGCGCGCGCTCAAAGCTTCCGGCCGCCTGGTTGCCACCAGGATGTCCCCCGCGCCGATTCCCACCAGAACGAATTCCCCCACCCGGCTGTGACCGAGCGGGATCTCCAGATCGACCTGCTTCCCTGATCCAGCACCCTGCGCGCGGCAGGTCATCGTTCCTTGGTCCTCGTGCAAGGCAACCACTTGCGCCTCGAGCCGGTTCTCCAGCCCGCTCCACTCCGCAAGGCTGACGTGGCGCGGCGCTCTTACCACCTCCGCCGGTGTTCCCTGCGCAATGATCCGCCCGTTTTCCAGCGCGATCACGCGCTCGCCCAGCGCGAATACCTCCTCGCGATTGTGAGTGACGTACAGAATTGGAATCTGGTGAGCTGCATTCCAGTTTCGAAGATCCTCGATGATCCGCGCCTTGGTGCCGGGATCTACCGCGGCCAGCGGTTCATCGAGCAGCAATGCCCGCGGCTCCGTCACCAGCGCGCGCGCCAGCGCGACCCGTTGTTTCTCGCCTCCGGAAATCTCACCCGGTCGCTTTTCGATCGTGTGTCGAATGCGAAAGGCCTCGGCGATGGCCCCCACTCGGCGCGTCTGCTCATCCCGGCTCAGGCGCTCCAGCCCGTATGCGATGTTCTTCCAGACCGTCAGGTGGGGAAAGAGCGCCAGGTGCTGGAAGACGTAACCGATTCCTCTCTCCTCCACCGGGAGATCGATGTTCTCTTCGGAGCTGAACAGGACCTCCGCCTGCAAAGCGATGCGGCCCCGGTCAGGCCGGATCAGGCCTGCGATGCAGTTAAGAATGGCTGTCTTGCCCGCTCCCGAGTGTCCCAGCAGCACCGTAATGCCGCGAGTGAGCGCAAAATCGGCCTCGATATCGAAAGCAACTCGTGACTCACCGCCCGTTTGGCCCCCGAACTTCTTGCTGATCTGGATCTCGAGCTCGGCCCCCGCAGATTCGGCGTTCTGGAGCGGTTTCTCCACACTCTCAGGTTTCATTCGAATGGGTACACCGCCCACACTCTTCGATTCAGCGCGTACACCAGCGAGAGTACCACGAAGGAGAAAATCAAAAGCAGCAGCGAGGTCTGCCTGGCGGCTGCATATTCCGCCGCTTGCACGCGATCGTAGATGTCGATCGACACCGTGCGTGTGACTCCGGGAATGTTGCCGCCGATCATCAGCACCACTCCAAACTCTCCCACCGTATGCGCAAAGCTCAGCACCGCTCCCGTAATGACTCCTGGAATCGAAAGCGGCAGAATCACCCGCCAGAACGTCCTCCACCGCGACGCCCCCAGGCTCGAGGAGGCAGCGATCAGCCCGCGATCCACCGCCGCAAACGAAGCCGCAAAGGGCTGAACCGCAAAAGGCAGGCTGTAAAGGATCGAGGCCACCACTAGGCCGGAAAACGTAAATGCCAGCGGGTGCCCGGTGATGCCTTGCCACCATCGTCCAAAAGCGCTGGCGTTGCCGAACGCCGTCAAAAGATAAAATCCCAGCACCGTCGGCGGCAGCACCAGCGGGAGCGCGACCACCGCCTCGACCACAAATTTCCACCGCCAGCCGGAGAACGTGATCCAGTAGGCCATTGGCAGTCCGATCGCCAGCAGCACCGCCGATACCATCACTGCCAGTCTCCCGGTCAGCAGAAATGCTTGCCAGTCCATCCCCACTCCTCCTCGCCTGATACACCGGAGTTTCCGCTTAGCTCTCCATCGCTTCTCCGCTCAGGAACCCCTGCTGTCCAGGCACTTCAGCAGATCGTCGGGATGGAGCGGCTTGGCCAGAATGTCGAATTCATGTCCCTGTGCGCGCGCGCTCTCCAGCAGATCGGCAGTCTCCGCCTGCCCGGAAAACAGAATGATCCGGCACGAGGGCAGAAATTCGCGAATATGGATCGCCGCCTCGATCCCGTTCATGCCCGGCATTATCACGTCGCTGATAATCAGATCCGGACGCCACCTCCGGGCCTCCTCAATTGCGCTCATGCCGCCGTATACCGCCGCGGTTTCAAATCCATTGAGCTGCAGGATGCGCGACAGCGTGTCGGCGATCAAGCGCTCGTCGTCCACGATCAGCACGCGGCGGCGCGTTGCTTTCAGTTCCATTGCAAGAAAGAATCCGTGACTCGCAGATTATAGAAAACCTCGTCTCGCGCCAGGTTGGGATTGCGCCTCCGGTAGAATGGTCTGCCCGCGTTCGGGAAACCGACCTCATGACCGCTGCCAACAACGCCACGCCGCCTCCCCGCCCGGGAACCATGCAATCCTTCCGAGCGCTGGTGACCACCATGGTCGTTTCGCCGGTGGAACGCTTCGTCGGCAGCGAGATCTCGGGTGGCGTCCTGCTGGTCGTCGCCTCCGTGGTTGCCCTGGTCTGGGCCAACTCTCAATGGAGCGATAGTTACCACCACTTATGGGAGCGCGTCATCAGCGTTGATATGCGCTTCCTGCATATCAGCGAGGATCTCAAGCACTGGGTCAATGACGGTCTGATGGCCCTGTTCTTCTTCTTGGTTGGGCTGGAGATGAAGCGCGAAATGGTGCGGGGTGAGCTGGCCTCCTTCCGCAAGGCGGTGTTCCCCTTTGTGGCGGCCTTCGGCGGCATGCTCGTTCCCGCTGCAATCTACGCCCTGCTGAACCGCTCCGGCGAGAGCGTACGCGGATGGGGCATTCCCATGGCCACCGATATCGCCTTCGCCATTGGGGTACTCGCGCTGCTGGGCCGTCGCATTCCCTCCAGCTTGCGTGTGTTCATGCTGGCCTTGGCCACCGTCGATGATATCGGCGCTATCCTCGTCATCGCCATCTTCTACACCACGTCGCTCTCGCTTCGCGCGTTGCAGGTGGCCGTCTTCTTTCTGGTCGTTCTGATTCTTCTACGCACGCTCGGCTTGCGCAATCGCGTCGTCATCGGCGTATTGGGAATCCTGCTGTGGGCGGCGGTGCTTAAGTCGGGCGTCCACGCGACCATCGCGGGAGTGGTCCTCGGCCTGCTTACGCCCAGCACGCCGGGCGTCGATCCCGGGGAAGCCTCCCAGTCCATCCAGTCTGTGTTGGCGGAATTGAAAATCGCAAACCAGCAGGGAAACAAGAAAGCCACCGAGGCTGTCCTCGGGCGAATGGAAGACGCCTGCTACAACGCCCAGGCCCCACTCGACCGCCAGGAGCATCGCCTGCATCCGTGGATCAGCTACGTCGTTCTGCCCATCTTTGCCCTGTCCAACGCCGGCGTCGAATTCTCGCGCGAGCATGCCATTGCCGCTATCACCGGCGGGGTTACCCTCGGCATCGTGTTGGGGCTGGTGGTGGGAAAGCTGGTGGGAATCGTCGGTTTCTGCAAGCTGGCCGTAGCCACTAGGATCTCAGCCCTTCCCGATCAAACCACTTGGCGCCATATCATAGGGGTCGGAGCGCTGGCTGGCATTGGTTTCACCGTGTCCCTGTTCATCACCGAACTGGCTTTTGACAATGACTTGCTCATCGCCGACGCCAAGATCGGCATCCTCCTGGCATCGCTCATCGCCGGCGTCGCCGGATACGTTTTTCTCCGCTTCTTCACCCCGGCGGTAGAGCACTAACAGGCTGCGGAAAAAGCGACTCCACGACTTAGATTCTCTGATGTTACCGTGATTTTGTGATTCGGGGGGGCTGTTGACTGCATCCGGCGGTGTCCCGCGGATTTATTTCGGGCCTGCGA